>Ga0123342_1000147_pt1 | contig 89354 bp, 41 predicted proteins | sample Turbeawhitnodule_FD_89960 | JGI IMG/M metagenome (GOLD analysis project Ga0123342, IMG submission 89960) | Root nodule microbial communities of legume samples collected from Mexico - Turtle bean Mexico white nodule | ecosystem: Host-associated > Plants > Roots > Nodule | place: Mexico: Nepantla...
ATATATATATATATATATATATATATATATATATATATATATATATATTACTATATATTTTTTATTCATCACATGCAGGTTAATTTTGATGGCACTAGCAGTTTGATTTATCAGTTGTGTAGGTGTTCATGAATAACACAGATGGGTTTCAATTTCTCTTTTTTTTTTAAAAAAAAATCATTTAAAAAAATCATTAAATAAAAATTAATTTTAAAAACAAAAAATAATTAGTCATTATACTAACTAGATGTACTATTTTAAAAAGTAAAAAATTATTGATATCTAAAATATTTTTTATTAATAAATAGTTTCTTAATATCTAATTTGCTATCAAAATTTTAACTATCAACTTTATAATCTAAATTTTTAATCTAAATTTTTAATAAATAATTAAATTTTAATTTAAAAACTATTTATTAATAATAGAAATTATTTAATATTTTAATAATTTTTTAGTCTCTAAGAAGTTAATATTTAATTAAATTAATATAGTGAGTAATTATTTTTTATTTAATTATTTTATTGTAGTAATTTATGTAAGATATTAAATCATGTAGAGATAATTATATTAATATTTTTTTATGATGATTAATCCTTAAAAGGACATTCATATAGGATATGAGTAAAGTATGTAGCAATTAATAAATTAATAAAATAATAAATTAGTTAGTAAAATATCTCTATCCTAATAGAAGCAATTGAATGGGATTATTGAGATTTAGTCTTGAATCAAATGGGATTATTATTCTTAGTTTATTTTTTTATTTTTTTTTATGTATGAGATGAGGAACTAAAAAAATGGTGCATATTGAATAATGTGGCTCTGGCCTCCATTATAGGAAAAGGTAAATAGTGGCAGATGCATGCAAAGTCAACTACACACGTGAACTTTTACCCTACCCTACAACAATCAATATTTACATTTTTTTTAAATATATTTTCAAATTTGCATTTTTGGAAATCATTTCTAAGTTCTCAAAATCCTTGTTTTCAAAATGCATTTTCATATTGAGTTCCGAATTTTCTTTTCTACCATATGTATTTTTTGCATTCCAAATTTATTTTTACAGAATGAGATTTTAATTCTCAAATGGTACTTTTTTTAATTTTAGATTTTCAAATTCAGTTTAAATGGAAAACTAATTTTCGAGACAAAAAATAATTATTTATTATATTAATAAAATTAGATACCAGAAACTAAATAAATTATTAATATTTAAATTAATTTTTATTATTAATAAATAGTTTTTATTATTAATTTATAATTAATAATTTTTTTATTTTTGAAATGGTATCTAGTTTAGTCAATATAAAAATTAATTATTTTGTCTCTAAAATAATTTTCTTGTAGTATAATTAAATTTTGACCAAATTTTATAATAGTTGAATCCAATTTGAAAAGAAATGAATAGTTATGGCTTCATTTACCCAACTTCTATAATTGACATGTACCCAACTTGTTCATTTGTTTTTTCTTTACTTCAAAAGAGGAAAAGAAATAAACTAAGTTGGACAAATGTCAATTAAAGTCCTATATCCATTTGGAAATATGACACCAAATTGTTTGGTACCAAAGCACATATAGAGATGCATTGACTTAAAAACAAAGGAAAAGTTGGTCGTATAACAACATCAATTGAAAACAAAAAACATGTAAAGAGAATACATGAAAAAAGTATTTCCATTCCATTTCACACATTTGTTTTTACTTTTGTTCCCCCCACTTACCATTTTGTCATCCTCCTTTTCCCTCTCTTTCTTGCTCAACAGAAAAGCTGAAGAACCTTCAATGGTGCTCACACAACTGATCTGGCTTCATTCATGTCAAAATTTGGAGGAAGAGGTGACTAAGGACAACAGGGTGAACTGTCATATGTACCATACTATTACAGTGGTGATCCAACTCTGCAGTCAACCTCATTTCACCAGACTTGTCTCACTCTTTTTCTTTCTCTCAATATCAAAGACTGTGTATACTTCTCACTATTTCTTCTCCTAGTGGGAAAGAAAACTAATTTACTGATCATCAGCTAACTAACCGTGGACATGTAAACTAAAGCCAGTGGAAAATAATGTTCTACAAGACCGCCATAGCCGGTTGGTCCTTTTTCGTCTCACACGCATTGTCTCGGCCGGAAATTTTTGTTCGACAGCAATGAGCTGATCAATGCTTCAAGCCGCTTGGAACCTTGGCCGGGCCTGAGGACGTTGGTGTCGCCGATTTGAGAGCAGGGATCGGTGCCGTTCTCCCTTTTCCCTATGCACCAGCCTCCGGGAACAGTCATTCCAGGACCTCTTGATAATAGTTCGGCATCGATTTTGTCCAACACTGGATCCTCTCTGTGGAACTTCCTTGCAAATGGAGCATTGCTGTCAACCATTCCTTTCATGTCTTCAACTGTAAGGTAGTGAGGATGCTGCTTGGGAGGATTGTCCCAAGAAATGAAATGCAGATCACTGTTCACAGTTGTGTTCCTGAACTCTTGAGCATTGCAGATAACTGTGTGGAAGTATCCTTCGGGGGAAGATATGAAATTTGAATAGTACATGAGTACGGTCCGGGGTAGGTTGTCCCATCCCCATATGCAGTAATCAATGAAAGATTTTGACAGTGCCATCCAAGCAGAACCTAACATGAGAGAAGTTTTATCAGTTCGAATGCAATCCACCCATCAAGTTCATGAAGGGAAGATGAGTCACAATGCATAACTATACTATCATACAAAATCAGTTCAACCACAATCAACAAAAGAATCTTAAAGAACCAACCAAAATGGAGAAGTTGGATTTGGCTGATGCTAGTAGATTTGATTCATGATACTGAGAGGATTCATTAGTCTATCTTTAAGAAAACCAAAAATTGCTCTTTATTTCTACCAATCATCAAAGGCCATTCAAGATACCTTCCTTAACAATGAGAGGAAACACCAAGTGTGGAATGGGTCTGTCTGTTTAAACTTGTTTTAGAAAAAGAAAGTGTTCTTTTTAATACAACCGAATATATAGATGTGAATCTCAGTTAAATATTTCATGTTTAGCAAAATATCATCAATCCAGCAGAATATTACTCTGCCATTTGTTTCCTTTATAATAGCATTTGTGCTAGAAGACATAACTAATAAACCCACTCAATATTTTGCTGCATTATACCCATCTCACTCACAGAGAAACATCATCTTCCTATTACAGACACCATAGTATGTCCTTCCAAAAAGTTGTTCTTTATTAAAGTGGAAAACAAAATCCTCTAAAGTGAATACATCCTTGCTCAGTCTAGAGATCAGCTCACCTTTGAGGAGCCTAGGCCAAGATGAAAATTTAAGAAGAAAAAATTTTCACACCTTCTAGGTGTCCTCTGAAAAGTCACCCAAACTTAACCAAAATTTGCCTAGATCCAATAACAGATTCCAAACAGAGATAAGCAGTTGTTTGCCTATCTTTAGAAAATCATTGGCATAAGGAGATTCACTTTCAAAATCACAATGCACGAGTTTTATGTATTACCAAGATACCTAAAATCAGAAAATAAAATAATCTTATACTTCGAAAAGGTGCTTATAGAACAAAACTGTCTAGGAGAGATGTTTTATTGCAAGAAGTCAAATGTAAATTAATGAAATTCAGAATTTTACTCTGACCCACCTGAGATGGATTAAACTTCTTGACCATTTTGATTTAAACTTTTAATGCATGGAAATGCACTCAACAAGTCACAAAATAACTTTCATTAACAGGTCCAGGCACATTACAGAATTACCACACTGAATTAGAACAGATTATTCACAAGTGATGCTCTCTGCCATGCATACACACCCCAGAAAAGAACTGATAATGCCACATAAGACGTTTCTTGATCTTCAAAACCATAAATGCCCCACTATCTATTCACACAAAGCTTCCCATTAATGCAAAAAGCCACGTGCAAACCAGGACTACTTCCTTCTCAACATTAACGAAAACCTCTATGCAAAAAATGGAATACTAATCTAATCCCCTAGTCCGCATAAATCCAAAAGCAAAAACAGGAAATAAACTATATTGCTTTCCCAAAAAGAGAAACAAACAAACAAAGAAACCCAAAAAAGCAAAATTAACACACAAGAAAAGGATCTTCACCTGTGAAAAGCTTGAAAGCCGTTGGCCTGCTCCTCTTCTGTGTAACCCAAAACACATCTTGCTTCTTATTCATATACAACCCCGGATCAACTATTATCGGCCTCGCACGCTGATGACTAACCAACACACACATCACAAAAAACCAATCACATAAATCTAAAAACAAAACAAAAGACCCCACACAGAAAAGAAAAAATTAAAATCAGAACAACACCACTATCAAAAAATTAAAAAGACTCACTCTTTCCATCCAATGTCACTCGTATGATCAATGAAATTCAGATCCCGTGGCAAGTATGAAAACGTGTGCAGCAGATCTAACCATCACAGAACAAAAAAAATACAAACATCAGCAAAAAACATTTTTTTACAGACATCAAAGCTGTAGTTCATAGGATTAGAAACCATACTATCTCCGACAATTGAACACAACTGCAAACCCCAGAATTAGAAATTCAACACAACCGGTTAAACTAGAACAAATCTAGTACTAGTAGATCCAAGTTAAACCGGAACAAGCTTGTCCCAGTTGGTCCCCCGGTTAAACTGGAACAACTCCATACCAATTGATCCCCCAAGTTAAACTAGAACAATCTAGTACCAGTTGATCCAGGTTAAACTAGTACAATCTCGTCCTAGTTGATCCAAGTTCAACCAGAACAATCTCACATTAGTTTATCCAAGTTAAACTAAAAAACATGGTACCAGATGATCTAGATTAGACCAGAACAATCTCGTGCCATTGTTCCACGCGCTTTCCAACTAAAAATCAGGAAAACTGAAGCAAATTATCCACCTAACTAACCAACTAATTAAAAGAGTAACTGACTAACTAACCATCTTGTGTAACAAGAGGGTAATCGGAGGCGCTGAGGTTGATGAACCAATCCCAATCGCCGAGCTCTCGCAGCAGAATCGCGGCGGCGTGGAGCGTGTTGGCCACCATGGTGGGCCCCCGGTAGGTCACCAGGTTCGCCTTCTTGATCACCCTCACATTCCCGAACCGCCGGAACAGCGAGTGCTCCTCCACAAACCTCGCCAGATCCGCGCGCTCCTCCGCCGAGGCCTCCAGGTCCAGGTGCACCACGTAGCGGTTCCCGGGGTGGTAAAGCGCCAGCAGCACACGCCTCACCGCGCCGCCGTCTCCGGCAGAGCCCGACACCAGGTATGCCAGGCGAGGCGGCGGCGGGAGCGCTGAGACCGGGAGCGGGCGGAGCTTGGACTCGACGAAGACGGAGTAGGAGGCGGCGGTGATCGAGCGGTAGAAGGGGAGAATCGGAGTACCCTCCGGCGAGGTCAGCGTGGCGACGAAGAGGAGGAAGAGCGAGAGGAGAGCACCCACCGCCAGCGGGAACACCCACCTCCGCTCGGCGTGGTGGTGGTGATGCCGCAAATGCATATAATAGTTCTTCAACTTCTTCATGATCTGTAATACAATAACTTGAACTTCAACTTGAAGCTCTTACGCTTGTGGGAATGAACTGAAACTGAAACTGAAACTGATTCTGTGATCGAAATTTGAAACCCCTCTTTCAAAAAAACCCTTTTTAAGGATGTTTGTTATCCCCAGTAGTGAGGAGACTACGTGGGGTGTTGCAAAATTTGGTCTTTCTGTCAACAAACAATGGGTGTTTGTTTCTGAACAGGTTCTTTAAAGAGTCTGAGATGGGGAAAGACGGAAGAACAGTACAGAACAAGAGTTTCTTCTTCAATTTTTTATTCATTTATTAAGCTTTTCTTGTAATTAAATTACCCTAATCAAACACTAATTTTATTATTAAAATCATTAAAAAGAGTGTGATGAAAAGTATGGTATTAACCTCCGATTCTTGTAATTAATTATATAATAAATTGTGATATGTGTTTGCCATGACTCCGCAACTGAAGGGATAATTTGGTGTGAAGGCTTTGAAGACACTCTTTCCATTCAAATTTTGTGCTTTTTTTTGGGTTCATCTGAATGCTCAGAAAAAAAGAGACATCATGTTCATTTATGACTAATCAAACCCAACGTTTGGGTCTTCAAATCGGTAATTTTCGTTTGTTTTTTCCCCTAAAATATGCTGTCTTTGTTTGGTTTATGGAAACTTAACATATTTGTTTATGGGAAAAAAATAAAATAGAGGTTAGGCTATGGCTGTTACCACAATGACCCCAAAAATTCTAAAATTCGTCCTAAACACAAAATAAAAATTATTATTTCAAATTACAAATAATTATTTTTAACTTTAGAATTTGTTAAAAATTTCAGTATATAAGAAACTGTAAATTTTATTTTACAAGTCATTTTTATAAAATTGAATTAAACTTTAAATTATTTTTTAATATGATATAAGAACCATTTAAAGTTTATCTCAAAAAAATTTATTGAATTTATGAAATCGAATTTATGAAATCACGTACTATCATGTCGTGGATCACTTATAAATATAATTTTATATTCGAATTGACAGTCTAAATCGAAAAGTTTTAGAAATTTGACATTTCATAATAAATAAATATACATTTCATAATAAATAAATATACATTTCACACAATTTTATAAGATTTATTAAGTTTAAAGTTAATAATATTAATGTGAATTCAAGTAGTGAATTTTTCAAATGTATATAGTATTAGATATGATGTAAACAAATATTATTTTTGTCAATGTATATTAAATTCTATTTTTAAATATAACTCCAAATAGATATATAAAAAATAAAATTAGTTTTGAAGTTATGTTAACTAACTTCTGTAATATGTTTAGGAAAAACAGTAAGAGAAAAAGTGTTAGAAAAAAAGGGTAACGTAACCGTATAAGGAACGGTTAGAAAAATACTAAATGTGTGTCATTTATTTGTTGAGAAGGTTAAAGGTGATTTCATTATGCTCTTTTTTTTTCATCTCAAAATCAACTTTTTCTTAATCTTTTGGTCAAACGTTTAAAGCAATATTCATCATTGACTAATTAGTAGTTGCAATTTTTTTCTAAGCTTTGTTTAGAAAATTGGACTCTATTTACTTGTATTTCAGTCAAGTAATTAATTCAAAGAAAACAAAAAAAAATCGATTAAAAAAATCAAAGAACAAGAAAATCGATTTAGAGATAAAAATGTTTGTAAAAAAAATTATTTTCTTAAAAAATGAACCTAAATATTTGTTTTTTTTTATTTTAATTTTATATACATAAATAATTTTACCAATAAATGTCGATGAATGTTATTAAAATTTTAATATAAGTATGATAACATGTTTTATTTTAATTTTTATAGGTATTTTCAACATTAAAATTCTATAAATTTATGTGCTGTTTTAACTTCTGCTATTATAGAGTTATCATATTGTTTTTTAATATTATTTAGTCATTATAATGATTTTTTTAATATATAGTTCTACCTTGATCAAACAATTGAATAATGTTTTAAAAAATATCATTGTAAGTAACCTTATTTTATAAATTACATATATGCTATTTTAGAAGAGACAATTATGCATGAATCGAATAAAATTATTATAGATTTAAAACTTTACTTCTAAATGGTTAATATTTGTATATTTCAAATTTGAAATAAAAAATAATCCTTAATTGAATCGGAACAATTTCACATTATTTTTGGTGATTCTTAATTTTTAATTTTGTTATACTTGTCAAACATGCTTTTAGGTAAAGCATTTTATATATTAAAAGTTTAGATATTAAAGAGTGCATTTTATGTATTATATATATTAAACTTCTTAAACAAGTCATAATTAAAATATATAATCAATAACAAGTTTCGTGTGACCAAAACTTTAAGAACTTTTTCAGGAAGTCATTCACTTCTTAAATAAGCAATAATATAATAATTAATCAAAATCACTTATTCAACAATTAATAAAGTTTAACTAAAACGTTAGAAGCTTTACTCAATTACAGTAGCTAGATAAGTTCATAAAATGAAATTTTCGTTGATAATTTTAGTATTTTAACTAAAAAAAAATTATTAAATAAAAATCAATTTTAAAAAAATAATAATAATTAATTATTATATTGACTAAATTAAATATTATTTTAAAAACTAAAAAAATTATGGATATTTAGTTTCTATTATTGATAAATAGTTTTTAAATTAATATATAATTAGTTAGAGAATTTTAGCTACTAATTATTTAAAATTAATTTTAACTACTAATTATTTGAAATTAATTTTAACTACTAGTTATTTAAAATTGGTAACAAAAATTTTAATAACTAATTAAATATAAATTTATAAATTATTTATCAATAATAAAAACTAATTTAAATACCAATAATTTTTGTAGTTTTTAAAATATTATCTAATTTAATCTATATAATAATTTTTATTTTTATTTTAAAATTAATTTTTATTTAATAATTTTTTAATAGTAGTTATTGAGTAATATTGGAATTTTTTCTCTATTTTATCACTTTTACATTACAAATGTTTAAATAAGCTTTTAGTAAACTAAATTTGAATTATGTTTTTTTCTGCCTTATAAATTTAAAATATTTTTTTATTTTCCTGTAATTGAAAAATAACTATTGTAGTCCCTTTACTTTAATACGATTAAAATTTCCATTTACATGGCTAATAATTATAAATTATTTACGTAACAATTTTATAATCATGTATTTTCATTTTGTTTGAGAATATTAATTTTAAGAATGTTTAAATATAAGAGATTTAGGTAAAGATATGTTCCAGCACGTGTTCTTATTTGAGTTATTTGTTATAACATTTATTATGGAATCTCTTAAAGAAGAAATATAGTTGAATGTATCTACTAGTCTACATGCCAACCCTAATAATATTCATAATTACGTCAAAATAATTTTATTTCCTAATAAATAATAATAACTATTACCTAGGAAATATAACCAAACCTTTACTTTGACTTTCAGGTATAAAAATATATAACAAACTTTCTCTGTTGTTTGCTGTAATTTGTTTTTTAAATTATGAAAATAGATAATTTAAAAAAAAAAAGTCACATGATAAGCCGTGAAAATCACTTTAATACGCAGAAATCGTGTTTTTCTTTTTATATTTTAAACAAAAAGTTATTTTCTTTTTAAATTTTCAAAATAAAGTTGTATTTTTGTAAATTACAATTTTTAATAAAAAAATTATTAAATAGTAATCAAATTTAGAAACAAAAATAATTAATCACTGTATTAATTAAATTAAATATTATTTTAGAAATTAAAATATTGATTGCATTAAAACTGATTTTTATTATTAATAAAAAAATTAAATTAATATCTAAATTGACACCAGTTCTAGTTATTAATATTTTAGATTTTAAATTGGTCTCAATTGATCTCTTTGAGATTAATTTAAAATTTAAAATATTAGTAACTAATACCAAATTATTTTATAAATTTTTATTAAAAATAAAAATTAGTTTAGATACTAGTAATTATTTTAGTTTTTAAAATTAGTTATAATTTGATGATTTTTTTGTAGTGTTTGGTTGCCAAAATAAAATACATAGAAATTACACTACAAAAAAATATTAAATAGAAACTAATTTTAGAGACAAAAAATAATTAATTGTTATAATAACTAAATTTGAGACCATTCTAGAAACTTAAAAATAAATGGTTTCTAAATTAGTTTTTATTATTGTTAAATGGTTTTTAATTAGTTACCAAAATTTTAACTATCAATTCATAGAAACTAATTTAGAAATCTTTTTTTTTTTTGTTTTTAAAATGGTCTCTAATTTAATCACTATAGCAAATATACCATTTTAGTTTTAAAAATTACACCAATATACCATTTTAGTTGAAAAAATTACAGGACTTAGTATGGGATGAAATACAATATAATTATGCTTTTGAGTTGAGAAATATGAACAATCTCTTTTGTAATATTTTGTACTTTAAATTTATAAGAAATTATTTAAAATATTTTAATTTTAAAAATATTTATGTTAACAATTTAAAAAAACAAAATTTAATAATTTAAAAAATAATTTTATTTAAAAATTTATTTTTAAAAATATAATGTGGTATTCACATTTATTTAAAATTAAATAAATTATAATATTGTGACTTCCAATAAGATTGAAAGTAAATATAGAAACAAAAGTAGTAAGCGCAACTACTTTATATAAAATCGTGCTTTCAACAATTTATCTATATATCCATTTTCATAAATTAATTAAAAAAAGTAAATTGCAACATAATAGTAAATATATTCCAAATTTTTACAGTATTAATTATCAAGATATTTCTGATCCAGTTATATTAGTCTTCGTTTCATTAAGTTTAGTATTCGAGATTTTTTAGAGAGAAAAAAAAAAGGACACGTTAATAGTGATTAAACAGTTTTTTTTAATGGAAATTACTTTAGTAATCGTTTTATTAAGTTTTTTTTTATCGGCGTTTTATTAAGCTTACGAATTTTTTTTTTAAAAAAAAAATTTATGTTAAACATTAACATGTACTTATATCTCAGCTAGGCTGACATCTCAAATAACAACAATCATCTGTTATAAAAAAAAACATATTATTAAAAAAAAAAAAAAAAATACAAAAATATTATTAAGTTTATCAACTTTTCAATTCTTTTAATTATGCAATGTTGATTGAAAAATTAATAAATAGTAATATTTAATTGACAAAAAAAAATGCATTGCATTTAATTTTGTTCTCTAGCATACAATTAGGTGAAGTAATTAATTAATACCTTGCCAACCTTTGAATTGTGAGAAACTGTGATTATAATTTATTTTTTTTCTGGGGTGAGAGAATAGCAAATGTTGATTTAGTTATGAACTTGTGAGATATGGGTAAATTGAAATGTTCCTAGATAGAAAATTCCAATATTTAGGGTTTGTTATTTTATATGCTTGGTGTATTTATTTTATTTTAGAAAATGGTTAATTCTCTAAGCTGTATATTTTAATTTACATTTAAAAAAGATAAAAAAAAATGTGATAAAGAAAAATAATTAAATTGATAAAAGAGAAATAAAATAATATTACAAAATTATTGTACAAATTAGGAATTCAGTTCAGGAAGGGTGAATAAATGGCCACCACATGTGTCAAAATAAGGTTGGTCTTATTAATTGTTTTGGAAAAAAAATCACAAAATAAATTGGGTTAATTAGATAAAAGAATTTGGTATAAATTGAATTAGATATCTTTTTTGTTGCTGTATGAGTTTAGGTTGATCATCCCTTCTATTAATGAACCAATATCTTTTTTCAAAATAATACTTAATATTAATTTATTAAAACATAGAGATATAATATAATGTATATATTAAGTCACTTTTATATCCATTACATCCTAAAAAACTATTCACTTTATTAAATTTTTACATTATTTTTCTTTTATAACATACTATTTCCCATAAAAAAATTTAGAAATATAATCAAGTTTTAACTATTGATTTGATGATTTTCTTAAAAATATCTTAAGTTTACTTATTGTTTGATTGTGGGTTATATTATCACAATATATATTTTTTATAAGAAGAATATTAAGATGTTAATAAAATTTACTGCAGTTGACTGATTTTCTTAGTTTATATTAATTTTTTTTTTAAATAATAACTAAAAGATAAAAAATAATTAGTCATTATATTAATTAAATTATTATTTTAAAAATTAAAAAATTATTCATATATCTAAAATAGTTTCGTTTATTAATAAAATTTATAAAATATTTTTTAAATTAATATTTAAATTAACTATCACGGTTTTTACTAATATTTTATAGTCTAAATTAGTTTCTAAAAGATTAATAAAAATTAATTTAAAATATAAATGAGTAGATAGTTAAAGTCTTAATAGATAATTGTTACATATTAATTTAAAAATTATTTTATAAATTTTTATTAATAATACAAATTATTTTAGATATCTATTTTAATTTATAAAATAATTTTTAGTTTAATCAAATATTAACTAATTACTTTGACCTGAAAATTAGATTTTACTTTAATGTTAATGATGTGCAGTGTTAGATGATTTTTTTTCAATAATAAATATACAATATATAAGATTTATTACATTAAAAAATAATTCAAATTATTCAAAAAATATTTTCCATAAAGCATAAATGTAAATAAAAATATAATTAAATGTTCACATTTTCTATAAATATGTTTACATTAATAAAATTATAATTAGTGGGTGGTGGATACATCTATTTTTTCATATATTTTGTTGAATGAATGAGTAGTCCCTTTCACATAATTAAAATGATTTAAATAAGTAATTGCAATACCGTTGGCAAATAGATAAGTGAATGTGACATGTTGTTTGCATCAAAGGTTTTGGTGAAACTCAACCCCACTTTCCAACAACCTTTTCATCTTACCAATCAATTAATCAAAACTCACATTTTCTCACATAATTCATCACCATCATCTTGTGGTCACACAGAATCTAACAATTTTGTTCTCTTTCTTCTTAGTGTTTAAATTTTTATGGAATTTTTTTTTATCACTTCACAATGAGTTTATATATTTGTGATATCACGTAATATAATTTTTAAATTATTTTATCTTTTAGAAAGAGTTAACATTTTAATAGAATAGTATTTTCTTTTTTAGATTATAATATAGTCCTCAATGTACCAATAATATAAATATGTTATTTTAAATATTTTATATTAATCAAATGATTGTCGGTTTTTATTTTCGGTAACAATATAGTCTCATATCGCTCAAAAGTACTTATCGAGTTACCTTTTAAGAAAAAAAACATTACGAAACTAAAAAAATTATACAACCGACAATGTTTCAGATGCGGTGATTGATCATAACTGTGACGGAGCTCAAAAACTCAAAAAAAAAAACAATATGCGCTATTAGGAAGACAACGATCCAGGTTAATGAACACATGGTCGCAAAATATTACATAAATAATTATCAAACTAATGTAAATTATCTTAACTACCAATTATTTAGTTTCTAAATTTCGTAGCAAAAACCTTGGTTGCTAATTAGATACCAATTTAGAAACTATTTAACAATAATAGAAAATAATAGAAACTTATTTAGAAACCAATTTTTTATTTAGTTTCTAAAATTGTCTCTAATTTAGTTACTATTGCAACTAATTATTTTGGTTTCTACACATTGGTTTTTATTTCATGATTTTCTTGTAGTGACTGAAATATATTTTTAAAAATAAAATTCATTTTAGATTTTAGAATCCATAATATTTTTATACACGAGTCTGAATAGTGTAATATGAAAGCTCTCCAAATGACATAATCCAAAAATTAATTTGAAAATCATAAACTAGAGAAAAAATTGCAAAACAAAATCATAAATTTACCTTCATTTTGTTTATTATCTTCCCTTCAACATCAAACATGACCACAGACATGAAACGTGTAAAAACACTCAAATAAGCCACAACAACACAATGCCCAAACCAACCATCCTTTTTGCTGCATTTAATACCATAAGGGTAAATTTGAAAATTTAGGAAGGTGCATATGGAAATTAGGGAGTGTAAAAAGAAACTAAGTAACTTAATTGTCGAGAAAGCCGGTTTTTAGGCATGTGAGCCGGGCCCATTCGTTTCGGTGCATTAGTCTTTTCTTTTTTAATCAATTATCTTAAACTGTAATGTTAAATTAATAAATTAAAAAAAATATTAAATTTAATTTTGGATATTAATTTAGAAACTATTTATCAATAATAAAAATAAATTTAAAAATCAATAATTTTTTTAGTCTTTAAAATATCTTTAATTTAGTCACTATAATAATTAATTATTTTTTTTATCTATAAAATTAATTTTTATTTAATATTTTTTTTAGTGATATTGGTTAAGTTCATCATTCAAACATTGCAACTTCTTTTTCCTGTATTTTCTACCCAACATACGAAAGTCTTTAGCTTATCACAACAAAATTAGAAATAATCCTTCAGTATATAAACTAAGAGGAGAAACTAGAAAAAGCTCAGAGAAAACAGAGCACGCAAAACATAGCATTAGATGATATACAGACCGTCTAATGCTATCATGTACATCGTCTAAAACAATGCACATTGACTAATACAGTAGACGCTATATACATCATCTAACACAAACCTCATTTATATGATCTCATTGCACACCAGAATGCGATTCCCATCTAAAATTGTAACTCATTCAATTTTGGATACACTCTTCATTTCGTTCTTGTTCCTATGAATCATACGTGTCTCAATTAATTTGTGAATCACCTTCAAAAATAAATAAAAATAAATGCTCCCCTCCTACCATAGTGCCCTTTTATTGTTGTCTACATCTTCATCATACAACCTATTTTCCTTAAATAGTTTTTCATTCTCCACAATTTTTTTTTATATTTGAATAATCTCCTTTTTGAATTTTAAGTGCTAATTCTTTCTTATCGTATCCATCATCAACCATGCCCATGATATCATCCTTGGTTTTAATTTGATGTAGACCCTGCAACATTATTTGACTTCTTTATACATATTTGTATTTTAATCAATTTTAGGAGCCAATATTGATTTTGTTTAGTCAATTAGTTATTATACCAATCCGTATCTTGATCTCCGGGTAATGAAACAAATTTCTATCCAATAACCCTAAACCCTAAGTAAAGTTAACTCCAAATAATTGTGTATTTTGTCGTAACAATGTGATTATCAACCCTAATCAAGATTTGGATTGCTAAAGAAGCTAAACCATTAATTAAAAAAGGGAATTGAGTCTAAGTAAGGCATCATGAAAAGTATAAATAGGTACATAGGAGACAAGTAAAGGTTAAGTTCAATAGTATTAACTACTCATTAAGACAATTTACTTACTTGTGAAGATGTCTTTTGTAGATATTATGTGATGTGATGAATATAATTTTAGTCACATTTATTAACTTTAATAATAAATTGTTGGAATGTAATAATAAATAAATTTATTATTTTAATTAAAATTTATATAATTGTGTTTATTTGAGTCTTAGCTATTATTTGTGTCTACCTTTGCAAATTGACCAAATATACAAAAGTCCAAATTACTTATTTGAATCAAAATAGAAAACAAAATTTGAACCAAAATATTTTCCCAAGATCCTTAGGGAAGAAAAACATATAAAAAGACACAAGTTTCAAGGAGAACAAATTTTCTTACTTAGTTTGCATTGTTTTAATTAATTTTTTGGACGCACGATCTAAGGGAGAGAAAATAAGTATTCCCATGGAATATGCTCATGAAACAAAGTAGATATTGATTAAATCATGTTCTACTGGTGAGTTTCAAGTTAAATCAAATTGACACGTGTTCAATCTGATTTACCTTTGTTTGAAGATTGAGAAAGAAATAATCTTTAAAAAATGTGTGAGGAATTCATTGGTGAAAGAACTCGGGGATGAACCGTTTTTTATTTGTTATTTTAATCTCTTTTATTTTTTTGCACAACTATCTTAACCCCTTTTTATCATTATTATTATTATTATTGCTAACTTTTACTGCTTGAAGATAGATTATAAATACTGATTTACTATTGGATTCGTTGAGTGACGACTTGAGGTCATTTGATCACAATTATATATCATCTCTTTAGCACGTTAGACATGTCTACACCGAAATCATCTTAATTAATTTGATAGTAAAACGATAGCTATCACTCTCTATATATAAAAATTAAGAAAAAACCGAGGTAGATCGAGAAGAAATCAAGAAGAGGAAACCAAATTAAAATTAATTATAGAAAATCACATAGTAAGTCTAATTCTAATTAAAACACAAATATTTTTAAAATGTAGAAATAAATTATCATCTTAAAAAACATTAAATAGAATTATGTATCCATATTAAACATGTGATACAAAAATTGAATTATTTTTCTATTCAATGTATCCCTAATCACCACCCACCAATGAATGGTTTCTCGATGCTCCACAAGATTTCAATTATTCAATCCATCTCAAAATATGTCAACAAAACCAAACCAAAAGTTTGATAGCCAAAGGTGAATTCATTGTAACAACTAACAAATTTTGCATCATTTTAGAATCTCATTTGCATGCAATTCCCACCTCGCCCTAATTAGACGATCATGGCTCCATCACGTGCAATTTCCACAACACATATTCACAAACATGTAGATACGAATCAACTTCACCCCATTTTCTCCATCTTAACTAACACCACCACCTTCTTCCTTTTCCCCTCCAATTCTTTGCATCTGATCACCCTCACCCTTCTGTTTTCTCAATCCACCCTTTTGAATCAATGGAGTTCTTCCAGAAGGCAAAAGTGGTGCGTTTGAGAAGCTACCACGACAAGTACATGTTGGCCGATGAGAATCAAGACAACGTGTTCCAAGATCGAAACGGTTGTTACAACAACGCCAAATGGAGCGTGGAGATGATAGAGAATTCGAATTTCATAAGGTTGAAAAGCTGCTATGGAAAATACCTAACAGCTTCGAACATGCCGTTCATATTGAGAGGAACAGGGAAAAGAGTGTTGCAGACTCTTCCTTCGAGGTTGAACTCTTCTGTGGAATGGGAACCCATAAGAGAGGGCGTTCAGGTGCGGTTAAGAACACGCTACGGACAGTATCTGCGTGGCAATGGAGGGTTACCACCTTGGAGGAACACCATCACCCATGATGTTCCTCATCGTACCTCGACGGCAAATTGGATTCTGTGGGACGTGGACATTGTGGAGCTTCGACCTCAGAATCAACCGAAACCTAGACCACGACCAACTCCTATTACACCTCCCAATAAATCTGGTTCCTTGAATCCGACACCGACAGATCTTTCACCTTCTTCTTCTCCATTGGCGATGATCTCCGACATGGATTCTTTGGTGAGGATTGATCTTCGATCTCCCACGACACCTGAGGTTCGTCACATCAAACTCAGGACAAAACATAAACTAAACAGAATCTTCATTACTGTTCTTTCTCTCAAATCAAATATGAGATTGAAAAAAATGAAAGTATAGATTAAAAAAAATAATACATTGAATACAATGTATTCTAAATATAATTTCTTTGGAAAACTAATCAAGATTTGCAAAAAAAAATTAAGATAAATTGTTTTTTTATATTATGTGATGTTTTCAATTTCATGCATGTTTTTTTTTTTAAGTAAACCTTAATTTTTTTATGTCACGAAATTAATTACTTGTTGTCTTAAAATTACCTTTTAACAAACATATCTAAACAAAAATAATCATGGGTCACCAATAACAAGAATAATATACTATAATTGATTATTGGAACAATATAACTTTTGGGTGTAAATATATTATGAGTAAATTATTTCTGAAATAATATACAAAATGTTATGCTCAAATAATGCTTTTTAACCATTTGATTACCAATTTTGCATGGATCTGGTGAATCGTATTTAGTAAAGTGTTTTCTTTCAACTGTTTTTTCATTCACAAAAGTCAAACATAAAACTTTAATTAAAAAAAAATAAAAATAAGACATAGTTTCACTTATGCTAACTGTTGATTCAAACATAGTTATTCATGTTTTTTTCCATATAATTATTTTCATTATAATAGTAAAAATATATAACATGTAAATAAAACTTAATAATTAATTAAAAATGGAAAATGCTAAATTTTATAAGTCAAATTGTTTGTTTATTTACATATTATTTTCCAATACAAAAATAAATAAAGATACTTGTTATTTCAATTAACCTGCATCACTTAAATTCATGTAATAGTTATATTCTATTATCTCTAAAACTACTTATTTTTTATTTCATCCTTCATAGTTATAAATTTTATATTATCTTAATTAGCTTATTGAAAAAATTTACATTCTAAACTGCACTATTGTTTTAGAGTATAATAAACTGTAGCATAACAAAAAAAAATCCAAAACTTAATAATAAAATACCTTGTACAACAAAATAGTATTATTTTGTAGAGAAGAAACAAGGTTTATATTTTAAAAGTTATATACTTCTGGGTGAAAAATCCTTGTCAACTCCCCTATTTTTGTTGGATCTTAACCTTGTAAAGTGTTTTAAGTTTCAAAATTCTTACTTATCCTTGATGAAAGTAAATTTTGATACACATGCATGCATGCAGTGTGAAGATTCAGAAGAGGGTTTATCACCAGTGAAAGAAGGAAGAGTAATATTTTATGACGTGGGGGACGAAAATGGTGATGTTGATGATGCAAAGAAGGAGAGTTATTTTATCTTTAAAGGAAGCAGTGTGAGTGAATTAAGAGATAAATTGCAAGAAGAAACAGGGCTTGATGATATTCTTGTGTGTTGCCGCAATCCATTCACTGCAAAACTCTATCCTCTTCGTTTGCAATTACCTCCTAATTCTTCTGACATGCATGTAGTTCTTGTTCCTTCTTCATTCCAAGGTCAGTTTCTTCTTTACCTATTTTCTTTTACATTCAACACTTCACTATAACACATAACATATCATCAGTTTCTAACAATGTTCTTGTTCAGTGGAATGATTGAAGGAGGTGATTGAAGGAGGTGAAAGCTTTTTAGCAGTTGAATGTTCCAATAGTTGTGTATATGCATATTTGTTGAATTGAGTCTACATGTGTGGTTGAGAACAGTAATCATTCAAACACCATGAGGCAACAAGACCAGCAGCCAAAAAGAACAACTCAAAATTTCAAAATGTTTTCCAACTTATTTGGAATGTAATGCAAATTCACATTTGCTGTGTTTTTTTCTTTACAATTCTTAATTAGGAATTCCATTGCCTCTTGAAAGAGCTAATTATTGGGTTAACTTGGTATGAAGTTGTAATCTTTCTAGTGATACACTTCTCACATTTTATTCATATTCCTATTAATAAAAAATGTGTGTAGCCTAAAAGTGCATATTTATAATCTTTTCTAGAGAAATACATTGGAAAAGAAAATCATATGCAGTGTTTGAACAATTAGAGACATAGGCACACTTTCATATGTGTAGCCACATGAAAACTATTTGTTTACTCATAAATTAGATGCGTATATGAAAAAAAATCACTATCCACATTTATTGTACTAACTACTTTAAATCCTTTGACAATATTTTGTAACAAACTTTTAGCTTAAATCAACTCTTATTTCAATTCAAAACAATTAAGATGTATCTATTCATGCTTGTAATTGGATATATATGTTGCATAATATATATATATATATATTTTGGATTCAAATAATTTAGTATTATATAAATAAAAACTTGTTATTAATTAGATATCAATTTAAAAACTATTAATTAATATATAATAAAAACTACTTTAAATATTAATAATTCTTTTAATAATTTTTTTATTTTTTAAAATAATATATAACTTAATCAATATAGTAATTAATTATTTTTATCTCTAAAATTAGTTTTTATTTAATAATTTTTTAAGAAAAAATAATTAAATTGCTTACCATTTGGTTGTAAAATTGATCTGTGTTGATTGTTCCGTAATGATTTTTTATGATAAAATTTAGACATATATGAATTGTTTTGGTTGTTGTTGTTCAATTATATTAAACTGTTATCTCGATAATTATATAATATTTTATTATAGAAAATAATACATAAAGTAATATATGTTTTGTTTTTTTTTTTTTTTTGTAACATATTAAAAAGAATTGAACGGAACAAAATTTGTACTAAAAATCATATTCCAATATTAAACTTTTTTCTTTTAATTAATTAATTAGTGCCTTTTGGACACCCACTAGGATTTTCCTTCTTTTATTACATTCAATTTATTTATTTACGAATTAAATGTGATTGTCATATAGGATACTTGAAAGGTTTTGAACTATCAATGATATTCACCTTATTTATGAATTAATAATTGACATATAATTTTATAAAATATTGATCTATCAATGATCCTCATCTTATAATATACGAGTATATAAAAAGTCTAAAAATAAGGAGAAAGTAAGTTATGAGTGAATTTATATAAAAGATTACAAAACTAAATTATATAGAAAAATTACTAAATAAAAACTAATTTTAGAAAAAAAATAATTGATATATATATACTAAATTAAATATTATTTTAAAGACTAAAAAAATTATTGATATATAAATTAGTTGAGAAAAAAAATAACTATAAATAGTATTAGTAAGGAATCTTCTTGTTTTAACGTATGCAATTGTATATATTTTTCTTAGACACAATCGCTATATGATTGAAAGAGTTGGGAAATGATTTGTTGTATATGAAGTAACAAGTTTCCAATATGAACGAGATTTAACCTAAGAACAAGGCGAATATAAGGTGAAAGATAAATATAGTTTAGAGAGTTTTTTAATCGTTGTTAAAGACTAAATATAGTTCCAGATAAGAGTTTTTTAATCACTATTAGAGACTGACTTTATCAGGAGAATTGAAAGATCTTAGTGTACTATCTTCTTCTACATTGTAACAACTACAGTAATATTCTGTTTCCATTAGAAAACCGCAAGATCTTAAAATTAATTAAAATCTAAAATTATAAACATCCGAAAACATATTTTTATTAATAAGATAAAATTAAAACTTATATGAAACTATTTTACATTTGTTAATTACTTCAGCATTCAAACAATTATAACTTAATAAATTAATTAAATAGTGTTTCGCTTCTAGCTTTCAATTGCAGCTTTTGGACCACTTTTACTAAACATAGCCTAAAAATCAAATTAAGATTATTAATTTGGTTAAAATATAAGTTTTTTTTTTTTTTTGCACTTGAGGTGTGATATGTAAAAGCAAACTTTTGAGATAATATGGGAACAAAATGGATTGAATGTGTAAGAGTGGAGAATAATTGGTGAAGTATTTTGATGAATATCATTCCCCTCATCATTCCCCTTTAGAGAGGAGCATATATTCTCTCTTTTTCTTTCTTGAATTTAGCTCCTTCGATCACAAGAGTCATTTTTAGCTAAATATCATAATTACATGAAAACTGTTTGTTGCAACAAGGTTTACAAATTTATTAGCCAAAGTATTGCAGGAACACTATGCAGCATGAAGAATAGAAGTTACAAGTATCTCATACACTTGGTTGCTACAACTTAAGGCTATCTATACACACTTTGGGGTCACAATGATACTAGTCTTGGACTTTTCACAATAGTCTTGTTGGACTAATACCTGTTTATATCTAATTTGTAACTGCCTGCTACGATCATTATGTTGTGTATTTTTATCCTGTGTATTGTAATATCAGTAAACCTTGTTCAGGTGATATCCAAATTCCATACATAAATCAGTATTGTCTGATCCAGCTAGTGGACAACAGAGGCATAGAATAAGGGGACTCAGCAAGGACGTGTTCATATGTGACATTTTTTTAGCATCTGACATGTCTTCTGTATTGGGTAGAGCTAATCCAGATGTAGTACTTCCTTACTTTGGCAATGTGCTGAGTTTTTTCTTTTTCAAATTGTTAGAAACTTTTGTGTACAGATTGAAGCATTTCAATGCTCTAATTTATTTTGTCGATAAAAAAACCAAACCATAACCACAATAACAATATTAGTAGATAAATATAGCAAAGTATGACATATGTATTTGTAATAGGATAAAAAATAGTGTCAATTAAGTGTTTGGACTGTCAAAGTGTCAATAAATCAACTCTAACATAGGAACTAACAAATGAACTATTCAATGACTATTTCTTACTTTGGTGGTGCTCAAAAAGTGAGATTAAAGAAATCCTAAAACGAGAGAAGAAGAAAGAATAGCAAGTTTGACTGAAAGACAACACATGTACAATATTGATAAATTATTATAAACAACCAGGCTTCCAAATCACAAAGGAAAGGGACTTATTGCAATGATTTATCGCTTTGGTTCACCCCATATCTTGCTTTCAAAAAATTCACCTAGCATTTGCTCAAGATGTTCGGGAGAATATACCATGTACTTATAAGGATTTTTGCCATTCTCTATCACGGGCCTGAAACATTAAATACATCTTCATCACCATAAAAGGAATAAAATTTGTGAGAAAATTCCGAAACTGAAAAGAAAAGAAAAAAAAAATATAGTTCAAGTGTTTTTAGTGTTGTTCTCCCATCACAATTAAAGTTTTACTTTGACAATCTATCTTGTCCTTTAGTGCAAAACTTTATTATGCGGATCATCAAAGTAAAACTTTTCATTAGAAACAACTCTAAAAACAACAAGAAAATGCTTATAATTTTGTCCAAAACTACATAGCTTAATTGAAAAGTACCCAAAACGTTTAAGGAAAGATCTATATGCAGGCAACAAGACTTCAGCAACAGCCAATCTAAGAGATTCACGCAATTCACTGTCAGGAACAGTCCATTGAGATTGCCTTTGATGAATCTCTTCAATTTGATCGTTAAATGTCTTGAATCTATCTTTAATCATTGTTCTTGAGACTCCACTATTGTTGTCCCCTCCTGGGACAGTGAGGCATTGTAAAATCTACAAGATCATCCAACATTACCGATTAATGAAACCGTCGTCATGCAAACTCAAAGTGAAATTAAAAATATGATTAACATTAACATGATCATCACTCCTTTATGACATAATATGTTGTGGTTTTTTTTGGTAGCCACCCCTTACCTAAAATAATAACATATAAGACTGACAAAAAGTATTTGTAAATATTTTTTTATCGACAATAAAAAATGAATAAATGTGAATCATTTCAGGGTGGTCCAACTCATATACATACAAATAATCCTAAGTCTTTTCCACCGAATATTCTCATAAATATAATTATCCATATAACAAAAAATACTTATTCACTCAAACACTTATTTCATCTTCTACATCATTTTTTGTGTGCACATTTATAAGATGTTGGAAAAGTCTAAAATGTTTATGTTTTATATTTTTAGATTGTGAAATTAAAAAATATATTATAGATTATGCAATCTAGAATATATTTTCACATCCAAAAATATATTTTGGATGACAATTCAAAAATGTATTTCATTTTACATTTTTAAATCTAAAAATATATTTCAGATTTTCAGATTATGTAGTCTAAAATTGTATTTCAGTTTGTACAATCTAAAATATATTTATGCTGGACAAAATTCATAAATACATTCTAGATTGATCAATCTAATATATTTTGTACTTTAGAATAATTTTTGGATAATGTAATTCAAAATACATTTTCAAGTTTTGGATTTCACAATCTGAAATATTTAGGAAACTATTGTATTTTTTTATTTAGTTGAAGGATTGTGTGAAAGTTATTGTGTGGTATTTTATATGTATAGGCCTTTGGGTATGGAGTATATTCATTAATAGTTTAATGTTTGTGTTGAAGGAGAAGATTTGTTCTAAACTTTGTGTGTATAACCTGTTTAGGAAATCAGATGAAAGAACTAGATGTCTTTATATACATAATTCAATGCGACTTTTTTTTTTCTGATAAAAAAATAAAATTAATGTGACTTCTCTAGAGTTTATCAAATTTGAAGAGTGAAAACCTTTGCCCAAGAAATCCTTTTATACTGATTTGCATGTTGTTGCACAATTCTTCTATGTATTTGCACCCAATCATCCCCTAACATGTCCTTTGCCTCTGACCTACAAGTACAGTATGCAAAATGGAATTGGATCCAATTTGAAAATCAATCTTACAATACTATTAGGGTTGGAGTATACTTATATAATATTTTTTTTGCCGATACAAAAAAAAAAAAAAGGGTAAAACAAAAAAATAAGTAACAACCAACCTTCTCACAGATCTCACTATGTAATGGATGTTATTCATAAGAAACAACTGGGTCAATGCTGGATCTTTATATTGTTTTGATTTTCCATCCAAGTTACTTTGGAGAGCCTGCATAATCCTTGTTGTAATAATTGCTAATTGTCCTTCCGGATCATTGGGATCAAACTCATGAAAAAGTTGTTTCAAGGTTGATTGATAACTGTGTGCATTTAGAATAAAAACTAAGATAGTAAATTGTAAAAACAATCAATCTGAATCCAATTACATTTTCATAGGAAACATTTATTAAAAATCATTATTTCTCGAAATCATTTTGAAGAAAATATTTTTGGAAGTGTTTATAAAATATTTCGGAAAAGATACATAGCGAATTACACAAACACAAACACAATAGAAAGAAAAAAATTGCGATTTTACTCACTCATATAGAAACTTTACGTAATTGATCACGTAGCTGGTTAAAGGGTGGACAGTTCCATCCATTACAGTAGTTTTAGTGGCATCTTTTTCAACTGCTTCCTCAAAATCAACAAAGGTTTCTAGGGCAGTTTGAGCTAATCTCTTTGACAAATTTATTGCAGCTTCTCTCATTTCAGTGCATACTTTACTTTCAAAAAGCATCTCAACCTACATCATGCACCACTCCAATAAAAAACAGTGAAAATATAAATATAAGAAAATGACATAAAATTACATACGAAGAAAACAAGTATATGCATCATTCTAAGAAAATTATGTTAAGATATAGATTTTCTAATACTTCAAATCCATAGAAATGACGATAAATTTTCCTTTTCAATTAATGTCAAATAGGTTTTCATAAAAACTAAATTCATATGAGTAACAGTTAGAGAAATATAAAAAATATCTACAGATATTATCTTACAATATTTTAGAAGATGGTTTAGGATTTATTCTTTAATATATTTTATTTGTTTTCTTATTTAATTATACTCTTTTATAATTATGATGATTGCCTTTATTAAAGGAATATCTTTATAGTTTTGTAAGAATATTTTTCTCTCTTTCAACCTTAACATATTTTATTTCCTAATCATGCAGTATGTAGTTTTTCCACTTACTTGTTCTCTGCAATTTTCTGGTCCCCGAGGTTAGTAAAGATTTTTTTTAACTCATCAATTTGGATGGCATGCTATCTTTCAAATAAAAAAACTTTAAATTGTATTGAAAAAACACAATATTTCAAAATGATTTAAGAGTGTTCCAATTTTCTTCTTAGAAAAAGATTATTTAGAGAACCTAATACAATATCAAGCTCATTATAGTAAAAGTTGTTTTAAATACGAACTTTAATTGATGTATATATACAAGTATTGAGATATAAACTTTATAATACCTCTGGTTGAAGCTCTCTCATGATCTCATACATGTCTAGAAGAACAAATAATTTCTCAGGTGACCTCTTGCTTTTTGCAATAGCCTCTCCAAAACTAAGAAGCATAGCCACACTACCAGCAGTGACTTCAGCAAAACATTGAGATTTCAAAGAGTCCACGCCATCAAATATTTGATCACAAATTTTCTTCTCTCCAGAAATCAGCAATTTGATCTGTTCAAGAAAAGTTAGAAAAATGCAAAGAGCAAAACAAGTAGAAAAAAATTCGTATTCATCTTACAGCAATCCTCATATAATGAATCCAATTCCCAATCTTTGCCTCCAAAACCTCCCATTGCATTTTTTGAACATCATCCTTACTCAACCTTTCGACACCTAACTTCCTAAGACTTTGTTCCAGGACTGTAGCTCGGGTATCTCTACAAATTTGGAACATGGATCATAAACCAAATTTCACAAAAAGAAATTCAAGTATATTTATAGTTTTAGACACATGCATGTAACTACTTGGTCATTGACTATATGGAAAGAACAAAATAAATCATTACCTGTAGATTCGAAAAAGTTGTTGTTGATGGCCAGCTTGAACCATATGCTGTGCTAAATCATGTAGCAAAGGTATGACTCTTGGTGGAATGAGAGTTGGAAGGGCGAAAGCGACACCTTCTGAACTTTGTTTTCGAGAATGGTTTTTTCCACCACCCTCACCATGCTTCCCAGAATTTGAGGGCCTTAGAGAGTTTGGGAGGCACTCAAAAAGGCGATCAGGTTCCACAGGTTTACTGAAATAAAAAAACTAATTTTATAAAAAAATTATAATGATACATTTTTTTTTATATTTTATATTGAGATCTCAAATTAATTAGAGATAAAATATTTTATAATAAATAACTGAATGTAAATCTCACCTAATAAATTAATTTCATAAAATTAAATTAGATTTAAAATTAATTTATTAATATTTTAGGATAAAAAATAACATCTTAAATGGGATAAATTTAAGGAAAATATTTATCGAAGAAGTTGAATACTTTCTGTTAATAATGCAAATACAATACATAGGAGTTTGGTAAATAAGGGTTAAAGTGTCCCTTTAATTTAATTTATTTAATTTTTTTCTGAAAAAAAAAACATAAAAATAATATGTATTACCACTAATACTTATTGACCAATTAAAATTAATGTGGGTAAAGTGAGTTATATATGCAATAAAATACTTTAAAAACTTCAGATATTTTATACCTACCTAACCTCGTCTTTTTTCTTCATATCAAGGTGAAATTCCTCGTGTGAAATCTCAACGCTAAAGCATTTAAGTCTTTTGATCTTGAGTTGAGTTAATAATACTTTTACGTGTGAATATAAGAGTAAGACTTGATGAGAATATCACAAGGAACTTGAGCTAAACTAGCAATAATTTGTAGTTTGTTTAGCCTCGAGAAACGTAGTTTGCACATAAAAACAACTTTATTAGAAAGAAAATTTATCAAAAGCATATTTGAATACACATATTTTTAGAATATAGCAAGATTAGAAATTCAAATTTGAGAAGACCAACCTATAATTTGTCAAAAGGTGTTTGAATTCCTCTTCTAACTTTGAGATAGCTTTGGTAAGCAAGCTATTAGCATGGTTGATGACAGTCTCACTGCATTTGAAGCTCTTTTTACTAGTAAAGAAACGAATATTTGCCCTCAACTGATCAACTGCTCCTAAATAGCTTTCAAGATCCTCATGCGGCCCTCGAAGTATTTTAGCCTCCGCCTGATAAGTAAATTTGGATGAAAATCACGAAAAAACATTATTAATCACTACTAACTTAATTCATTTGAAAAATTACAACATAATATATTATTATACTTGTACATAATCCAAAAGGGCATGTGATTTTAGTAGTAAAAATATAATTTGAAGAAGACAAAATTATGAAAAAAATTCTAAAAGTTAAGAACCAAACTTTAGTTTAAAAAAACACAAAAGGTGGTAATGGAATCAAAATGAAATTTAGAGCTTGTCATTATCAAATTCAACTTTGTACAGGCTCATAAAAAGTTACATTAATTACAATTTTTTCCTTTTTAATTTTTCTAATCAAAATTGGCACTTCAAATAAAGAAATTATATACCCGATGTAGTAAGACGGAAATTAATTGAAAATAAAGATAAAGAAAAACAAAGACTCACCATTCGTGTCTGATCGAATTGCGTCAAAATGCCCTCTGCTGCTTTTAGAGTCTTGTCAATATTATCATGTGCACTACGAATTGAATGCGTTTTTATCTGACACGGCATATGAACCGAAAAAGAAAATTAAAACAACAATTTAGTCAAGTAAAAAACCACATAAACTCTAAAAAAAAAAAGAGGGAGAAGATGGTAAAATAACATAAGTCTTTAAATTTGAGATAGATAATTGTTTCCCTTAAATTAAAAGAATATTTTAATCCTTCAATTACCAAAATATGATTTCAGTCTGTAAAAACTAAATTAAAAAGAATTTAAAAAAGTATTTTAATCTTTTAAATTTAGTTTTTAAAACTTAAAATTTTGAGAAATCAAAATAAATTCTTTTAATTTTTAAGGGATACAAAATCATAATTATCCTAAATTTCAGAGACTAAAAGCACAATTTTCTAACCTGGTAAATCTTTTCTTGGGAATGACGATACAATTCAATTTTATTGCTAAAAATATCTATAATACAACTTTTTTTAACCATTGTGTACATTTTTTTTTTGTATAATTTTATATTCGTATTCTTACAACATGATAATTTTAAAAACATGTTGTGTTTTTATATAGTAACTATTTTCACTAGTTTATATAAATTAGATAAAAGCTCAAAATTGATTTATTCTATATGAAATAATTTAACAAAAATTGTCATTAGCTATTTTTATGTCACACATGTAGTGAAATTTATTTTTTACTTCTGTCATGGCTCAGCTGCATTTACAATAATAAAATAAAATTTTAATTCAGTCAACCAAAAACTATGATTAATTTTTTAACAAATTTCGTATTTTAATTCCATGAACTTAGATTCGTATCTCCTCCCAGAAAATTTCACCAAAATCGTTCTCCAGAAAAATTGTATCCTCATAAACGAGCTTCTATAACGAGAATTTGAAACATTCCTTGAATCAAAACGAGCTTCTATGATGAGAATTTGAAACATTCATTGAATCAAAACGCAAACGCTCTTACCAATGAGAAATTGAACAACATTGATCAATACATTAAGCGACGAAAGAGGCAACGTAAACAACATTATTTATTGCTGTAATCGGAAGCGTGAGATTCATAGTTTCTGGCACTAAAAGCGACACACGTGCGTACCTGAGTGGGACGCATGGCGGTTTCGAGGGCGGAGAGACGATGATCGAAGGAGCCGAGAATGGAGACCATGTTATCGGTGATGGTCTGGCTCTTGTGAAGTGACTCCTTCACGAACGTCGCTCTTTGACGCAGAGCGTCCATCGCTTGCGATATCTCCATTCAGATCAATTTTCTCTCAATTTCTTGTCACTGTTCATGAAATTTGAAAACGAAAACGAAAATGAAAATGAAAATGCACATTCGATGCAAAATTCGTGATTCCTTTTTTGTTGCTTCGGTGTGTGTTGGTTTCTTTCTATTCTCACTGTGTTTCCGTGCTCCTCGCTAAACGGTTAAAGGTACTGTGGGACCCTTTTTCGTTTTGATGTTACTTTCTCTATCCTTTTTTTTTTCTCCATCTTCACGTCAATTATTTTATAATTTCAAAAGCTCAATAATTAAAAAAAAAAAACACTGTTTACTTGCTTAATGACATTGTCTTTCATTCTTAGGATTTTTTTTTAATTTCCTTTTATTATTTCAAAATAAATTAATATAATTCCTTCCGAAATTAATTCTAGCAACGTTATAAAAATGACATTAAAAAGAAATAACAGCTTCAAAAAAAATTATCAACAGGGTAAACGTAATTGTATTACAGGACTCCTTATAATTTTGGAAAGGAATACCAAAGTTGTCAATAATAAATAAATAAATATATTTATTTTTCAATCATTACATCAATGTATAAAATTATCTTAAATTTATTTTCTAGTAACAATATTATTAAGAATTACACTTTAAGTTTAATTTTCTATGAAATATCTACTTTTATACTACAGGATTTTCAAGAGACTTCCTCATTTCAATAATATAGATTTATATGTGGAACTAAAAATTTATAAACATATTTCAATTTTACAAAATTAACTTATAATTTATATGTTACGAATTAATCTTATTTTCAAAGATTAATTGTAGTGGTAATAGTAAAATAATTATTTGTTTAATAAATTTCGGAAAAGAGTGAACTTATAGTTCTTAAAATGTGATTTGTTTACAACCTAGTTTGTAAACCCTAAATGGAAGTAGAGGGTAATTATTGATAAATGTAAGATAAATTCTCCTTACACCGTATCATTTTGACCTGTGCCCTATAAATAAAGTAAGTTTACAAAATTGCCCCCACTTATTTGAGGTCATTTATTTGGTGACAAAGAAATTTAGTAGTGTTTGTGTTGTGTGTTGAATTGGGGTTGTATATGAATTTATTTTATTGTTGAATACAATGGTTGATGATTATATGTAATGATGGTAATTATGTGAATGCACAAGGAGATGATGAGAACTAGAGTGATCTTCACTAGTCTAAATAAGGAAATCTAGTTGCAATAGATGTATAGGAATATATGAGTTTTGGAAACATGAGTAATTTTTAAAGGAATGTAATAGATTTATTAGAAGTATTTGCTCTAGTACAACTAAAGGCTTGGTCTTAGGTTACTTTCAAGTCGTAGGCTGTGATTTTCTCTTTCTTAGATTGGTGTTTTGAACCTTTGGTTTGTATAAGGATGCTGTCATTGAGGTTTTCTTTTGGAAGAAGAGTGAGATCTGAAGGCAATTTTAAGCCGGTATTAATTAAGTAGGTTGTCTTTTTAGGTGGTGGCGGGATTGTGTCGCGGGAAACAAGTTTTGTTTATGTGTTTTGTATAAGAGTTTGACCACCCCTTAAATAGTTCATATTTATTTATTTTTTATTGTTAATAAAAAAAAAATAGAAACACGAAAACGACATTCACCATACCTGAATGTTGCCCCACCACTACTAAAAATTACCAAAAATTACCAACGCATACAAACTTCATTGTTGGAGCTTCATTATGTTAAATAAACGATAGAAGACAATTGTGACATTTTAAAATTTTGTAAGGAACAGGTTAAAAATGAGATGAAGTAAAAAGAATCAACCTAAATATAAATAAACACATTTATAATTATGAATCCAAAATGAAAATACATCGGCTTAGGATCTATCTTATCTTTTGTGACATGTTGATGCTGTTGAAGGCATTTTGTGCATTTCACACCACCACACTTTCTACTCATATTTGTTTTAGGAAATTAACAAAATCATTCAATTAAAAACATAAAAATAATGTTATTTATTAAAAATAAAAGAGAAATAAATATTTATCATGGAAAGTATATTATGATTTTACTAAAAATATTACCAAAAGTGAAAAATATTTATTTGAAAATGGGGAAAAATGTGAGTATTATAAAGAAAAAAATGGAAGTAGATTTATTTTTCATATTTATATCATAGGATTGTCTATTTTTCATATTACCAAAATGTTTTTTTTTCGATTGAATCAGGTTAAAACATAGGATTGTCTATCCAAAATGAAGACATAAAAAAGTTGCAAACTTTCGAACAAAGGGACCCAAAATTTGGGAGCTGCTGTGTGAGCAAATCACACAAAGAAGACTCACACAGCTTGAGGAGCATTTCCGGTGTGTTAGACTCTGCATACTATGGCAATGAGACGGTGCTTCGTAGGTTCTGGACAAGCTAACACCTCTGTCTTCTCTCTCAGCTTTTCCTCAATACTTCCTACCTTTCACTACAAACGTACCAGACTAAGGGAAAGGCGTTGCACTACCCATGTTATTTGCCATGCTACAAAGGTAGATACCCTTTCTCGTATTAACCCTTAGTTTCAGTTTTTTCAGGGAAAAAAACTTTTTTTTTGGTCGCCACTTGTGTGAACTGAATCCTTAAACCAGAGAATTTCAAGATAAGTTCATGGGACGTCGAAACATGTCTCTAATTTTTGTCATTTTAATCTTTGAATATATGTAAATGTTATCGCTTTTAGTCACACAAGTTTTTAAATTTTGGCTGAAGTAATTGACAGTGTACTTTCAAGATTCGTTTGTAAAGTTTTTCTTATCTACAGATACCAAGGTTACGAAATTATACCCTGTCGGACCCAAATGATGTTTTCCCCTTGTTTTTAAAAGACAACTTAGAACGGTGCAATAAATGATTTTATGGATGTTTTCCAATCTTGTTCTGATTGGTGAACTGTGAGAAATGAGATTACAAAAGTATAGAAACATGAAAAATGATACATAGACACCATATGATGGTAGTAGACACGAAGAGAGAGTAAGAGATGGAAGAGAGAATAATGTAGATATGATGTGATAATGAAAAAATAGAGAACAAATGACGAGTGTTAAACGATATAAAGTACAGAAGTGTGAAAATGGATGCCCGTATACTAGAAGACACTTTGAGAGAGAAAGAGACAGATCAGCAAATAGGGTAAGATATCACTGATGATATGACATGATTAGAAGAAAGAAATAGAGAAATAATTGTTAGTGTTTAACAATATATGACACTCATACTCATACACTAGTAGGCAATTTGAGAGAAAGAGACATGGGAGAGTTAGTGTAAGATACGATTCGTAATATAATGTGATGAGAAGAAAAAAGTTGAGAAAAATGGCAAGTGTTGATGAAGTGTTTGATATGTTGAGGTATCCAAATAATTATTCTTGATGTGTTTATCATATTGTACTAAGTTTTGTCTTTATTTTAATCAACTACGCCTTTGAGCGCCAGTTAATGTGATTATGACTCCAACACTGTATTATTTGCCGTGAAGTCAAAGGAGGAGCTTTTGGTGGTTGTTGGGGGTGGGGCAGCTGGGGTGTATGGAGCAATTCATGCTAAGACTGTGGCACCCCATCTTAGTGTTGTAGTTATAGAGAAGGGAAAGCCTCTCTCCAAGGTTTGTGTCATAGTGCCATCATGTTATTCAATTTCTGTGCAATGTTTTCATTCTCTACTGTTCTTATTGGTCTTCTCATTGGTACTGTCTGCAGGTGAAAGTTTCTGGAGGAGGACGGTGCAATGTGACTAATGGGCATTGTGTTGACAATATGGTAGTCCTGCTCTCCTTGTGAAGTTAAAAACATATATGTTTTCTTGTGGCATAGTCTGTTAACTGCCTTGCACTAGCATATCACTTTTTTGTTCTGAGAGCATTAAGAGAAATAGGGTAACAGAAGTTAATTTGGTGTTTGTAATCAACTGCAGGTGAGCAGGTCATTCTATTGGTTTCTTTCCTCTGAGGAATTAATAAATTGTCTGTTTTGGATATTTGTTTTGTTGTGTCTTGCATCTAATTACTTTATTGGATTACCATAATGGAAGCTTAAATGTTTCGAATATGATTAGTTTGTAGATTTTGGCAGAAAACTATCCCAGAGGGCACAAGGAACTGAGAGGATCTTTTTTTAATATACATGGTCCGGTGGATACAATGTCCTGGTTTGCCTCTCATGGAGTGGAGCTGAAGGTTGTCCTGTTGAAAAACCACTCATTACTTGTTTCTGTTTCAACTTTCAAGTGTACATTTCTGATTCATGATTAACTGCTCTTAGGTTGAGGATGATGGCAGGGTATTTCCTGTCAGCAACAGCTCTTCTTCTATAATTGATTGTCTCAATTCTGAAGTGAAGCAAAGGGGAGGTATGTTGTCCTCGTATGTTATGATTTTGGCTGTTTGTGTAATGTGGATTGGGTTGATGAAACATTGTATATTAAAAAACAACTGAGCTTTCAGTTATCCTTTATGCCATTAACCCCCTTCTGTCACTTACACAGTTTGATTCTTCCTCTGAAGTTAAATCCTGAATCCAGTTAAAACATTTTTATAGTTGGTAAATCATGCCTTTTTGTCTTTTAGTTTTCTCTGAATTTGAAGATTAGTTAAAGGTTCATAAGCCAAAATGTTACTATATGGTTATAGTAGTATAGGCAGAGATTTTAATCTGACAATTAATAGCTGCCAGTTCATCCCACATGGGTATAAGAGTTGTGATCTTAAGCACACATTATAAATGAAATGTTAGATTTTCTCTGTTTTTTTCTCCTATTTTATTGGCAATTGGATTTAGGATCTAGCTCAATCTCACAAAACTGACTTGTGTTGTGCACACTGTTAAAACTTTATAAGCTCTATCTATTTTAGTCATATATCTAGTTGATATGAAACTAAACTACCACCCTTGAGATTGAATTTGAGATAGATCCCAAAGAGGTTGCAACTAAGGTGGACTAGGGGTAACCACAATTAAGGTGGCTTTCCAACACATTTCATAACTTACTATGACCAAGAACATTTATTATCTCAAAAGCAGTGAAAGTTACTAAAAGTTAATTTTACCTAAAATACAATATATAGTGTAAAAAAATTATGGTATGAGATCATGCTCACATGTTGTTTGATTGCTTTCTCCTTGAACATCAGTAGGTTTTGCTTTATGTTACCAAATGATTGAGCTTTTGGAAAACATATCAAAAGGAGTTCATGTTCATGCCTATATCTTTTCATGTATTTGTATGAAAGTTTTGTTACTTTTTTCATATAATATATTTTTCTATTTTGTTGGAGTTCTCATGTGATGAGATTTTTTCTCCAGTTATATTATATACACTGGTTTGGCTATATTGTATTATAGTGGATTCTACGACACTATTTATAACTCATAATTCATTAAAATCCACTCTATATGAAGTATTCTCTCCACAAAATGGATGATTTGTTGATAACATGCTATATGTTCAACTTGGAAATACTAAATTGCATATTCCTAGATCCCTAGCTATATAAAACTCATTGATATAATATTATAAATTCTTAGAAAGGGAAATTTAAATTTAACTCACCCTCATAAAGTTGGCTTGTAAGATAAGAATTGCCTCCACTGTATATTGTATTTTGGCACTATCTCTAGTCAATGTAAGACTTTGATTTTTCCCGATACACTTCCTCACATCTAGCACTATTGGGCTTGATATGGGTATAACATCATAAGTGATCCTTTTAATTGATCTAGAACAAGCTTGGATATCATCTTACAAAGTAGTTTTGGTCTAACTCAACCCTTAAAAACTGGCTTTTACAGTAAGGTTTATATCTACTTATATACTATAATTTAGCCATATCTTCAGTCAATGTGGAACTTGAGTTTTTTCTAATAGAAGTTATCACATCCACTTCTGTTTGTGTTTTACCATCACTTGATTTTAAGATTTCTATGATGTACATTCCATTTGTCAATGCTGAAATCTGTATTCTGAAATAGTTTCTCTGCAGACAAGAAAAACTGTAGCAGCAATATCTATTTTATCTAGTGGCAAATTCCTTCTCGAGATTCAGCAGCACACATCTGTTCATGTTGAACGAGTTGAAGCTGATTATCTATTGATTGCTAGTGGTAGTAGTCGTCAGGTTGTGGTGGATAATTGATTTATTTGAATTAAGAGGCATTAATCATGTCATATTTTTTAAACCAGTTTCTTTCTGTCATAGGGTTATACTCTTGCATCTCAGCTTGGTCATTCAATTGTAGATCCAGTGCCAAGCTTGTTTACTTTCAAAATAGAAGATTTGCGTTTGCGGGAGTTGTCTGGGGTAAAGTATCAATTTGTGAAGTTCTTTCTGTATAATATTAAGAAACGTGAAGTTCTGTTTTCTTCTATAAACCTTTCTCTTTTTTTGCTTTTCTTGGCCTTGCCACTTTCTTTAGTATAGTTTTTCAGTATAAGCATGCTTATTTACTTTTTGTTGTGTTAATGGTAGTTGCTATCATTTTGTGAGTATAAGACTGAGAAAGGAGAACTTCAATGATGTACAGTATTATAAAGCTACTTTCACCATAATAGTGAGCGGTTACCAAGTTTACCGACTATTAGTTTTATGATGACAACAATTTATAATTTTTTATTTTGACAATGTCTAAAAATTTGATTTTAATTGGATCTGCACAATTGCAATTATATATTTATTATGTTTCAAGAATTCTTATACATATTTCAGCATTTGTTACGAATCATATCTTGTTATTTTCAAAATAAAGCACATCACTGAATCGGATTCAATGTGTATCCAATACAGGTATTATATCAATGCATCATAGTAGATAATTATGGGGAAAAAATCAGGATAAAGGGATTTGATATATGGAAATCAATCCAAATTAATGTGTGGTCTGATTTATGCTGTTAATATTAAGATTTGATGTATTAAGAATGTGTTGTATACTTGCATTTCCTTCTTTGCTTCCTTTTAGCTATAGAATTTATAGGAATAATTATTTCCCAGATATTTAGGCCAAATTAGTGTTCAGAAGTATTCTCCTATTCCTATTTATACCTCCTGATGTATTAGTTCTACATCAGTTAAAAATATATTCACTTTTCCACACATACAATGGTTCTGTGGATATTGAGTGCCTAATGTGTCAAAGTTTTTTGTATCTCTGAAAAACACTAGAATTGGTGAGAATATTGGCAGCACTTGGGTGTAAAGCAAATGAGTAGCTTTTTGGATGAGATACCATCTGGGAAACAAAAGGGTGAATGAGTTGCCAGCTAGCTCAATTTTTGTGACAGATGGATGAAGAGATGAGAAATCAGTTTCTTGAGAATTCACGGTTTTGGCTTCAATTTGATCACTACATGGAGACATTTACATTTTGTTCATTTACACACTGCATTCTTCATTTGGTCATCATGTTATGTGTATCAAGTAGGGAATTCAAACTCATTATGCATGATTAGTACTTATAATAGAGTTGTTTCGGTATAAATTTAGCTTCTTTTCTACTCTTTTATATTTGGTTTCCTTAACTGTCAGGTTACATTCCCTAAAGTCAAAGTGAGGCTAAAATTGGATAGTGTCCAAAGGAATATACCTAAGCTTACACAGGTATGCTTTGTTATTATCACAGATCAAAACTAGTTTACCCTGGTGCTGTTTTTACCACAGATTAAAAAGTGAAAAACATATTTTCAAATTTTAGGTTGGTCCCATGTTAATTACACATTGGGGGCTCAGTGGACCTGCTATTCTTCGGTTATCTGCTTGGGGTGCCCGTTTTCTATTCAGTTCAAGTTACAAAGGTAGGGAAAATCTTTCCCAATATGCTGAGTTTGGAATCTTTAAAACTTTTATAAAATTTAAATCAATTCTTCTATGAAACTTGTTGAGATAATAGTTTAGGATATGAATTCATTTTCAAATCATTCTGTTTAATATCTTCTAATGTTTGTAACTTTTGGTAGGATTTGTAAATCATTTTCACTCAAGCAAATTCTTTTCTATTCTGCAGTGTTCCAACATTTCCATATTCCTTTTACAGATATTGTTATAATTTGGATGCAGGCAAGCTTTTTGTGGATTTTATCCCTGACCTGCATGTGGAAAATTTGAAGTCAGTTCTTTCTCATCATAAGCTTCAATATGCGGTAAATTATGGCTCCTTGTGCTCTCTGCAAAATACTACAAACCTATGTTCCATTGTATTAAGTTGGACGTGGAAGGTGATTATATGATTTTGTTAATGAGGTTCTTTTCTTAGTCAGTTAATATTTGTAGCATAAATCCTTTTATCTTTCTCAACATTTTATTGGAAATTGAATGAGTCTGCAAAATGGGTTTCTGCATGTGTAGATGCACTCTATCTAATATTGTTGATTTAGCATAATAAAGTTGTATCAAGACAGCCACAATCATGCTATAGTTTTCTTCTTTCCTCAAATTTTCTTTTAATTGAGTTTAGGAACTTCCATTAATTCACTGTAAGCAGTTTGATCTAAGACTATTTCCATGTAAGTTTCGACCATCATGTCCTCCACTAAAAAATTACAATCACTTTGTGTTCAAATTGGTTTCACTAAGTTGTTTTGCCTGTGCCTTTGCAGAAACAAAAGGTACTTAATTCCTGTCCTCCTGAATTTGGCATAACAAAAAGATTTTGGAGCTATGTGCTGGAACGACAGGTTTCATAGCAATTCCTAGTTTTTTGATGGAAAAAGTGTGTTTTTGCCTTTACTTTCATTAAGCTAGGTATTGGTCACTACTTTTAAATTGATGAACTTAGTCCTGCAATTTTTAAAAATAATGAATTTACTCCCTCTTCATGCTTAAACTTAGCATCTGATAATGGTATTTTTTCTGCCAAGAATGTGTAGAGGAACTAAATTCAAGTATTTTCTAGAATTGGAAGACTATATTCATTAATTTGAGAGTGCAGAGATTAACATCTAGTTGGCTGAAAATATAGGTTGCAAAAATACATTCTCCTTCTTAATAATATTTTTTTCATGTGATGACAAATGATTGTTGTTACCTGAGGTGTCAGCCTAGCTGAGATGCCAAGTTGCATAGTGATGTTTAACATGAAAGTTTTTATAAAAAAAAAATAACATTCTCTATTAATATTGTAATGTAACTAAAAAATATTGACAAATTTATAAATAATGTTCATATGTAGGGTTTAAGTGGAGATGTCTTGTGGGCTTCTATCTCAAATAGTTCATTGATGTCCATAGGTTCTGTGTTAAAGAACTGCATATTTGAAGTGACAGGCAAGGTAAGGTTTCTTATCCTTTTCTTTAATGTTACTTAATTTTGTTCATATATTCTTGATTTAACATTTCTTCTGTTCTATCAAAGGGTCAATTTAAGGATGAATTTGTTACTGCTGGTGGTGTTCCCTTGTCAGAGGTTCTCTTTCTTCACTTTCTCCTTCTTCCTCCCTACCCTAGCTTCCATTAATTAGAAATATTATTTAACTGATTTTTTTTTTTTATTTTTTCTAAGATTTCGCTTAATACAATGGAAAGCAAAGTTTGCACACGTCTATTCTTTGCTGGAGAGGTACATCAAATTTAAAAATTGTCTTTTATTTCAACTTTTGAAGTAGAACTAGAGAATGTACAACAAATCATACAACAGTTGTTTGTGTACATTATTTATCACATATAGAAAGATAAACTAAAAAATGTTGTTGTATAAAACATTAGGGTCTTTCTAACCTATGCCCTTAGGTACTAGTTAAGGAAACTTTTATTGGAAATCATATGGAAGTGTATTAAAATGTCATAGGGGAACACATTTTTCTCTGCATTCCTATAAAAAAACTTCTCTTTTAATTCCTTAACTAATCACTACAAAAAAAATCATTAAATTGAAATCAATTTCAGAGATAAAAAATAATTAGTTATTACGTTGACTAAAGTAGATCCTATTTTAGAAACTAAATTTTTTTTTGGTATCTAAATTAATTTATATTATTGATAAATAGTTTATAAATTGGTATCTAATTAGCTACCAACTTTAGAATCTAAATAATTGGTGGCTAAAACTTTGGTAGCTAATTAGATACCATTTAGAAACTATTTATCAATAATAAAAACTAATTTAGATACCAATAATTTTTTTAATCTCTTAAATAGTATCTAATTTAGTCAATATAATAACTACTTTTTTTGTCTCTAATATTGATTTCTATTTAATGATTTTCTAGTAGTGAATAGTTAAAGAATTGCCAAAACTATAAATTGTTGCATGTGTATCACATATCAAACTATGCTGCATGATAATGCAATATTAAATGTTTATTATGCAGATACTGAATGTTGATGGGGTAACTGGTGGCTTCAATTTCCAGGTAAATAAATACATGTGATTATAGTAATGAAGGCTTAATTGACATATGATTATTGACAACCAGCAATTCCAATTTCCCAAGTTATTAATAGTAAAATCTTGTATTCATACATGTTGAATGTTCAATTCTTACCACCATGAATGACATTTTTTTCTGTCTTGAGGTATATTCTTGTCTGAAATTTCTCTTCAACTTCAATTGTCATTGGATATTCTTGTGCTTTTTTGTTGCCATATTTGACATAAAATAGCATAAGCCATATGGTTATTCCAAGCATATACTATATACTATAAGTATTAAAAGAAAGATTCCATCAACCTATGGTGTCATGGTAGCTAGTAGTAAAGTTCATGAAATTGATGGTTATTTTATTTCTATTAGAATTTCTCTATAAGTTTCTTTAAAAACTTTATTTTTGGTAGGGGGAGGGGAAGGGTTTGCTATGCTAAAAAATATTTTCTATTTTAAAAATTATCAATTTTCCTAAAAGTCTAAAAAAAAGCTTGGTAAACAACACTAAAAAAGTCTTCAATTGAAAAGGTCAATGTATTATTGACACTTAAATGGAGTTTTATGTGGTTTTTTTTTTCTATTATAGGAAAAAAATGGACAGAAATAACTAGGTTAAATTACAATTTTAGTTTTTTTTAAAAAAATTGATCTGCAATTTTGGTCTTATTTTTTTCTGTGACTTCAGTTTTCAAATTTAAAAAAGTCCCATTTTTTGCATTTTATTTCTTTTATTCTAGTCTAATGAACTCTAGACATTAGATTAAGAAACAGTTTAATATACTAAAATGCAAAAACAAATGTATGAAAAACTAAGGATTTGAACCAAAATTATCAATTTTCTAGAATCTGGAGATCAAATGAAATATCATATGCCTCTGTATGTGTATATACAGCATCATAATTTAGCATAATTTGAGGGTCCAGTTTTCCTCAGAACCATTGATTGAATCATTCACTTTGGAATAAAAAGGAAAAGGAGAACAACTTTATGACTAATTGATTGATGATTAATGGTATACTGAAAAGTGTGATGACTCAGTTTCTTCATCCATTTTCCTTTGTTCTGTGTGCAGAATGCTTGGTCAGGAGGGTTTATTGCAGGAACCACTATTGGTAGATTAGCACTTGGATCTTGTCTAGGTTTAAAGTAAATGCAAATTTGCAAATTGCATGCTTTTGTTGGCAACTTGGTCTTTCTTTTTTGGGTGTCAATGTACTGCATTTTCCTTTTTTAGCTTAAGCATACTTTGGTGGATGAGATTTGATATGAAAAGTTCTTCAAAAATCAGATTCTTATACTTTTAACAGTCTAAATCATACCAAAGGAGAACACTTAAATGCAGTATCCACTGAGTCATTGTACTGTTAAAAATTGATCATTCATTCATATAACAAAGATTTACATTATAAAGTATGTCTTAAAATGATGAAACTTCAATTTTATTGTATAATAATTAAAGCTTGTATTCAAGTTTTCTTTAATAAATAAATGGTGTACTTAGTTTAAGTTTGTTTAAATCAAGATTAGGCTTTTACTTTTTGCACCCCTATTTTTAACTTGCACTCTCCTAATTTTTAAAATTACTAATTTATCTTTCTTTAAAGTGATGACTCCTGAATTACCTGTTTTAGAAATTTTTCTGCAACACATTTTCTGAAATTCGTGAAATATATTTTTTGGAACATATTTTCTAAGATTTCTCGAATAAGATTTCTGAAATAAAATTTTCAGAATTTATGAAAGAAATTCCAGAATATGATTTTCTAGAACAAACTTTTTAAAATATATATAATACGTTTCATAATGTAACTTTTTGATTTATTAAATATTAAAATACATTTTACATTTGATAGTAATTAAAATAAAAAATAAAATTCAATAAACTAAAATTAAACAAAAAATTTAAAATTAAAACAATTTAAATTGAAAACAATTCAAATGCATAAAGTTTTCTATCCAACTACGCACTCACCAACTCAAATTACACTTTTCACGGAATCTAAGAATTATAGATTTATTACCTAAGAAGTTAAAACAAAATTAGGTTTGAAATTGTGTTTTTAATTTTTAAAAATCCATAAATCCTATACCTATCTATTTAAAAAAAAATAAAAAATACCCAAACATTAATTGAAATATACACAAACTAATATGACAGTGACAAAAGTAGGAGGAAAAAACGAATCTCTTCCTTTTATATATTAACAAACAAAAAGTGTTTAGAGGAGAGAAAGAAAGTGAATGAAAAGCTTAAATAATAGATAAAAAGAAAAAAAAAGAAAAGCTTATGTATTTTGAAAAATTTATATTTCATCCATTTTTTCTCATATTATTATTTTTTTTAAAAAAATTATCCAAATAAACCGTCCTTAACATTATTTACTTAACTATATTCATCCACTTTGAGAATTTGAGAATTTGGAATTTGGTAAGGTGAATGGTACCATCAAAATCTACTCTTCTATTTTTTTTAAATTTAAAATTTAAAATTAGACTATAATTTAAAGAGGGTCGAATTCAATTTTTACATCAAAATGGTAAAAATTTGACTTAGTAATTATGAAAATGGTTAAAAAAAATTATTACGAGATTAAATAAGTTGTACGTGGTCACACAATTTTAATATTAAATAAAAATAATTAAAATAGTGTATGAGTAACATAAATTATTCTTCCATAACACAAATTTAACTTCAAATTTCGTTAATGATGGAATTTTCTCCTTTGATCATAATTTCTTCACATAAAATCAGTTTCTTTAAACATGAGTTACACAATTTTTATTTATTTTTATAATCATAAAATAAAATTACACCATTTTATATTTAAGTAAATTTGTTCAAAAGTATTATTTTGGTAGAAAAATCATAAAAATAATATATATATATATATATATATATATTAAAAGATAAACTCATTTTAAAAAATATCTAAATAAACTCATTTTTACTTTAATTTCTAAACAAGACTAGTTTATTATTCAAAATTCAAGTTCTAGATAATTGTACCGGAAAATTGGCGGGAAGCTAAATTTCAGTCTGATGTTTTCAATTTTATTTTTTGAAAAAAAAAAAGATAAGAGGAGAATCACATAACAGTGTTCAATTGTCATAACACTGTTCAATTGTGAAAAAAATTCTTAAAAGTGTGAACAATAAATGAGTCTATTTGGATAATTGAATATTTTTTTTATACAAGGTTTAATTTGAAAAAAAAAAACAATCCTACTTTTAAATATTTTTCAAAAGTGTAATAATTAATGTAAACTATATAAGTGCCATTTAATCTCCATATGATTTTGATCAAAGGTTTGATTTACATGTAAAAAATAGTTTCTTTAAATAAATTTCTATCTGAAAAGTCTATAATACACAACCAGAATTTATCCCAACTTAACAAAAAAGAAAAAAACATTTGTGGCAAGGTAGAGTTTGAGTGTAGGATAGTGACTAAGAAAGCAGCTTTAAGGAAAGGAAAACGTAAAAAGTTGGGTTCACTTTGATGCTTTAGAATCAGAAAATCCCAAAATCCAATTCAACAACTTGTTTTATTCACCTTTTTCACACCATCTTTCCTCATGTTTATTTCCTCCAAAAGGTTTACCACCCTCTTCTCTCTTGCATATTCCAGCATCCCTAAATCTCCATTCCCATAACAAAACACCACACCATCTTTTATCAATTATCATCGATTCTTTGTTATTGAATTAGAATAGATTTTGAATCGTGTTATTTAATCATCTGCTTGATGATCGTTTATTTTGTTAATCTTCTCTTAGGTATAATGAATTTGATTGTGTCAGTGAGTTCCGACTGAATGCTAACACTTTCACTTATTGTATGGATCCGATTTATAATTTTATACGTTAATTATTAAAAATAGGTAAAATTTAAAAATAAATAAATTGTGTTACAAAGTAGATCAAATTAAAAATAATATACATAATAATTAAATTTTAAATTAATAAAATAAAATATTATAAAAAGAATGAGGACATAAGAGACATTGCCACAAGTGTTTTTGTTACTTATTATTTATGAAACTCGGACACTCCTTTTAAATGGCGTGTCGGTATCCGATACTTGTATGAGACACCGACACTCGTATGACACCTATAAGACATATATCTGTGAAGTGTCCAATTCAAAAAGTATTTATTAGATTTCTGACAATTCTAGTACTGTTCTAACACAATTTTAAAAAGAAAAATACATTAATTTTCTAAAAAATCAAACTTTGTTGTATAAATTGTTATTATGATTATAAAAATAAGAAACAAATCCTTGTGAATCAGTCATGAAAACATCTTTCTGCTTCAAAAAATAATCTAAAATATATTTGTGCAGGTAAATCTTTATTGTCAATTTATATAATTCATAATTATATAATATATAAATTTGTGTTCTCATATCCTATCTTTTAAAGAATTTACGTATGTCCGTGTCCGTATTGTCTGTATTAGTGTATACTACATAACTTTAAAAAACTTGGAATTACATGCAATTCTCGTGCTTAATAATAACAATGCCATAATATAGTTAATAAAAGATATTTGTAGTAAATATTTAAGTAAATAGTTTATTAAATATTCGAAAAAAATTATGAATTTTTTTATTTAATTATAATTTACTAATTTTTTAATCAGTCTTCGTAAAACATTCCTTGTCTAAAGGAATTTGATTCGCCACAGTTAAACCAACGTGCCAGTGGCTGTTATACAGTGCTCACAACATTCTTTTAAACGTTTCTCTCTCTCTCTTTCTCTCTCTGTTTTTTATTTGTGCTTCCTTTCAGACTCAGTTTTCCTCTGTTTGAACAATTTTTCATTCAGTTCGTTATTATTTATTCATTTATTTTCTAACACTCGAACAGTTTCCGCCATTTTTCTCGGTCACGTGCTGGCATTTTCTCTCGCGGAATGCGCAGGGATTCCTCTACGACGACACCGTTTCGTTAATAATTTATCGCCATTGGTTTCGAAGACGCAAGCGAAGTTCAATCGATCGCATAGATGGCGGTGGTGCTCGCGGAGAAGGTCAAGATCGGCGTCTGCGTGATGGAAAAGAAGGTGAAATGTCAATCCGAGGTTCTCTTCCTCATTACACTTAATCAATCAATGTCGTTACCTCGTCTTTGCTTTGGATTTTTGTTTTGCGTTTTGGTGATTTGGAACTTCGGCGGCATAGTTTCGGATTTCGCAGCGAGTTTGAACTTGGAGGAATGCGAGGGATTCTCTGCCTCTGTTTTTCTGTCCTCATTGATGGATTGATTTTTGTAGGTCTTCTCCGCGCCTATGGGACAGATTTTTGACAGGCTACAAGCGTTTGGTGAATTCGAGGTAGGTGAACGAGTTTGCGTTTGCAGTGTTCTGGTTTTTTGTGTGGTGGTTTGTTGGTGAAAAACTACAAATAACAGAGGCTAATGTAAACCATATGAGTGAATAATACGAAACGGTTATATCTTAAGAGTTTAATTTCTTTTCACAGCTTTACATTTTCAACCTGTAAAAGATTACAGTTGGTATTTACATGACTTTTACTATAATTATAAAAGTTCTCGAATCATCTATTATGTGAGAGATGCTTGATGATTCGATGTCAGCATATACTGCTTACTCAAAGTTTATTATGTATTTTTCTGAGTTTAATATTTATGAATTGTTAGTGTAAAATATTTTATAGTAAGGATCAATTTAGAATTGTTAACTTTCAACCAAGTTATAGTAGAAGTCAACAAACTTATGTTAACTTAATAGTCTGTGATTAGACTGTAAAAGCTCAGCTCTGCATACACTATTTATCCTGTTCCTATTATATATTATTTTGTTCTGTGAAAGAAACGGCTGAGTTGGTAGTTGTGTTTTCCATTTTTTTTTCGTTGATATTTTGTATTATTTGTAGGTCATACATTTTGGGGACAAGGTGATCCTTGAAGAACCAATAGAGAGGTATGATAGTCTTATTCGTATAGCTGGAACCTAGTTTTAACTCTAAATTTTGGAGAGCAATATTTTGTGGTCCTGTTTGAGAAAAAAAATTCACGTGTATTCAGGCGACTCTTTGATTAATGCATCCAACCTAGGGAATAGGAATGAAACAGTTCTGCAGACAGAAATTGGGAATGAAAGCAAGGCGAAATTTTTGTAATTATAAGGGTATCAACGAAAAATAAAAAGGAAAATAAAATAAACATTCCCTTAGTTTTAGTTTTCACCATGAGAAAATCTTAGAATTTTTTTGAGGATGTGGAAAGTTTCATTCACATGTATCAACAAAAACATTTATTATATCCTATTGTATGTTTGTGATAACATTTTTTAAACTTATTTTGCTACTATATTTGTGTTTGCGATGACATTTATTTTTTGACTTGAGTTTGAGTTTGTTCAAGTGTTTAAACTTTGTTGATTTTGAAAGGAACTAAAAACAACAGTGCCAACGTTTCTTTACAGCATGCATCTATATCAACTGCTTAAAAGTTCCATGATGACGTGACATCATTAATTGTATTTGCGCTTGGTACATTTAAGTTATAGCTGAACTGTTTTACTTTTGTTGACCTTGTAGATGTTTAAAGCCATGCCGTTTCAGTAATGTTTAAATATTGTGTTATTTCAGCTGGCCAATATGTGATTGTTTGATTGCTTTCTATTCCTCGGGATATCCCCTTGAAAAGGCAGAGGCATATGCTGCTTTAAGGAAGTAAGCTTGTTTATTTACCAACTTTAATTGATTTGAATGTTTTACGTATGTTTTGTTACTCATCAGCCTGTAAAAGATAGTGTAAGATCGTTAAAAGTTGGGTTGTGAAACACTGAAATGTTCTTGAACTACATATAGGCCCATGAACAGCTACATCCATGATGGTCAAATTCTTGTATAAATATAACATTACAATAGATATATGCTAGCTTATTGACAATCATCATCTGAAAAAGGAAACCTCTATTTTCTGGTGTATTTAGTTTACATGACTTTTGATATGAAATTTTTTTATGGTTCTTCGCTCGCCGATATTTCAAGGAATTTCTATTTCTGACGCTGGAATTGGGAGGGGATTTATTACTGTTACGTGCAAGGAACCCTGTTTATGATGCTAGTGTTGCACTATTTTGTAGCCTGTAAGAGGCTTTTTAGTCTAGTGGAACTTTAAGGCCTTTGTGCCAGTCTTTTCAAATGATGTGAGAATTAGGCGTCACCACTGACCGTGAAATTCTCAGCTAAGTTTGGTATGAGTGTAAAATATGTTATTCATGAATTTACATGCAAGATTAAGACATGTGAAGTGTACAATTGTGAGAAACTCGTCATTCTTGTGTATAAACTTTTATTAGATTGAGAGAGAAATCAGAGAGAATGTATTGTAATTAGATTAATGCTAGTAACACACTTTATTGGTTGAAATTTGTCGGAACTTAAAAATTTTGTAGTCCCCACTTCTTATTTAATGAATTTCTCTTGATTTTTTTTTTGTTTTTAATAAATTTCAATCAATTGTAGAGCGTGTTAGGAAGAGTATTGGTAGAATGACGAAAGTACAAAGATGTCGACTCACTAACTAACAACCCTACTTAGTCAGACTGAGTTTGCTATTACTGTCTGAAAATGGCTGCTGTAACTAACTGTGCTAAAATACAAAGGTCAGACTATAGAATATCCAGAGAGATACTCAAGAGGAATATTCTCTTGCAACTTTAAAGTTGCTTTTTAATCTTTAGAATAATTGAAACTGATCGTCACCGAAGTTAGCCTCTAGCTTCTAGGAAGATTTTGAAATCTTCAGTGTATTATTGATCCACAATTGGTTTGACTCTCGCCTCCTTTTTCCTATGGGAGGTTCCTACAATATTGTATCTAAAATCATGTAATCGGTTTCTTTCCTGGAGAAGGATATGGTAGAGATCTCAATTGACCAACACTGAATCATTCAGTGTTACTGTAGAATCAGTGGGCTATTGCTCAAATTTACAGCATATATTGCCTGTTGCGTTGTTTTCTGTTTTTCAGTCATACAACTAAAACATATGCACTCATATAATAGTTTCTTAAAATTGATAAATGTAGGCATTTCAAGAAAATGAGAAAAAGAGTGAGAAAGCTAGAGAAAATATGGACAGAGATCTGAACTAGTATTCTGTTATTAAAATCTTATCTCTGAAATCTGAAAACTAAGAACGACTAGAGTTGACCGACAACAGCTAACAGCATTCAGTTAGAGTGTTAGGGTTGAGTTCCGAAGTCTGGGACTTAAGTCTTACATAGGAAGTGTGGGATTGTTAGACTTTGAACTCTCCAACTATAATAACTTTGTGGTGTGGTTTTCTCAAGGTTCTTATCAATTGGGTATTAGTGTTCTTCACCACGTCCCCTTAGCTACAATTGATATTTTGACATTGTAGTGTTCGATTGGGACTAGTCAGAGGGCTAGTGCACAACCAGCCTGTGAGTGCTAAGGCTATGTAGCGTCGTGGGATTTTAGGATCCAAATGAAAGGTATGGGACTCCAGCCTCACATTAGGAGTATGGGATTTTGGTGTAGGAATTTTATAGGTTTTGGACTCTCCAACTACATTTGTGATCCGGTTCTTATCATAGAGTCAGTTTTATCCATGTTTAACTGAATATAATTGCTGACAAAAGGACTAGACAAGCGGAAGATTATCTTCTTAAACAATGATTATCTCCGGTTTGTTACATTTTTACATAGAATGTTTGGATGAGAAGGTTTACTAGTCTAAAAACTACTCATGCGCTGTGATGCAGGCCTTTCGTAGTAAATGAACTGGAGCCCCAGCACCTTCTTCATGACCGAAGGAAAGTATATGAGGTACATGGATGGAATCAATCTCCTTTTTTATTTTTCCAGTTAGGGTTTGGTCTAAATTCTTTGTCATGTTCAAGTATGATGAAGCCTTATTCTTTTGGCTTTGAATGCCTTGCAAATGTGCTATCTGGCTCTGAATGCTGATAACTCTGCTCCGCATGCTGTATTGACTTTTCCTTCATGGTCTGGCTTGTTTTTCAAATTAAGGCCTTAACTTTTTCTCATTGTTTATTTAACGTCTGATATTTATATGTAGATTTTTAGCATGAAGCTAAGGATGTGAAAAACTGAACTTTGAGTTTGTGTTAAATCGAGTGTTGCTAAGGAAGGAACTAGGAAAAAGAAAAAAAATTCACTCATTAAAGTAATATTGGTCTTGCCCTCCCCTCTTCGCCTGGGACAGACATTTAAACTTAGTGAAGATCATATTTCTGTTTATTGTTATTAGTTATGAATGTATGACCAATTACAGTCCAAATGCTATGCTATTTCTTTTATGATATCTATAATTTATTTTTAATAATGAATTTTGGGCTTCAAGCGTCTTGAAATGTTTGGAATCCCCGTTCCAAAATATGCCCTTGTAATTAGGGAAGTCCCGTACCAACAACTGGATTACTTTAATGAGGAAGAAGATTTTGTTGAGGTTCATGGCATGCGGTTTTATAAGCCATTTGTGGAGAAGCCCGTTGATGGTAAGCTTTTTTCTTGTGTGGGTGAAACTCTTTACTTTGCTTCCGTGTCTTACATTAGTTTTTTTTTCCTTACAAAGTCACTGATGAATGGTATATACATTGTATTGGCTTGTTTTATCATGGATTTGCGGGGATGTTCATTTTGTCCCATTTTTTTTTGCGAAGCCCTGTTACATGTAGTGTACATTGAGGGGGTGTTCTTTTGTCCCTTTTTCTTTTACCGAGGAGTCACTGATATACGTAATTTACATTGGCTTGTTTTATCAAGATAAAGATTTTCGGGCGTGTTATTTTTGTCCTATTTTCTTTTACTAGGGAGCCCAAGTGTTGACTCATGATATATGGAGTGGGATCAGTGTTCTCTACAAATTCAAATATTTACTACAATAAAATTTAATTTAAAAAATCTTAGACCATTGAATCGAAACTACATCACTGGACAGTTTTTTTTGGACTCCAAATGATCCTATCCTGTGGAATGCAGACACAAAATACTCAGATTTTTTTTTGTCAATATTACCACACAGCTTAATATTGACATTTATATGGATGAAAAAATCAACTATTGAATATGTGAGATTCAAAATTTCAAGCGGAAACAATAGGGTAGCATTCCTTCACACACTATAGCTTACAAGTTGTGTGATGTAAATAATCGTTCATCATTGTTTTTTCAGTATGCAAGGAGTATAAAAGGGATTATATCTTCAAATCACGACTAGTAACTTCTATAATTGGTTATTGCATCTGTATGTCATTTCTTGAAATGATGGAACTCAAGTACGTGTCGTTATTGAATATTTGGCAGGAATAATAGAATACATAATAGGTAAATGAATACAATATTGAAAATAAGCTAGTTTATCTTTTTTTCTGCATGGTAATAATATGTATAAATAAACCCTTGTGCATTAATGATATGCCAAACTTGCACAGCACATGAGCCCCATGCAGCTGTTCCTTTTCAGAGACATGTGCGGGACTTACAAGGCTCATGGAAAATGTTTAACTTGTGTTGCACTTTGTTACATTGCGTTCATGATATTTTGAATTTATTAAATAATGAGCCAGACTGTCAGTGTTTATATTACATGCATGTGCATGAACCTTATACCTTATATTCCCGCATACAAGACTGCCTATGGTTCATATATTTTGTTTACATAATTAGCTAGTGTTTCTGTGGGTTACGTACTATATTTTAACTGTGTAAAATAATGGGATTAATTCTCATTGCAAAAATAAGTTGAATTATAGTCCTATTTAACTGAATACAGCTGAATTTCAAGCTGTGATCCTTGACAGAAATCCTATATAATAAGTCATTTCTGCTTCTAATAAAAGAGAAAACCTGATCCTATTTATTAGTAATTAGTCTGCAAAACAAAATATCCTAAAATAGCACAACTATTCCTAAGTAATTCCAATAGGATTAGCTCCTTTCTCCCTCAAGTTGAGTCCAATATATATTACAGAATCTAAACTTGAGGCTGAATTCTTCAAAGCGATTCCTAGGAATTGCTTTTGTGACAATATAAACAACCTGCTGTCTTGTTTGAGTGTAGGACAATTGAACAATTTCATTGTTTTGCTTTTTCTTAGATAAATGTCTATTGATATTACTGTGTTTTGTCCCATCATGATGGACTGGATTCTGGGCAATACTAATTCTTGTTTTTGGTGTTTTGGAAGAAGAAGCTCCTTGTTTGGGGGGAACCTAGTGTTTGTATTCAAATCTGAACTATAAGGAGATGATTTCTATAATTTATTTAGAATTCTGTGTATTTTGTTCCTTAATCCTAACAATAAACACTTTTGTTGTTGGTACATTGAAAATTTCATATTCCCTTTTCTTGCTCTTTTGCTAATTTATTTGTCATGACTTTGGGACACAAGGTGATGTAAAGAGAATCGTAGATAATGTGATGAAAGGCCGGTTGAAACCATTTGCATCATGTTATTTCTTTTGTATACCTTAATACTATTTTAGTGTTTACTGATTTAAGTACTTTCAGTTTTATGGGTTTTGCACTGAAAGTCATCTCTAAGATGATTTTTTTGTTGTATCAGATACTAAAGGAATAGAAGTTATAATCTCAAAAATGCCTTATTGTGCCATCATTATTGAATTATACACATACATACTCATGATTGGAAATATATTTCTCAAATGTTATAATAACTGTTATTTTTGTGCTTTTTGAAGCTGATAACCACAGTATAATGATATATTATCCCAGTTCAGCTGGTGGAGGTATGAAGGAATTGTTTAGGAAGGTGAGCTTTAGGCACTCTCCCTAGGTAGGTGGGTCCGGGTGTAATATTCTACATATATGATCTATAGATGACATTCTTTTTCTAATAGACTTGCTCAAATTGTGACTACTGTTTTGGTTTACTTTTCTGTTGAAATAACTAACCCAGGGGTGAGGTTTTATTAGTTCTCATCTTTGTAATGAACATCAACCTGTTCTGTTATTTATTTTACAAATTTTAAATGGGAGGATTACATTGGTTGGCATGTGTATATGCTATCTCCACAACAATTATATTGCAATACAATCTTTCAAAAGCATATATAATTAACTGTAAATATAAATGTATAAAACTTTGTATGCCTTCTTACAGCTTTAGCTTTGACATCGCTTGTTTTTCAATAACATGCTCTTTCGATAATTTCTTGTGCTTCCTTTCACTCTTTTACGAGTTATAGTTAATCAAATTGGTCTCTGTTTTGGGTATAACATTATCTTAGGTTGGAAATAGGTCCAGTGAGTTTCACCCAGATGTGAGAAGAGTAAGGCGTGAAGGATCCTATATTTATGAGGAGTTTATGCCAACTGGAGGGACAGATGTTAAGGTTTGGCAGTTTTGATATTTATGTTGCTTTCTATTCCTTTTCTCTTAAATGTATTTCAAATGTTTCTCCATACCTTTTGGCATATTAGAATGGTCTCTTAAAATTTTGATAAATGACTGTAGGTGTATACGGTAGGTCCTGAATATGCTCATGCCGAGGCACGGAAGTCACCTGTTGTTGATGGTGTTGTTATGAGAAATCCTGATGGGAAGGAAGTAAGTAGAATTCATCGCTTTTCTCTGATATTCTTTCTCTATTCTCATGGTATACATTTTGTTTGTCCTTTCCTATCCATTTAGCATTACAAGATGGTCCTTCTTAGTTATTAGTCAATTCCGAGGAAAACCTTTTTCCTACTTAGGTTTCATCTTGTTATTTTCTGTCAATCTCTTGGTTTCCAGTTTTGCAGCTTTAAAGCATTATATTTGTTTTATTTTTTTGGGTTACATTTTGGTTAATTGAAGGATACTAATCCTTTTTGGTTGGGCCAAACATTGTGCTTTTAACAGCCATAATGAAATGAGTATTGCTAATCTTTTAGAGCACTAAATGACCAAAATTGGTTTTTCCTTTTTGTTGGTAATTGTTAAAAAAGGTTTGCTCCCTAATCGTGCAAACATGTCATGGTTGTCTTAATTTTGAGTGTATTAATAGAAGGAACAAACATGTACCATTACAAAGCAGATCAGAATTGCTTGCTTGAAACATTATTTTAACATGTTGAAGCATGTTTGCCATCTCATTCGGCAGGTCAGGTATCCAGTGTTACTATCTCCTGCTGAGAAGGAAATGGCGAGAGATGTTTGCATTGCATTCAGTCAAGCGGTATGTTGTACTAATTTGGTAACTACACGTTAATAAAAGATATTGTTTTTATTTTTTAGTGTGTATTATCTTCTAAAACAGTGTCTGGCTCCTTGTTTGTATAGGAGTTATTTGTATACAATTTCTGAACTAATCACTAATCCTAGTGTTGTGTTGAATTGTAGTATTTTTAAAACTGCTATTGAATCATGTCAATAGCCATGTTTCTATTTCTCTTTTCATTCTAGCTGCTTGTTCTTTTATTTTGTAGCTTCTTTGCCTCTGTGTGAAGTTTGATCTTTAGCTTAGAAAATATGTTCTGATAGTTTAACCATCTTGACAAGTCCTACCATCAAATACCTCAAAGTGTTTTAGAAAATGAATCTTATTATTTCAGTGGATTTAATCCGAAAGAGGGCACCTCCAATTTTATTTTTCCAAGGAAATCCTAAAATGAATTAAATTCTATTTCTTCACTTTATCTGACTTTCTTATGGGGCTGTGAATCTGTTATGGTAGGTAAAATGTGGCTGGGCCAATGAAGTTTGCACAATATTTTATGAACTTCAATTTAATGAATGTGATTCTCTTTAGAATATTGATTGAATGAAATCTTTCCATGAATATAAGAAAATAATTTGTCTGATCCTCTTTGTGCCCTACTATAAATTTGTGTTGCTTGCAGGTTTGTGGGTTTGATCTCTTGAGAAGTGAGGGACGCTCATATGTTTGTGATGTGAATGGATGGAGCTTTGTTAAAAATTCGTACAAGTAAGTTTTGTAATTAGATTTTTTTGTTTTGATATGGGCAGAATGGTTCAAAATACTTTAATATTTTTTCACTTTCTTTATATTAACAGAAAATCATAGGATAGTGATACCAATGCTTGACAAATTATTCACTTTCTTTATATTAACAGAAATTATCAGTTCTTCTCAATTTGATATATATCTGTTTTGGAGATATTATATTGTGCCCTTTTATCTTTAGTAAATATTGGAAAGGATAGTGATACCAATGCTTGACAAATTATAAATGCTACACTGAGTGACTAGTGAGAACTCTATCATTCGTAACCAATGTGAATAGGGTGTTGAATTTTGATTCCATCCAATAAAGCCCCTTTTGCTGAAAGCAACATTTCTAATAGTTTTCATTGGGATTAGTATGCATATGTAACTGATCTCTGGGAAAAAAAGTCACAAATTATAATTTTTATTTTGTTTTAGGCAATCACTTGTCTTGCTGAATAGTTGGCTGGATATTGTCCATCATTTATGAAGTGTCATTATGTTGGAAATATGACTAGAGATATGACTAAATTATAATATATAAGTAGGTGGAAACCTAACATTCCAAGTTTGTTATGTGAGGTTGAGTTAAGCTTAGATTCGACTTTACAAGATGGTATCAAAGCCTATCTTAACAAGGGTTGTTAGTCTTATCGTGTCACTTGCTGTCAAGCTGTTATTGGACCGACCACAAATATCTAGTCTCAAGCTCAATGTGTCTAGTCCTTGGCTTGGGGTGTGTGTTGGAATCTTACATCAACTAAGTTTTGTGAGGATGTGTTAGCTTAAAGTCTAGTTTCTAAATGTATAACAAATAATAATTTCATCACACGTCAAAGCATCATTGAGCTATGACTAAAGCTTGTGGCATGCCATGGCTCTTGAATAGGCAAATTTTTTGTCAAACCAAAGGTAAATAATCCAAGAGAAGAGAGTATGAAGAGGAATGTGGGTGAGAAAACCTTTAATTTGTCTCTTCGTCTCTTAAACACTTTGCTTACAAATCTCGGAGACTCGTATGCTTTATATTACCCTATAATGATTACATATACAACGTAGATATTCTCTCTAAAGTACATTTTTATTACATAATTTTCTTTTGGGTCATAGTCATTACTAAGTGATGAAAATTAGTTCAAGGAAACAAAAGTTCCCCTTTTCAATATGTACTCTTACACAAATTACAAATTTAGAACTCTTGAAAAACAATGTTACATTGCTTAGAAAATAAAAGCCTTTACTTGATTCATGAAATTTTGCTTAATGTATGAAAAATTAGCCTTTCTTCTAATATTTTATATTGTACTACACGTTGTTTCTCAACATTTTTGTGTTTGTGAAAATCACATTATTTTTCCTTTTGCTACCTTAGGTATTATGATGATTCTGCCTGTGTGCTACGAAAGATGTTGTTAGATGCAAAAGCACCTCATCTTTCTTCCGTGGTTCCACCAACTTTACCATGGAAAGTAAATGAACTAATCCAACCTTCTGAGACGCTAACTCGTCAGGGTAGTGGTATTAATGGCACTTTTGGACAATCTGAGGAACTGCGTTGTGTAATTGCTGTTATTCGTCAGTATGTACTATTCCTTTATTCGTTTGATTAGTCAAATGTGTCTTTTCTTATATACTTTTCACTTTTGGTAGTGGCGATAGAACTCCAAAACAGAAGGTGAAGTTAAAGGTTACTGAGGAAAAGTTGTTGAATTTAATGTTGAAATACAATGGTGGCCGACCCAAGTCTGAGGTAATGTTGTTTTTGGTCCTTCTATAGTGATTATTAAGATTTGAACTATGTAGGGAAATAAGTAGTTATTTGACTGATACCAATTATATTTTCATCATCTCTATTTTTAATAATCAATATGGAGATAAGTATATGCTGAAATGAATTGGAAGATTCTAAAGATATTTTTCCTAATCAATATGGAGATATTGAGGATTCTTAAGACCTTATATTGACTTCTTTAGGAGGCACACCTTGTTACTTCCATTATAAGTTTCTAACCCTACAGGGATTCTTGTATAAAAACAAGGGAAATACTTAAAGTCTTAGGGTGTTGTGATGCAAATTGGGTTGGTTGTCCCATTGATAGAAGATCTACCACAGGATACTGTGTATTCCTTGGAAGGAATCTTTTATCTTGGAAAAGTAAGAAACATAGTGTTGTTGCATGTTCTAATGCAAAAGCTGAATATAGATCTATGGCCCTAGCTACATGTGGACTAATGTGACAACTCCTTCAAGAATTGAGATTTTGTGAAAATGAATAGATGAAGTTGCATTATGACAACAAAAATCTCTTCATAGAGCCTCCTATCCAATGTTTCGTGAGAGAACTAAACATATAGATTGATTGTCGTATTTTTAGAGACAAGTTGTTGTCTAAGGATCGTATTACTGAGTTTGCACATCCTCAAATTTTGGTACTAATCTAGTTCCATGCATAACCCATTCAAAGTTTCGTGATATTCCGTTAGAGAGAGACAACCTTCTTTAGCATTAAATACTCCGTTCTCAATGTCATAACAATCGGCAAAATCCTTTTTCAAAGAAAAAGTGTTATTAAATTCATCCAATATCTCTTTAGTATAGGAATAGAACATATTGTTTCGGTCATCAAGGGACCTACCACATTTTGAATATCATTAAGATCCAAAGGGAAGAGTTTCTCTTCAAAGAATGAAAAAAATTACAAAACAAAGATGTAATAAAGAAAACCCGTTTGGCAAAAAAAAGCTGAAAAGCTCATCCACTCTAAGTCGAAGCCAAATTGAATCTCACCGTACCTTTTGGAATAGGCTCAGGAGGCTCTGACAACCCTGTTTGTGGCTGGGGTGGCAAGTGGGGCTTTGGTGGAGCTAGGCGTGTGGGCTACATATGCTGGTTCTAGTGGTAGTGTGTGATGACATGTGACAACTCTATTGGTGACACAACTATCGACATTTCGATTGTGGGCATGGGACACATCTTTTTGGCCCATAACTAACCTCAATTGCAATGACAGTGACAGCGGTTTACATGGCAGCCGATACTAAGCTGGCTCTCAAGATTGAGAGTTTTGATGCCAACTTGAACTATATAAGAAAATGAATAATTATTTTATTGACAACAATCACACCAATTACATTTTTATCACCTATATTTGTAATGACCTCTAAAATGAGAAAACAAAAATATGCTGAATTGAATAGGAAAATTTGATAGATATTTTCTCCTAATTAACATGGAGATATTGAGGATATTTTTATTCAAATAATCCGCTATTTACAACATTAAGTTTTATCTGAGTTTCTGAATTCTTAATCTTATGTGGTTTATCTATTCGTCTCATGTTTACATACAAAACTTAAAAGTCCTTCAATAATTTTTATAAATTTTTATTTGAGCTACTGATTTCTTATCTTCCGTGGTTGATCTATTGGTCTTTTGTTTTGCAGACAAAACTTAAAAGTGCTGTTCAGCTGCAAGACCTTTTAGATGCCACACGGATGCTGGTGCCTCGCACTAGGTATGTCACCTGTGTAAATATTGATCACGTTAGCGTTTCATGCAGTTCATTGTCTCACACCCAGGATTATTGAAATCTCAATCACAGTGATTGGTGTCTACATTCTTTGCTTTAAACTGGAACATGGTTTGGCCTACTGTGTATTTTCACTTAAAGGTTATTATGCACACTTTTAACCAATGAATGTGTAAGAAAAAGAAAAGCAAAAATTACATATTTTACCTTTTAGGTTACATGCATGTGTTGAATGCCCAGATTGCATGTTTCAAAATTAGGTTAACAAGTAATTACTCTTCACAATTTGTAGGAGTGATTGATACAACTTCTCTAATGATGCACTCTAATTAAAATTCTTAATTATTTGGTCTCTTTTTTGACAATTACACTTGATAGATAAATCAGGTTAGCAGCTCTTTTACTATTATTGCATTAATGTTTCTAGGAATTATGTTGTATCTATCAAAAACATTTTTAGGGACTTGCTGAACAGTTTAAGAAGCACATTGGTCATGTTCTTGTTCATGCTACTAGAGCTTGATCAACTAATCCTCACCTCCAGTATTGTAGTTAAATTTTCCATATAGTTCAGTATAACTTCAAAAACAAAGAAATATTTTATTGATATCAGTCACACGAATTACATTTTCATCATATCTGTTTGTAATAACTAAAACCTTTAAAAAAAAACATGCTGAAATTGAAATAAATTGGAAAATTTTGAAGATATACTTTCCTAATTACTATATTGAGAATATTTTTTTATCCTAATAATCTACTATTTACAATAGTATATATCTTCTATAAAAGGTAGTTCTGTGCCTATACACTGTCTAGTTCTCACTTCTTTTCTGGCCAGTGGTTGTTTATAGTTAGCAAACGAACTCTTGCTCAGCCCAGCTTTGTTGCTAGGGAGGTGATTGATCTGAGGTCTGATAGCTCTCTAGACATGCAGAGGAGTTGAAAAGCTCTTTCCTACTGATGATTTATTTCCTTTTCTTTTATTACTTTCGTCACTTTCTCAAGGCTTCAAGGGGGCAGTTATTCTAAAAGCTGAAAATTTTGGGGCTGATTTGGCTTTTTTCATGGTATTAGAGCTTCTATGGTCTATCTATCAGGATTTCTATCCTTACTTCATTCATTATTTAATGACAATAACAACCAAGCATACATATCCCCCTAACTTGGGTCCAGCAACATGGATGTGGAGGACCTCGTATTTGCATAATTTTTTTCCTTCCAAATGAAATTTCCTTATTTTTTAAATGTTTGAGCGAGAATGATGCATCTTTCATTTCATAGGCTAAGTTAAAAAACGCACACTTTCTGTTGCATGTATACTTTGCCATTTATACGTACCTACAGTAGTAGTACTACAAATAGTTTCCACCAGTTTTTTAGTCATATGCTGAGTTGGATTTTGGAATTAACTTTATCTTTGTATATATTTAGACGAGATCTAGAAAGTGACAGTGAGGCTGAAGATGTCGAGCATGCTGAAAAGCTTCGTCAAGTTAAAGCAGTTCTTGAGGAGGTTATTAATGCTCTTGGCACTGTTTTCTCTATTATTATACTTTGTATTATGAACCCTGTTGAAAATGTAATGTTATTCTATTATTATTTCTTTTGTATGTATCCATCTTCAGAGTTAGGGTTTCAACTAAGTAACTTGCCTCTTTTTGTATATATAAGTATATATCAATAAAAGAAGGTAAAACAGTGTAAGTTGAAAACACAGTATTTTCTCCATCATATTTATTCAAGTTTAGTAATTGGAATTTGAGTTAAATTTAGTTTTTTTTATAAAGTTCTCTGCATTAACTTGTGCCCTTGATTGGGTTTGCATTTCGATGCTAAATGAAATTTCAGTTATGTATTAGCTCTCAGGTACAACTCTATATGGAAAAAAAAAATTAAGTTCATGGCCATTTTGGATTGGATACATACTCTTATGAGGGTGTAGAAGAATTCGTTCTTATTATTTATTTCATAATATTGATTAAGCTATATGGTGGAATGCAATGCCCTACTTGCTGAAGTCCATGATTCATTGACTAAAAACTGGGCATAGAAATGAAATTATTGATGTTTCTCTGTTGTGCATAATACAGGATATTGTATGTTAGCTGAGACATGCCCAAGCCATACTGATACAACATATAAGCTTGCGTGTCCTTTTAAAGCCTGTAAAACTGCTACCTTAACATTTTTTTAATCAAAGTCGTGAATTGTTTCATTTCTTTTCCTTTTCTACATTATCAGGGAGGACATTTCTCTGGCATATATAGGAAAGTTCAACTAAAGCCACTAAAGTGGGTCAAAGTGACAAAAGCCAATGGTGAAATTGAAGAACGACCAATTGAAGCTCTTATGATTCTTAAATATGGTGGCGTTCTTACGCACGCTGGCAGAAAGCAGGTTCTGAGGCTGAATTTCATATACTGTTATTATTTTTAGGAATAAAATGGAATTTCCATTTATAATCTTCTTTCCTAGTTGTTTGAATTTCTCTTTTTGCAGGCTGAAGAACTGGGAAGATATTTCCGGAATAAAATGTATCCAGGTAAAAATTCAATTAGGTTTTCTTAAAGTAAATGACATAAATAGCTGAAATAGGAGGAATATTGTTGATATTCAAACTGTACAGGGATTCATCTTTTATATAGGAAATTACATAAAATAATAAAGTAATTTACCAAAGTATGGAAATTGATCATCCTAAATTAGTTTAACTGTAAGGACCAAGTGAATAGTTTAACCTAGTATGTATTTGTGTTTTAGTTTGTGTAAGATATGATATGTTTCATACAAAATCGTGCATTCTTACTTCATATAACATCAACTTGTCAGTGGCTTGTACTATGTATAAAGGCAAACTTTTATGTGGTTTAAAATTACAGGAGAAGGTACAGGGCTACTTCGCCTCCATAGTACATACCGTCATGATCTGAAGATTTACAGCTCTGACGAGGGTCGCGTGCAGGTATGGCCTAAGTTGTGATCACCTTTAATCAAGAAAGGCCAAGTGGTTTTCATTATCGGTGCTACATTTATACATTTTATACGTGTTTGATCAGATGTCCAGATTATCATCTTAATTTGTCCTTTGGCATCATATGTGAACCATTTTTCCATGATCTGTTAAACAGATGTCTGCAGCTGCTTTTGCCAAAGGACTTCTCGACCTAGAAGGGCAGCTAACTCCAATCCTGGTTTGTGTTCGTTTTGCTGAAGAAAATATTTGATCTATTTTATATTGGGTATAGTTGAGATAAATTTAAAGAGAAATCTTATCTAGAGCGCTTAATTTTCCTCTCGTAGGTTGTCATATTTACATTAATAGTGGTTGTCCTTAGATACAGTATGGAGAAGGAAGAGTAAAAAACATGAAAAGTCATATCTCAATACATATTCATTCGCTAAATCTCACAAAAAGTTTCATTCTTGAACCACACTAGTTCACAAGAGGTGTCATTGCCCTATATTCAACTTCAGTAGTTGATCAGGACTGCATTTTGTTTCTTGTTTTTCCATGAAATAATATTTCCTACGAGAAAAATATAACATCCTATAGTAGAGCGTCTCTCTGGATACCCTACCCAATCGCCATTACTACAGTAAGAGATTTGGGTATTTCCTTTATCTTCATATAACAGACCTTGTCTTAGATCATTTTTTAGGTATCTTAGGATATATATGATAGCATTCCAATGATCATTGCGAGGAGTCTGCATGAACGGACTAACACCAACTGCAAAAGATAAATAAATTTTATAATCGGTCTTTTATATCTTTCTGGATCAGAGAAAGATTCATCATGTTCTGCCATTAATTTCTGATTTACCACCATAGGACAATCCAATGTTCTACAATCAATCATGCTCGTCTCTTTTAAAATATCTAGAGAATATTTCCTTTGAGAGATTACAACACCTTTTAACTGGCTATTTCAATACCAAGAAATATTTGAGGCTTCCAAAATCCTTTGTCTGAAAATGATTGCACCAGCATTCCTTTAGCTAAGATATTCTATCGGCATCACTCCCTATAATAACTATGTCATCAACATACATTATTAAGTAAACACATTTTACATAAAACTGAAAGATCTACTCACTACATTTCAGCCCAAAGGTTTGAACAATGTAGTTAAATTTTCCAAACCACAGCACGTGGAGATTGCTTGAGACAATAGAGAATGACGCAACTTACAAACCAAACCAAACTCTCTCTAAACAACAAACCCAAGAAGTTGCTCCATATAGACTTCCTTTACTAGATCGCCATGAAAAAAAAATATTTTTAATATTCAATTAATGAAGTGGTCAATGACGAATAGCTACCATGCCAAAGAAAAGACAAACAATAGTCATATTGGCCACTGAAGATAAAGTAATACTATAATCATGACTATAGATCTGAGTGTATCCTTTGACAACCAATGGAGTTTTGAAACAGTTAACTTCATTAGGGTCAACTTTAATGGCATAAACCCATCGACATATTACCATCTTCTTCCTGTGGAAGGGGAATGAAGGTTTCAATTGGAGAGGGTGTGATTAGAAGGGTGCCGTGGGGAGCAGCTTGGAAAACTGGTGAAGAGTGTTAGGATTTTTTAGGTGTTGCTGTGCTGTTCTTTGGAGTGCAGTTGGGTGTTGGGTGTTGGGTGCTGTTATTTTTTTGGTTCTGTCATTTGGTTCTTTTATAAGTGCATGTTTGGGTTTGGCTTTCCCTTTTGTAGGTTTAGGTTTTTGGTTATACTTTCTTTTGTGGAAGTGTAACTTTGTGGCTGTGGTACACGGGTTGGGATACCCATTAAGTATTATCTTTCATGACTTATCTTTCAATAAAGCCTATTCTAACAGATATATTTGACTGATTTAATTTTTTTTTGTAAGGTTTCCCTTGTTAGCAAGGACTCCTCCATGTTGGATGGGCTTGAAAATGCCAGCTCTGAAATGGAAGAAGCCAAGGTTTGTAGTCTCTTTTGTTATTTATATTGCCTTCTATACTATAGGATTTTTTCAATTTCGGTGAAAGTGGATTATGATCGGGAAGACAAAGAACTTGGTTGCTCGACATTTAAGAGAAGGATGGATGGGGGAATATAAATGGCATACCTAACCTTTTACTGGAGAGTAACCGTGCAGTTAAATTTGATCAACAAATTTATTCATGATTTTTTAGTAAATTGATAAAATTATTTCTTGAGCAAGAGATGGAGAGAACTTGTTACCAGACTTTGTAATTTCATATATTATTTATATTTAGCTTAACATGTAAATTCTGTTATTATTCAGTCTTTTTGAGGCGTAACAAACGATCGCGTGTTTTGATTGGATGTCATTAATATCATATGGTTTGGAATGTTGAGAATAAAATAATTGATATATATCGTCTTTATCTATATAAATAGGAAAAGTTTGAAATGTTTAACTATTATTTAGTGATTGTATCCTTACGTAATTAATTCCATTTTATTTCTGAATTATGTTAACTATATATAATTCAAACTTCTGATGAAAACTTTTAGCATTATGAGACCATAAGCTCCACAGCCCTGTAAAGAAGTTAAAATTTGAAAGAAATATAACATTTTTGTAATTTAAGCCAAGCTTCTAAAATTTATTGATTGACATATAATACTATTAAAACTTTGGATATTTGTCTCAAATAAATACCCGGTAAAGTAAGTCGAGAAATGGACGATCTGCAAGCTACAAAACGACAGGTCCAAATTTCTAATAACGGATGTATGGTACTTATGCACTTCATTGTTCCTACACTTTAGTAAGATTTGGGGGTACTGCAATGCTAATATACCTTTTTATCGTACTCTTTTTGTAGGCTCGGTTGAATGAAATTATTACGTGTAAAGCTAAGCCAGTTGATAGCAATGGATCATCTGAATTTCCTTGGACTGTTGATGGTGCCGGATTGCCACCCAATGCATCAGAATTACTCCCCAATTTGGTAATGTTTTGTAAATCTTGTTCTCAAACTTAGTTCCTTAGAATTTGACCAATGGTGTTTACAAATTTACAAACATCACATAAAAGGATTCAAAATGCACTTGCAAACAAGAAAGGAAACGAAGGCTTAATGACAATATAAATAACACTGGAAAAAGGATGACCGAGACTGTGTTGAAGCCATATTTTTAGGTTCCAAATTCTGAACTTGTTTGATGACTAGAAGAAAAAAAAAATATTTTGTTTGGTACTGCCGTTATCTTTTTCATGCTGCAAGTAGTATAACATGTCTTTATCATTCTCATGGTAAATAAAATTTCTGAAGTTTTGGTTTATAACAAAGTTGAATTTCGTATGTGATCCATGTAACCAACTTCACCTAGTAGGATAAGGCTTAGTTGTCGTTAGTTTGTTTGGAGAGTTTCAAGAATGTGTTTTCAGAAATATGAATTCATTCCATTATCACTTTGAATCATTTTAATTTGCTTCATATACTGTCTCTCTATGTGATCCATATAACCAACTTCACCTAGTAGGATAAGGCTTTGTTTTAGTTTGTTTGTTTAGTGAGTTTCAAGAATTTGTTTTCAGAAATGTGAATTCATTCCGTTATCACTTTGAATCATTTTAACTTGCTTCCTGTATTGTCTCTCTACATAAGCAATTAAATTTAGAAGAGCTCATGATACTGAAATAGACCAGACTGCCCGAGAAAAGTCACGAGTTATAATCAAGAAATAGTAAGTACTACTACTCTTTTTGGTATAGAGGAAACAAATAGGATGAATAAAAATAAAGAGTGAGTGAGTGGAAATAGGTGAGAAATAAAGTGGAGTTAAAATGTTTGTTTAATAAGAAGTAGAGAAAAGATGGAGAGATATGCAGGAATAGATGAGAAATATTACAGTGAGTCCAACCATTTTTAAATTATTTCCAACTTATTTTTCCTCTTCCAAACACATCAACTTATTTTCGGTTATCTTTCCTGCACCTCCATATTTTCCTCTTAAATCTCATATTTCAGAAAATACCAAAATAACCATCATATTCTATTGACATTTTTTTTAATTTTGGAATGGGAAATTCAGAGACTTCTTTAATTACAAAATGTGAAAGTTAATATTTATGATTTTTTGCATTTTGGATTGTATAATCCGGAATGGAATTCATAATGCAAATTGTATTTTGGATTATACATTCTGAAATACAAATTTTCAAAGAAACAAATTGAGAAAGATAATTTTGGTATTTTAGGAAGTGTGGGGTTACAGGAAGACATGCATGGAGGTACGGGAAGAATTCTCATCTTCTTAGACTTCTCATCCCAGATTATTTTCCTTATCTTTTCTCCTGTCTATCTTCTCTGCCTATATCTTTCACGTATTTCTGATCAATTTTAAATAAAAAAAACAAAGATCACTTTCTTCACCTAATAAAATAACAAATCTTAATTGATTTCATAATTAAGGTTACTATGAAAACGGAAATGATTGTCCTAATTACGTTAATTAGAAAAGCGTAAATCATTGTCCTAATTATAGTACTAGGAAAGCAAATGATTACAAGAAATCATAGAAATAAAAATCACTACCAATATGCCCATTGCTAGCAGGTTCCTTGCTATGCGAAGTTATGGGAGAGGGTCATTGTACGCAACATTATATGCAAAGAGGCTATTTCCAAGTTTGAAGATTAACTGTTCTCGGAGGAGGTGCAACTTTACCATTAAGCCAAGTCTCATCCTCTAATAAACCTTATAATTAAGATATAATAAAAAAATTCCTCGTCAGTTCTTACCTTTAATCGCATCTTAATTGCCACTTCTTCTATCAATAGAATTTTAAATTATTCAGGTAAATTGCAAGTAAAGCCTCTCTAGCAAAATAGCTAATTTATATTCACGGTTTATTTAATTTCTTAATTTTCCTGGTGTCAATAGGTAAAGTTGACTAAGAAAGTTACAGAACAAGTAAGACTACTTGCAAAGGATGAAAATGAGAAACTTACAGAAAGAAACTTATATGATATAATTCCTCCCTATGACCAAGCAAATGCACTTGGTAAGACAACTATTGACGTTGACCGAATAGCTGCTGGATTACCTTGCGGTAGTGAAGGATTTCTATTAATGTATGCTCGATGGAAAAAACTTGAAACGGACTTGTACAATGAACGCAAGGAGTAAGTATTTCACCTTTTTTGGTTTAATCTTGTTCCTTTCTTTTCGCCTTGTTTTATTTCTTATATTAGCCAGAAAAAATAGATATATACATGACCGAAATCACACAGGAATTTTCCGAAACTAATTATTTCTTATGTAAGTTAAAAGTCAGTACATAATTTATAATGACATTGCCTATATTTTTCCTTAACCCGTGGATGAAATTATTCTTTAATACATACATCAACTTAAATTATCTCACCTAAATTATTTTTATTCTGTTTCTAGAAATATATGTAGTGCTTTTAATGTTAGTTGTATCTTGTAGAACGTTAAATAAGTGAAGAAAGGTAAGAAAAGCTATTACTTAGAATTTTTACTTGCCTTTGTTAACTAAAGTGTTTTTAAATATTGATACGTTCAGTTTTTAAACATATTCCAATGGCAATTTCACTTGCAATACCATGAATTCCAGTACCTTACATGTGTTGCCAATGGGTTTCTGTTTTTCTGGTTGTATATGTGTTCTTGATTGGCAGACGCACTAACAGTATTTTTACACGTACAGACGCTATGATATCACCCAAATTCCTGATGTTTATGATTCATGCAAGTAAGTCATCCCTTTTATCTTTTATTTTTATTATAATTAAATAGTTCATTTCCAACTCTATAATATTTATGCAACATTGCATTTATGGAGATATATTATGATTATTTTCTGGAACTCTATCATTGAGTGATGTGATTTTAAATAAAACAACTGTCTTCATGGCTATCAATTTCTGGGAGCTTTTTCATATAGATTTCAAGGGGAAATTATGTAATCGAAGAGTCTTTTGTTTCCTGATAGCTATAATAGTACTAGCACTGAAATTTAGTCTTCTTTTAGTTTCCCCACGACTCATGGATATTATTTGTATCAAAGAACTAAAAGTTCAAATTGTTTGATTAAACGTGGCAAAAGTTTTGTAAATATATATGAATCAAGGCATATGATCTTCACATTCAAGGACACTTACAATTATTAAAGTTAAATTTTTAATGTCACACCAATAACAAAGGAGTCATCATCAACCAAGCCTTATCCCACTAGATGCCTGGAGATTTCATTTAAATTATGTATTTTTTCTTATTTTCTGATGGTAAGTTAATTTTGTCTTTATTACAGATATGATCTCTTGCACAATGCACATCTTAATCTAGAAGGACTAGATGAGCTTTTCAAAGTTGCTCAGGTATGTAGAACTGTGTTAGGGAATTTGACATTGTGTACAGTAAAGCACCCGTTTAACAACTCAATACTTTAATATTTTAATTATATTTAGTTTATTTTTTAATTTAAAATATTATTATATATTATTATAATGTCCCTAATTGCTTAGCCTATTTATTTGCAGATGCTTGCTGATGGTGTAATTCCAAATGAATATGGAATTAATCCAAAGCAGAAGCTGAAGATTGGCTCAAAGGTAAACTCCCGTTGTAAAGATAACTCAATTTTCATTTTACCTTACAAACCTCTAAAGTATAATCTTAGTCTTCCCTTCGGCATAATCATAGAACCAGCCACCCAAAATAAGGAAATCAAAATCATATCATCGTCATTGATATCCACTGAATTATATTGAATCTCAAAAACAGCAATTATTTTCTTTTTTAAGAACTTCAGCATATGAGACACCTCCAGAGATCTCTCTCATACCCCAAAAAACCCATGGTTCACTTTATATATTGTTGATTCTTTGTGAATAATGTATTTCAGTTTGCCCACTATGAAATTCAGGATCAGATTGTCTGAGCCATGGCACTGTGCTTTTAGCAACATGAAGCCTAAGTGTGTTTGCAGCAATCTGTGTTTTATGCTTTCTATCTTGAGGAAGAAAACGAAGAAAGCAGAATCTATGTTTTATAAATCTTGTGGAATTGATTTAATTTAAATCTTTGAAATATGTTGCACAAAAGGTTCAACTTCTGCTTTATGAGTGTTATTGCCGTACCATGTTGCCTCACCTTAATTATAAAAATTAATAGCCCTATGAATTTCTTTCGTCATACTATATCCGCATTGATGATCTAAATGTCACACAAAAAGAAGCATTCTATAATGTCTTCAGTTTGGTGCAGGTTATATTGTTTGATGAACGGCTGAACACAGTACTCACATCACATCACATTAATGCTTATTCATATGTACTTAACTCTAGACATCTGATTAATTTGCTTTTTGCTGTTTCAATTCAGATTGCTCGACGGTTGCTGGGGAAACTTTTAATTGATTTGAGGAACACTCGAGAGGAAGCCATTAATGTTATAAAGAATAATCAAGACCTTTCATTATCTGAAAAAATTAAGGAAGATGCAGAGGCCAACTCTAAACTATTCCATAAGATTGATGAAATAGATCAAGATGATGATGATGATAAAGAGACCAAATATCGTTTAGATCCAAAGTGAATATCTGGTCCTCATGTGATTTTCTACATTATTTTAATCTACTCTAATCTTATTGTTTTGCACCAGGTATGCAAATGTGAAGACACCTGACCGCCATGTGCGAACACGCCTTTACTTCACCTCTGTGAGTGTTGTATCCACACTCACCTAATCCTCATGAAATAAATATAGTGAGCTATTCAGGGGAGATTGAGGAATAACTATTGGAGCTGTTTTGAAATATAAATAAAGCTGATAGTCAGGGCAACTAAAAATATTGTATTGGCAGAACAAAAGTATCAAAACTTATATTGAAACCTCAACTGCAACTATACAATTATCTTAAATTCTAAATGGATACATGAAAACAGACTGATTCATAAAACTTGTAGCTTAGAATTGTCTGTAAATTTGATCTTCATACTCTGTTTCACTCGGATAATTTTGTTGATAGGAATCGCACTTACATTCTCTTATGAATGTTCTTCGTTACTGTAATTTGGATGAATCCCTTCAAGAAGAAGAGGGTCTTGTCTGCCATAATGCTCTAGAGCGACTATCTAATACAAAGGAGCTTGACTATATGAGTCACATTGTGCTTAGGATGTTTGAGAACACAGAGGTGAATCATTTTGGCCATTACTAGTTATTACCTGTAGAGTTACAAATTATTCCCAAAAGTTATTGTAGTTCCTTAAATTTTTTAGTAATATGAGTATATATATTTATATAATTATGTTTGTATTTATGGAACTTTCTTTTGACTTTAAAATGGCAGATTGCTTTAGAAGATCCTAGAAGGTACCGCGTAGAGCTGACCTACAGCCGTGGTGCCGATCTATCCCCACTGGAGGTAATCATATGCAATAAAATACATTTTGCATTTTACATTTTGTTCATCCAACAAATATTTTTTAATTGAATACTTCACCGTTGAGTGTCATACGAACACCAATGTCTAATACGTGTATCTGACGTGTTCGAGCCTCAAATATTTATAGATGTAAATGCATTTTGCTGAAGTTTTATAGGCAAACATGGTGAATTTTGAAAAGCTAACATAGAATACATAATAATTATGGTTGGCAGAAGGAAGGTAGTGAGTGTACTTCACTGCATCAGGAGCACACACTGCCCATCATGGGTCCAGAGAGGTTGCAAGGAATTGGATCATATCTGACATTAGAAACCATGGATAACATGATTCGTCCATTTGCAATGCCTGCAGAAGACTTTCCTCCTACACCTGCTGGATTTTCTGGTTACTTCTCTAAATCCGTCCTTGATCGTCTCGTAAATCTTTGGCCTTTCCATAGGCAATCCAGTAATCTTGGAAAATAGTCTCTCCTACCTCTTTTTTATTTTTTCACTTCAATATATTTTTTCTTTTTTTTAAATCTAATGTCCTTTCAATTAGTTTTCATTTAATTTTATTTCTTTTTAGTTCTTTAAAATTACAAAAGTTATGTAATTTGGTTCACGGAGGGGGACCGGAATGCAATGGCGAATAGAAGAACTAAAAATAAATAAATTTTTTTATAGAAACTATTTTATTTTAAAAGTATTCGACTAAATTATTTAAGCGTCTTTTAAGTTTATGTTGTGTTCAACTCTATTTTTTTAAAATAAAAATGTTACAATGGTAGAAATTTTGGTTTGTAAAAATTTTGGTTAGTACTACTCTTTAGAGTATTCAATCGAAAAGAAGCTAATTTGAAAATTCTAGATAGATTAAGTCATAGGATATTTTTAGATAATCTAATCCAAGAGCTAATTTATGATTTTTAAAATAACAAATTTGGAAAATATATTGAGAATTTTGGATTGATCCCGATTATATAGTCTAAAAATATATTTTTTATACTTATGGATTATTTGTTACATAATATAATATTATTTTAAATCTAATGAATTTGTTTGATAGAATTATAATGAAGATCAACTGAAATAAAATATTAGAGAAAGTCTATATGTTGATTCAACAACATATGCATTAGTTAAAAAAGATTATATGAAGTCTATATGTTGATTCACGATAAAGTTGATGATATTATGAAATTTGATTCAATGCATTAGTTAAAAAAATTATCATGATGTTTTCACAACAAATAAATAAAAATAGGTATATAAGGGATTTTGTTATTTTTACTCAAAATGTGAGCAAGTGACACATTCTTATGTTGTAATGTATTTATTTAGGTGTTTGGTGTGTGAAAAAGATTTACAACCTACAGTAATTGAAACAAGAAAATGTGAATGTATTTCTAAATTGTGTAGAAAGGTAATGAGCGATGAATTATAATAATGTATTGGTACATACATTAGTAGGTTATCCAATTATGAAAAATTAAGTAGTAAAAAATATGTGTTTTGTTAACATGACTAAAATTTCAGTGAAACTCATAAGCATTCTATTGACTTTGAATAATGAAGATAATTATAAAACAAATGTACAATGTGATGTAAAGATGATCAAGAGTTTGAAACCATTAGTGAAATTTTTTTGAAAGTGACATGCATGTTTATAGGAATAGACACATTAAGGGTTTAGGAGTTGTAACTTATTTTTTAGGTGCATTAAGAGCGAAATTTTTGAATTCAAGTAATATTGAAATATAGTTGTCTCATACCAATTGTGATGTGGTCTACTCATTGTTACAAGAAAGCTAAATGTTTATTCCAAATATTGAGGATTAAATGTGATTATATTACCATCACATACGAATAAATTATATTTGAATTTTTTTTCTATATTTATAAATTGAATAATTATATATATTTAATTGAGTATTTTTCAAATATTCGGGTATTATTTTCGGATGGGATGTAAAAGATTGAAAAAGATTATAAGTGAAGTTAAAACTAAACAAGTTTACGTTACATAACAAAAAAAATTATGTATTTAACATTCATTCATTTAGTTGAAAGTATAGTAAATATTATTAAACATAAAAAATAAAAGTTAGGTGCCTTGTGCTGCCTTTCACATCCCGCAATTGATCTTCCCCTATAGATAATTCTCTCATTTATCATAACTCAAGAATATACATTTCTTAGATTATAGATCCAACTTTGTTATTTCTTGGAATTTATACATCACGTACACATGATAACCAAATACATGTAAGAAAGAATAATCAAATGCTTTGTTATTCCACATCTCCATCAATATATTCAAACTTATCTTTGTTGATGATGATCAATTTATCACGTAACATGTGATTTTAACTGCTTATGCCTAGAAAAACTTGGTCATTCCCGTTGTACTCAGCATAACTCTTATTCTATTTAAGAGAGTTCATCCTCTCTTCCACACCATTTTGTTGAGATGTATGTGGAACATAAAATTGTCTCGTAATACCCTTGGGCTTACAGAATGCTAAAAAATCTCCATCTACATATTAACCTTCATTATATATCCTCAAACGATAATTCTTTTCCCAGTTTCAAGTTATACTCGTGCTTTGAATTCCTTAAATACTGGAAATACATATGAGATCCTCTTGACACGGTACCTCGATAATCTCTTGGATTAATCATCAATTAATGATACAAAATATTTGTTCCTCCATAGGACAATATCGCTGACTCTCACACATAAAAATGAATCAAGTCTAATATGTGTTTGCTTTCAGTAGCTAGCAAACTTTAATATATGTTGATTGCTTATCACGCAGTGCTTGTAGAAAGGTAAAACAACATCTTTGAGCTTGGGTAAGAGATTATGTTCCATAAGAATTTTCAGACCTCGCTCTAACATGCGACCAAGTTTATGATACCACATTACCACCACTTCTTCTTGACTTGTTGATACAACTGTTACGTCTGTTTCTTGGAACATATAAATTTTTCATGACCTTTTCTGCTTTCTTCACTACCAGATTCCCTCACATCATCTTTTATATTCCTCTTTCAATATTGATCTTACAACTGAGGTCATCTAATTGTCAAATAAACAATATATTTTTCTTCAAGTCTTTCACATGTTGTACCCCCTTGAATTGTGCATACAATATCATCATACATTTTTGTTTTGATAGTATCGACTTTAGCAATCTCTAAGGCATGATCCATGATCATTACCCATGAACACAAATCTGGCATTGTTGATTGGAAATTTATGTAACATTATCATTAATTTATTTCCACATTTAATTCATGATGTCCACTAGTCTTTCTTAAATTGCAACTACACAATTGTCTTTTCTCAAAATTGTCTTCATCTTTAGTTTCCACAACAAGAAATTATTCACATTGAACTTCTCTATCTCATATTTTGTTTTCTTTAAAATCTACTTATACACTTTTCACTGTGAATAGTATTGTCTACTGGAATAACAATAATATACCATGAACTAGTACATCAAGTAAACTTTCAGGAAAAGATGTGTCACCAATAGGCACATTTGAATATCAAGTCTTTCCTTAGACATAACTTTCTTAAACATGCACTTTCACACTACTACACTTTATATCTAGTAACAAGGATAGTTTCTTTTATGGCATGAAAGATCGACTAGCTATAATCACAAAACAAACTTAGATTTTTCCACAACACTATTCTAACGAAAATAACAACAAAATACAATCAAGAACATAACTATGATATCATTGTTAGATATTAGAGTAACAACATAAGAAGTTATAACTAAAATAAAATAGGAAAAAATGAAGAAAATAAACAAATATACAATAAACAATAATATAATTTTATTAAAGGAAAGAAAATGATAATATTCTTCTTTCTAACTCCAATAGAAAACACTGGAAAAACATCTATTTTTTCTCACTTAATTTTTCTCTCAAACACTAAATCACTAGAAAAAGAAGTGATTTTAATATGTACTACTAAAAAAATATTATACTATTTTTATAATAAATAAATAAATATCAAAGTAAATTTTTCCAATATGACACTTCTCTTCTACCATTGTATGCGATAAACTTGCTAATAATACTAACATTGAAACCAATTCCAAATTAAATAACACATGTAATTAAAACATAGAACATATAGTATTATTATAAAAATCATTAAAATACATTAGTATCTTTTAATACAAGTCAAATAGTTAGATGTAGTATCATATTAATATTGGTATAAAAAATTTAAAAAATAATTATACGATATACATAAATATCTAATAAAAAAATATACAAGTGGTTAATATTTTTTCTGTAACATATTCAACATGAACATGTAAAGCACAGACAGAAAATAAGTAACTTTTGATACTCTATCATAAAGTGACAACACGAATATTAGATTCTGCATCATCAAGATTTAGGTGTCAAATAAAGATATCACTAAAGAGCCATTTACGAATTAAAAAGATAATGAAAATATTTTAAAAGATGAGGAGAATCAATCAACATTATTAATTTCACTATTAACTTTCAAGAAGAATTTTTGTTTATCAAAATTATAAACCAATCCTTTTCAATGACCCTTAATAATACTCAGAGTGGGAAATTCACCAACTTCATACTTACTATACTTGGAAAATTGCATTTACAAACTTCTCTGTGTCCACCAATAACTTAAAAATTACTTTTAGAATAAATCACAAATTTAATAATTAGTTCATTGACTAAATTAGAAACATTTTAGAGATTAAAAAAAATGGTTTCTAAATTAGTTTCTATTATTAATAAATAGTTTCTAAATTGATATCTAATTAGCTACCAAGGTTTTTTGCCAAATTTATAATTTAAATAATTGGTAGTTAAAATATTAGATACCAATTTAGAAATTATTTATCAATAATAAAAACTAATTTAGAAATCAATAATTTTTTAGTCTATAAGATCGATTTCTAATTTAGTCATTATAGCAACTAATTATTTTTTGTCTCTAAAATTAGTTTCTATTTAGTGATTTTCTTGTAGTGTTTCATTGAAAGTATCATTAATAAATAATTTTAATCATTTTAAAAAATAAATAAAGGAATAAGCATACATGAAATTGAAAATCAAATCAAAATTTAAAAACTAAAAACCATGAAAATAATAGTAAAAACAAAAATCGCAAATAAAAAATTAAAGAGATATCAAAATTGTAATTTATCTAAAACTTTTTATATACATTTGTTTCCAATTGAGATTTTATACACATAATAGTTTTCTTGCCTCTTCAAATTTGCTAATGCTCTTAGAATCTAAAAAAAAAATCAATTTATATTTTTAAATAACTTTGAAAGTCATTACAAATAGGGTGAGAAATGAGAATAAAGTTTCTTAAGACAATTTTCTTATCTGGTCAGAATCTTGCATCTTATGTCGTTTCCAATATTTGGCTATAATTGAATTCCCCATTGTGACAATTTATTCATCCCACTAATATTTTTTATAATTTATTTTATTATTATTTTTTTCAACTTAGATATGGTAACATGCATAAAATATATTGTGCCATTTTAATTTAATTATTATATGACATTTCTAAATTAATTAGTAAATTGTCTAATGATTCCTTAAGCTTTTTATCATATGTTTGATGCTTCTTTGAGTTTTTCATAAGCATATTTTCTTTATATGATTCCTTTTGTGAGTTCTTTTGTATTATGCCCTAAAACAAAGCTATCAAAATTGTTAATATTATGTAGTGAATAGAGAAAGACAAAAATCAAATTATATGTAATGAGATTTCTATATCATCCATGTTTTTATTTAAAATATTTATTTATTTTAATATCAACTTTTCAATTAAAGGTTTTTCACTGTCTACTTTTTATATTAAATTTATATATACGTCATCATTCAATTTTTTTTTTTAAATATTTTCCATCATGCACATATATATATAGTACATTTGCTCCTTTTCTTTATCTTAAGCTTTTTGTATTTTTTTTATGGAATCATTCTCTTTAAACTGTTATTATAACTTTTGCTTTTTATTTATTTTTATTTTAATCAAATTTAAAATTTTAGAAAAAATTAATTATACATATATATACTCATATTTTAGAGCTTCCACCTCGACTATAAATTAGGATTTATAATATATGTGAAACTAAATTTTATTTTTATAAAATCATTATAAAAGTGAGTTATACATATATATACTCATATTTTAGAGCTTCATCTCGACTATAAATTAGGATTTATAATATATGTGAAACTAAATTTTATTTTTATAAAATCATTATAAAAGTGAGTTAAGTTTAAATTTCACTTTTAATGAATAGTATTAAACTAATTGAAAATATGACATGAACTAAAGATTAATATTTCATAATAATATATAAGTAATTAATATTTTATAATAATATATAAGTAATTAATATTTCATAATAATATATAAGTAAACACAAATTTAAACTAATTTTATAGGATTAATTTAAATTTAAGGTACAGTTCTTAATATCATAAATATAAATCATATATTGAAACAGTGCCAAACTTGGATTTTGATACCAAATAGTGTCCAAAATAATTATTGAGAATTTATTTTTTCTTTTAGGCTTTTTAGCAATTCAAGGTTAGAGCACTCCACTTCACACGTGTCAAACGCAAAAGTAGGAAACCTTTCAAGCTTTCTCCCTTTTACTTTATTTCTTTAGTTAATTTAACAATGGAATTCTCAACACTTCTCTTACATTTTTATCTTCTTTTTCCTTTTTTTTTTCATTACATCATATTTTTATAAACTTAATTGCACTCGTATCCGTTTACAATTGTACAAATTTTAATATTTTAACTTTTAACTACTAAAATATATAGCATATCTCATTAAAAATCTATTAACTTAAACTATACAAATCTCATCTCAATCATTTTCAACCATTTAGTATCTCAAGCATACCATGTATAGTTAACTAAAATTTTCTTATAAGAAAGATTTAATCATTTCATGACATAAACATATTCACCATATTTTCACATTCCTTGTTTTATATAACATTCATTTTTTATTCAAAGAATTAGAATGTACTCGAATAACACAAAATTTTTCACAAAAATCAAAATTGTGACGATGTCACTTTATAATCAGATAATCTACCATAAACTATCTTAAGCTACTTTAAAAAAAAAGTTAGTTTTTCTTACCTATTAAGACTTGTTTAGTTAAACTTAAGCTTCAAACCCCTCTATTTTCACAAGAAAAGTTAAAAATATACATAAAATATTTTGATAAACAATAGAAAGAACTCTTATGTTTATGAAGTAATATACATAAGTATCACGTACAATAATCATGATCTCTAAACATACAACTTTTTTCCAAAATCAACTAAAAAATGATAAAAAGAAACTTATTTATTTAAAATTGATTTTTGATCCGGAAAAAATGTTCTATTTTCCAATAGAATATTAAGATGAAATTTCTGAAAAGATGAATAAATTTTTCAGAAATCTTGAGACGAAGCTAATAAAAGTGTTTTAAGAAGATGATATTTTTTGGAAAATAAAATAATAAAATATTCATATTTTATCTCAATTATTTTTATTTAAACACATTAAGTGAATCCTTATTTATATATATATATATATATATATATATATATATAATATTAATAAGTATTATTAATGCGATAATTTATAAAAATCTTTGATAGATAAATTAACTATATTGTATAAATAAAATTATGATAATACTAGTAAAGTGTCAAATGAACAAATGAGTCAAAGCCTTAGTCAAAAATAGTGACTCCCAATTTTGAATTCATAATATTAATACTTTTTTTTATTGTGACCCACTGCATGGTACTAATTCACAAGGTATATAATAAAGAGAAAGACGATTACTTACAAACTTCAAGAAAATGAAGTCATAAGGTCTCAATGCAATTGTTTAAATTCTTTTAATATAGTTTTATTTAATTTTTTATTTAGTGTATAAAAAATAGATGGTTGATAGGACACATTCATTCAGGCGTTATGAGACTCAGACACTCTTAAATAGTGTATTCATGTCGGACACACGTATCGATGTTGATACTCGTACAACACTAGTAGGACACTTATCAGTGAAGTGTTCAATTCAAAAAATATTTGTTGGATTTTTAAAATTTTTAGCACAATTCTAACACAATTTTAAAATGTATAAATACAATAATTTTCTAAAAACTCAAATTTATTGTATAAATTTTTATTATGATTATAAAAATAAGGAACAAATTATTTTGAACCCGTTATGAAAAATCTCATGCTCCCAAAAGAATCTTAAACATACTTTTGCACATAAATATTTATTTTCAATTTATATAATTCAAAATTATATAATATATAGATCTGTGTCCCTGTGTCCTACATTTTAAAAATTATACGTATCTATATGTCTATATCCGTATTGTGTCAGTATCCATATACGTATTTGTGCTACATACGTTTTCAGTCTTATATATGGTCAAAACCAAACAAAAGAAAAATCAGTATGTGTGATTCAACTTAATCTAAACAAGTCAAACTTCAAATTTAAAAATTATTTCCTCCATTTTTTTGTTACAAAACACCAAAATAGAATATAGTGCATTGCATTGGTATATAAGAAAATCATTTAATAACCATTAATTTTAACTATAAAAAAATAATTAATCAATGTATTGATTAAGTTAATTTTTTTATAAATTAAAAATTATCAATATTTAAAATATTTTTTAATTATTAATAAGTATAGTTACAAAATTATTAATTGTGGATTATTTTATATTTTAAATTAAAAAATAACTTAAAATTTAAAGTTATTAGTAATTAAAATGTTGGTAGTTAATGTTGGATAAATTATTTTATAAATTTTTATTAATAATATAAATTATTTTAAATACTAATAATTTTTTAATTTATAAAATAATATATAATTAACTATTTTTTATTTCCAAAATTAATTATTATTAAATAATTTTCTTGTAGGATGGACTGTTCTTTAAGAAAATTGTTATTATAAGTTATTTTTTAGTTGAATAAATAATAAGTAAACTGTATTAATATGTTAAACTCTTTCATGGTCTAATTTGATGTTGTAGAAATCATTTTTAAAACTTATTTTTTTTTAATAAAAAAACACAATAGTCAAATTATGTATAAGAACTCCTGAAACATGAAACCTAAAAGTCACATGTATACTTGTTCAATCCAATGCTTCAATTGGAAAGAGTAGGTATTAGGTAAGGTTTTGCAACCCTACAAAAGAAGATAACATCAAAATCCTTTAATTGAGAACCTCACCATTTTGTCTTATGTGAAGGTGAGAATGGAGAAGATAAGCAAGGCAACAATGTCTATAGTGAAGATGAAGTGTCTTCTTTTAAATAACTTGCACAACTCATGTTTCCACCATCTATGGTCACTAACCCTTGTTTGGCCCTTAGAAATTCAAGTGAGACACGACACTTCATGCCTCTATTTTACTATTCTTAAAGCCAATCATTTTTTATTCCACAAGAAACTTAAAAAGTAGATAGCTTTCAAGCTTACCAACTCAATCATATTTTAGAAAAAAAAAATATTTTCTTTATGATGTCTAATTCTACAATTTTACTTTTCTATTGTATTATTAGTTTTTTTTTATGTTTTATTATCTCATTTGACTTTTTTTATTATTTTATTTAGATAGTATTGTTATGGTTAATCATCATATCAAAGATATTGTCCATCAAGAAACTTGAAACTCTGTCACGATTAGGAGTAACAAAGTGGAATGGATCGTGCAGGCCGGTCCGCGACCCGCTGAAAAAAACGTGGGGCAGGGCGAGTTAGTTCGCATAACCCACATAACTTTAAAATGTAGAAATTTTTTTCTGCACCTCCATATTTTCTTCATGTAGACTCATATTTTACATTCTGAAAATTTTAATAACATCTTACAATGCATGTCTCGTGAAAATAATATTATGAGACAATTTACCTAATGCTTATAAAAAAATTCAAAAATTTTATCTAAAAAATATATTTTTTATGCGGGCTGGCCCGCAGACCAACCCTTATGCAGGACGGACCAACCCGTATTGCCACCCCTAATCATAATTTCGTCCTTAAAGAATATCTTGGTAAATTTGAAAAAAATAGTGTATTTAAAATGTCTTTAATCTCAAACTTCTAAACTAGTCAAGACTATATTTACTGTACTGAAACATCTCTAAACACAAACAAACTTAATTGGTGAGTATAATAACATCAATGAAATTTAAATCTAAGTTTTAGAACTAATTAATGTTGAGTTTAGTAGAATCTCATTTGAATGGAGTTTAGAACCAACATCATGAGCATCTGAAGTTTGATTCAAATGATGGTTAAGCAATCTGATTAATAGTAAAATAGTAATGAACCATCAAATTCCTTAAAAGCAATATTCGAACTGAAGAGTGTAGACATTAATCTCTTTACTAATCCTAATTATTAAGCAAAAAATGTGTGGTTGAAATTATTTGATTGTAATTGGTAGTTGTGTGTTGTCTTTTGCAGTACCTAATCATCATTTGTGTATGTGTGGCCACCTCTATCGTTCTTCCAAAGTTATAATATTGAATAAGTGAAATAATAAATAGACTAAAACAAATAAAAAAATGAAAGCTAAAACACCATTAAAAAATAAAAACAGCTCTATATTATAAAAATTAAAAAAATTATCTTAACCTTGATTTTTCTGATAGAAGTTACTAAAGTAGAATTATAATTATATGTAAAACAACATTCAAAACACCTAATGAAAAATTATTAATTTATTTTAAATTATATTTAGAAAAATTAAATTCCAAACATTGATTAACCTTGCTTAAAATGATATCACTATCAATGTAACTACTGCAAAAGTAAAATAGCAGGACACTGTAATGAGAACAGAGCACAAATATATAACTTAAACAAAAAAATTAGAAAAATATCAATGTGGTAGAAAAGTAGAAAAGTATAATTTTTTATGATTAATAAATAGTCTATATTGAACATTGTGGTAGAAAAGCTAAAGAATAAATAAGAGATAAAGACACAAAGAGTCCAAGTGTGGAATATTATAGAAACAGAGTGTACCTGCAAGTACATGAAATCCTTGTAGAGGTGTTTACCATGCTGTCCTTAAAAAGCTGCCACATCAATAGTTAGGACACACGAACAAACCAAAAGCAGAAGAAACGTCACAACACACATTCTAAATTGGGAGGAAGAGGTGAAGAGAAAAAAAAACCAAAAAAACAGAGGAAGTGCTCGGTTTTCATTGTGTGGTTTCTCTGGGTGTTGTGATATTCATCAAAAGCTCTCACCTTTAGAGTTGTAGATCAGTTTTTGGTTGAGATGGCTGACAAGGAAGAAGCCATGCATGCTGTTTTGAAGGAGGCTGTGGATTTGGTACCAAAAAAACCAACTCATACCTCTGTTTTTTTCTTCTGTGTTCATGGAATTATTTGAGCTTTGTGAACTGTTTATGTTTGGTTCTTGTACTCTGATTTTAGAGTGTTTTTTTGTGTAGTTTTTAAAGAAAAAAAAATGGGGTTGGTGAGTGTTTTCTGGGTTTTGTTTTGTTCTTTTTGGAGTTGGGAGTTTCAAGTTTTGTTCTGTTTTTGGCAAATTTCCTCTGTTTAAGTTTGATTTTTTATTTTTATTTTTTTTGTTACATTTGGTTGATTTTCTTTGCAGGAAAACGTGCCACTTGAAGAGGTTTTTCAGACTCTGAGGTGTGATTCAAATGGACTCACAACAAAATCTGCTGAGGAGAGGTTGTCCATTTTTGGTCACAACAAACTTGAGGAGAAACAGGTCCTTCCCTTCAATTTTCTTCCTCTTCTTCTTATGCCTCTTCCCTCCTCAGTAGGGGAAGGAACTTCGTATTTGCAGATGGGAAACAAACCCCTTTCTCCATTTTTTGATGGGAAAAATGTAAAGTACACCTCCATTTTGGGGTGAAAGGAAAAAAGTGTAAGGAAAGTGACATATATGGTAGGTGATATGATGAAAAAGGAATATATATAGAAGGAAAATGAGGAGGAAGGAAATGAAAGAGAGTTGATATGATATTATGAGCTGTTGGTTAATTTTTTTGGAGAACTTTGAAGAGAGCTGCTCCTACTTTTAATTGGAAGCTTGTTCCTAGTTGCAACTTTTGTTTTTCTGCTGAGCTTTTGTTGTTTTTGCAGGAGAGCAAGGTTCTGAAGTTTCTGGGATTTATGTGGAATCCTCTTTCATGGGTCATGGAAGCTGCAGCAATCATGGCCATTGCTTTGGCCAATGGAGGAGTATGTTGCTGCACACCTTTAATAATTTATTTTGTTGGAAATGTTTATTTTGATTTCTGTGTGTGAATGCTGAGAATGGAAGAAAGACGTTCAGAAATGGTAGTACAAGTTTCTTTTGGAATTGCATATTGTTATTGGTTTTGCCAATTTCCTGAATTTTTTATCTTCACATTCATCAGGGCAAACCTCCTGATTGGCAAGACTTTGTTGGGATTATCACACTCCTTATTATCAATTCAACGATAAGTTTCATTGAGGAGAACAATGCTGGTAATGCCGCAGCAGCTTTGATGGCTCGTCTAGCACCTAAAGCTAAGGTATTAGTTGTTAGAAGCTTATTGGTAGTATGTTTGTATTGTTAGGTAACTCATTTTCAAGAAAGTGAAAATAATTTGATTCCATTTGATGTATCTCCATTCATGCACCAATTAATATCAGCCATAATAACTTGTGTCATGTTGGGCTAACATGATTCCTAAGAGATCCTATGTTGTCGTTGATAGCATATAATGATAGACTTTGGTGTGAAATTTCAGCTTAAACATTAGATTTATCTATGTTTTGTCTTAATTTGACTTTTACTAATAATATTCCATAAAATACTTATTCAGGTCCTTCGAGATGGAAAATGGATTGAGGAGGATGCTTGTGTTCTTGTTCCAGGGGATATAGTTAGTGTTAAGCTAGGTGACATTATCCCTGCGGATTCTCGTCTACTTGAAGGTGATCCGTTGAAGATTGATCAGGTACAACTTGCTGCCTTTACTGTTTTATCTTCTGCTATTTGGTTATCATATTTATTTTGTTGGTTGCTTAAGTTTCTGTTCGGGTTGCAGTCTGCACTTACAGGCGAGTCTCTTCCCGTCACAAAAGGCCCTGGTGATAGTGTTTATTCAGGCTCCACATGCAAGCAGGGAGAGATCAATGCAGTTGTTATCGCCACTGGAGTTCATACCTTCTTTGGCAAAGCTGCTCACCTTGTGGACTCCACAAATCAAGTTGGTCATTTTCAGAAGGTAAAATGAACCTGAATTCAATATCTTTAAAACTGTATTCCTTCAAAAATAAGAAGGAAATGAATAATTTTAGGGGAAAGATGCAATTAGATGTCACAATGAATTATGTGATTTTAATCTGTTGGCTCCCAAAAAGCCCCCTTTTGATTTTTGTTTTCTCCTTTATATATCAAATGGTTTGCTTCACATTGACACTTATCTTGTTCTGAGTTACTTAAATAGGTCCTGACTGCTATTGGGAACTTCTGCATATGTTCCATTGCTCTGGGAATGATAATAGAGATCATTGTCATGTACCCAATTCAACACCGACAATATCGTCCCGGGATTGACAATCTGCTTGTGCTTCTTATTGGAGGAATTCCTATAGCCATGCCTACTGTTTTGTCAGTGACAATGGCTATTGGATCCCATCGCTTAGCTCAACAGGTAGACATTAGCGCTTCTTGAAAAGTGGTTGTCTCATTTTTTGATCAAAATAGTTTAGAATTTACAGGTTATGCTTTATATAATCATTGCAGGGTGCTATTACTAAAAGAATGACAGCCATAGAAGAGATGGCAGGAATGGATGTATTATGCAGTGACAAAACTGGAACTTTGACCTTGAATAAACTGTCAGTTGACAAGAATCTTATTGAGGTTAGGAGTAGTCAGTTTTGAATTGTGTTGTTTGCTGATTTGTTTGTGGCATTATTCTTACACAAGTGTTTTTAATGTTCTCTGTAGATTTTTGCTAAAGGAGTTGATGTAGATACAGTTGTGCTCATGGCTGCTCGGGCTGCACGATTGGAGAACCAAGATGCTATAGATGCTGCTGTTGTAGGGATGTTAGGTGATCCAAAAGAGGTAGATTCATATATGATAATCCATCTCTTTTTCGTGCATGTAAAACAAACATGTTGATAAATTTAATTGTTGTTGTAGTATGGTGCTCATTACCATTTCCTTTTCTTTTTGCTACATGCTGTTGTATCTGATTTGTCTTAAACTTAGGCAAGGGCTGGTATTCAAGAGGTTCACTTCCTTCCCTTCAATCCAACTGACAAGCGGACTGCCATGACTTATATCGACAGTGCAGGTAAAATGCATCGGGTCAGCAAAGGCGCACCGGAGCAGGTACTTCTATAAGCCATCTCACTGCTTTTTGTGTAATGGTTCCACATAACTACAGAACTGATTCATAGTTTTAATTACTATCAGATTTTGAATCTTTCACTCAATAAGTCAGAGATAGAACGCAGAGTTCATTCTGTCATTGATAGGTTTGCAGAGCGCGGCTTACGGTCTCTTGCAGTGGCTTACCAGGTACATGTGTATTTGTGATCTTACTTTTGTAGTGGAAATAGCAATTTAAGTTGCAATGCATGTCACTGCTGACAGCGTTTATTCCTATGTCACAGGAAGTTCCAGAAGGGATAAAAGAAAGCCAAGGAGGGCCTTGGCAATTTATTGGACTCTTGCCTCTGTTTGACCCCCCTAGACATGATAGTGCTGAGACAATACGAAGGGCATTAAATCTTGGAGTAAATGTTAAAATGATAACAGGTATTTGTCCTCTGCAATGTATTATTTATTCTGAGGCTGCAAGTAATACATTAAAGTTTGATGCATTCCTTAAATTTTCTCCAGTATATGTTGATGTTGCTTTTGATGGTTCTATATTTTTATATTAAATTATAATATTGAAGAATGTAGTGGCATTGGTGTCAAACTTGTTGTTGGTTAAGTAATTGAAGCTAAGAAAACTTGTACAGAAGGGAATATTTTTGCTTCCAACTTGAACAACACTTGTTATTACAAGTGTGGATAATATCAACAGTTTTGGCCTCTCCACTAAGTCCTTGATTTTCTAATTGTTTGTAAAGCAATCTTTGTAGAAAGTCTTGTCTCTTTTGGATGTATCACTTGTGCTTTGAACATAATAATAGGAGTGTTTATGGATTTTTCGATATAATATATAATATCTTTATGTGGTACCAATTTCTTTAGGCGATCAACTAGCGATAGGAAAAGAAACAGGGCGCCGTCTGGGAATGGGAACCAACATGTACCCTTCATCGGCTTTATTGGGCCAAAACAAGGATGAAGCAATTGCTACCTTGCCTGTTGATGAGTTGATTGAAAAAGCAGATGGATTTGCTGGTGTTTTTCCTGGTATAACACCATTGTTTTCTGATGGTTTACTTTCATACGATATCATTCTCTTTTATTTGTTTGACTCAATGAGCTCATTTAATACAGAACACAAATATGAGATTGTGAAACGTTTGCAAGCTAGAAAACACATATGTGGGATGACTGGTGATGGAGTTAATGATGCTCCTGCTCTTAAAAAGGCAGATATTGGAATAGCTGTTGCTGATGCTACTGATGCAGCTCGTAGTGCTTCTGACATTGTTCTAACTGAACCTGGTCTCAGTGTTATCATCAGTGCTGTATTGACTAGTCGATCCATATTCCAAAGGATGAAGAATTACACGGTGAGCCTACATTCAGTTCTAACTTCTTCTTTTTACCTTTGGAAGTTGGATGTTCTGTTGCATCATCTTCCCAGTAAATGGAAAATCCCTACCTAAGAATAGTTATCTCACCTCTTAGTTAAAAAAGTGATCATTATGATTATTAACTCGTCGGTTATGATTTTCTTTTGACCAGATCTACGCTGTTTCCATCACAATTCGTATTGTGGTAAGTTTTATGGTCTAAGATTGATTATAAGCTATTATTCTTGCAGACATACGACTTTGATGCCAACTTTGCTTTTATTTTGACAGCTTGGTTTCATGTTACTGGCCCTCATATGGCAATTTGATTTTCCACCATTCATGGTGCTGATTATTGCTATTCTTAATGACGGTATGCACATTAATTTTTTATGCTAATATAGATCCCTTCTTTTTACTAATGAAACCATGAATATTTTGTCACTATTACCTCATAATTATTGTCAAATAACACTTGTCACCTTTTTTTCCTCCCTTACATTATACAATCTTTGAATATGTCAGGTACCATTATGACAATATCAAAGGACAGGGTAAAACCATCTCCATATCCAGATAGCTGGAAGTTGGCGGAGATCTTTACTACTGGAATAATTCTTGGTGGTTATTTGGCTATGATGACAGTTATTTTCTTTTGGGCAGCATATAAGACAGATTTTTTCCCTGTAAGAAGAAAACATTCTTTCATCAACCTAATTGTATCATGTTTGTTAAGCCGATGATCCATATCATTTGTATAATATCTAGTGCTTTGAGTTACTAACATTGCTCAAATGCTTGTATTGACTGTCCTAATGAAATATTCAGCAAACTTTTGGAGTTTCAAGCCTTCAGAAAAAGGATAGGGATGACTATAGAAAGCTTGCCTCAGCAGTATACCTACAAGTTAGCACAATTAGTCAGGCTCTCATATTCGTTACACGAGCACGAAGTTGGTCTTATGTCGAACGTCCGGGTTTGTTACTAGTAGCAGCTTTTGTTGTCGCCCAGCTAGTGAGTGAAATCAACACAACACTACTTTTTTAGCATGTTTACATTGTAAGTATAATAGTAAGATAATAACTTGAACATGTGCTTTGATGGAGCAGATAGCTACCTTGATCGCAGTTTATGCAAATTGGAGTTTTGCTGCGATTGAAGGGATTGGATGGGGTTGGGCTGGTGTTGTTTGGCTTTATAACCTCATCTTTTACATGCCACTTGACTTTATTAAGTTCGTAATTCGGTATGCCTTGAGTGGAAGGGCTTGGGATCTTGTTATTGAACAAAGGGTATGTGTTCTCAACCAGTTGAAAAGACTAATTCAACATTTGAACTTGTTGCTAACCTTCTAGTGTGGAATCTTTGCCAGATTGCTTTTACAAGGAAGAAAAATTTTGGAAGGGAGGAACGTGAACTTAAATGGGCACATGCACAGAGAACACTCCATGGCCTTCATCCACCAGAGACTAAGATGTTCGGCGAACGAACACCTCACACGGAACTTAATCACATGGCTGAAGAAGCTAAAAGAAGAGCAGAGATTGCAAGGTATGAATCCATGCTTTTCTGTAATGATTATGGTCTATGAGGTAGTTTTCATGTCTTATAGATATCACTTCCAACTTCCAAGTGAATTTTTGCTGATAATATGCACCTCAGATCCTTTGTAAACTTGTTTAGACTTGTGACAAAATTACTTTGTGCAAGTGCTTTGGAAAAGATTATGATGTGCCCATTTAAATGAGTTTCTCTAATAACCAAAATTAACTTACGGGTGAGCTAATTTGTAGAAGCTCTCTCACATAGTTTACCTAAATTCTTATTTTTAACTCATCCATTTCTTCTTATTTTTCTCTCCTAGAAGTCCTACCTCAAGTTGTTAAACATGTAAATGTTACGGATTCAAAAATGAAAGGAATCTATGGCTGAAAATCTTGTCATGAAGAATTCCATATATCTTACTTGTTATTCATTTTTCTCAGCCAGTTCCTCAGTCTTATGGTGTTCTCTCTCTTTCTCTCAATCTAAAGTTGTTTACCTGTATAGTATAGCAATTATTACATCATTGTGTTTTGGTGTGAAAGAAAATGCTAAGAATCTTCAGCTTCTTGCACATGCTTGTATCACTTTTTATCCCTCTTTGTTTTCTCTTTGCAGACTGAGAGAACTGCATACATTGAAGGGCCATGTTGAGTCTGTGGTTAGACTGAAGGGTCTTGACATTGATACAATACAACAATCATACACTGTCTAGAATATATAAGAATTTTATGCATGAGTCATTTGTGTATAAATGAGTGTGAGCACAGAGCAGCAACAAATACATCCTTTAAACCTTTGTCTCCTCCACTGAGTGCAAGACAATGTGTCTACACTCTATGTATGTTTGTTCTAACAGTTTTGGTGAACTGTGTTCTTCTGTGTGTCTACTTTTTGTAGACATGAAACTATTAATAGCATTTTCAGAGTTTTGTTTATGCTTACAATTTGAAGTCTACTAATCAATCAACAAATCATCAGTCTAATTTGTGATTGGAAATAGAGATTTCACTAAAAAACTTCTTCCACAAATTTGTTGCAATTTACAAACCTGACTAATCAATGTTTCTATTTTCTCTGTTTTTATAATAAATTTCTTGTATCATACTACAATGATAACATCTAACAAGTGTTCTAAGAAAATGGTTGTTTGTCTTTTTAATAACTTTCAATGTGTCTCCATTAGTGATTTGAACATGGGAGTTTTTATCGAAGAATTTCTTATCATCTTTCTAAACCTGTTACATGTTGGATTATTCCCATTGAATAATTAAATATATTCAATGAATTCTAATCACTTAAATTTATGTTTGACAGTAAAACATGTTAAAGAAAAGTTAAAAGTTATAGAAATCATAGGACATTTTCATGTAGAACTCAACGAAAAACCGTTGCAGACTTCCAGAGTCGTTATGAGCAAGAACCTAGCTTTTGTAAATTCTTCGATATAACATAATTTAAACCTTTAATATAAAAAAATCCAATTTAATTATAAAATAGTTTAAACAAAATAGTTAATTTAATGGTGAGTCTTACCAGTAATATTTATATTAACACTTGAAATATTTTTTTACTAATTTCTTATATTCGAAACATGGTTTCTTTTCTCCGACAATATTAGTTGGAGCAGGTTATACGGAATTTATAGGTTTAACATTAAGTAATACACTTTTAATCATGATCAAATTCTCCAATTTCACACAATAATAAAAGGGTTTATGATATTCATTCCAACAATAAAAGATTTATGATATTCATATAAATAGATACATATTTCAAAGATTAGGTATGTCATCCTCTAGTATTAATAACACTGACTATCGAACATCGAAATTTCACTTGAGCGTCGGAGTATCCTTTTATAGGTATCGTCATCATCCAGTATTAATAGCACTGACTGTCGAACATCGAAATCTCACTTGAGCGTCGGAGTGTCCTTTTATAGATATCGTCTGAGTTTAGAGTTTACCAAGACGATAAGTAAAACAGTTAAAAGAAAGCACAAAAATCATTTTTTGAGAGAGAAAAAGGTAAACCAACTAAGAAAAGAGAGAATCGTTCTCTTGACTCCAACCCAACCCCAAGAAAATTACTTATACAAACAATATTTTTTTATAACCACGTTTTAAATGAATTGTTTATCTTAATTTCGTGACCTTTATTTCATATGTTTATATTTTTTTACCTTGACTTAATCATGTTTCAATTAAATTTGTTGTTAGAAACTTAATTATCTCTACTTTAAGAATTGGTACTTTAGTTACATTTTATTATGAAGGATTTTTATTTTTTTTTGTTTTCCAATAAAGTAGAATTAAACTTCATGAAAAAAAAAGAGAAGTTTTAAGAAGAGAAACGAAAGGTAGCAGTTAAAATTTGAGTATTGACAGAGAGCGTTGTGGTTGGTCCAACGAGCTTTCTGGCGTTCATAATGGCGGCGTGGAGGATAAGTTGAGTGGTCACATAGCGTCTTCCCAACCCAAAAAACATCAACATTATGGGACCAAAAGACTGCACCATGTCGGAATACTGTTCCTTTTTCGCCGCAAATTTACTGTCGCCGCTCCACGCGCTGAACAGCAAAGCGCTGCCGCCGATCACCACCCAGAAGAAGCACAAGCTCTCGTGGAGCGTTAGAACGGTCCAGAAGGAACACGCGAATGCTAACATGCCGGCGCTGAAGATCGCCCAGAGGAAGAGCCTGACGTGGGTGGCACGCGCCGAGGGAGCGGGTGGGAGAGGGGAGAAGTCGACGGAGAAGTAAACGACGTAGATGAAGGAGGTGAAAAGGAGCATCGGGGTGTCGTTTTGGTTGTAGGCGAGGTAGGTTATGAGGGAGGTGCTTATTGTGGTGGCGAGGAACCCTAGAACGTAGAGTGGGTTAACACGGATGGGTGGCGCGTGGGCGTCGGTGGAGGTAGTGACGGGGAGAAGTGGTGGTGGTGAAGTCATTGTTGCAGTGTGAAGTGTGAAGTGTTTGTTTTGGTGAATGTAGGAAAGCAAAATTGTTGGTCTTATAAAGGAAGTTGTGATTTGAGGTTTGGGTTCTGAGAAGGTTCATCTTAAACTTCATGGAAGTTTCTGTGTCTCTCTTTTACTTCTATTAAAATGTCATGAATAATTTTCTATCATTTTCAATGTCCCACTGTGATGAAAATAATTAAAGTGATTGGAAGTTTTCAGATTTTTAAAATATTTAAATAGAAGTTGTTGTAAGTTATGAGCAATTGCCTAGTATTTGCGATGAAAAATTCTTTCTATGGTGTGATATTAGAAGAACATATTTTCCGATGTTTCTTTTGTGAGTATTGCATATTGTTTCATGGGTCAATACATAATTATTATATTTGCAAACACACATATACACACTAAGTTAATAAATTTTAATTCAATCATAAATACAACTAAATTATAATATTTTAAAATATTAAATATTAAATTATGATTCGTCTATCCTCATTTTTTATTATATTATTTATGTATAGTTGTGTTTAATAAGGTTATATATATTTATTATATGTTTAATAAGATTTATTAAAACTAAATCTATTAATTAAATGTATAAGTAAAAAATAATATATTTTATTAAAGTGTAAGTGATAATGCTACATCTAAACAATGTATTATTGCATCATCTTCAACTAATCATATATTTTTTCTTTAGATAAATAAAAGAGTCAATAGAAATAAATAAACACTCTTATTGTCATCTTCATCATCTTTGTATTTTCTCCTTTGGGTCTTTTTTACCCTCTAGATTAATCTACACTTTTGTATCCAATAAACCTGATAACAAAATAGAAACATGTAAATATTGTACCTGAGTGGAGAGATGGGGCCCAGGCGCGGTCGGTTGATGTAGTGTAGTTGCTGATGTGTCGGTCTTCTTCTCTTTTGGTCGGTCGCTCCTTCTTGGTGTCTCCTTCGGTCGGGCGGGGGAGGGTACCTGCGAAGGCACTCCGACGCTCAAGTAAGTATGAGATCCTAAGTGAGGTTTAGTAAGTGAATCAAAACGTACCTTTCTCTGGCTTGAGCACTGTATTTATAGGATTGCTAAATGGGCTTTCTACCTCTTGGGCTCAGGGTGGTTATGGATAGGTTTTACCAATCGTGC
>Ga0123342_1000148_pt1 | contig 89295 bp, 51 predicted proteins | sample Turbeawhitnodule_FD_89960 | JGI IMG/M metagenome (GOLD analysis project Ga0123342, IMG submission 89960) | Root nodule microbial communities of legume samples collected from Mexico - Turtle bean Mexico white nodule | ecosystem: Host-associated > Plants > Roots > Nodule | place: Mexico: Nepantla...
ACTAAAAAGAAATTTGGTTTCTAAATTAGTTTCTATTATTGTTAAATAGTTTCTAAATTGGTATCTAATTAGCAACCAAGGTTTTAGAGACTAAATTTAGAAACTAAATAATTGGTATCTAAATAATTAGATACCAATTTAGAAACTACTTAACAATAATAGAAACTAATTTAGAAACCAAATTTCTTTTTAGTTTCTAAAATGGTCTCTAATTTAGTTACTATTACAACTAATTATTTTGGTTTCTGGAAATTGTTTCTATTTCATGATTTTCTTGGAGTGAAAATAATCACAACCAAACATGCATAAAAGAAATTGTAAATTAATATCATATATTCTAATTAAGGGACTTTATATATTATGATAAATCATCATCATTATATATATATATATATATATATATATAATGCTATATGTTGGATATATAACATACCCTCTTTCCATTTAACTATTGCATATATTACAACTATTTCGAATAAATTAATACTTTTTCTCATCTCTCTAAAAACACTAATTTTTTGTTATTATTATTTTTGTTTGAAGGAAGATGTTGTTTGATAGATATCTTAAGAATTTTATATTAAAATGGATTTGGATTTTTTAATTATAAGTTTGAAAAGTAGGTTTTATTTTGTATAAAGTTTAAGATATTCTTAAAATATTTTATTTAATTAGAATTTTTTTAATAATATTATATGTACATAAAAGTTAGAGATGTGACGATCATGTAAAATTAATACATACATAAAAGAAGAAAATATAACTTACAATAAAAAAAAAAGAGTATAGTTTATAATAACTTTAAAGTAAGTTATAGTTAGAAAGAAGTTTCTTTAATATTCTCCATTTAGAAAGATGAGTTTGTGAGTTACATGTGCAAGGGTGTTATGAATACGTTTGGCAACAATACCATGCATGTGCGACACGTATACGTATGAAATACATGGCTAATGATGAGATCCCTATTCACTTGTTCACTAGCTAGAATATTTGAAATATTCAAATCCTAAAAAGAAACCCTTTTTTTAATGCTTGAAAGAGGACCACTTCCACATCTTAAGGAACATGCTGAAGCCCTACAAAACTAGGACCACCCTCATAAATCAATCTTCCTTGTAATGATCAATTGAAAGATCCCTATCGTAGCTGACAAACTTATTTTGCACAAACTTCATTCAAGATACATATACTTATACTTGCTTCTAATGCACATGGTTTTCGAGATTTCAAAAGGAGAAATCACCATGTATGTTTAAAATCAAGTTTAGTGTTGGTTATGGAAGGGTTAACCACTAGTAATATATAGTGTACACATCTGAAGGTGTTTAGGGAAGAAAATGCATAAAATTTTACATGATACTAAGATTGATGTGATGTAAGGATTTTTAGTAATATATAGTGTACACATCTTAAGGTGTTTAGGGAAGAAAATGCATAAAATTTTACATGATACTAAGATTGATGTGATGTAAGGATATAATAAACTTATGTAACTTATGTAAGGTATCAGTCACAACTCTATTATTGATAAAAAAAAATTATAAACACAACTTTTTGTAAACATAACTATTAAATTCTAAACCCTAAATCATAAACACTACTACTGTGTCGAAGTAAGAAGTATAATCTTAATATATAATAATTTAGGATTTAGGGATTGAGATTGTTTGTATAACCCTAAATTCTAAATACAATTATTGTGTCGAAGTAAAAAGTATAATCTCGATATATAAAATTTAGGGTTTAGGGATTGAGATTGTATGTATAAGATTTGCAAGAATTTTTTACGCTATAATTTTTGCAGACTTATTGTCTAATCTGCAATGAAAAGAGTCTAATGAAGTCTAGGTTTACACAAATCTATGTTATTTTGTAGTATTACTGATTTGTAAGATAGGTAATGAAGATTCTGATATTTATATAAGAATTAGAGTGTCTATTTTTAATTTAATTTATTTTTTATTGATAAAAAAAATAATAATTTAAATGTTACATATATTTTTAATGATTAATTTTTTAGGGTAGGTTGAATATTCTATTTATTCATTCATTAATAAATAAGAAAAGTTAAAAGTTAAATGGTGATGATATAATGATGAATGTGCATGTATATGATATTTATATTTAGGAAGGAAAAACCTGTAAGAAAGTGTGAGATGATGGAGAAGCACAAGAAGTTCAAGCTTGGCCAGCTCACTCCCTGGACAAGAGTGGACACCATTTCCAAAAGGCATGTATGTGTTTGGTCTCGGTGGCACCTGCATCATCACATAAACACCAAACTCAATCTCATGACATATGCATGTGCATGCATGCATGCATACATGTACATACATCTACTCTCTCTCTCCTAGTACCATTTATGCATGCATGCAGCAACTGTCTGGTGTTTGGCAAAAAGGATAAGAAACAATAGGAATTAATTGTTGTGGTATGGTACAAAGGGATATCACGTGCCTCTGATACTGAGGAGATTGTGAAAACACAGAATGATTGAGCTTAGAAGAGGAGAAAGATTCAAATAGGGAATGAAAGTGACTTCACACCATTCATAACCTTATGTTCCTCACATAAAAGATAACCCCTGCTCCTCAAATCATTGCTTTCATCACTTCCTCTTATTATTTTATTCATTTATTTTTTTCTGCACACGTATGGTTTCTTAGACATAGATATTTTGTTCTACTTCTTGGATGCATTCACTAAAAAATATATAAAAAAATACAGACTTACTGACGTGTTCTAAAATCGATTTATAAGAAGAGATTTCTATTTTTTTATATATTTTCATGATTTTACATTTAATATGTGGGATTTCTAACATTTTAACGTATTTTTTCATGTTGAATTTATAACTTAATGATTACATATTTATGGATGATTCGATAACAATTTAATAAATCGACAAATTCTTGTTATAATATATTTTAAATAACTCTGATATCATTTTTAAAAAGTGAAACAATACATAATAAAATAGACAAATAGGTCTCTCTCCAAAGCGAAACAAAACCTAATAAAATTGTCACAAACTATATATTTACTAAAAACAACCCCAACCAAGTCATCTATCGTACTGCATGAGTTATTCTGAAAACAACTTAAACACCTATCATTCAAAATCATCACAAATGCTAGTATCTCTCAAAAACACAAAGAATCAACTCCGACCAATGTATAAACAAAATGGATATTTAATTTAATCTTATAAAATGACTTAAATTAATATCTTATAAAAGATCTTTATATATAATCGATGTGAAATATTAATATTTTATGAAACATCTGGTGGATGTGAAATACTAATGAAACATCTTTATATTTAGTCCATCTGAATCAAACTTTTATATATATAATTTTTAAAGAGGATGATTAAGAAAATTGCAGGAGATTGTGTACCTCGAATCTTGAAGGGTCGAACTTCTCTGGGTGAGGGAAGAAGTGAGCAGAATGATGAATGCTTCTGAAGAGTGGAAGAACCTTCCAACCTTTTGGAATCCTGTAACCTTCCAATTCAACATCTCTCACTGCTTCTCTGAATGTGAATGACAAAATGCTTGCACTTCTCAGTGTTTCTTGGATCACCTGAATTTTCATTCACTTTAATCTCATAACTATTTTTTTTTATTTCTAAATTAACCATGCATATTTATTTCAAATTATCTTTCATTTTCTAATATAATATATGTTCTTTTCCTTTTGTTTATAGAAAATATATAAATTATTGCAAAAGATCTTTCAAAACTAGTGAAGTAAAAAAATGGAAAGGGGTCATATCTATTTTCTTTTCCTACTTATAGTAACATCAAATTAGTAATAAAAAAATATTAAAAAAAGTAACATCAACTTTGTCGATGTCAATTAATGTCTTCCAAGTGATTTTAGTGGACAAAATCAATTATTTTTCATTTAAAAAATAATTTGATGTTGACCAAAACCAATTATTTTTTTATAGAAAAGAAAGGAATTAATAAAAAAAAAGTAATAATATATATACCCGACTTGTGAATGGCATTTGCCTAGTATCATCCCATGAAAGTCCTCGATTTTCCATAGCTAGTTTGCTTTTTATTCCTTCTTGTTCTTTCTGCAAAGTTAAAATTTACAGAGAAAATAATCAAAATCAGCCATAGTTATCAGTAAAAAAGTGTATCCAATAACAATGCAAATAATCCTTCCATCATAAGTAATTATTAAATAAATTTCTTGATTTTTATAATCTTATTTTATCAAATAATCTTCAATTAAATTTTCCAAAACTCTATTTTCCAACTTGACACACATATTTTATTCTCGTTATTTACTGCAAAAGGCAGTGTTTTTTGTGTACCAAGATGAAAATAATGATCCTGAGATTATTTTTTTAATTAAACTTAATATCTAAATAAATAAAAAAGTTATTCATATTGTTAATTAACATAGGGGTAACTTGAAAATCATTCTTGTCACTTTAAAATCCGATCATTTTGACTGTGTAATTAACATCCTATGAAGAATGAAAGCACAAAATATTTATTCTAAAGACATGAATATTTTAATAGCTATTATTTTACAATGTATAAAAAAACTTATTTAACCTAATTTTGGCAATTATCATAAAGACATTAAAAAAGGAAAAAAAATAGAATAGTAGTGTGACCGTCACAGCTTCCAATAGATTGGAATTGTCATGAAGGTACTTGAGGACCCATGTTAGAGCACTTGCAGTGGTGTCATGTGCAGCAAATATCACACCTATCAGATTATCAGCTACCTGAGAATCACTCAGTTCGATCAACACCTTCTTCTTTTCACCACCATCATTTGATGGTGATGATGAAAAAGACGAAGATGTTGATCTTGCTTGCAATAAAACCTCCAATAATCCTCCTCCTTGTTTTGGACTCTCTACTTTTCTTCTCTCTATTATCTTCCTTATGCTTTTATTCAAATGCTTCCTTGCCTTCACACACAAACACATTTTCTCTTCTTAACATCATCAATAAATCCTTCAATTTCAGAGTAGAATACTTTTGAAATATTTTTAAATATGAAAGAGAAAAATAAATAAATTGTTATTTGACAACTACATATTAAAAACATCAGTTTATAATTATATTTTTTTTCAATGTAACATTTAATATATAGATAGTAAAATATTACTTTGACAAAAATTTCAGTTTTCAACTATATTTTGATCAATGTAACATTCAATATAAAAGAGTATATATTACAAAAAAATTATTAAATAAAAATAAATTTTAGAAAAAAATAATAATTAGTTGTTATATTAATAAAATTAAATATTACTTTAAAGACTACAAAAAATTATTGGTATCTAAATTAGTTTCTATTAAATAATTTTTAAATTAGTATCTAATTTAGAATCTAAATAATTGGTAACTAAAACTTAAGTAACTAATTAGATACCACTTTAGAAATTATTTATCAATAATAAAAATTAATTTAGATATCAATAATTTTTTTAATTTCTAAAATATTATTTAATTTAATCAACATAAAAATTAATTATTTTTTAATAATTTTGTAATAGTGATAATATTATTTTGATAAATGTGTATTGAAAGATAATAGTTTATAACTGTATTAGTTAATGCATATTAAAATATTTATGTTTTCAGTTATAGTATGTTACATAGTTTTCAACATATCTACATATAACACGGTTTTGTTTTTTTCCACTTCTAACTTTACTTTTGATTCCTTTGACTTATTCCTTAACTACGTAAAATACTCCCACGTTGTATCATAATGATTCGTACGGAAAGTATCTCTCGTAATCAATTCGTATCAAAATTATACGTACTATCTAACAATTATTCTCAATAATAATAGTAATAATAATAATAAATTTATCAGAAAAAAATAATAATAATAATAATAATTAAAAAAATTATCAGAAAAAATAATAATAATAATAATAATAAATGATTTATAATGAACCTTCATTGCTTTCCAATAGGAAGTTCCAGGAAGATGTAAAGGATAAGAGTTGTAGCCTTTCTCCAAGCAACGATACAACTCTCTGATTTCTTCCATTTCTAGTTCCTTTATTTCACCAAAGGCTGAGATTGCTGCTACTTCAAAAGCATACTAATTCAACACAAAACAACAAAAATAAATCATTTACCTTCTTCTTCACAAACTATTTTTTTCAGAAACTATTTTTTGAGAATATAATTAAAACCATGCAGGACCACTTATTTTGAAAAAAAAAACATAAAAAGTATTGCTGAACCACTTATATTGAAGAAAAAACCATAAAAGTAGTTAACCAACTAAAGATATTTTTAACTATGTGTTTGCATCCATAAATAACAATAATTTATGTGCTCTAGGAATTATTATTTTTATTTTTTTATCAGTCAAAATAAATAAATGAATGTAACTCAATTAAGGGGTGATTCAACTCTTACATAAAATATACAAACAAACGCTTCTCTATCTGACCATAACATATTTCACAAAATACCTCCAACTGTCATTATTTTCTTTTTTTTTATCAGCAAAAAGGATTGAACAATAGTAACCACTTAAGGGGTGGTTCAACTCTTATACATACCTAAAAAATATGAGACAATTTCTCTGGTCTCCCAAACCAACAAATAGAGAAAGACAAACAAATCTACCACTAAAAACTCGTACGTACACTTTCAAGACTAACCTGTATTAAAAACCCGTCCAGCGGTCATTACTAGCATACCCCAATTGAAAAAATCCTACCGTTTTCAACTGACTCAAAAACACCAGTCACCATCTCGCCACCCTAAAAACCTTTTCTAATCGAGAGCATGCATACCAGATGGAATTCTTATGATACCATAAAAGAAACTTATATATTAGAATTAATTGAAAATGTGACCAATTTGAAAGAGAATAAAGCTATAGTTATATTGAAAGTAAGAACTTAAGAATTTTTGATAGGTTTGTTGAATACCTTTTTCATCTCTTGCAAGGTGTTGATGGTTTTGTTAGTCCAAGAGGGGACCATTTTGATGACAATTTGCTCAACCTGAGAGACAGAGTGTTTGATGGTGGAGGGCATGAAGGAGGCCTGAACCAGCCTCTTGAGCATGGAGTGATAGGCACCTTGCTGAAAGAACACAGCCTCTGGTCCTATCAACCTCTCTTTGCTTGGAGGGTATGTTGGCTTAAATAGATGTGCTTGAGTCACAAGCACTGTCCTTGCTGCCTCAGGGCTTGATATCATCACACATGGACATCCCAATATGTTTGTCTTGAATATATCTCCATACCTTCACCACCATAAACACCACATCCCAAACACACTCTACATCATTTTTCACCCTTTTTCACTTTAGATTATATGTTAATCAAATATAAAAAAACATCAAATCACAAACATACACTATACCATTTTTCACTTTAAGTTCATTCTTATATGTTATCTAAAAAGGATATAAACAATATTTTTTAGTATTTTTACCATTTTTCACTTTAAACCATACTATTTTTCATCTTTTTTCATATTTTTCACTTTATACCATATTTATTTTTCATCTTTTTTCACCATTTTTCACTTTATATTAATGAGATAAAAAAAGAATAAAAAAATATTTTCTAAAAAAAGTATAAACAACATTTTTTAGTCATTTTTATCATTTTTCACTTTAGACTATACTATTTTTCATTGTGTTTCACCATTTTCCACTTTAGACCATATTAATATGTTATGTCAATGAGGTAAAATTTTCCACTTTAGACCATATTAATATGTCAATGAGGTGAAAGAATAAAAAGGTATTTTCTGAAAAAGATATAAGCAACATTTTTTAATTATTTTTCACCATTTTTCACTTTAGATATAAATTTTTAGCAACTTTTTTTAGTTGTTAGTTTAATATAAAAAGAAGGTGTAGTAAACACACATTCAAATGCACTTTCATACACAAGTCCCTTTTCACATACCAATCCCTCAACTTGTTTAGCCAAGCCCATGAACCTTTATTTCATGTGTTTCAATAGTATACACATGTATGAGATGACATGCACCACCCAACTCAAACAAACATCATATAGTAATAAAGTGATACATATATTTAGGAAAAACATTAACATGGTCAACACAAACATTTTATACATGTATATATACCTATTTTGGCGGTTAGAAAAGAAGGAATTTGGGTTTTGAGTGTAGAGTTTGAGGGTTTCACCAAGGTAGGGCCAACCCATGGAGCCAGGGGGAAGCTTTTTGTGGTTGTGGTGGTGGCACCATTGGAGGAGGGTTAGAAGGAGAAAGAAAGAGGTGAAGAAGAAGGAGGTGATGATGAAGAGAAGGGAATCTTGAAAAGGGTTGGTAAGAGGGTGCATGGTGGAGGAAGTGAATTTGGAGAGAAAGAGAGAAGAAGAGAAAGAGAAAGAGAAAGAGTTTGAAGACATATAGAGAGAGAAAGGATAGTGATATGTATAGTTTTGAAACTGAAAAGAGTTGTGAAGAGGTGTCGGTTGGGAGGAAAAGGTTTTATAGAGTGGTTTGGGACATGCGTCACACTTCAACTTCAATCACCCTTCACAAGTGCCACAAATAACTAACTATTATAAACAAATGCACCAACAAAAATCTAGAATTTCCTCATCTTTTCTCTTCTTCCATCTATGCATGTAAACCCATTAAAGCCCAACATATATACTATCTTTAGCTAGGAACTCATCAATAATCCCTTTATATCCATTACTTTTTATTTTTATAGTTATTCAATAGATAGAAAAAGGTGTCACTCACACAAATTTTTTTTTATCATTAGGTTTTTCTTTCGGATAAGTTTTGATATTCGATATATATTGGAGTAGACGCAAAAGATCTTTCGATGCTTAAGTCATTAGTCGGGATTTGATGATTTAAGTTAATAAATATTATTAAATGTATACTTTAATATGAATATAATTAACTTATTTATAGAGTTAAATTAAATCTTTGATGTATTAAGTCTGGTTAGCATAAATAATACTGTTAAATTTTCATATTAATCTAATATGTTGGTTAATTAAGCGTGTTAATTTCAGTAATTAAATATGTGTCATTTAAGGGGATCGAGATATATTTCACCATCGGAAAGTAACATCTTAAATCTATGTATATTTGACATATCTTGATCATACAAAAATATATAAATATTTTAAAAAATAATTATGGATTATTTTATTTGAATTCGTTTCATATGCATAAGACATGTGACTTAACATATAACATATAGTACTATCTTGTATAACTACAAATTTACAAGTCAACATACTTGCAAGTCGGTTAGGTCAACTAATTATCCCTATTTCAATATAATAATGTTAAAATAAATTTAGTTTTAAGTGAATTTCTTTTTAGTACTAGTAGAAAGATAAGTATTCATGTATTAATTATCTTTATTTTATGTGATTTATTTATTATATAATAATGAAATAAATATATTATGATTATATATATATATATATATATATATATATATATATATAATGCGAGTACTTTTTTTTCGCTGTCTATTAGCTTATTTTCTGCTTTCCTCTTTTATTGTTTTAATTTGTTTATTTTTGTCCTTCATTATGATTTTAAAATATTAATAAAAAAAAATTAGAAGAAAACAATTTATATACACTAAATGGAATAATCTCATTATACATTATTGTAGATAAGTAAAAAAAAATTATAACATGTTTAAAACATATAAAAAATGTATAATAAAGTAATTTAGGTTTATATCGTAATCAAATTGGACCAAGAGATGAGAACCCATTGTGGTAAACCCATTGTGGTAATTAATTAGTTTGAGGTGGTGATGGTAACCACTGGTCCTACATTAGGACTAAGATGTCCTTTATCCCAATGCTTTATCAAATCCATCCATAGTTTCAATTTTCTTTATTTTAGGGAAAAACATGAAAATAATAATTAGGAAAAAAAAAAAAAAATAGTAAAATTATTTTTTAATTGTACAATACTATAAAAGTATATGTTTATCATTAAAATAAGTTTGTATAAGACATTCTACTAACATTTTTATTATTCGTCATTGTATATTTATTACGTATTCAGCAAATAATTTTATGAAACACTTATAATTTAATAAACTAACTTCATAGTTTTCAAGCTAAAATTCAAGTAACTCTAAACAGTTTTGCAAAAATTAGTCATAGATGACGAAGGAAATACACATGTATGATGGTTCTTGAAATAAACAACCACTACTCAATACAAACAAAAAGGTGTTTAAGTGTAAGAGAGAAAGATATTCAAAAAACTATGTCAAGGTTCATCATAATCAGAAGCCATAATAGCAACATGCTAGACTTTTAGGTGTAATGTGTCATTGATTCAGTTTAACTGAATCTGGAATTTTGCCTTTCACCTTGAATTCAATTTTTGTCTTCTAAAAACATAGCAACAAAACCAATCTCCCAAAAATTTCACCATCCTTGCTGTGTCAACACAAATAACATCTAAATAAGGATTACAAGAAAAACTTTGTATGAGACAAACAAGGGAATTCTGAATTGATTCACTAACTCCATCTTCTCCTGTCCTCTTCTTCATCCACTGGAGTATACCATTCTGGTCTCCGCTTGGTGTTGCTCAGCCTGTAGTTAAGGAGGAGTTCCTCATCTTGAAGAGGCCTAGTAGCAACCAGAACAAGAGTTTTCAGTATTGGAACATGTGATCCACTAATTTTTGACCCTCCACCAGACTTGAACCAAAAGCTGCCAAATCTCCTCATGTTTACCTCTGCATTTCCAAACAACAAATTTGGAACGTAGACTCTCATGTTCCTTTCAGTCAATGGAAAGTCATAAGGGCAAATCATAACATTTGGTTGCACCCCTTTTGGAGGGTGATTGGCAAAATGAGCTAAGGCTAATGGGTTTCTACGCTCAATCACTTCATTGTTATCTCCTTTGTAGCCTTCCAAAGGCTTACTAAGCAGTTTCCAAAACCTTTCTGAACCTCTCTCAGGCTCAGCTCCTTTCACATCAGGCTTGATTTCTCCTGTTTTCCAACCATTCCACGGTTCTCGGTTCTCACCTCCACAACCCCAAGGTTGAGCATTAATGACATTCCCATCATATCTTGTAATCAAATAAGGGTTCAGTGCATTAACCTTCGGGTACCCCGGAATGTAACGGTAATAAGCTGGAGAGTAGACTATGCCTGGATAAAAGGCAACCACAGAACCAACATGTGCTGTGCCATCTAAGAAAAGACCACGGCCAGCATCCTTGTGAGGTATTTGGGAAGGTTTGACATTAACTGTGTAGCCAAGTTGATTTTTTAAATTTTGAGAAACTTCAGCTTGGCTTAATGGTATTGTCTTGGGGGCAGCTGCTCCAAAAGCAAGTGGCTACAGTGAACAAGCAAAAAGGAGAAAATATCCCAGTAATATACGAAATTATAAATGAATAACTAAAGGTAAATTGTTACTAAAATAGGATATTTTATGTACCCTTGTTTGTCTGAAGGAAGACAAACAGCATAAAACGGTTAGCAACAATTAAGAGGTTAGTGTTGAAACTTTAGATTACTTGACATGTCAAATTCATGAAACAATAAATATGGGCAATACAGACCCATGATATTTACATTTACATACATTTAATTATTAGGTAGAAAAAAATGTCAGCTTCACAGTTCACATCCATGGCTTTGTATTCTTAGAGCCTATAAGAACTTGTGACCCACAAAAAAGGAGAGTAAACGGTAGGCTGTCATGTTATGTATGGAGATTAAAACACATATCACATCAAGGATGAGGATATTCTGAGCAGTAAAACATATGGAAATTGGATGACATTTTAGTGCAGAAGTGTTAAATATATCAGTTTTAAACAGACACGTTGAACCTGGCTGTTAATTTCTATTCCTAACGCTCACCAAGATTGCATGAGGAAACAGAAAGGAAATGAGGAGCGGGTCAAACTCACCAAGATTATTTTGGGCTGGATCACTCCTTCCCACAGCAAAACTAAGGCCACTTCGGTGAGGTACTGTGCTTTCTAGTTGATGTTCATTTACCATCTTTTCATTTGGAAGTAGAATTTCATCCATGAATGTGCAAAATGTTTTAATTTGTGAATGAACATTTTCTTGTACTTGCATTTGTTGATCAGCAAACGAGGCTTTACTAGCAATTTCAATAATCTCTTCGGCATGTGATTCATCAGCATTCTTTCCTAGACGATTATAGCTGGATATTTAAGTCTTTGCATGAGCAAAATATGTCTAGATGTTAAGGAAAAGTATCACATACACAACGAAATTGAAATCACTCCCATTAAAATAATATGAACTCACAAAAGCATGACAACAACTTATCTGTCATAACATCAACAATCTAATATCTCAAAGTCTCAAGGAATTGTGCACTGACCATAAATAAAGGAACAACCGGTTAATGTCGGCTTCAAATTGTAGTTGTCTGGGATCCCTAGCAAAAGCAGGGCGCTTTACCAGGGTTTTCACAGCCTGAAAACAAATTCAGAACGAGATTGGTAATTCATTATTGTCATAAGTTTCATTGATGATTCACGACAGGTAACTGCTAGCTAGAGCTTTGCATAGCCCAAAACTCTGAAGAATTCATAAAAGACTAATCCCTGAGAATTATGATATCACACTTCCTTCAATTATGGAGTTCCTCCTTTTGATCATTGATTTTATCAAAATCCATAGAAATTTGACATAAAAGTTATAGCAATTTAGTAAAAAAATATGAAACGACACAAATAAGGAGGAAAACTATAGAAGATGAATAATATAAAGAATTGAACTTTCCTTCTACAGTTCTACTTCATGCTTTCTAGGGGTATGGAAAAATTCGTCAAGAGCTTGGGTGTATTCTAGTTCAACGGATTATTCTCTACTGACCACAAAGCAAAGAATATAATGCTCTAAATGAGTTCTAGTCACTCGTTTAGACAATGTAGTTCTTCATGGGGGCAATTGAGACAATTTATTTCTTTGTGTCTTTTTTCCATTTCTTGTTTTGTTTCATAAATAAACAATAATTTACACATATTCTTCAATAATCTAAGTAAATAGTAAGAGAAAGAATTTCCTTACAAAAAAAGAAAATCAATCGCATACAATCAAAATTATTGTGTTACGAAGATAATAATATACCTCTTGAAATTTCTGGAACAAAAAAGCCATCTGTTGTGACTAGATGAAAGAGACAGAACTATTCAGAACAAAATGTGGTTTTAATGTAACATGGAGTTTCAGAACATGGTTTTAATCTGCCAAAGAAAAAAAAATGATTCAACACAAGTAATGAGAATGTAACGCCAGAAGCAAATTGAATAAGCTATACAAATCACATAGTTACGAGGACAATAATGACTAAGAAGAGATTGAGAAAATTATTCATTCATCACTACAAATTGGATAATAATTCGAGAGAAGCGATCATTATCGATCAAAAACTTTGAAACAGAAAATAAGCAACTTGCTGTAGTTACAACCAGGCCTTCCAACAAGTCTTTTCTTAGAGTCTGATTGAATAAAGTTTTTCTCCAAAGGAATCTATATGAAAAGAAAATAAGAAGAAAAATAAATAAAATGAGTTTGACCAAAAGTTAAAACTAGTTTATGTAAAATTTGTAAAAGTTTTCTCCTATTAATTCCCCCAAAATCTTTTTTTCAAACTTATGAATAAAATAACATAAAATTAGAGAGAATTTTATTTCACTTCATCTTTTTATTTTCTTTTATAAGTATTTATGAAGAAGTTTATCAAAACAGACCCTTACTCATAGAAACTCCTTGACTAAACTTCCACAAAAGCAGTACAAGAAAATAAGAAACTAAAAACGAATTGAGCTAGCTAGTCCCATAATATAAATCAAGTTATGCCCTTAACCTTAACTTCTCTAAAAACTGAGATGCATAAATAAACTGACTTAAGCTAACAAAGAGAGTTCAATTAATTTTACCTTATTTTTCATTTCCTACAATACTTTACGGAGAAATTTATCTGAAGAAGACCCTAACCTAACCTATGCACATCTCACTATTTACTCATCCATTTGAAATTTACCAAAACAAAATCAAACCCTTTTCTAGCCACTCTTACGAGAATGCAAAGTATTTCAACATAAGAAAAAAAATACAAAACTCAAGATCATATGCATAGTATACATTATTTCCACCATGAAAACTACGAATTTTGAATCATCTGTCACTAAATTATTAGCTTTCGCCGCTGAATCGTGTATGCGATACAATATTAACAGTGTTCATAATCATATTAACAGTGTTCATAATCATATTAACACTGCCACAAATAACAGTGTGAGTTGTGATTAGAAGAAACGAAAATGGTACCTTGGAACCGTAGAGCTCAGAGATACGCCGCAACTGGAACTTGAAACTGAAGCCAACAACACAGCGAGATCATAGAGGCAGAGAAACAATACTGCGTTCGTCAGTTGGGCTTCGGCCCTTGGGCTTGCGTTTCTGCAACTTTTTATTCTTAAGCTTTTGCTTGATGCACCCTCATAATTATTATCTACACCGTCAAAAAAAATTAATACTGCGTTCGTCAGTCGGCCTTCGGCCCTTGGGCTTGCATTTCAGCCACTTTTTATTCTTAGGCTTTTGCTTGATGCACCCTCATAATTATTATCTTCATCATCACTTTTTTTTAATACTGCGTTCGTCAGTTGGGCTTCAGCCCTTGGGCTTTCATTTCAGACACTTTTTATTCTTAGATTTTTGCTTGATGCACCCTCATAATTATTTTCTTCACCGTCAAATTTTTTTAATACTGCGTTCGTCAGTTCAGCTTCGGCCCTTGGGCTTGCATTCAGACACTTTTTATTCTTAATCTTTTGCTTGATGCACCCTCATAATTATTATCTTCACCGTCATAATATTTTTTAAAATGACCATTTTATTTTTATTTCAATAGTGACTTCCGGATTATTTATTTTGGAAATCGTATAGAACAAATTTTTTGAAATATTTTTTTTTTAAATAAACTTTTGAAATATATTAGATGTTTTTGGGAATATATGTAAGTGATTTTTCAAATCATATGTAAGTGTTATTGGATTATTTTGCTAGTTACTATAATATAAATAATTTTTTATAGTAAACAAAATATTTTTTTTAATGAATAATCACAATACCAACCAATTTTTTGCTTTGCATAAGTTAAGTTACATAAAAATTTATTGATGAACTAAGACAAACTTAAAATATCTACTAAACCTAACATATTTTATCATCTAATATTATAGTATTTTGAGTCCCCACTTAGTTTAAAATGTGAATATTAGCAATAATAATGCATAACATATATTTTATGTAAAATAATTTACGTTGCTCAATGCATGAAATTGATGTCACGTCGTGTTATTGTCAACTCTAATAAGAACAATCTTTTAAGTGGAACGAACTAATAATAATTTAATTTAATATGTTAAACTAATGCATCAAAAAATATTTTCACTTTTTTCCATATCATGCACACAAAAAACGAATGTTAATATCATGTCTTTTCTTTTATACATTTATGTTAGTTAATTGCTACTCATCAATTTCTTATATGAATACTTTTAAATTCTATTTTAAACTTTCACTATCTTAGAAAAAACGTGAAAAATGTATTGGCAATTGTTCAACTATGATTATGAATTAGAAATTTAAAGAATATTATATAAAAAGCATGTTCTACCTTCACAATTTTATGTAATCAATGTATGATACAGAGTGAAACAATTCAAATTTCTTAAACAAAATCTCAAAAATCTCAAGTATTCTTCATTTAATATATTACCTACCAATATTTTAATCTCTAACTTTAGAATTTTAAATAAATAATAACTAATTAGATACCAATTTAAAAAATATTTATTAATAATATAAATGACTTTAGATATCAATAATTTTTTTATTCTATAAAAGAACATGTAATTTAGTTAATATAGTAACTAATTATTTTTTGTGTCTAAAATTAATTATTTTTCATTAACAAGTTATCTTATATTCTAGATGTACATTTGACTATACCATATTGCTAACTTGAGAAGTGTTAAATATTGACATGTTGTTGAACATTATAGGAAAAATTAATGATATATAGTGTAAATATTTGTAAGATATACTTCATATTAGTTGGCGTTGCAACCATATGATAAATGAGCATATTTATCTCCAACATGTTATACTTTTTAAAAAATTAATAACAAATTTTTTATGGATATGTAGAAAGTCAAAGTAATACAAGGAAGTTATTCAAATATTAAGAGTCTTGTTTCAATGTAGGATCTTAAACTTTTTGGTTTTAAATCTTGTTTCAATGCAGGATATTTTCGTATGTAACTTTCTGATATAAGTTTCGTATCTAATTACATCAGAAAATTATATACGGATATGTTCGTATGTAATTACATATAGATTTTAAATCCGTATGTAACAGTTACGGATGATAGATTTATAAATGAATTTTTAAAAGCATTATACATTTAATAGTGCATAATGTGAGAGAAACTAAAATATGTGACCATATTTATACAAAATGAAATTATTTTGTCTCATTCTACCTTTGTTATTCAAGTCATTCACAATGGTAAGATGGTCTTCAAGTATATAATACTATACATTGATTTCTCTTTTGATGTATACTTTAAATAATATTATATGGCCACTAACTACATCAAATTGATGGAATCTATATTAAGTTCACAACTTATATAAACAACTTAACACATCTCAATTCAAATAATACTTAATAAATCTCAATTCAAATAAATTAAATTTTACATTTTATTATCTAATTATTATTATTATTATTTTATAAATTCCCATTTAAATTTGTATACACATTTTACCATCAAACATTTTAATTTTCACACATTCTGCTAATCGGTCAAATATATAATAAAACGATGATGACATGCCAAAACAAAAACAAAAAACCAAATCGGTTTTGTTTCATCATCAACTTTTACAAAATTAACATTGTTTTGACTTTATTTTATCTTTCCACAATTATTTTTCATGACATATCATCATCACTAGAAATTTAAAGATCCAAAAAAATAGAAGAAAACTAAATGGTAAATATGAAAAAAAAAAATAGTTAACTGGTCAACATACATTAAACCTCTAAATTCATCAATAAAAATTATTAAATATAAATTAATTTTAAAAACAAAAAATAATTAATTGTTATATTGAATAAATTAGATACTATTTTAGAGAAAAAAAATATTAATATCTAAATTATTTTTTATTATTGATAAATAGTTTCTAAATTGGTATCTAATTAATTACACAATAAGAAAATAATTAAATAGAAACTAATTTTAGAGACCAAAATAATTAGTTACTATTTGATTAAATTAGAGATCATTTTATAAACTAAAAAGATTGTTGGTATCTAAAGTAGTTTCTATTACTCATTTAGAGATCAATTTAGAATCTAAAATATTAGTAACTAAAACATAGGTAGCTAATTTAGGTATCAATTTAAAAACTATTTTATAAATTTTTATTAATAATAAAAATCACTTTAAATACAACTAATTTTTTAGGATTTAGGGTTACTGACTAATTATTTTTATCTCTAAATTTGATTGTTATTTAATGATTTTTCTTGCAGTGTTAACTATCAAAATTTCATTTTCTACAATTTCAATAAGTCCAAAATTTTTACCAAACACATATAAGAAAGAAAAAACAATTTCCCACCTGAACAATTTATGTGGATTTATGATGAACAATCCATCAAGATCATAGGTAGTGAGTGATGTTATCAAATGTCAACTTAGAACAAGCTTTTGGGTGGAAACAATGTTCTGATTTTAAAGGTTTGACAAAATAGAAATTTGCATGAAGACAAGGAAAAAAAATTATATATAATACGTATTCTATATTGAAAATAAGATTTTCTGAAAACTTATGTCATTTTCTTTATAATATTCTCTTATATATTTTTGTTTCTGTCTCTTTCACCTTCTATTTACGTTATAATTAAAGGAGGCTATTCACTTTGATTGCTCCACAAGTTTGAAACTAAGAAGTTTTTATAATAATTTATTGTGTTATTCATAACTAACCAAGCCAAATTCTTCTTCTAATTCACTCACCTTTCATTATCATACACACAAAATAAATGTTGCAATTAATATAATAGAGAAACATTTAATAAAATTTATAAAACTATGTTGTGATGTGCATGAAATTTATAATCTAATCTCTATTTTTGTTATTCTCACTTACCCACTTCATTTTTTTGCTTAGTGTTGGAGTTAAACACGAGAATTGTATGTATAAATGTGGCATCAAATTACAAATGAAAAATTTAGATATTGCATATATAATAAATGAGATTTTGTTTTTTCTTCCTAATGAAAGGAACTTACGAATAATAAAAGAGTGAGTAAAATTAACTATATTCAGTTTTAATTTCGTGAAGAAAGTTTATTAGTTCGATCACACTTACATAATTTTAGTTTTCGTTTTTAACGAGTTAGTTTAGTGTTGAAAATGAAAAAAACTAATTAAAAACAGTAATTGTAATTATATATTATATTAAATTTAAAATAAAATAAAATATAATTATTTTAAGTTGATATCATATTGTACTAACTGGACCGAGTGGCCGAAAGGTCGAGAGATCATCAGCGTGCTAAAAGGTAAAATAAAATAAATAGATATTAGAATGATGAAACACTGTATCAAAACCCAACAAATAAACTCAAAACACTTAAAATATGTTAAATAATTGGAGTGTGTGAAAAGTAAAAGTCAAATCAAATCAAAGTCCAACGAGGAGTACTATAACTAGGTGATTTGTTCAGCACGTACTAAAGTGATTTCATCTGATAATTGAACAAACTAATTCTGACTTTACCATCAGAATCCCTTGCAGATAGATACACACACCCACCCGAGAGCAATCCTGAGACCAGGAGTCGAGAGTTGAACTTGACCAACCCAACAAGTGAGAAAGCCCATATCCCGTAAACAAAGAACCAACCCAAATCCAATATACAGTGGATCCAGTAGCCGAAAGCTCAAGACAGGTGTGAAAGCTCGAAAAACCGAAAAGGTTAAATTATTTGAAGTCCTATAAAAACACATATTTTGATTATGTTAATTAGTATAGTGGTTAAAAAGTACTAAAGAAAAATATCAATCATTTAAGTTTTCCAAATAGTAAAGAAGAAGTTAGAAAGTAATTGAAATGTTACACAAGTACATAACCACCACATTTGATGAACCCTACATTCCATTCTTAAAGAAAACAAGTTGACTAGTTTCCATTGATGATTACCAACATTTACCTACACCATTCTTTTCCAAGGTCCAACCAACTCTAACTAACTTCATTCTAATGGTTTTTCACCATGAGTGTGGCTCCCATGTGTGGGTGATGACTACACATGTGTGTGCATGCACGTAAAGTAAAAAACACCTTATGATGAAACGTGAGGAAGGTGTAAACGTGTGAAGAAGATTTTGACTCGTTAAAAGTCCAAGTCTTCCATCCAAAACCCTAACATTATATATCAAACAAAAAAATGCACACATTCAACAACACCATTTCCACCATTATTTTAATTACCATGCTTTCAATTACAACACCATCACTAACCTTATTTCTATTCTCAAAAACCCTCCTTCTTCATTCTAACCATGTTCTTCCTCCACTCATATTAAACCCAAGCTTCTCACTCTCTCTTCCATGGCCAAATCCAAAGTTTCATCCACCCATCAACACCCTTCAAAACCCAAAACCTCTCTTTTTCTATGTTGCTTTGGGTCTTCTTCCCATGCCTTGGATTCATCACCCACCAAAGATGTTCATATCTTAGACATGAAGATGAAGAAGAAGAAGAAGAGGAAGAAGAAGAGTGCTTTCACAAGTTGGTTTTCGTGCCTAAGGATTCGATTCAACAAGAAATCGTCTCACAAAACGGTGCCGTTTGAATCTTCGATTGCTTCTCATCATCATGCTCATGATTCCAAGACAAAGTCAAAGTCAACGCTTCCTCATAAGGCTCAACCTCCGGCAACCACCACTCCTCCGCCGCCGGCTCAGCCGGCTTCGGTGCTCCCCGCCACACCCTTTTATACCCCCACACAGGTATTTGTTTTAATCATTGGGTTTTTGTTACATTATATTTTCCTTTTTTTTACATATTTTTCAATTTGTTATATGTGTTAACAAGTGTCAAGAAAATCTAATTTTGTACAACTTGATAATAAAATGGGATTTCTTTCATTTTTGTTTACATTACACATTTTTTGATTCGTAAAATGCATAAAAAATGAGAAATATACGTAAAAAAACTTGAATAGTAAAATTTAAATAATAATAATAATAATATTATTAAGAGTGAAGAATGTGTGATGATAAGTTAACTAATTTAAAATTTATTCATAAAAAATTATTTTATTGATATAATAAGTTTTTTTTTTATGTTTTTATAATTTTTTATAAATAAATATAGTATAATAAATAATTTTTATTAACATATGAATTTTGATTTTTTTTATATTTTTTAATAATATTTTTTTATGATAATAAATGATTATTATTACTTGAAATTGTTAATAATATCAAATATAAGTATATAAAAAATTATTGATAATTATACATTATCAATATTAAAAATTTTAATTTCTCTGCATTAAAATAAACTGAGAATTGGAGTAATAATTATTATTTTCCAATAATTTTTACCAATTTCGATAGATTCGATGTTCTTAACTCCTTATAATCTTAAACTATGTTCCAGACAAGACACGGTATGAAGCACAACGCAGAGGACACGCGTCAACAGGGCGGAGGTTCTCCAGCTCAGGCGAAACTGCAGGCGCGGCGGCCGCCGTCTACGGCGGCGAAAACGACATTTAAGAAGGGTCGAAACAACGGCGTGGTTGGCATGTCGGTGGTGGCGGTGACACTGGTGATTATGATATTCTGTGGCCGTTTGTGCGCTATTCTCTGCACTTCGGTGTGGCTCTACTGCGCTCCGCATTTTCGGAAAACCGGTGGCGTAAACGACGACGGAAACCCCAAAACGACGCCGTCCAACGACGTGGATTTGGATTCGGAGGAGTACAAGAAGAAAGTGATAATGAAGGGTCTTCTTGGGAGAAATCACAGAGCTGTGCTTTGAAGAAGAAGACCTTGCAACGCTGTCGTTTTCACATTTTCTCTTATCATTAATTAGTACCAAAATCAAAAGAAAAAAAATAAAACAATTGTAAAAATTTCATGTAAATAAAATTTCTTTTTAAATTCAAAATCTGGTTTCTACAAGATCTATTACAACAATTTTTTTCTTATTTTTCTTCTGTGATCATAGTTCTTAATTTTAGAATATCTATCTACACTTTTAGTATAATTTTTAATTTTAATTCGTATTTTTTTACGATAATAAATTATATTGATATTTTCTTAAGTAAATTAATATTATAATTTTAAAAAAATTACATACAGAAAACAGTACATTTTTACATTAAACAGTGCACTTATATAAAAAATGAGGTAATTATAATATTAAAAAAAGAAGGTAAATGTAATTTAAGAAAATCTAATAGAAATAATTTACTTGTATATATGTATATATTATTTATGTAATTCAATGAAATGTTTTATTGGATAAAGGTGAAAGTTTAAATATAATTGAAAAATAACATAATATTTACGGTGATAGATCTAAGTTTGTCGCGTTTAATTAAACGAAGATATTTAAGGTAATGTAAATAATATTAATTAAAATAAAACAAAAGAATAATTTAATTAACTAAATGAAATAATTATACATATTTTTAAAATTATGAAGAATAAAATATTAGAAAAATAAAGTTAGAAGATAAAAAATTATAATATAGTTTATATTATTTTTTGTTTTCAACACTGATTTTGATTTTATCTTTGAATACTCGAAATTTTGTTTGTAACAAATGGAATGTTCGTTGCCGGTTTCACGGCGGCGTTTGTGAATAACGTGTTCTTGAAAATATGTGCAAATGGGATAAATATAAAAATAAAGTCAAAGATTTGAAATGGTATTTTTTGTTAGATTTATCCATGAATAAATGCAATTATTTTCATTATTGTATTTAATTTATCCAAATAGTTCCCATTAAAATTAGTTATTTTTTATTTTTATTCTCCTAAAATATAATTTAATATTTTTTGTTTTCCTATAATATAAAATAGGATTTTTGTTTTTTTTTTCTATGACAAGAAAATTATAATTTATTTGATGCTTAATATAAGATAATTATCTTATTATGCAACAATAACTTTGTAACTCATTAAATTGTAGTATAGATATTGTGAGCTTTATATTTCTATCAAACTTAAATTCAAGTGATGATTCATTCCATATCTTGAGTTTACATTCAAGAGACGTTTACCATTATCCATATTTTATATTTGGTTTCATTCAAGAGACGTTTACCATTATCCATATTTTATATTTGGTTTCTTTAATTTGGTTAATTTTTTTGTTAATTTTCACAAGTTATTAATATTCTCTTCTTTAGTTTCTTTCATTGTATGAATCGAAAATCAATGTAGTCACAAAGTGATTTTTATACTCATTATTGTTCATGACATTTGATCTATGAGTTCTTCTTCTTTTTAATGTTTTTTCTTTTTAATTTCGTCATTTACATTTCTTAGTTTATCAATTTTATGTTTAATTTGTTGTGTTTTTTAAGTTTTTCACAAAATGGTTTCATACCATTTTAAAGGTGATGTGTTCTTCATGAATTATATAATCTAATCAATTGAATCTTCTTCTTAAATCATTCTAAGACAACCTATAGGTAGATATTGTGTTTCATTAGTTTGATTGTGATTGGTGAGTCTACACCATGTCTTAATACCATTAACAAATGTGTTAAATTGTTACACCCCTATAAAATAACTTCTTGAAATCACTTTTCAAAGTGTCGTGTGCATGTTCATGTGCTTGTTGGAAAACCATGTCCGACATCATAAATATAATTTCTTATAGTTAATATTCTATTTGAACATCAATGTGCTCAATTTCAGACACACAAGGAATATCACTAACTTTCTCATATCATGTTCATTTTATGTAATTCTTCATTTCTTTAATTCATTTCTCTATTATTCTTTGTTGGGTTTTGTACACATCATGGGTGGTTAGTTTCAATCGTCTTAATCTGTTTCAAAGACTCTATCAAACTAGTGCAAGGTTTTTTTTTATATATACAAAGCAATTAGCATGTCCACATTGTTATGGACACTTATCAAACCTATGTTATGTGATTCCTTTTTTGGAATTTGTTTTAGGAATTATGTGAGGTAACCTTTTTTAGCGTAAAAGGATTGAAGTACCCCTTAAATACTTATTTTTATTCAATTAATTTATTGTCGATAAAAAATAAAAATATAATTCTTCATAAACCCATAACAAAGTTTGCTTGTATCATTTCGTGCATCTCCATTCAAGTCAACAAGTTCCAATAGAAATAACTTAAAGTCAACATGCAAAGATAACACTCAAATATGTGACTTTGCTTTATATTTTCCTATTCTAAAATTAATCAATATATAATACATTTTAGGTATATTTTAATACAGTACATTTTATTTACAAACTTTTTCAACAATGATCAACAAATAATGTATGGAAAGTACTACTAATAGAAACATCACAGGGGAAAGAAAAATATAATTAATATCACACCCCAAGCGTAATGACGACGAAAAATTTGCAGTAGAGGTGTGATGGCGAGAAGCTTGCAAAGATGGTGTGGTGGGAACAATGTCACGATGGTAAAGGTCGTTGCTAATTAGAGACCTCAAGTGCGAGGAAGAAGATGGAGAAGTACGTGAGTGATAATGACGACGAAGAGATATCTCGAGAGAGCAAACTTGTGAGGGAGAAAGTTGCGAGTACGATGACTAATGAGAGAGAAGAAGTTGAATTAGATAACACAAAAATGTCAAGTTTCATAATAATGCCTAACATGAAAGCTTTTATATAAAAAAAAAAGATGTCATGCACAAATAAGATATATTTAAAGAATATTTTTTAATCATGGATAAGTAATATAAAAATATCCTTTCTATATTGTTTAATATTTAATTCATATACATAAGATATTTTTACATTGATTATCCCGTATTCAATGTAGAAACATCTTAACATTTATTTTACATTAATTATATTAATGTAGAATCTTGTCTTGAAATACTTATTTTTGGTATTTTTATACTTTAAAATGTTCATTTTCCATAATAAATCTTACAAGTGATATAGCGGGTGAAAAATTAACTTAAATTTCAACACTTATAAATTAAATTTCAATTATAAATAACAATAGTAATTTATCAAGTAAATATTATAATCCACTTCAATTATCTAACTTAATCAATTAAAGATTAAAAAATATGTACATAACTAAATATAAGTATATATATATATATATATATATATATATATATATATATATATTCTAAAAAATCTGATGAATTAACACACTAGCTCGTTCTCTGGTAGGAAGGGTGTTTCTTCCTGCACTCCATCATTCTTCTTCCTACACTTCATCAAAAACTTGAAATGACAAAAATGACTCTAACAGAAAAAGTCATCCAAAATACCTTTTTAGAACATATATTTTAGCTTTTGAATTTATCTTTTCATAAATCAAAATAATGTGTTCCAAAAAAATATTTCTAAATGAATTTTTCTCTTTCACATCGTCTATTAGGTAAACAACTTTGTGTTATGAAGCATCCCATTATGCAATGCGTCTTTTTTACTTACAAAATTGTGATTCTAAAATTCATTTTACCCCATTCTAGATTACCTACTCCGGAAGTCATTTTTAAATTCGATTTCTGAAAACATGTACACTCCCATAATCATCCCATAATCACTCAAACCACCAACGAAGCCTTCTCAACACACCACCACCTCCACCATAGCTCTGCAGTTTGCTGCAACAACCTCAATGGTGTAAAAACCTGCAACTCATACACTGCCATGGAATCCACGTTTCCAAATAAAATGACAAGGGCAATTTGGATACTTTAAAAAATGATGGGTGCAGGAAGAAGGGGTGCAGGAAGAAACACTCCTAGTCAATTTTACCAAACCAATAAAAAACCTGACTTAAACGGAATGGACTCAGTTTTCCCTAATTTTGAATAATATAAAATGCAAATTTTCTGCAATTTTCTTTTCCAATAAACTAATAAAGTTCATTAAAAGTACAAAAGATACCAATAATAATAATAATTATAATAATAATAGCATAAATCACAAACACTTACTAATTAATTTATACCTTAATATGTTCATTTTCTGAGTGAAATTTATTGATCAACTCATTGTCAGTAGCATTAATAGGAAACTCATCTTGGATACTTTTTTCCAATGAACTAATTTGTTCCTGTAAAACATAAAAATAACAATAACAACACAATAACAAAAATTTTCAAACACTTATTATTTAAATTATACCTTAAGATGTTCATTTTCTGAAGTAAGCTTATGGATAAACTCATTGTTAGTAACATTAGCAGATAACTTTTGTAAAGAAGTTTTCTTTTCCAATAGTTTAATCCGTTCCTGTAAACATAAAAAATAAAGATAATAATAATAATAATAGTTAGAACAATGCATAAATTTCAAATACTTGATGCTTAATTTGTACCTTAATATGTTTATTTTCTGAAGTAAGTTTATTGATCAACTCATAGTTGGTAACATTAGTAGGTAACTCCTGCACAATTTTCTTTTCCAGTGAATTCACCAGTTCCTGCACAGAATAAAAAATGAAACACACTTAACAACTTAATTATTAACTTCACCAAACTTTTATGTAATTTTTTTTTATCAGTAAAAAAATAAAAATAAATATGAACCATTTCAGGTCCAACCTTTATACATCTTGGGCAGAAAGCTCACAACAGTTCAAACAACAACAACAATTCTTCACAAACAGTAAAAGGAATTACCTATCGAACCTAACACAAATCACTTGTTTTTAATAAAAAACATACAAATCAAAGGATGAAGACACCAATCTAAAAAGGAAAAACAAACTGAAAGAACTTTGAACGTAACTCAAAGACCAGACTTCAGTTGAGGCAATGAGAAAATTTCAAAATGATCAATGCTTGAAAATATACAATGAGTTCATCATTTTTTGTCATTAGCTTATCAATCAATTCAATGTGAACATCATTAACAGGAATACCTGCATAGTTGGAGGTTGCTCAACTACTTTCTTGGCAGCTTGTTCCTGAATGAGCACTGCCTTAGTTTCTTGGAACTGAAGCTTCATCTCTTGCAAATCATGCTGTAGTTTTTCAGTTTCATGTGTCTTGGCTTCCTTAATTTCTTGGAACTGATGTTGCATCTCTTGCAAAGCATGTTTTAGTTTTTCAGTTTCTTGTGTCTTGGCTTCCACAATTTCTTGTAACCGAACCTCCTTCTCTTGCAAAGCTTGTAGCAGTGTTTCATTTTCTTGTGTCTCAGCTTCCTCAATATCATAATGAAAAAAAACAACATTTAGCATGTTGGAGATAAAGAATAAAAGAACCAAATTAGCAATACTAGGCATGAAGAAACACTATTACATGCTTCTGCATTTTCATTTACTGTAAATAAAGAAATTACCCTCATTGTCTTCTCTTCTTCTAGACAAGAAGTTAATTCTTTGACTTGCTTTTCCAGATCATTTTTTGCAGCTTCAAGTGCCTTGGCTTCCCTGGCAGCCTGCACTAAGTTGAAATTTAGATGTACACACACACATATATATATATATATATATATATATATATATATATTAGTTGGTGATAACATCAAAGTTCTTGTTACAAAAGATAAGCCATCATTGTCATTGGAAATACTTGTGATCGAGGGATTCAATGTTCAGAAATATGATTCACATCAAACATTGTATGATTGATAATTTTTAAAAGTAAACAAGAGGGAAGAGGGAACACCATTTTAAGCTTTCGAAGTTCTCTCTTAGCCAAAGTTCTCTTCCTCGAACACACTGCAAAAGTTGTTGCTTTCTTTAGCCTCTGGAAATAAGTACGATCTGTATAACCTCTATATAGAACCTATGATAAGAAGAAAAAAACCCATTAAATTAATCAAGTTTTATGTATAATGCACCAAATATAATACAATTACTACTGATATAAACAATTTTCCAACACTTTCAATGCTTTAACCTCAAACTTGTTCTGTCTTTGTAGAAAAACATACTATTATGAAAGAAAGGGTAAGTAAAAGACTTAAATTTCAGTTGAGATTCTATAGTTATACTTAAAAGAAATAGATGGAATGTATTTCTGATGTGATTTACAAATGTGATTACAGTCTCAATTTATATACGGTTTACAACCTTAAGGAAAGAAACAATAGGTAATGAAAGTAAGAAATAATAAATTTGTACAAATCAAATAATAACAAATCTGTTATAATAAATAGAGAATGAAATCTACACTTAATTACACAATAATTTTTCTGATTATGCAACAGTTATGACAGATGGGGAGTCTACTAAACAATGTTCCTTTCATTATGGTCCTAGTGAAGGGTAGAAAGTTTTCATCTTTATACCTATGATATGATTGAAAGAAAACAAAGGTAATTGGCAAATATATAAAGGCAAAAGCTTACATACAGAACCATAGGAACTGTTGGTGCTGTTTTTCATTCATATTTAGAGTTTCATTTAGTAGTATACAGTGTAGTTAATAAGATGCAAATTATCAAAGTAAAACTCCAAATTTCATTACAAAATAACATCAACAATTCCTATGCTAGTGTATCTAAGTTTTGTTCATGTATATTTTAAATAGGGAAAACTAAGCAGAAGTTTGAGATAGTAGTCTTCTTTAACTAAGAAGAAAATGCTTCTCTATCCTACCTGAATAACAATTGCAGCTAGTGATCGTTTTCTGAATCTAAGTTCTTTTCTAGCAACCATCCCTCTCAGACCAATTTGAATATAAATAGCTGATGCATAAATGGTTTTGTAAGCATTTCTGGAAATATGCATTAGGAAATCTTTCTGAATTTTCAAACAAGCTGCTTTTCTCCTCATGCATTCATACTGATGTCGTGCAAGTTTTCCTACATCAAATTTAGAGCGCATAAATGTAGAATCAACAGCTGCATAGTAATATCTAACATGAAAACTTTTATAAAAAAAATGTAATCAACATGTAATAGTATTTCATTGATTACATAGTAAAATACTACAAACAGTCCTAAAGGATTCACATAAATGACACCTTTGGCAACCCTTTGAAGTTCTATGGCAGACAACTGCATTAAGATGTACTGTTTCTGACAGAGAAACGTGCGGAATTTTCTCTGAATGACAGTTGCAAATCTTCCCAGGGCCTCTGCACGACATGCATCTAGTTCTGCCATTTGACCTGCTCTCAGAAACACTTTTGTCTTTCCAATCTGCAATGGGAATAGTTCATTCAACAAGAGTTTTATTCTCTTTCTTTTATAATCTTAAATCCAGCAGTCACACAAGCACATAAATGTCAAAAGCATTGGCTGGTGAAGTGCAAAAACATATGCCGCTGGATCTCAATATGCCTCTTGCAAAATCGCAATGAGATGGAGACTGCATCAGATGTACAGGTAGAAAAAGTCTCAACCTCAATAACAAAGTTGTTTCAAAATCAAAACATTTGTCCTTTCGATCAAGTTTAATCTACAAATGCATAATTCCGAAGGAGAAAAAGATTCAAAGATAATCGCTTTTGTAGTTTAGGTATGGACTGCAAGTGCTCTAAGATTCTTGTGCCTCCATAATTCTTTATCAATATATACATGTTTGAAGGTATATTCTATAAGATGTGTTGTAAATATGGTGCATCATTTTTATGGGTTGAAGCACTCCAAAGACTCCATTTAATTAGTTTATTATTGCTGATTAAAAAAAAGCACATAGATGCAATGCAATAGCAGTTAACTTTGTTAGTAAGTAACTAGCTAAAACATTTCTTGCTTTCTTCATGGTGTTACTTAAACCAATGGAAAAGGAAAGAAAAAAGAAAATATCCAAATAATATTTTGTTGGAAATTCAACATCGATTAGAGATCAGGACATTTCATAGTATATATATGGATGCAAACCGTCGGTTTTATGAGATTGAGTTAAGCTTAAAGTCTCCTTCTTAATATGGTATGAGAGCCAGGTTAATTACGGAATAATTATCTCCTAATTATGCAACATATTTTATTCGAATCCATGTTAAAGTAAACCAGCATGCAATGTAAATGTTACAACTGAGATCATTAGAAACTCCAGTTGGATAAATTGGCACCTGGTAATCTTTAAGATCCACTCTATCTAGAATCCTCTTGCAAGCAGTCATCCCATCACGGCTGAGAATGTATGGTTATTGTTATTGTTATTAGGTTTCAAATACTCCTGAATCAGATTCATCTATATGACTGGAAAAGGCAAAACAAAAAGTGGAAGGCATGAAAATACCATGATTTCAGAACCTCAGGTTCCAGGATGCTAAACCTCTGAACAAATTCTTCAAATTTCTTTCTAGTGGGATATCCAGCACAACTTATCCGAATTGCCTCCAATACTCCCTGTGAATGGCATCCACAAAGTCTCAAGTCACTTGGTCAGAGTACTCATCACTACAAGAAAATCATTAAATAGAAACTAATTTTAGAGACAAAATAATTAGTTAATATAATAACTAATTATTTTTAGTCTCTAAAATTGATTTCTATTTAATAGTTTTTTAATAGTGCATGTCATACAAGAGAACACAGCCAAAATGGTATTGAACTTACTCCACATCGAAGCTGCTGCAACACATTATTGTTGTCGAATATCCGTGGCTTCAGAACATTATTTGGCTTTACACAACGAATGTAGTGTGGCTCGGTAGCATTTAGAGTTTCAAGCAATGATTGCAGTTGTAGCTTTGTAATACATGCATTAGCATAATGTAGATAAATACAAGGCAGAGATAATTTGCAATTATATACTTGGCAAAACAAAACAGACCTTATAGTTATAGTCTACCTATGTATCGTTTTTGTTAACATATGAGTTTTGGTTTAGTCTCTCTATAATACTTTTTTTATGTGATAATAGATGATTATTGTTACTTGAGGTATCAGCCTAACTGAGATGTCAAGTTGTATAGTGATACCTAACATGAAAGCTTTTATAAAGAAAAACAAAACAAACCTTAAACTGAGTGGCTATAGAAGAGAACTTTTTCGATTTTGTAGCATCCTGAGGTGAAGGTGGGAACAACCCTGAAACAAAGGAGCACTTGGAGGCCCTGAGTAGAGTAGCATGCTCTGGAATAACATAGTCTTTATTTTTATCAAGGAAAAGATTAGTTTGATAAGTGACCTGAAATTGAAAATCACCACATATTAAACCCTTTTTCTTTGCTGATATATTTTAAGTTGAATTGATATGCTGACTAGTTAAAAATTAAAGTAAAATTAGTCAGAACTTGAGAAAACTATGCAGATCAAAATGTACTTCACTTACATCACCGGCATAGTGCTTAATGGTGAAGTCAGTGCGAGACAACTTTGGCTTGTTGAAGCGTTTCTTGCCTATGAAGGTTTGATACATCTTTTCAGCAAATGTTTCATGCGTTGATCTTGGAAACATACTACAAAGAATAAGCAGGTGAAACTCACAATCTCAAAGAACATGCATAGCAGATGCCATTAAATATACCATCTAGAAGTATATTTATTGCAAAAGTGAATAATATTAGCCATTCTATGTCTAATTGAACAACCATAATCAAGTGTTTGAACCACTCAGTGATCAAATACATACCAGGCTTCATCCAGGAGAGCAATAATGCCAACAGGTTTCTGAAGTTATTGTAAGTGTACATGAATTAGAAATGTAAAATACGAAGAAACAAGTATAGCTCAGTAAAGTTCAAATGCAAACTCTTTAAAGAAAAAGAAAATGTTAAAGCCTAACAAGAAACAATACTACACAGAGGGAAAAGATTCTGAAACTCATCTTCAGAAGCCATGAACCAAGGTATACAAATACCCTTTCATTGCCACTCTACTTAAAGAAGGTCTTGTTTATTGGCAAAGCTAAACTAACTCTGTTAAACTCCTGCTGAACTGTTACACTTTTACTCCTTTTTCCTCTTATGATTCACCTTTAAACCCTTTTCTCTTAAGGTTATTGCTCTGACTTGGTCCTAACATATGCAGTTATATGCACTAGCAAGGCATCTACTTCCTTTAGAAATAGATTGTGAGATTAAAAAGAATTTATTGAACCATTATTTGAATGGATGTTTCAAAAAAAGCATCATGAAAACTTATCAGGTTAATGATACTCACACTAAATCTCATGCAAGACTGAGATGAGAAAATGATAGAAGTTCCCTACAATGGAAAAATGGATGGAATTGTGAACTACACCTTCTCTATGAGATCAATAACATCTTGATTATCAACGAACTCAATATAACTCCAATCAATCTCTTCCTTTTTATATTCCTCTTGCTCCATTTTGAAGACATGCTGCATAATGAAATGTTGTTAATTGAGTCTACAACATAAATTGTCTAGCAGAAAATGGATTCCAAGAAGATGGAAAATATAAACGAAATTAACCTGGTTGAAATGTTGCTGTAATTTCTCATTTGTTAAATTGATACAAAATTGCTCAAAGCTGGAAGTAACCATTAGATCATAGGAGAGTTCCAAAAGTTAGTAAGCCACATAAAAAGGGTTAATCCAAAAAATTACACCCTCTTTCTCACCCATCAACAACCAACACAATTATTTCTACTCTCCAAAAATTCTAACACCAGCTACCACAACATTTTTTAACCATTTATCCTATGCTTGAATCAAGCTTAACAAAATACTGTGACATGCAAAGAAGACAGATGCATATCAAGATATTGTCCCTTGGTTAATAAATGCATTGCACATAACTTCCCATAGTTAATAATCCCACTTCATGTAAACAAACACCTGAAAAAAAAAGGTACTGGTTAAGCACCTGTTGGTCTTGAAACTCTCAAATCCATATATATCTAGAACTCCAATCAAACTATTTGACTTTGGATCTTGCCCAATAGTGTCGTTTATCTTGCACATAATCCTGCACAACACATGTTTCCACCAATCGAATTACACAGAAACTCATGTGTATTAAAATGAGCTTTTATAAGGGTATGTAAACTTTTGAGCATCACAGATGTTACCAGTCAAAAAGCCTTGAATAAATTATTTTAGCTAATGCATCTCTGCTGAGAGCTGCAGAATTTGGATCAAGCGATTTTGTTATGGTATCACCACGAGTCACCATGATACGTTTGCAGAAAGAGTCTTCAAGGGATTTCTCATCACACCTTCCACAAACAAACAAGTAAATAAATAACCACAGAAGATTAATCTTCAAGAGAAACAGCAAATAAAGTAATGGCATCACTTACATCAAAAGCTCAGCTGCGGTTTTCAGGTGGAAATAAGATTTTTCATCCTTTGGTTGAGAAGAATCCAACACCTCTTCCACTCCATTAACAAGATCAACATTTCCTAAATGAAGTATTGCAGCTACTGTTCGAAATATAGCATCCTGAGAGGAGGGATCACAAATATTTCTAATGAAAACAATAAATAGAAAAAAAGAAGAAACACACACTCTCCAATGGGGATGTTACTGAGGGGTACCTGCTCCTCAGAGCTGATCCCAACAACCTCCATAGCTCTCTTAGTTGCAAGGTACTCCTTAGAATCATCCACCCCATCAAGCTCAATGCAGCTTGATTGATTAAGGTAATGAAATTTTCTTGGATCTTCCAGTTTGTACTTACCAACATCCTAGACATGGGAAAACTCAAATAAAAACAAATTCACATTGTTAATTAGGAATGAAGAAAATTAATATAGGATTGATATTCCTTGTATAAATTAAACACATATGGGTCTTTATTTACATATGAGAATAATAACAGAATCAATAACATAATAATATAAACTATGGGCTAAGCCCCTTTCATTCAACACACATCAAAGACTCATTATCTCACATCAAACAAGATCAACCAACAAGGTATTTCAAAATCCAACTGTTGAAGCTCATATACATGTTGAGAATGCTCATTAACTTTTGTAATGAAACAGTAAATCTTGTAAGCACAGTTTTATCATCAAGTAATTACATTCAGAAACTATCCTTCAAGTTGATATATGAGTTCTAGATCTGAAGGCTTGTGCTTCTGTAAAACCCTAACCATAACTTGAATTTTATTCAATGGCTAGAGGCATCAAAGCCACTATGGATCATAGCTCATACACTATTTTATTGGAAGAAGATCTTACTGTTATCACACATATTTTTTGCATTTGATGGAAAACAGATCTTAAATTTTGTAGGCCAAAATTTATTATCTGAAAGGAAGAATCATCTACCTCTTGTGGTGCAGCACAAAGCATATAAAAGCAATGATAATTTCTCTCAGGATTAGAAACTTGACAGACACGGGATCTTTCCAGCAAATATGTTCTGATAGCAGCTCCTGAAATTCTCCCCTTTTGATCAAACTGAATCTCCACAAACTTACCAAAACGACTGAAATTATACTATGGAAACTTAGGACAAACTTTAAATAAATTTAGGCAAAGAGGGTGCAGAGGAAATTGCAAAGGAAAAAAATATCACTGGACAACACATTTGGTACCTAGAATTATTATTCCTAACTGTCTTTGCATTGCCAAATGCTTCTAAAACTGGATTGGACTGCACAAGTGTGAATAACATCCAAAAATAAGTAATAACATCTAGGACTATATTTCTCAAGAATGTGTCACTAAACTTACAAAATCATAGTACTTTCACTACAAGAAAATCATTAAATAGAAACTAATTTTAGAGACAAAAAATAATTAGTATCTAATTAGTTACCAATATTTTTGCTACCAAATTTAGAATCTAATTAATTGGTAGTTAAAACCTTGGTAGGTAATTAGATACTAATTGATAAACTTTTTGTAGTCTCTAAAATAGTATCTAATGTAGTCAATATAACAACTAATTATTTGTGGTCTCTAAAATTGGTTTCTATTTAATGATTTCTAGTAGTGTAATATTTAGCATGTGGTTGGACAAGAAAACCAAAAGGCAGAGATATAATCATAATACAGGTCAAAATTTAGTTTCTTACCTCGAGAACTTGTTGCTCCACAGACCGTCCTTCAGTTTCTGCTCTTCCTCCTAAAAAAGCAAGATACTGCATGAGCATCTTTGTACTTTCAGTTTTACCAGCTCCACTTTCTCCACTAACCAAAATAGATTGGCTTCTTTTTTCGTTTATCATCTTGCTGTAGATAGTTATCTTGGTTAGTGAATGCAGACATGTCTTATTCATAATTTTATATCATTTCATAATTGCCAAGAAGCTTTGATACTGTTATGAAACCAGAAACAGTAAAAAAGAGTTATAAAACCAGAAATACAGAGAAGTCTTTTGTGTAGTTACTCAATGGAAGAAGAAAGAAGAAAAACAATTATCGTTCTATTTAATAATTTTCTTGTAATGTAGTATACTGTACATGTTACAAACTTATTTGTTTCTTAATTATCTAGATCTGTCATCATCATGTTTAAACCATAGAAACAGGTTAAAGCCACAAACCAAGACACAAACAACTGAGAGCAGCAACAAGGTACCTACCTATATGCAGAACTTGCAATTGCAAAAGGATGTGGACTCTGTTCACCAAAAGCTGCACCTTTATACTTCATCATGGTACTAGTTTCAGTCAAATGAGGTAACCTTTGAAAAGGGTTCACAGCTATCAATATATTTCCAGTGTATGTCTGCAAACACCACCACCAAAAGTTAAAGCTTCATTGCAGTGACTGTCAAAGCAAAGCAAAGCACATCCAGAATATGAAATTTCATTGCACAAGAAATATTTGACATCTTACATAAATTTTATTTCCTGAATATCGAATTTTCAAATTCTGAAGAACTCCTGGTTCATGCAGATATGCCAGTTTTGTCATATCTTCCACACCATTAGGTGGGAATTCTGGATCTTTGGGATACATGTTAGTCGATTTGCTCACAACCTGCAATGAAGATGCACATGGTGTTGAGTACTTTTAACAGTTTTAATAATCTCATTGTGTAAGTGAATTGGTTTAACTCTAAAGTATACTGGAGAATCTTGCAGACAAACTTCTTGAAAAGATTTGAGCTAAACTACACAATTCCTTTCTAAAGAAGTATCCATGATGTGAATATCAGATGCACTGAGAAGGAATAAACTCTACAACACACCCAAAATTGCCTCAAAATGTACAAAGCATTGGAGAAATGAACTACATATACTAGAAAAAGAGAAAATGTTTGTTATATTTTGGTTAATATGTTAATTTGATCGATGTTTGGATCATCAGTTACAAACCAATATGTGGAGAAGAAATAAGAAATGCAATACAGCTTCTGATGACATAGTATGTTTGTTACTTATAAGGGAGCTAATTCAGAACCATATAAAGAAACACATAGTATGTTTGGATCTGTTTTTCTTTTATATACAGTACATGCATTGGTTATTCCAAACAACTATTGATGAGTGTAATTCTTCTAAAGTTAACAAATAATAAATCTTAAAATGGAGTATACAATTCTTCTATAGAATATTCACGTTTATTCACTTCTATATATCTGTATAAGGGTTGAGGCGCTTTTAAAGTGTCTCATTTTATTTTATTTATTCTTTACTGATAAAAAATGATTTAATATACATTGAGGAAACTCACCCTGGTGCCCGATTTAAAGATAATGGTGACCTCATCTTTCTTAGAATCCTGGATTTCTCCATCTATCCAAGCTAATTCAGGGTCCTCAACCCACACAAAGGACCCTGCTACATAATTGAGTTGACCAGCAGCCTGTGCATTCAAAAGGATAATCAGTGCTTTTATCATCATAATAGAATTTCATTTGAATTTATATTGGCATCATTTGTGGACATGCTCACACTTTGCTCCCACATTAATTACAAGTAAAGGTCAATCATATAAATGAAGCTAATGCTGCCAAGTTTACATGCAACATAGTACATGCCACCTAGTTAATGTTAAGCATTAAACTCAAAGCCAGTTTTGTTTTAGAAATTTGAATCACCAATAATTAATATCTCTAATTCTAGTTTTGAATGTCATTTATACTATGATTTTAAATGTAATTAATAGTATAGTTGTTACCAGATAACATGTATAATTTAAGAAGTCTATTGTGAGACTATTTAGAGAAATTTTATTCTTATTTTGGAAGCAGCAGTGAAATAAAAATATAAAAATACATTCTTTGTTCACATTTAAGCCTCTTTAAACTTCAAAACATTGTCATCTATAACAAAAAAAAAACACTTCTGCATGATATTTAATAAGATGCATCTGTTTTTAACCACAGTGCCTTAGCACATCTTTCTAATTATTTTTCTAAGAGAATCCAACATGCGCATCCACATCTACTTCAACCATGTGAGAAATAATATCATACAACAACTTCAGAGAAACTAGAATCAGATATAATCTAGTCATATTAAAGATTTTGTTGCCTCAAAATGGGAAAAATCAGTTTAAAGAACATGCCACCAAAGAATTTCAACCATCTTCATGTTCTAGGACTAAAACAAATAAGCAAAAGCTTCAAAGGGTTGCTGACACTAAAAAAATACTAGGTGAATGAAAAGTGCTTATTTGAACAATGTAACAGACTGTGAATCCTATCGAACTAAAGCACACGCAAGGAAAAGTAACACAATGTGAAATTGGAAAGTGTAAAAAGTTCTTACCATTACTAACAAAATGTTAAGCTCCCAAATGAATCCGAGGATCAGCTACTCAAACCTTGGATTGCATCACCAGAGTCTACCAAGCAATGTGGAGAAAATAACTTGAGAATATTGAAACAATCTTGCTACTGTTATATATCTAAGTTGGCCTTTTCTTGGTATGAAGATTGAAAGATTCAAAATGGGAGTCACCCCGGGAAAGTAGAGTTGCAGAAGAGGCTTCACAATCACGTTGCTTTTCACAAGAAGATGATCAAACCTATGCTAACCCTCCTCTGCAACTATCTTCCTCTATTCTCTTCTCTTGCTTCTACCCAACACGTTATAACATGACACATGAAACGTGATCACAAACAACAACTATGTATCTTAATCTTATGTAACTGGCACACCATGAAATCCAACTTCACATGTTGTCCTTATTCCTGTCACAAGATACCATATACACTTCCAACTAAAATTAAAAATCTTTGAATCCCTCGTTGTTTCTTCACACCTTGGATTCATTGTTTGCACATGAATCTCACACATGCACTATGCCATCATGTGATCCCCTTTGTTGAATACAAATACACCATGTCTTGTAAACTCTTGATGAGTTTTGACGTGATCAATCTCAGAAAGTGTCTTTAATCTTTCTCCTCCCTTCACCCTTCTTCTTCCACATCATGCATGATCATCCACAAATGATGATCTTATCATAAATCTAAAGAAATTAAGAGAAAACACAATATACCCTCGTTGAAGAACTAATTGGTGCAACATCAACAGGGTAGTAGTTTTTCAACCATTGAATTGAATCTGAATATCTGATAGAAATTTTTTGTTTTTGGCAGAATTCAATGGCTTAGAAAACTCATGCTAGTTATGATTACAATTATAATTATTTTGTGTTCTCAACTATGTCTATATTTCTATTCTATGATCTCATTTGAGCTAGGATAAGTTGTTTTTTTTTTTTGTTTTTGATAATTGAAGTGTATAATAATTTTAGCTGTAGTATATTTACACATGTTTATTTATAAACATTTTCTTAGTTTTTTTTTTTATGTTTTTATTATTTAAAAACCATGATAAATTACTATATTTTAACTTTTTTTATCGTACAAAGTTGTATATTGCACTTGATACTTGGTAGTGTTTCATTGATATGTTATTTTTTTATATATAAAGCTTTCATGTTAAACATTATTATGCAACTTAACATCTCAGTTAGACTGACACCCCAAGTAACAACAATCATCTGTCATCACATGAAACAAATATTATTAAAAGAAAAATAAATAAAATACAAAAAAAAATATAGAGATTAGACCAAAACTCATATGTTAACAAAAACTATGTATAGGTAAATTATACTTATTCATAAAGAACTCTAAGAATATACTAGATAAAAACCTATTATACCAATGAAATAAGTCTCTCTACGAATAAATCTTAAGTTAGCCAACTTATCCGCTCACACATTCTCTTCACGAAAAATATAAGTAAACCCAAACCTTATTTTCCCACATTAATTAAGACAAGTATTCTACCGATTACGAAGCATCCACGGAACCTTAGTCCGAGCCATAAATGCACCATTAACCTAGGCAGAATCACATTCAAGTCCTACATTAGTAAGACCTATTTTTTTGAGTTTCCTCCCTAACATATATAACTCCATAAAACTCTGCTACCAAAGCATTCTGAACGTGAATAAACGTAAAGAAATCACCAATAAACTCTCTCATACAATTTCCAATTTAAGCAGAAAAATATACAATTTCTATATATCAAAATAAGAAAAATTACATGGACATAGTTGAGAACATACACTTCAAAATATTCAGATGATAGAACTTATCAAAATAATTGAGATGATAGAACTTATCAAAATAATATAAATTATTATACAGTTCTATTTTTCTTATTTTGATATATATATAGAAATCGTATATTGTTCTGCTTAAATAGAAACATAACATAGACATAGTTGAGAACACAAAATAATTATAATTGTAACTATAACTAGCATGAGTTTAGAATAAGATTTAAATGTAATATTAATATTAATACTATAATAGCAAAAATTAGTATAAAAATAGAAAATGAAGTAGATTTAACCACGTAGAGAAGCTAGTTAGATCTCAGGTTTTCCTCGAATAAGGGTAAACAAACATTGGTATGATTCATATCTGTTAAGGAAAAAAGGTAACATGCCACCGTTGCACCAATACACAAGTAAGTGACATTTTCTAAGCCATTGAATTCTGCCAAAAACAAAGAATTTCTATCAGATATTCAGATTCAATTTAATGGTTGAAAAGCTACCACACTGGTGATGTTGCACCAACGAGTTCTTCAACAACGATGAGGGTGGATGCTAGATGCTTGGATTCAAGAAAAGGCGTGTAGATTTTGTGTTTTCTCTTAATTTCTTTAGATTTATGATAAGATCATCATTTGTGGACGATCATGCATGATGTGGAAGAAGAAGGGTGAAGGGAGGAAAAAGATTAAAGACACTTTCTGAGATTGATCACGTCAAAACTCTCATCCCATGCATCAAGAATTTACAAGACATGGTGTATTCGGATTCAACAAAGGGGATCCCATGATGGCATAGTGCATGTGTGAGATTCATGTGCAAACAATGAGTCCAAGGTGTGAAGAAACAACGAGGGATTCAAAGATTTTTTATTTTAGTTGGAAGTGTATATGGCATCTTGTGAGAGGAATAAGGACAACATGTGAAGTTGGATTTCATGGTGTGCCAGTTACATAAGATTAAGATACATAGCTGTTGGGGATATACATACATACATAGTTTTTGTTTGTGATCACGTTTCATGTGTCATGTTATAACGTGTTTACGTTGTTGGGGAAGACACGCACAAGGCAATTGGGCAGAGACATAGAAGGAAAAGAGTGAGGCAGAAGCAAGAGAAGAGAATAGAGGGAGATAGTTGCAGAGGAGGGGTTAGCATAGGTTGGATCATCTTCTTGAGAAAAGCCACGTGATTGTGAAGCCTCTTCTGCAACGCTATCCCGGGGTGACTCCCATTTTGAATCTTTCAATCTTGATACCAAGAAAAGGCCAAGTTAGATATATAACACTAGCAAGTTTCTTTCAGTTAGAGATAGATACATAGACAGCTTAGCAAGATAATCTACTCCTTGCACCCTTGGAGATTCAATATTCTCAAGTTATTTTCTCCACATTGCTTGGTAGACTGTGATGCAATCCAAGGTTTGAGTAGCTGATCCTCGGATTCATTTGGGTGCATAACATTTTGTTAGCAATGGTAAGAACTTTTTACACTTTCCAATTTCACATTGTGTTACTTTTCCTTGCGTGTGCTTTAGTTACATAGGATTCACATTCTGTTACTTGGTTCAAATAAACACTTTTCATTCACCTAGTACTTTTTTAGTGTCAGCAACCCTTTGAAGCTTTTGCTTATTTGTTTTAGTCCTAGAACATGGAGATGATTGAAATTCTTTTGTGGCAAGTTCTTTAAACTGATTTTTCTCCTTTTGGGGCTACAAAATCTTTAATATGACTAGATTATATCTGATTCTAGTTTCTATGAAGTTGTTGTATGATATTATTTCTCGACATGGTTGAAGTAGATGTGGATGCGCATGTTGGATTCTCTTAGAAAAATAATTAGAAAGGTGTGCTAAGGCAATGTGGTTAAAAACAGATGCATCTTATTAAATATCATGCAGAAGTGTTATTTGTTTTACTTTTGTTATGGATTACAATGTTTTTGAAGTTTAAAGGGGCTTAACTAGGTGACATGTACTATGTTGTCATGTAAAATTTGCATCATTAGCTTCATTTTTATGATTGACCTTTACTTGTAATTAATGTGGGAGCAAAGTGTGAGCATGTCCACAATTGATGCCAATATAAATTCAAATGAAATTGTATTATGATGATAAAAGCACTGATTATTGTTTTGAATGCACAGGCTGGTCAACTCAGTTATGTAGCTGGGTCCTTGGTTTGGGTAGAGGACCCTGAGTCAGCTTGGATAGATGGAGAAATCCAGGATTCTAAGAAAGATGAGATCACCATTATCTTTGAATCAGGAACCAGGGTGAGTCTCCTCAACATTTATTAAATCCGTATATACATGTCTGTATCAAGAAAAGGAATTGTGTAGTTTAGCTCAAATCTTTTCAAGAAGTTTGTTTGCAAGATTCTGCAGTATACTTTAGAGTTAAACCAATTCATTTACACAATGAGATTATTAAAACTGTTAAAAGTACTCAACACCATGTGCATCTTCATTGCAGGTTGTGAGCAAATCGGCTAACATGTATCCCAAAGATCCAGAATTCCCACCTAATGGTGTGGAAGATATGACAAGACTGGCATATCTGCATGAACCAGGAGTTCTTCAGAATTTGAAAGTTCGATATTCCGAAAATGAAATTTATGTAAGATGTCAAATTTGTCTTGTGCAATGAGATTACATATTCCGGATGTGCTTTGCTTTTCTTTGACAGTAAGTACACCGAAGCTTTAACTTTTGGTGGTGGTGTTTGCAGACATACACGGGAAATATATTGATAGCTGTGAACCCTTTTCAAAGGTTACCTCATTTGTCTGAAACTAGTACCATGGCAAAGTATAAAGGTGCGGCTTTTGGTGAGCAGAGCCCGCATCCTTTTGCAATTGCAAGTTCTGCATATAGGTACCTTGTTGCTGCTCTCAGTTTTCTGTGCCTCGGTTTTTGGCTTTACCCTGTTTCTTGGTTTAAACATGATGACAGGTCTAGATAGTTACTATTTGATATTTTTTATTTGTAGCTTTTGCATCCATTTTCACTAGAAGCAAAGGTTCATGGCAATTGCAAATGATATAAAATATTGAATAAGACATATCTGCATTCACTAACCAAGATAACTGTGCACAGCAAAATGATAAACGAAGAAAGAAGCCAATCTATTTTGGTTAGTGGAGAAAGTGGAGCTGGAAAAACTGAGAGTACAAAGATGCTTATGCATTATCTTGCTTTTTTGGGAGGCAGAGCAGCAACTGAAGGACGGTCTGTGGAGCAACAAGTTCTCGAGGTAAGAAACTAAATTTTGCATGATTGTAAGTACTATGATTATAAGTTTAGAGAAACATTCTTGAGAAATATAGTTTTGGATGTTATTACTTATTTTGCATGTTATTCACACTTGTGCAGTCCAATCCAGTTTTAGAAGCATTTGGCAATGCAAAGACAGTAAGGAATAATAATTCTAGGTACCAAATGTGTTGTCCAGTAATATTTTTTTTCCTTTGCAATTTCCTCTGCACCCTCTTTGCCTAAATTTATTTAAAGTCTGTCCTAAGCTTCCATAGTATAATTTCAGTCGTTTTGGTAAGTTTGTGGAGATTCAGTTTGATCAAAAGGGGAGAATTTCAGGAGCTGCTATCAGAACATATTTGCTGGAACGATCCCGTGTTTGTCAAGTTTCTGATCCTGAGAGAAACTATCATTGCTTTTATATGCTTTGTGCTGCACCAAAAGAGGTACATGATTCTTCCTTTTGGATAATAAATTTTGGCCTATAAAATTTAAGATCTGCTTCCATGATATGCAAAAATTTGCTTAACAACATTAAGATCTTCTTCCAATAAAATAATGTATGAGCAATGATCCATCGTGGCTTTGATGCCTCTAGCCATTGAATAAAGTCAGAGTTATGGTTAGGGTTTTGCAGACGCATAAGCCTCCAGATTTGGAATTCATATATCAACTTGAAGGATAATTTCTGAATGTAATTACTTGATGATAAAAATGTGCAAAGGTACGCATTACATAGACAAGACAGTATAAATAGTTTACCAATGTAAGACTACATAGGGTAACAAACAATGTGATTTGATTTCTCTTAATTAGAGTGTAATTAGTGGAGGAATTTCACAGTGCTTTGCATAAATGAAGTGCTCTTGTTTTTTAGAGATAGGGGAGGAAAGTAGACTGGGTTTGAAACACAGTCAGCAATGTCAGAGGTGGAATAGATAATGTGATAAAATGGTTCATGGTTGTTTTGGTACAATGATGACAAAGAGGATTAAATTTTATAAACTCAAACTATCTAATTCCCTCATCACTATCTTGATCCAAGTATCTTACAAGATTCATGGTTTTATTACAAAAGTTCATGAGCATTCTCTACATGCATATGAGCTTCAAAAGTTGGGTTTTGAATGTAGCTTGTTAGTTGATCTTGTTTGATGTGAGATAATGAGCCTTTGATGTGAATTTGTTATTATTTGAGTTTTCCCATGTCTAGGATTCTGGAAAATACAAATTGGGAGATCCAAGAAAATTCCATTACCTTAATCAATCAAATTGCATTGAGCTGGATGGGCTGGATGATTCTAAGGAGTACCTTGCAACTAAGAGAGCCATGGAGGTTGTTGGGATCAGCTCAGATGAGCAGGTACCCCTCAGTAACATTCCCATTGGAGAGTGTGTGTATGCTTCTTCATTTTTTCTTTTTATTGTTTTCATTAGAAAAATTTGCCATCTCTCATCTCAGGATGCTATATTTCGAATAGTAGCCGCAGTACTTCATTTAGGAAACATTGAGTTTATTAAGGGAGCAGAAGAGGAGTTAGATTCCTCTCAGCCCAAGGATGAAAAATCCTTTTACCACCTAAAAATAGCAGCAGAACTTTTGATGTAAGTGAAGTCGTTAATTTATTTGTTGTTTCTTATGAAGATTATTCCTCAAGGCTATTGCATCTATGGTTATTTGTTTGTTTGTGGAAGGTGTGATGAGAAGTCCCTCGAAGACTCTTTCTGCAAACGTGTTATGGTGACTCGTGGTGACACCATAACAAAATCCCTTGATCCAAATTCTGCAGCTCTCAGCAGAGATGCATTGGCTAAAATTGTTTATTCAAGGCTTTTTGACTGGTATATCTGTGATGTTCAAGAAGTTTATGTGTTGTTATAAAAGCTCATTTCAATATGTATGAGTTTCTGTAATTCGATTTGTGCAAAACATCTGGTGATGCAGGATTGTGTGCAAGATAAACAACACCATTGGGCAAGATCCAGAATCAAATAAATTGATCGGAGTTCTTGATATATATGGATTTGAGAGTTTCAAAACCAACAGGTGCTTAGCCTTTTCCCTTTTTTTGCCCAGGTGTTTTACATGAAATGGGATTATTAACTATATGAACTTATGTGCTATGCAACAATGAATATGTTGTATTGTGTCATAGCAACAATGCTAATTATTTAGGTTGGTTTATGTTGTTTTTTATTTGAAAGTGAGGAAGATATTTGTATACGGGTTGGGACACTCCTGAAGTGTTTCTTTTTTAATTCATTTAATTCTTTGTTGATAAAAAAAATAGGAACTTATGTGCTCTGTGTCCATAAATTATGATACAGAAGTTGATAAAGCGATAAATTTTTTATTTTATGCATTAGGGGACAATATTATGTTATTGGTAATGGGAAAAGATTTAATGTAGCATGGCTTTAACTAAACTTGATGTAAAGATGATAAAAAAAAGTGTATAAAAACTGGCTATTCACTTAAAACTTTAGTTATGTGTTGATAGTCTTGTTAAGTATACCTCTATTGTCAGTGTTACTGTCACCAATGCTGAATTATTGTGTTTGTGATATTATACTTTGTTATTAGTGACTATCATGTAATATTTTGGATTGACCTTTTTATGTGCCTGTGTTTACTAACTTTTGGAACTCTCCTATCTAATGGTCACGCCCAGCTTTGAGCAATTTTGTATCAATTTGACAAATGAGAAATTACAGCAACATTTCAACCAGGTTAGTTTCTTTTATATTCTCCATCTTGTTGAAATTCATTTTCTGCTAAACAATTTCTGTAGACTCAGTTAACATTTCATTATGCAGCATGTCTTCAAAATGGAGCAAGAGGAATATACAAAGGAAGAGATCGATTGGAGTTATATTGAGTTCGTTGATAATCAAGATGTTCTTGATCTCATAGAGAAGGTGTAATTCACACTTTCATCCATTTTTTAATTGTAGGAAAGTTCTATCAGTTTGCCATCTCATTCTTTTGTTACATGTATTTTCATTCACATTTCGATGGTTTCACCATTTATACACAAGACAATATTAGTGATGATGATAATACATGTATTGTCTAACATTTTCATGATGCCTGTTTTCTAAAACTTGCCATTCAAATAAAAACTTATCAGCAACTTAAATATATTAAGAATAGTGAATAGTCATTATTCTATTAATGTTACAATTACTTAGACTTTCTTATAAAATGATGAAATAAATTTCTTTTATCTTGCAAGGATGTGCATTGATTGTTGTGGATATAACTTCATATGTTTTTGAACTTTACTGAGATATACTTGTTTGTTTGAATTTTACACTTCTAATTGATGTACTTCTATAACTTCAGAAACCTGGTGGTGTTATTGCTCTCCTGGATGAGGCCTGGTATGTATTTAAAGACTGAATGGTTCAAATACCTGTATTATGGTTACTCTTTCAGATATGGAATGGCTAATCTTATTCATTTTGCATTAAATATACATGTATTATGTAATGATATCTGCATGTGCATATCCTTTGAGATTGTGAGGTTGTCCTTCTTATTCTTTGTAGTATGTTTCCAAGATCAACGCATGAAACATTTGCTGAAAAGCTATACCAAACCTTTAGAGACAACAAACGCTTCAGCAAGCCAAAGTTGTCTCGCACAGATTTCACCATTAACCACTATGCCGGTGATGTAAGTGAAGTACATTTTGGTCTACATAGTTATTCACCATTAACACAAAGGAAAAAGGCTTAATATATGATGGTTTTCAATTTCAGGTCACTTATCAAACTGACTTTTTCCTTGATAAAAATAAAGACTATGTTGTTCCGGAGCATGCTGCTCTACTCAGTGCTTCCAAGTGCCCATTTGTTTCAGGGTTGTTTCCACCTTTACCCGAGGAAACTACAAAATCAACAAAGTTCTCTTCTATAGCCACTCAGTTTAAGGTCTGTTTTGTTTTGCCAAGCCTATACTGCAAATTATCTGCCTTGTATTTATTGGAACTATTCTTGATGCATGTTTTATGAAGCTGCAACTTCAATCTTTGCTTGAAACACTAAACGCTACCGAGCCTCACTATATTCGTTGTGTAAAGCCAAATAATCTTCTGAAGCCAGGGATATTCGAGAACAGTAATGTGTTGCAGCAGCTTCGATGTGGAGTAAGTTCAATGCAATTTTGGCTGCGTTCTCTTGTCTGACATGAGTATTGGTTGGTGTTAGAGTAGTATAGTTAGTATTCTGTTAGCTGGTTGTATTTGGTGAGTTGTATAAGGATTGTTTCATCCCTGAAGTGATCCTTATTTATTTATTATTGTTGATAAAAAAAAATTCTGGCCAAATGATTTGAGACTTTGTGGTGCCATTCACAGGGAGTAATGGAGGCGATTCGGATAAGTTGTGCCGGATATCCCACTAGAAAGAACTTTGATGAATTTGTTCAGCGGTTTACCATTCTGGAACCTTTGGTTCTGAAAGCATGGTATTTTCATCCATTTCCATTTTCTGTTTTGCTTTTTCCAGTCATCTTATATGAATCTGATTGTGGAGTCTTTGAAACCGAATAACAATAACCATATATTCACAGCCCTGATGGGATGACTGCATGCAAGAGGCTTCTAGATAGAGCAAGCCTTAAAGACTATCAGGTGCCAATTTATCCAACCAGAGTTTCTGTTGATCTCAGTTGAACATTTACATTGCTTGCTGGTTACATGGATAGTAGTTAATGCTACCTTGCTTCCATCACATGTTACATTAACATGGATTAGAAATTTCAATGCTTTTGGAGACTTTCTTTTTTCCTCTTACATGGTTTAAGTAACACCATGGAGAAAACAGAAGTTGTTCCAGCTAGTAAAAACAAAGTTAACTACTATTGCATCCATGTGATTGTGTGATTGCTGGATTTAAGATCTTAGCATAAAAGGAAAGAAGATAAAACTCTTGCTGACTGAACTATTTGCATTGCAGATTGGAAAGACAAAAGTGTTTCTGAGAGCAGGTCAAATGGCAGAACTAGATGCATGTCGTGCTGAGGTCTTGGGAAAGTCTGCAAGTGTTATTCAGAGAAAAGTCCGCACGTTTCTCTGTCGAAAACGATACGTCATATTGCAGTTGTCTGCCATAGAACTTCAAAGGGTTGTGAAAGGTGTCATTTATATGAATCCTTTAGCACTGTTTGCAGTGTTTTACTATGTAATCAATGAAAGACTATTACATTGTACATTTCTGTGCTCTGAATTTTATGCAGGACAACTTGCACGACATCAGTTTGAATGCTTGAGGAGGGAAGCCGCTTCTATGAAAATTCAGAAAGATTTCCGCATGTATATTTCCAGAAATGCTTATAAAACTACATATGCCTCAGCTATTTGTATTCAAACTGGCATGCGAGGGATGGCTGCTAGAAATGATCTTAGATTCAGGAGACGGACAAAAGCTGCAATTATTATTCAGGTAGGATAGAGATGTGTGTGCTTCTCTTCTTAGTTTTTTTTATATATATAAAGCTTTCATGTTCGACATCACTATGCAACTTGATATCTCAGTTATACTAATACCTCAAGTAACAACAATCATTTGTCATCACAAAAAAATATATTATTAAAAATACAAAAAAAACGACTACTATCAGAGACATTACCTTTGTTTTCTTTCAATCATGGGTATTAAGATGTAAACTTTTTACCATCCACTAGCACCATAATGGAAGGAACTTTGTTTACTGGACTCCCCATCATATATTGGATCCTAGTTTTGAAATTCAGTTTCTCTGTTAACTAGATGTTCAACAGAAATTTGTGTCTTTTATTTACCCTTTCTTTCTATGTAACATGTTTTTAAAATTTTACAAATGACAGAACAAGCCTGAGGTTAAAGCTTTGAAAAGTGTTAGAGCAATTGTTTGTCTCAATAGTAATCATATATTCATACTATATGATATTTGGTGCGTTATACATACAACATGATTAATTTATTGTGCTTTTGTTCTTATCATAGGGTCGATACAGATGTCATTCGGCTAGTACTTATTTCCGGAAGCTAAAGAAAGCAGCAATCTTTGCACAGTGTTCCTGGAGGAGAACAATAGCACGGAGAGAACTTCGAAAGCTTAAAATGGTGCTCCCTCTTCTCCCTTGATTACTTTACTTGATTCTTCACAACATTAGAGAACTGCAAGTGTTTTTCATTTTAAAAGTAACTGTCATTCTTAGACATTTTGATTACTTTGAGAAATTGATCAGTTTTGTTACCATGAATTTCTTTATATCACTATTGTCTACTATTATATGCTGCTTTGCTCTTAGATTATATAATTTTGTAAGAAGTCAGTTATGTAGCTATTCTTTGTATTACCTCATGCTCTTAGAGATAAGGCTTGAGACCAAGTTTACTTACTAGATATAACCTAACAACATATATTCTGTTGGGTACATATAAAGCACTGACAACACTGCAACTTTCAAATTCCTTATTCTCTGTCTTTTAGTTTCCTCTCTATGCAGTAAACCAGTTAGCACCGACTAATTTAACTATGTATCTATTGGAAATGAGTTTATTGTTTCGAAAGTGTTATTTTCTTCCTTTAAATATGAAAATGTAGTGTTATATCTATTTTACATGTGTATAAGTTTGCTACAAAGGTTTTGTATATGAACTTCTGTTATTTCTTTAAATAATTGAAAAAGATCTAAATTTTAACTTACTGCAGGCTGCCAAGGAAGCTAAGGTACTTGAAGAGGCAAAAAACAATCTGGAAAAGCAAGTCAAAGAATTAACTTCATGTCTAGAAGAAGAAAAGACAATGAGGGTAATTTACTTACAGTAAATGAAAAAGTAGAAGCATGACAAAGTTTCTTCATGCCTACTACTGCTAACTTGGTTATTTTAGCTATAAAGTACTGTTTTAATTGTATTGTTTCACCGACATTCTAAATGTTTCGGTTCATTGTGATATTGAGGAAGCCAAGACACGGGAAAATGAAAAACTACAAAATGCTTTGCAAGAGAAGGAGCTTCAATTCCAAGAACTTAAGGAAGTCAAGGAAAAGGAAACTGAAAAACTGCAGCATGATTTGAAAGAGATGGAGCTTCAGTTCGAAGAAATTAAGGAAGCCAAGATACAGGAAACTGAAAAACTACAATGTGCTTTGAAAGAGATGGAGCTTCAGTTCCAAGAAACTAAGGAAGCACTCATTCAGGAACAAGAAGCTAAGGAAGCACTCATTCAGGAACATGAAGCTGCCATGAAAGTAGCTGAGCAAACTCCAAGTATACAGGAGAATTCTGTTAATGATGTTGACAATGAATTGGTCAATAAGCTTACAGCAGAAAATGATCAACTCAAGGTAAGCATTGCATAAAAAGTGTTTGATAAATTTATGCTGCGATGTGTGGCATAGTATCCAAAGTTATAATTATTCTATATTCTTTACAGGAACTGGTTAATTCTTTGGAAAAGAAAACTGTACAGGAGATACCTGTTAATGTTACTGACAATGAGTTGATCAGTAAACTTACTTCAGAAAATGAACAACTTAAGGTATAAATTAAATAATAAGTGTTTGAAATTTATACATTACCACTATTAGTGTTATCATTATCATTATTTTTGTTCTGCTTTACAGGAACAGATTAATTCATTGGAAAAGAAAACTGTACAGGAGTTTCCGGTTCATGATACTGACAATGAGTTGATCAGTAAACTTACTTCAGAAAATGAACATCTTAAGGTATAAATTGTGGTGCCAGTACAGTTGGGGTGTAAACAACATAGTGATGCCTTAGCATTCTCATTTCTATTAAAAAAAAGTGTTTGAAATTTACATTGTATCATCATTGTTATTGTTATTTTTTATGTTTCACAGGAACAGATTAATTCATTGAAAAAGAAAACGGTACAGGAGTTTGCTGCTAATGTTACTGAAAATGAGTTGATAAATAAACTTGCCTCGGAAAATGAGAATCTTAAGGTATAAATTAAATAATAAATGTTTTTGTGTTATGTTTTTTTTTTATGCTTTAGAGGAACTGAACTGACTAGTTCATTGGAAAAGAAAACTGTGCAGGAGTCTCCAGTTAATGCTTCCGACAATGAGTTGATTAGTAAACCTAAGACAGAAAATGAACAGGAGTCTGCAGTTAAGGCTACCGACAATGAGTTGATTAGTAAACTTAAGACAGAAAATGAACAGGAGTCTGCAGTTAATGCTACAGACAATGAGTTGATTAGTAAACTTAAGACAGAAAATGAACAGCTTAAGGTATAAATTACATAAGAAATGTTTTGAAATTTATGCTTAAGGTTGTCATAACATGAAAATAACTCCTGAGGCACTGCAGGGTCAGGTTAGTTCATTGGAAATAAAAATTGATGAAACAGAGAGGAAATATGAAGAAACTAACAGGATTAGTGAGGATCGCATGAGTCAGATTATAGAGACAGAATCAAAGATGATTGAGATAAAGACAAATATGCAGAGGTTTGTATTTGGTCTTTGTTTTTGCAGATATGCATTATAAGGAATATTAGATTCTCTCCTTGTTTTGATATGTTGCCTTCTTATGAACTAGACTTGAAGAAAAAGTATCCGACATGGAAACTGAGAATCAAGTTTTGAGGCAGCAAACCTTGTTGAGTTCATCATCCAGAAGAATGTCAGGAAAGTTTTCACCGGGTGCAGTTCCGGTAAGTACAAGATCATTGCTTATTAAGTGATGTTGTTGGTACTCTTAGTTGTATATGTACATTCCCATCATTTACTTTTAATTGATATTTTTTAAATTATCCTCAATTAGATCATTTTTGTTTAATGCTGGTCCTAAGTCCTATGTAATTGTATTATTAGTTGTGTATACACACCTTGAGGAAAATTTGGAAAATTTCAATTAAACCAAGTTAATGAGTAATGTGAATTTACCCTTACTGGAGATTACATTAATGTCTTCTTTTTTTCTTGCTACTGCAGGCTGCAGAAAATGGAGTTCAGGTAATCAGGGGCTTAGATTTGAAAGCTCTTCTACTTTTCTTGTAATTTATGCATTTTCTTTGTATCAAGAAAGAAAAGTTTGATGAAGGTTTTGAATAAAAGTTTATTTTCTATAGGGACAGCAGACTTCTGTGCCTGCGAAAACATTTGGTTCAGAAGATAGTAAAGTAAGGAGATCTCTTATGGAGAGACATCAAGTATGCTTTTGTAGAATAATTGTTTATAATAATATATTTAATTTATGCTTATAAGTTATATGTAATTTTTTAGAATTTATTCAGATTATCTTTTTGTTTGATTTCCCTGTGTATAGGAGAGTGTAGATATTCTTTTCAAATGTGTGACAAAAGATCTTGGGTTCTCTGAAGGAAAACCTGTTGCAGCATTTACCCTTTATAATTGTCTGCTACATTGGAAATCTTTTGAAGCAGAAAAAACAAGCATATTTGATCGTCTTATTCAGATTATTGGTTCTGAAATAGAGGTAAATTTCTATTTACTCAAACTATTTTTGCATCTGTTTGTTAGAGGTAAAGTTTATCAGATTTAGTCTTTGAAAATTAGTTCAGCCATGACAATAAGAACTTCTAATAGTAGAAAGGATTTGTAGTTGCTTATTAACACCTACACAAAGTGACTGATATGCAAAATACTAATGATTTGTAGTACTGAAAATAATTTGTTGTTGGCTTTCCAATTCAGAGCACTATCAGACTTAGTTTAAGATAGATGATGGGTTTCTCCACAAGTTTTCAATATCAGGTTTCTTTCATTAAGTTCTCGATGTCCTAATCACTCCCAATGTTGTGATTTTTCTCTAGGGTACTCCAAAAGTCTTACAACCCAAACTTGCTATCTCTCTAAAGTTAAAGAAGATCTAATATATATTTCCTTTTAGAAACAAATATATCTTGCTTCGAGTAGGTAATTTCTATCCAAAGAAAGTACTTCAATCTTAAGGTTCTTCATCTCAAGATGAATAGCTAATTCTCCTTTGAATCATTCTTTCAAGCTCATCATCACCTACTATAATCATATTTTTATCATTTATATAGACCAAAAGCACTATAAGTTTGCCTTACAAAGAATTTGTTATAAAGAGTACGATCACCTTGACTTAGTGAACCTTTTAAACCACAACTTGAGTGGCCAATCCGAACCGAACACGTGAAGAGTGCTTAAGGTCATAAAAGGCCTTGTTTAATCATATCTCAGTCAGATATGCATAGTCTGACATCTGATATGTATAGTTTGATACGCATAATCTGATATAGACTCAGACTGCATCATCTAATACACCTTCTTACCTCAGTCTATTTCTATATTTCAGCTGAGCCTTATATTCTCCTTCAACAATATCTATTTGCATCTAATCTAGCCTTATTCAGTCCAATGTGCCTTCATTGTGAATATCCCCTCTGCAACTTATTGCATTGCCTTCTTATCTTCCCAAATGTTTAGTCTGATATGCATAGTCAATATCAGACTCATACTGCATCATCTAATACACCATCTTGCCTCAGTCTAATTCTACATTTCAGCTGTCTTATATTCTCCTTCACATGCAATATTCCAACAGTGTCTCTTTGCATCTAGTCTAGCCTTATTCGGTTCAACGTTCACTGTGTATATATCCACTTGCATCATCTAGTTTATCTTCTTTTTTTTATCAGCAAAGAATAAATAAAATAAAATTATGCACTTCAAGGGTGCCCCAACCCTTATACAAATAATCCCAACACAAACTTCTTATCCCCCAACCAGTTGGGGACTGGGGTCCCGCAGACATTACAACACATTAATCACATTATTAACATACCATAACAAGATACAAAAGCACATCAATATACAATTAAATCAACCCGTCTTCTTATCTTCTGTCTCTCTACTATCTCCCACCTCATTCCTTTCCAGTGCACTCAATAGGTGAACTAAAAATGGTTTAGATATTGTATAGAGTCGATAGGTGAAATCTTGATTCTTGTATCTCATTCCTAAAAACATCAAATTCTCATCATTTAAGGCTTCTTGTATTGGTATAGAGATTTTAATCGAGACAACAGATGAAATTAAACTTTGTCAAGGATCTTTTTCTCTTTGTCAAGGGAATTGGTAAATAATCAAGGTTAGATAAAAGGAATAAATAACAAAATCATTTTCTGTCTTTTACTCTGCAAAAATTGAAAACAATGTAGCATTTCTATAATAATAATTATAAACATATGGGACAAAAATTAAAAACACATTAAAAAGAGTGGCATTTTTGTGTGCTTGGTGTTCTTTAGTGTCCACATATAAACTGCACTCGAATATTTGAGGTAGGCACCCCTCTTTGACATATGTATACCAAACCAAGTCTATCAGAATAGGCAATTACCAAGATTAGCTATAAGTTTGATACCATGTCAAATTTCATTTTAAAATTGTTTAGCACTAAGTGAATTTGCCCGATGTGGAACTTCCCAACATTTAGCACTACCATTTTATTGAAAAAAAGTGTATGTGTAGTTTAGATAAGGGAGATACATGGTTATTTTAATGTGGTCTCACCTGATATTGAACTTAACATTTTTGCAGGATCCTGACAAAAATGATTGTATGGCTTATTGGCTATCCAACACATCTTGTTTGTTTTTCCATCTTCATCGATGTCTAAGAGTACCTACTGCACGGAAACCACCCACTCCGACATCATTTTTTGGGAGGATGGCCCAGGTATGAAGTTTCTTTATTGCTATCCAAATTGGAGATCCCACGACTAGAGATTATGATATTTCATTTTTTATAAATAGATGCAAATCTCACCTTATAAGCTGGTTTCATGAGGTTAAGTTAGGCTAACAACTTTCTTGATAAAAAAAATAATAGAATCATTTTTTGGTCTGGTTTTTGTCTCAAACTACATTATTCTTTTCATGTTAAATAGACAACTATGAATAATGGTATTTTACTCATTAAACTAACATTAAGGAATTTTTTGATGATGTTTCTCAGGGTTTCCGCTCATCTAATAGTCTTTCCAGCAGTGCTTTTGATGTAGTGCATCAGGTTGATGCCAAGTATCCAGCTTTGCTTTTCAAGCAACAGCTTGCAGCTTATGTGGAAAAGATATATGGAATCGTTCGAGAAAATTTTAAGACAGACTTGTTACCTGTGCTTTCTTCTTGCATTAAGGTATGGAGGTTGTGTACTTTGTTATGGAATATGTCTTGGTATTCATATGCATGTGGTGCCTGTGTGCAGCAAATTTTACTCTGGTAGGATCAATAGCACAGGTAGCAACTAGCTCTTCTTTGTCTTACTTAATTGTGCACCAATCTGGTGTAAATCTTACCAAAGAAACTTCCTATTGGCATTGACTTCATATCTTCAAAGTTTTTACTCTAAATATTTATTCTCCCCTCTCTCTCAATGGATGTTATTATTCTTCTACACTTGTGTTTTCTCCTGGTGTCTTGATGTCTTAGTATCTTGTTCATTCGTGTAAAGGCATGCATCATTTGAACACTTTGTTTTATATTCTAGACTCTTGCCTTTGGAAACATGAGATATGTCATTTTTTTCTCCTTTCTCTAAAACAATAAAACTAAGGACTCATGGTTAGCTTGAAGATGTCTCTTGCACGCCTGTGGGGTGGAGATCAATATGAATCTAGTTGACTATTGTTGGAGATCACACATCAACTAGAGATTAGAACACTTCATAGTATATAAGTAGGTGCAAACCTCACTTTATAAGTTTGTTTTATGAGGTTGAATTAGGCTTAAAATTCACTTTTTAATAACTATAAATTTGTTTAGATAAATTTCACTGTAAGCACTTATAGGAGAAGAAAACAAGGAAATAATCTTTTGAAGAAGCTAAGAGAACTTCTACAAATTAACTTTTGAAAAAGCTTACTTTCTTTTTCTCTCTCTCAGAAGTACTTAAAAGAGAAGTTTATCAATAACGAGTGTCAATTTCACTGTGCTTATTCCACTTACCTATGATAATATGACTTCAGGCAGATAGAGCATCAGATGAAAACAGCCAACAAGCTGGTTCTTGGCTCAGCATTATGGAATGCCTTAATAAATATCTCAAGATTTTGAAAGAAAACTATGTATGTGAAGGTTTGATAGTGAATTGGTATCTTTACAGCCCTTGCCTTTCAAGTCCATTTTAATGTTATAGAGCAAACTGATATTTTGAATTTTGCCCCAGGTGCCTACTGTTCTAGTTCAGAAGCTATTCAATCAAGTTTTTCAATACATAAATGTGGAACTCTTTAATAGGTAAGCATGTCTTGTTTCATTCAACCCTTTTACAGTAATGGACTAATTATAGGCATTGCATCTGGGTTGACTTGTGAATTGGGAATGCTATGTTCTCCAGCATTCTTTTGCATGAAGAATGCTGCACATTCAAACATGGAGAATATTTAAAATCAGGGTTGGCTGAACTAGAACAATGGTGTACTGAAGCAACGGAGGAGGTACACTGTATCCACCCTTTCATAACTTTCCAATGCACACTGAAGTCACATACACTGTTTTCTCAGTGATTTAAGAGTCTGTCCACTATAACTATGAAGCTAATAACTAAATCTGTTGCAGTACATTGGCTCATCTTGGGATGAACTCAAACATGCATCACAAGCAGTTAGATTCTTGGTATGTCTATGACCTCTTCTGTGATGTGAACACTTTTTCTTTGTACAGACTTCCTATCTATATAGCACAGACACTGATACAACACGGACATGGAGATACGTATAATCTCTAAAATGTAGGACACGAGGACACGGATCTATATATTATACAATTATGAATTATATAAATTGACATTAAAGATTTATGTGCACAAGTATGTTTCAATTTTTTTTTAGCAAAAAGGTGTTTCTCATGGCTGGTTCAAAAGGAGTTGTTCCTTATTTTTGTAATCATAATAAAAATTTATACAAGTTTGAGTTTTTAGAAAATTAATGTATTTCTTCTTTTTAAAATTGTGTTAAAATCGTGCTAAAATTGTCAGAAATCCAACAATTATTTTTTGAATTTGACACTTCACTGATACGTGTCGTACAAGTGTCAGTGTTTGATACATGTATCCGACACGGACACACCATTTAAGAGGCGTGTCCGAGCCTCATAAAAGCCTATTGATTAACATGTTACTCTAGACTTTCTTTCTTTCCCAGTGAGAAACTAGTAAGATGACATGTGAAAGGGACAATGCCTTACTTGTTTTTATATTATTACTGCAAACATACATGAGAATTTTCCTAAATCTTCAAACATTCATTCCTCTCCCTTGTTTTAATTTTTCATGAAATCATATTTCCAGGTTGCAGAAAAGAAAGATGAGCTATCTTATGATGATCTTACAAATGACATATGCCCTGTAAGTGTTTTCATCTGATATGAGTGATTCATAACACATGTAAGTTAAAGTTATGAATACATGATCTTGCTTGTAAAATAAATATGAACAGAACACCACACACTGAATATCCTAACATTAACTTTGACTAAATTGTTTCTATATGAGCAAAAGATGGAAAAGATTTCTTTCTTTCTGTGTCTCCTATGTTTAGAAAGTAAGCATGTCTTTCTGTCCACACTTTGCATTACTCAACTTATTTCTTTTTATCAGCAAGAAAAATGAATAAATATATGAACGACTTCAGGAGTGATCAAACCCTTATCCAGAACAACAAACCAACAACTCCTCACCTTTCCCCTTACAGCTTGTCAACCGGCCTACAAAACTAACAGAAATGCAAAAGTGAACTAACACTTTGCATTACTCAGCTTATTATAGTATGATATTAGTTATAACACCAACAACCCTCTTGCCTTATCTCACTAATTGTGATCAGCAACATGAATAAGACACATTGTATTCTGTCAAATATAATATAGATTTAATATGGTTCTTACTTCTTGATTCCTGCAAATATGACAATTTTATGCTTTAGTCATTCAATTTTTTTTTATGGATTTGGTTTTTATAATTATAAGTTTTGAAAATGGTACCTGTCATCATTTAAAACATGGTATGTCATGTGCCATTTCATTGATCACTTTATCAGTAAATGATACCTATAATCACTTTAAAAACATATCATGGAGATCAAAACCAACAAAAAGTTTTGAAATGATTAAAACTAAAAACTTTTATAAACCTGTAATATACATAACTAGGTGCAATGTTTCTGTCACTCTAACATCTCTATATATATATGTGTGTGCTGAATTTAGGTCCTGAGTGCTCAACAACTTACTAGAATATGTACACTTTACTCTGATGAAGATGATGACAAAAAACAAAGTGTATCAACAGATGTAAGTTGCATCTATCTATCTATATCTATCTATCTATGCACATGATTTCCTCCAAGCCATTACTTTGTCATGTGAATATTAGCTATTGTAATAACTGCTATGTACCTGTGTAGGTCACTACTAGATTGAAGCTTCTAATGACAGATGATGAAGATGAAGGTAGTAAAACCTACTCGCTGGAGGACAACACAAGGTAAACTCACACATATACATTAGGATCAGTTACAAGAAATTTTATTTTAATTGAAACTGCACTCTTCACCTTTCACTGTTTTTGTGCAAACTGCAGTCATCCTATTATAGTTGAAGAGATCCCTGCTTCTTCTCAAGATAAGAACATTCCCAAAGTAAAACCTCCTGATGAACTTCTTGAGAATGCAAACTTCCAATTTCTCCATGACTATTGCTAGTTCTCATGTGATGCAGCTTAGCTTTTAAGGTTCAAAATTGTTCTCTAATTCAACATCATGTTGTAAATCCACCCCATTCTGGCCCCTTTTCTTGTATTTTGTGAGCATCCATCATGTATTGGTTGTGTTAGCAAAAAGGCATGGTAGGTTTCATAACATCTCTTCACATTTTCTTTTCACCTCTTTTGTTATTAGATTATGAAAAGTTAGCAAATCTTTGTATTAGTGTGAAGGAAAAAAAGTAACCATTTGTAAAATGCTAGGAGTTGATCACTTAGATTTTGTTCTTCTGCCCTCAAATTTCACTGTAGAAAGCATTATATTACCATCAAATGATATGCTGCTGATATTATTGGCCATATATAAGAGCATCATTCTTTGCAAGTCTGTTCAACTAAATTTGTCTTTTGTTAATTTTTTAATCTATTGTGTCAACTTTTACTTCATATAGGTTATTCTCACAACCACACAATTAAAAAAAAATTAATTAGGTTTTAGGGTATTATCAATTGAGTTTCTATTAAAAATAATATTTTTATTAAATATCCAAAATATTTTTATTTTTATTTGCATACCTACATTTAATTTTTGTGTTAACGAGATGATAAACATAATAATCACATCATTTTATTGACGACAAAAGTTAAACAACATAGTACTTAGAAAAAAAAATACAAAATATTTTGAACACTCAATAAAACAACTTTTTTACTAGAAATCAATTAAAAATATCCTAATTTATAGATTCTTAGTTATAACATAATTAAGCCTAAAAAAATATAATTTTGTAATCATGTATAAATAAATTTTCCTATTATTATTTAAATTAATTATGTTGTCTCAAACATATTTTCAATTAACTGAAATTCCAAAGCTTATGACTTGTTTTATACTAAATAATAATAAAGGATATTTTAGGTTAAAAAATATTTTTTAAAGTACATTTAACTAAATTAAAGGATATTATCTAACTTTTTTAGGAAGTATTAAGTAACTTTTTAATTACTGTAAAAGTTACTTAATTTTTTTATGTTTTAGTTAGGAGAAGTAATATATCTATGAGAATACTTGGTCATTGACCAAAAAGTTTCCTAAAATCTCTCATCTTATTATTTATTTATTTGTTTTTTATGCCGAAGTTTAAATTTATAAAGAAAATTTTTGAGGTTTGGATGAATAAATAGTATTTGTTAAGCATAATGGTTGGTGTTGGTGCTTGAAGGATTAGAAGTTGGCAGTTTTTTCTCCTATTCCTACATTTTTCTTCTTGCACTCCCATAATTTTAAAATTTCAAAATTGGTCTTGACCTTTTATTTAAAAAAGGGCATCATGGTGGAGATGGTTTGACACTGTTCTTCTTCTTCATTCATCTGAGTCACCGGTAGAGGGTCATTTTAGCTGTGCGGAGTAAGGTGGAAAAGTGGGTTACGTCGTCAAAGTGTTGTTTGACTTCTAAAAGTAAGAATTAAGCTTGTTTTAAGAGCATCGATGGTTATAAAGTTTTTGTGATTACCATAAATCTAGATTCGAGAGTGTTCTAAGGATTGATCAATCTGAGAGTGTTCTACGTAGGGGTGTAGGAAGAAACTGCCTTAAAAATTTTGATAGGTTCGCTACAGATATGAAAACGAACTTTGATTTTTGCAGCTTTTTTTATTTCTTTATATATATATATATATATACATATAATTTTATTTTGTTAAAAAGTACAAAACACTTCTTTTTTATATATAAAACATTAAAAGTTCTTTTTTTCCTCACACCATCTTCATTGTTTTGTTTTTGAATTTATCGTGGGAGATTTTACATTAAGTGATTTTTCAAATTCTAGATTTGTTAGATTATGACCAATTTGAAAGTTTAAAAATATATTTTATGGGAATAATCTAGAAATATTTTATCAATTACATGTCTCATAAAAGGTTTTTAAAATGAGTAATTCAAAAAGTTTATATAATCATTAGATTTAGTAATTTGGAATTGATCTTTTTATATAAGTAGAAGGAAAAAAAAGTCTTTAACATAAGTTTATTTTTTACAAATCATCATTTAAGTATGGTTATAGTTTTTACAGAAAAATCATTTGTTTAGAAGATATTTTCTGGTATTTTTTTTAACCTTAGAAAATATTAATTTTGCCGATAATTTTTTATAATATTTAACATAGACTTCAACCCATCAATTTGTGTGAGGTTTCAAAAGCTCCTGTTAAATAATGTGGATCTTGAAACCTCCGTAAAATACTATGAATTTCAGAACTTTCATAAACTATTTCAATGTCAAGAGTTTTTGTTGTCTTTTTTTCTGAGCTTTTCATCAATGACAAAAAGAGTTAACATTTTGCAATCACCCTAATTCAAAGTCATTTTCTGATTAATTATTAAATAAAATTTAATTTTATAAATAACAAATAATTAGTAAATATATTAATTAAATTAGACATTATTTTATAAATTAAAAAAATAATTGGTATTTAAAATAATTTTTTGTTATTAATAAGTGGTTTCTAAATTGGTATTTAATTAACTATAAATTATTTTTTTATCTTTAAAATTATTTTTTATTTAATAAGTTTTTTTTTCTAATGTATAATATTAAAACTAAATTAACAACTTAATTTATATGTAATTAAAATGATTTCAAATTATGTCATGTGATATAATGTTTCAATTTAATTAGTTGTTGAAATTTGAATATACAATTAGGTTAAACTCTTTTAGAGAGAGTTTTGGTATCCCAATAACTCCTATTTAGCTCAAGAAAATTGCCTCTCCTAAAAAATATGATGAAAAATACTTTTTCTTATTTTTTTTTTAACTTATATATTAAATATTACTATGCAATTTGACAAAACACAACTTTATACAAATACTTCATTACTATTACCATTTTGTTAACAAAATTAATGTGTAAATATTCCTTAAACTATTTATTATCTTTAGTAATTTCATTTAGAATTGGTAAGAGAACTTTTATCATCCTTATTAATTAATGGTGTGACTACTTTAAGTTAAATCAATAAACAAAAGTTTTTTTTTTTATGTTGAAAAGGGAATGCACCTTTTATGGTATTAATCATTATTAAAAAAAATAGTGTTATTTAAAAAATATTTGTTGAATCCCTAATGTAGGGGTGAACAATATTGCATGGTAATTATTTATTTTTGTAATTGTTGTGTGTTGAAGAAAAGAAAAGTAAATAATAATAATAATAGTAGTAGTAGCATTTTTTTTATTATCTTTTTATTATTTTAATAATATTTTTTATTATGTAAAGTTTTTGTAAAAAAATAAATAAAATAAGTGTAGTATTTATGGATGGAAATTGATGTGATGCAATGGCATGGAGGTGCAACAGAAAGGGTAGAAATTGAAAAGCAAACGATGTGGGATTGAAAAATAGAGAGAGAAAGAGAAAGTGGCAGAAAAAGAAAAGAGAAGAAGGATCATAAAAACCTTCCCATTTGCTTCCAAATACTATACTCATTCCATCCAAAGCAACAACAACACTCTTTCCAACCAATTCACCATTTTCTCTCTCTCTCTCTCTCTCTCTCTGCGTCTCTTCAACAATCCTTTCACTGTCGCTCGTTCTCTCTCTCTCTCTCTCTCTTTCTCTCGCCGCCATTGTCAATGCCGGCGGCCTCTCCGTGTGCGCCGCTGCTCTAGCCGCAGATTCTGCGCCGGAGATTCCCGCCGCGGTTCCGTCGGATTTTTCTAGGGTTTTCTGATCGTTCGGTTCGGTTCGGGTTGCGCTCCGTGGCATCGACGACCTCATGCCTCCGCCGCGCCGACGCGGAGCGAACAAGGCGAAGGCCAATGGTCACTTGAGGTTGGGCGATCTCGTGCTCGCGAAGGTTAAGGGATTCCCGTATTGGCCTGCCATGGTGCGCTTTCTTTGTTTATCGAACTTTATTTCTGGATGTTCTTTTTCGAATTTTGTGTGTGTTTTTCAAATCTTTGTTATTCGATTCCGGATGGATGGGTGTAGTTTCGAGAATTTTTTTGGATGAGGGGCTTTTGCATTATTGGTAGGGATTTTCTTTTCGTTGAGTGGGTGCGCGTTGTTTTCATGTCGAACATCGTTAGGCTCTGATTGATCTCTGATTTTTGTTTTATCGTTATGTAATATGTTGGAGTGTTTGATTATGCTTCATCTCTCTGTTTTTGGTGATTTTTCTGTATTGTTAAATTGTTAGCTGACTTGCCGTTGAGGTTGGATTTTCGTTTGGTAGTTAATGCTGAGGTTACTGATTTTGTTTATTCTGTATGTTCAGATAAGCAGGCCTGAAGATTGGGAGAAACCCCCTGATCCAAAGAAATATTTTGTTCAATTTTTTGGGACCAAAGAAATGTGAGTCTCTCTCTCATTTCAATTCAAGCATTTATAGTTCACCACATGGTTTTAAATTCTAGTTGCTTCCCCATTGTGGTGAATGTGGTTCGCAATAACACCCTAAAGCTGTTGTGGCTACCACCGTAGCTGAGACATTGCAGCCACATCATGCAATGTACTCCATAATTTTCGCAGTTTTACCCTTAACAACGTGTGAGCAGATAGGTTGTGAAGTTATTTAGTGGATGTTTATAAACTCTTCAGTAGCTGATAATGGCTAGGTTGTCAAGTAATTGAATGAACGTTGACATATTCGGTAGTAAAATGAAAAGGCCAGGCGGATGCCATGGACCCCCCACCCACCTCGGGTCAGGTCCACTATGTGGGTCTATAGTATAGTAGGCAACCTTACCTGATTCCATGACCTGAACTTGTGGCCTCTGGGTCACATAGAGCTCATTTCAAAGGTTGCACGCAGGCTCCCCTCGATGACGAAAAAGAGAAAAATGGTTATCATGTGTATTAGCTCAAGAGTAGTAATAAATATTAGTGGACACTGATGTTGTTCAGAGCTGGAAAAGTAATACAAATGACTACTGGAGTTTGGAATTAACATCCTGACTCTTGTTGGCTTGCAGTTTGTCTGGCTGTCTATTTTAATCCCTTTTGGTTATGATTATTGCAAAATGAGCCCAAATACACAATAATACACACTAGAAAACTAGAAGAAGAAACACAAGATTTTGTACGGCTAGATATGTTAACACAAGTTCATTAGAAAACTATATATTTTCCATTTATGCACAATGCTTGTAAATAGACATTGATGATTTCTCATTAATGCACAAACATAGCTGTAGATGATTGTCACAATCTACAAAAGAATGATTGTGATAATTAAAAACAACTTTAGCAGGTATTTTACCCCTACCCATATCAAAATATATTATTTGTTCAATAAACATGTCCCCAAAGTGTTGTTCCAAGCAGTAGCATCTTGTAAGAGAGGAGGAAAGAAACTGATAGATACTATTACTAGTTAGGTGTCTGCTAGTTAGGTTAGTTGGGCAGGGTGATATGGTAGAAGAAACAAGGCATATGGCCTATATATAATAGAACTGGGAGATCGATCTCAATTATTTTTGGAATTTGGGTTTGAGCCTAACATAACCTCTAAAGTTAGCTAATGAGACGAGGGTTGCTCCTCACTTACATGCACTATTTTGGTCAAGTCTCTACTCAATGTGAGATCTTCAACACACTATTTTATGTGCATGCGTGGGCAGCACTTTAGCTTTTATTTTATATTTTAAATTAAATTGTTGTTTTAATTTAAGAGCTCTTCTTTTTCCATCTTCTATTTCCTTTTTGAGTTATTTTCTGTCAACAGCATATGTGACTCATTTTAGAAATTTGGCAACCCTCCCTTGCTTAAGTGTTAAGCAGACAAATATTTCATAGTCATGTATATACAAGGTCACGTAATTTGTTGACCCTTTTCCAAATACCTAAGTAATTTGTTTATTGTTTAATTCGACTGGCCATCTTGCTTTTATCTTCTTACTTTGTGCCTTTTCTTTCGCAGAGCTTTTGTTGCCCCTGCGGATATTCAAGCATTCACCACTGAGACTAAAACTAAGTTGTCTGCTCGGTGTCAAGGAAAGGCAAAATTATTCGCCAAAGCTGTTAAGGAGATCTGTGCAGCATTTGAGGAGTTGGAGAAACAGAAAGCTAGTGGTTTGAAAGAGGACACTGATGATTCACATATTGGTTCAGGAACTCCTGTTGTTGGGGTAGTGGCTCCCCTAAAGGATGCCACTGATGCTGTGGTACTAAACGTAGAAAAAACTAACACATATGTGGGAGATGCTGGCTCAAATTTGGAGCAATGTACACAGAGATGTGAAGTAAGTGGTAGCCAAGGTGCAAAACCTTCTTTGTCTGGTCGTCCAATTGACAGTGCTTCTCCAGCGTTGTCCCCTGTGCTTGAAACTAAACCATCAATTGGTGAAGAACTAACTAAGCATGGTAGCAAATCTGACCTTGATGAACGACCATGTCTTAAAGTTGAAGTGTCTGATATTGAGGATGTGTGCAATGTTAATGACTTAAAGCAAGCTGATTATGTACAGAGTGTTTCTACAAATGGGAACAACTCAAGAAAGATTGTTAGTGGCTCAAGGAGAAGCAAAATTGCAGATGATAGAAAAAGAAGTGGTGAAGTTAGTAGAGCATATTTGAAGGATGAAAGTTGTGCAGGTTATGGTGGTCATTCTAGGTCTGGAGAGAAATTGAAAGATAAAAAAAAGGGGAAAGATTCATTTTCTGTTAAATCAGACTCTGATATTAACAGTGGAAGTAAAAATAATAACTTGCTGAAAGTTAAAACAAGTCTTAAGGTTAAAAATGAGTTACAAGAGAGCTTTGTATGTTTAGAGGCTGAGAGAAAAAAATCTTTTAAGCAAAACAAAACCCAAGTTCATGGAAAACGTAATTTGGGAACAAATGAAAGCTCACATGCTACCAAGAAGCTGAAGTGTATGGATAACAAAGACAACAAAACTTCAAAATCTCACTTGGAAGATGGGAATAGTGTTTTTCCTAGCTCTCCTGTTGTTGATGACAAAGAATTCAAACAAACAGAGTTCAAAAGGTCTACATCACGTTTGAAAACAGAAAAAGGTTTGCCATCAAGGGGTCAGATCAACATTGTAGGTTCTGATTATTCTGCTGGTGAATTGCTGCCTGAGACAAAACATCATACCCAAGTCCAGCAAGCTATGCCTGATTCTGCTAGCATTGCATCTGGTGGACATACAGAAATGAGTTCTCTTAGATTGAAAGGTGACACAAATAATCTTACAATTAAGCAAGTGAAGAGGAGACGGAGAGCTGTTTGTGTTTTTGATGATGATGAAGATGATGAACCCAAAACTCCTGTTCACGGCATAGCTGCTAAAGATATTAAATCACCTTTTGTTTCAGAGGGTATGAAGAGCAGTGATACATTGCTAGAGAACACTGATGTTGCTCAGCTGGCTACCAAAAAACCTAGTGCACATGAGGATATCCATTTTAAAGAATCCACTTCTGAATTACATAATGACAATTTGTTAGCTGGGCATCCTCAAAAAGAGACTGATGAAGTTATTCCTGTTCAATTACCTCACAGTCCTGGGAGATTAGGTTCAGAGCAACTGCCTCCCAAGGTGGTGGATAAATTGAGCTCCATCTCTCCTGTAAATTCACCTCATTCTCTTCATACATCAAAGTCAAATGCTGAGCAACATAAATCTTCCAAACGTGTGCTTCATGTTTCCACTAATTCTACTCAAAAGAAGGTTGATAACAGGTCTTCAAAGAATTTAAATAGCATCAGCTCTTCACCAAGTCAGGTCACTACTCATAAAAAGAAGCCTGCATCTTCAGCAGAAACTTCTAAAACTACTCCAAAGACATTGCTACAGGCAGTTGAAGTTCCTGTTACAACAGAAAATTTAAAAGAATTTGATGCTTTTCATGTCGATAGGTACATATTTTTTTTAATTTTCTTTTATTTCTGTATTTTATTCTTTGGATTTTCTTTTCATTTCCACTTCTTTATTTATATTATTACAGAATTGAGGTGGGCATGGAAGAAAAAAATAGTCTGTACACTGTTTCTAGGACTCCAGATAAGACTATGAAGAATCTTATTGCTGCTGCACAGGCAAAACGGAAACAAGTAGCTCAGGCTCAATGCCATCCTCTTTCCATTTACTATACTCAAGGGGGAACACCTAGCCCCTCTACCATTCAACCATTTCTGTCTGTCGCAAATAATATTGACCAGGCCGATTGGCAGGGAGTTCTTGAACACCCAACATTGGCTTCTCCATCAACTAGTGGGTATCAATCCATTTCTCAAAATCAACCTGATGCTGAAGAAAACGAGGAGAAAATAGTTAGTCCAGTGCAAAAGGATGTAAGGGGCTCTCTGAGTGGTGGTACTGATGCCGCTATTGCTCGTGATGCCTTTGAAGGAATGATAGAGACTTTGTCTAGGACCAAGGAAAGTATTGGGCGTGCAACACGTTTAGCCATTGATTGTGCGAAGTATGGCATTGCCAATGAGGTATGTTTTTTCATGTCATTTCTATTTCTAAAACAATAAATCAGATAACAACTAAAAACTTTATTCCGTATCTTCCATATCAAGTATGAGTATAAAATTGCTTTTAGTGTGCTTTTAGTCTCAGCATTAGTTATTGCTAGCTCTCTTGGAATGCTTTTTTATCAGTTGGTATACCATAAGTCCGTATTGTCACATAGGTGAATCGGTAAGCTCGGCTCTTGTTGAAAGCTAACCCTTAAGTTTTTAAAATGAAGCATTTTTGAACATTGTATTATCATGTATATATATTTAAAATAAACTAGTTAGTTTGCTTGCTTGTGTGTATCTGTGTTCAATTTTGTACTTGTAGAACATGGCAATGCTGTTTTTTGTACATTTTAAGAGTTTGTGATGTGAATATATGTTCTTTAATAATGTTAGGCTCGTACAATTACTTTTTACCTATGATGCGCAGATACAATATGCATATTGGATATAGTATGCATCTTAAATGATGATTCAATATTCTTAAAATATATAAGATGCAATACGTTTAAGATATATCTAGGTATGTATGGAAATTTATAAAACATAATAATAGATACATGATTGCAATTCTACAAATCTAAATTAAGAACAATCATATGACAAAAAATGTAATACATTGTCTTAAGTTATTTCCTATTATTTAAAAATATAATAACACTATGAATCTCATTCTTTCTTGAAATCATCTATAATGAGAACAATCTTCATTATTGGTTTATCAATACAATAGACAGTGCGTTCATGTTTCTATTATACATGTTTATATGTCTCGTGTAGTTTTTTATTTTCATAAATTATTTTGTAGGCTTGGATACTTCAATGTATGTATTGGTGAAGTATCCAAAAGTATTGGTATCAAATACATATCAAAATAGACATGTGAAGCAAATTGAAGTGCCGATTGTAACATCAATTTGATTGTTATTTTGCTTGTAATGGACTTACTTTGAAGTTTATGTTCAGGTTGTTCAACTTCTTATCCGAAAGCTGGAAAATGAAACTAGTTTTCATCGTAAAGTGGATTTGTTTTTTCTTGTTGATTCCATCACCCAGTGCTCACATAATCAAAAAGGTGGGAGTATGTACCACATAGTACACTGTTAGTTGCATTTGTTATGATGTGTCTGTATCTCACTCTTTTCTCTATTAGCTACAAATTTGCAAGTCTCAGGTAGTGGCTTTAATGACAACATGAACTGTAATCGTAAATATACTTTCAGGCATTGCAGGAGCCTCATACATCCCAACAGTTCAAGGAGGGTTGCCACGTCTTCTTAGTGCTGCTGCTCCCCCTGGGGCTAGTGCTTCTGAAAATCGTCGCCAATGTCTCAAGGTAAGCTCTTTCCTTTGGTAAACAGAAATTTTGTTTGAGAGGAAAAAATGGCAGTATAAAGAGGAATATAATTATACTCCAAAACAGAGCAATAAAACCAATAATGCAACTTCCACACTTTATTTATCAGCATTGAAGCAGACTGAATGCTCTAGATAGAAGCCATAAATACTATTACTTTGCCAGACTTTTTTTATCTCTTATAAACTACTTTAAAGTTAAATTTAAAAATAATAGCTTTAGGGTTTAATGTTGAAGTTGTTTGGTGTTTTTATACTTTTCAAGCTTGGAAGTTACTTTTTAGTCAAAAATTTCCGTGTAGTGCAATTGTAGACCTGAAAATTTGGAATTATGAGGGAAGGAGATGGCAAAAGTTCCTAAAATTCACTACTTTTTTTAAAGCTTATTTATCTTTATTATTTTCATTAAAAACTACTATTTTGGATGCCCTTTTTGTTTGTCTAGCTTCTCCTTCTAAGGAAAAAAGAAGCCTAAAATGACTGTACCAAATACTACCTAGTGTTTGGTAAGCTCAATAAGTTGAAATAATGTGATAGAACTGGTGTCAAAACAGTGAGAAAATTGAATTTAATAGAGAATAATAGTTAGAGAATCAATCAACCACTACAAAAATAGCATCCTTTGCCCTTGGCTTTAGGAAGACCATTATCTAGATGCATAGAGCTTGTTATGTCATTGGATCTTTAGAAGAAATGACTCTGAGGATCACCACCAACATTTTCTAATAAGTGGGAAGGCACCACAATTTTTTGCGTGCAGCGAAAGCAATAAAGAAGGGAAGGGACATTATTGTCCTCATTTGTGTACACAAATCAACTTGTAGCAATTGAGACTCTGGACTACTTTCGGTGATAAGAGAGAATAAAAGAATGTTCACATACCTACCTCAATTGTTCTCAAAAGAGAATTGTGTCATAGACATACTGGGGTTAGACACAATAACTTGCTGTGAACTAACTCTGATCCCCTTGATGATCCTATATCAACAATCATTGAGAACACCTGTTTCAAAATATCACCAAAGTAAGCTACAGTGTAGATTGAATCTCCCAATCTGATTTCTTATCATCTGTAGAATTAAGAGAGGATATTTTGTAGGATTATCTATTAGTTGATTACAACTTTCTTTAATAGGATATAATCAAAGGTAGTTTTCTATAGGAGTGTTTTTGTGCCAGTTTTTGTAAGTGGGTATACTGTGTGCCTGAGGGATATTAATTTGTTTGTTTTTACATGTGTGTGTGTGGAATGCAGGTTTTAAGGCTGTGGCTTGAGAGGAAAATTTTTCCTGAATCTGTTCTTCGTCGTTACATGGATGATATGACAGTTAGTTGTTCTTTTAGGCGTCCTTCTCGAGCCGAACGGTCTCTGGATGACCCAATTAGAGAATTGGAGGACATGTTTGTTGATGAGTATGGAAGGTGTGAATTTTTTTGTTTCATTGTTGTTATTAGGTTGGAAGCTCATTTTTGTGTCTGATCTCATTCTTATGTAATGTTTTCTTTCTAATAGTCTTTTGTTATTTCTAGACTATTAGTCTCTCGTAAAGAAAGAAAACAGATACAGCAAAAAATGGAATATATCCATTTGGAATTATGGCATATCAATGAGCTTTACAATATAGTTTGTAATCAAAAGGAAGAAGTGGGTTGAAAATAGTTTCATTAATTTGTATGAATTTAAATTGGTTTCTAATTGCATTTGTCAAAATTGTTTTGAAAAAGCAATCCTGCAGGATTTTCTTTTCTGACCTACTTTGACTGAAAACTAACTGTATATTCTTGAGTTAAGCGGTGATTGTCAAAATGTAGTGGAAAGATTCTGGTCTAGTGCAGTGGCCAACAAACTCTAGACTCCACTGATATAGGAATTATTTAGGTGCTAAGTAGAATACAAAAGGGGGGGAGAGAGAAGAATAACAGATCCAAGAAACTGTGATCTGCACTTCATTATCACTTCAGTGTCTAAAATGTACAGCAGCCTGCTTTAGTTATTGGCGGCTATCCTGCAGCTTACCATTATAAAATCCCAACTAACAATAGCTGCCCAAATAATCAACTAACATCCTCTTTTTATTTATATTCACACACCACTCTAATTACCGTTATAGGAAACAAGAAATTGTACATGGAACATGTTAGAGATCTCATATCGACTATAAATAAGGCCAGTTTATAGTATATAAGTGAGTACAAAACCTCACTTTACGAACCGGTTTTGTAAAGTTGAATTAGGCTTAAAGTCCACTTCTTAATATGGTATCAGAGTTTTATGGGTGAGGTTTAAGTCTAACTTAACCTTACAAAATTAGCTCATAATATGAGATTTTGTAAGGTTAAATTAGGTTTAAAGTTCACTTCTTAATATGGTATTAGAGTCATTTAGAGCCTATCATAGCTAGAATTTGTTGGGCTGATCATTTCACTCGCTATAGGATCAATATCAAACCACTCTTAAATATATAGTCACACGCACAAGTCTACTTAATAGAACATATTTTTTTTCTATTTGCATTTTCCTATTTTATATCACTCAACATGCTATTAATGATATTAAGATTTACTTCGTTTTATGAAATACAACTGTCTTGGTTGTTTTCTACACTATTGATAAAGCTTTCTAATTCTAATTCTTTTTATATATCTGGATGTGTACCAGTAATACATTTCAGCTGCCTGGCTTTTTATCTTCTTGTGTGTTTGAAGAAGATGAAGACAATGATTTTCCTAGTAATGCATCTCCAGCAGATGCCACTCGCATTATTGTGGATTCAGAAACTTCTACTGTCACCCCAAGTGACAAGCGACATTGTGTCTTGGAGGATGTGGATGGTGAGCTGGAAATGGAAGATGTTTCAGGTCACCTTAAGGAGGAAAGACCTTTATTGCTGAACAGTCCTTCTGAAAAGAATTCTCAACTTCAGGGCTCAGAGATGATTTTGGATCCAGCTTCGAACATTTCTGCAGAGATACCTGATATTCTTGAGGGTTCTCCTCCTTTGCCATTAGATTCACCCCCTTCTCCCCCACCTTTGCCTTCTTCACCTCCTCCTTTGCCACCCCCAAGCCCTCCACCTTCACTGATTTCTCAAACATCTGGGCCTGGTCAGCCTCCGCTTTTCTCCCAGACAACAGTGCCACCTCAATCATCGCAACAGTCATCACCATTGTCAGGGTGTCAGCATAGTGTACCTCATGATTTTAGTGGCTCAACCAATGTAAGATGTTTTGGCTTTCAAATATCACTGGTTTGTTTTGGATTTGTTTGCTTTGATGGTTTTGACAAATCGAGTCATCCTCCCTACAGGGCAACCAAATAGTTCAACTGGCTGGAAATTCTTTAACTGGAAGTCACAATAGTTCAGTTGTCAAAAGTGAAATATTGCAACAGCCATCTGCTTGCTTTCCTGCAATGGCAGGCTGCAACTCTCAAGAACCTTCTGGTTTTAACCCTCCAAGGCAGTTAGAATATGGACAAAATGATATGTATCTAAATTCTCAAGGCCCTCAACCTAATATGCAATTTCAGCCGGCTAACCCACCATTTGCTCCAAGACATATGCATCCTGCCCTACCCCAAAATTCATCCAATCAATATTCATATCCAAAGCCTACAATTCCACAGCACCTTCCACATTCTTTCCATCCCCCCTTCTCATTGCCATCAGTTCCAGATGGGCAGAGACAATTTGGTGCTAATGAGCAATGGAGGATGCCATCAAGTGAATTTATAACAAACAATCAGCAGGGTCTATGGATGGGGAGAAATCCTTCATGTCCTGGTGGTCCTCCCTTTGGCCAGGAAGGTATATTCAGCTTACTGAATCCAACTGATTATCAAAGTAAAATATTATTGATGTTTTGTGCTGTTTAGTTTGTTTGTATTTCTTATTCCTGAATGTTTGTCATTAGCTTTAGCTTTTCATGAAGACTTGCATTCATCTATTTTTTTAGTATTTTTGTGCTGTGAGTACAGTTTAATGTTATAAATTCTGTTTTAATGGTGATAATGATAGGTTTTTTTCGGCCACCACTAGAAAGACCACCAATAAACAATGTAGGTTTTCAGCATCCAAATCCTAGCAACATACCTGCTCATCCGATGACAGGTATCTTTTGTTATTTTGCATTTCATCACTGTTTCCTGGCTCTTGGTTTCTGGCTTTGAGCTTCCACTTCTTAATAAATTACATTTATGCGTCAAGATCATTAATTCCTTCTTCAGGACATGGTGTTCCTCAGATGTTATCCTGTAGACCAGATATTCCTGCACTTAATTTTTGGAGGCCTACCTGATGCTGATAGAAATATTGTAAAATTCATCTGTACAATTGATGGGTAAGTATTGTCTATTGTATTCATATTTGTGCCTTGTTTGAAATGTTTACATAACTTAATTGTTTACGTCAAGAGGAAAATTACTTTAAATTAATGATCTTTGCTGCCTATGCATGGAATCAGTTTCTTTCATTATAAAAAATTAGGTGGTTGTATATATACTATGCTTTTTCTAAGTTTTTGGTCAGTTTTTATTCTGAAGAAAAATATTATTTCGTAGTTCTAGGTTGTCATACTGAATTATGATTGTCATTCTACCTTTCAGTGCCGATGCTGGTGGATCAACTATCGAGGTTACACATTGTGGTTTGAAGTTAGATTCACTTGTGTAGGACATACGCACAACTCCCCCTAAAGAAAGTTTTGAAAACTTGTGGAGGCTTTTGGCAGGACTGTGTATATTATAATTTTTCCTGACAATGTATCCCAAGAACATTTGCTTCCAAGTTTAGGTCCTTGTTTCTGACTTGGTTAGTTTGTCTGTTCTCATCCCTTGTAATTATTACATAAGATCGCTCTCTTTATATTGAAATTAGTTTCATGCACTCAATTTAAACTACAATAGTGGAAGTTAATTCTAGCAAAGCAATTGTTTTCTCTTCTCAAATTTTATTTTCTTGATTCTTTTCAGTGTTTTGCAAACTTGAAATGTTCAGTGTGTTTTATTGACTTCAGTGTCTGACCTGTCGGTATGTATTAATTGAGTTATGAAGCACTTAAATGATACCAATCTTTTAATTAATTGAAAAGAAAAAGTGCGGTAATTGATGGCAGGTGTTAACTTTGTTTTAGTGGATTTTTTTTTTTTTCATATTGCTGAATATTCACTCCGTGTAAAAATTTAGTTTATTCATATTCATTTATGCATACTACCTTTTTCACCTGCTGTTCTCCCTGATATTCAAAATTTGTTTTAGAATATTGTCCATGATGCCTATACCGGGAAACAATAAATAATATAGGTTGAATGTGTCTGCTATTTCCCATGAAAGTTTCTGAAAGGAAAATTTAACCAGGGTATGGGGAAGTCGTGATAATTTTTTGTTTTGATAGAACCCATTGGTTTGGTGATTCAAGCAGTAGGAAGGAGAGCACCTAAGTGGGATAAAGGCCTAAAGTTTGATTTTCTATTTTGACTTAGAATTATAAAACTGTTTCCCATTTTGATCTGCTTTGGTGAATAAAATAGGTGATGGTATCTACAGTAAAGTTGGAAGCATATTATGAGGTATTGGTGTTCAACATGTAAACCAGGTGAAAAGTCAGTTTTGTCAGAGGCAGCCCTTGGTTTGTTTTATTTTAACATTTTAATTGAAACTGTGATTAATAGCACACTTATAAGGACATGCTTCCAAAATTTGTTAGAGTACCTTTAACTCAGTATTATCTCATCTTTGGCCAAAATATCTTTAGCTTGGCCTCAACTAGAGTATTTATAACTTAGGCCTTGCTAAAATATCTTTGACTCAACCTTGGCCAGAGTATCCTTAACACGACCTCATCAACAAAGTCCACCAAATGGGTCTGTAGGGAAAACATTAAGTGATTGGCCTCAACAAATCATGCCAACTTGAAGCAAGGCAAAGCTAAAGCAGTCATACCAAGCACAAGGAGACGAATTCAACCATATAGAGTACAACAAACAAAGTTAATAAACAAGGCAAGGGTTGCCTAAAAGTGTAAAACCTTGTAGATGATTCATATGAACCTATTCTTGAAACTCTCAATGCAAGACATTTTGAATTTCCAAATGGAAAAAGTGCAAGGGAGAATGATTTCCATTGCATAAAGAAGAAGAACAAAGGTGATTTTGACGATGTACCCATTGTCAAGACCAAAAATATGATGCATCTTTTAGCCACCAAGTGAGCTTTAATAATGTTTCCATTGAGACCAATCTTCACTGTATAAACTAGTGAAAATCTGAAATGGACCTGTTAGGGAGTAAAGGGACAAAGTTCATAAGTTTTATTGGTGTGTAAAACATCAATTTCCTCCAACATCAACTGTTGTGTGTAGGGATTACCAATGGTTTCACTTGTAGAGTTAGGAATAATTGTAGAATCGAAAGAAGGGATAAAGGAGAAATAGGATGGATATAAACAATCATAATTAAGAGTAAAAGCACATAAAGGGTTAACGTTTCAAGAGGATCAAATACTGTTTTTCAAAGCAATAAGAAGGTTTGATGCAGGAAACATAGGCAAATGGACGTTTGGAACAGGATATTATGTTTGAGGATTAGTAGATGCAACCGTCAATGAAGGTTAGTGGAGGTGGAGTACAGGCAATTATTGGAGTTAGAACAATGACTAGAACAACTAGTGAAAGTAATGATAACCTTTTTGAATGTGAGAGTAACAAGGATTGAAAGACTTGGTGGAGAGTTTGTCTTTACATAGAATGAGATCATGGACAAAGCAAGTGCAACCAATTACATAGAGAAAATAATGTATAAAGGAGTAAAACACCTCACTGTTAAAAACAATTAGACTTCTTTCTTAACAGGTTTAAACTCCCTATGTTTCGCTTTGTATAGCTTTTCTGATTTTTTTTTGTTTTTCAGCATAGGTTTTGGCCTAGTCCCCCCTATGTTTGTTTGTGTCTTTTTTTTTCTGTTTTATGTTATCTTTCATGTGATGGCATATGATAGTTGAAATCTAGGGTGTCAGCCTAACTGAGATGTCAGATTTCATTGTGATGCCTAATATGAGTTTATAAAAAAAAATAAGAACAAGCAAGACATGGGTTGATAAGATAACATTTTTGTGTAACACTCCGGAAGCGAAGAGAAAGATTATAATGAAAGAGGAAGGTACAATCTATTTCAGCTAAGTGACAAATTTTCCATTTGACATCATTCTATTGTTATGTGTGGGCAATGGCATTTCGTGAAAAATTCCCAACAAGGTTAGAGAATACTGGAATTGGGATATATATATATATATATATATATATATATATATATATATGCATTAGTAATGTACAAAATTTTTAATCGTAGTACTAAATTATTTGTGATCCTCATTCGAGAAACCTTGTAAGATGGAGAAAACATTAAAGTTATTTCTCACTAAAAGTATTTGGTTATATGAGAAAAGTCATCAATACAAGTGACTAAATAGAAATAACGTAAGGTTGAATAGACTTGACCAAGACCCCAGATATTATTGTACGAAAGAAAAAGGTGATAACATGTATTCACATGTTGATTGTGAGTATGATGAATATGTTTGTGTAATTAACAAGACTCCTCTTGGGTATTCCAAATTATTCTGTCAATGTTATTCTTGTTTAAAGATTGTTGATATTTTAAAAATATTTGAAATTTGTATAGTTGATTATCAAACTAATGTTTGGAGTACTGTCATTATATTTAGGATTTGATGATTGTTATCCATGTTCTTGTGGAAGTTAAATTGACATCTTTGTATTCAAGATTTTCTACATTTTAGTTGTGATTATATCATTATTAGTTATTTATCGTTGTTTAAATGTTGCATTTAACTCTTATTAATGTGTCAGTACTGAAAATTTGATTGACTAAATGATGGCACATTTGCTGGCACGTGTCTTTTAAATTGACCTCGTTACTTCAGTGAAATTAGAGAGCTGCTTAGTCACTCATTATATTTCCTTGAGCTATCCAATCTGTAATGGTGGTGTTCCTCTTGTTCAAGGACTATTTATATTTATATTTTTATGAACGGTTCATTGTTTTTGGAAATTCATATTTGGATTAGTCTTTGGACAACCTGAAAGTTGTCCTTTATATTTGGGATTTTGTCAGTTGTTGACCTTATTTTTTTATTTACATTTTTAAAATTTACTGTTTTAAGTATCACTTTTTTATGATCATGATGTCCAATTATGACTCTTCTGCATGTTGATTCAATGTAAAATACTAGCACATTATTACAGTTTGCGTTCATTTCTTATTAGGATCCCATTTGAAGAAATTTATTATGTCACAATTTAGTGTTATTTGGATTACATGATTAACAAAATCACAGTTTTCTCAAAGATTGAGTCAGTAGCAGGGACAGTAGAGACACTGAGCATAAGCATTATGATAGTTCCTTTAGAAAGAGAGGGAATTTTAACCAGGATATGTGCTTGAAGATAAAGTTAGAGATATTGCTGTTTGGCACAATTAGAATTTCTTCTTGATTTAGCTCATTCAGGAACTTAATATTTCTTCTGGAGTCATAACTTCAATGACAAGTGATATAGAATTAACAGCAATAACATGTTGAATATTTGTCAAACTACAATCAACAGCTATTTCCCATTATGTGTTGTATAAGACTAGTTTAGAAACAGGTGTCGAATTACTATTTTTGTGTTAGGTGGCTACTATCAGTGATGATGACCAATCTCTTCCTTTACTAATGCTGGAGATTTGTTATTGGCCTATAAGTGTTCTATTACGGGCTGAGTTCTTTCTGATATAGAGAGGTTACACTGCTTGCGTTTTTCAAAGTTTGACCTTCTTGAGCTAACTGTTTACTTTTTGTTTCTCTTTTTTTATCCTTTAAAAAAAATTCTACAATAAATATTTTCCCTGCTTTTTTAAAGGTTTTAGAGTAGAAGAAAGCTGGTAGGTTGTGGAGTTGATGTCTTGCTGGAAGTGTGGATTATGTTGAAAAACTCACATTTGATGATTGCTAAAATATATGAAATATGGCCCTGTTATGTTGTATGAATTTCATGTTGCTTGAGCTAGGTTACTTGGTAATGTGTATAAAATATTAATTTCCCGGGTTAGGATGGTGTTTGGTTTGTTTTATATGTTCATATTTAGTTTCTTGTTTGATACCTTTCGTTTGTTTGATGTTTCAAGGATTTTGTGCAGAAATAGAGAAAATATGATTTTATTTTTCGCCATTTAGTTAACAAATCTTTTTGTAATTTATTAATAAAGCCTCATTTGACAATTAAAACAAATCTGATACATCAAATATCCTTCAGATCTACATGATGCTGAAAGGGGAGAATCATATAAAAAAATGGGAAGTTGTCATCAAAGAACATTGCTGTAAAATTCCAACACGCCGATTTTCCATTGATTATAGCTGATCTCAGAAATGGTATTTAATGAGCGTTTCATATTCTGCTACTTAAAGTTGTGGATTAAAGGTATGAACACTGTAATGTTAATGATTATATTAAGGGTTTGTTAGGAGAAAACTTGTAGAATAAGAAAATAAGAAGGGAAAATAAAATAAGTTCATACATTAACTAATTTGCAAAAATGATCTTATATTAGCCTTTCTGAAATCTAGTTTTTAATTTCTGTGTAAGTTAATTTTAGTTTATAGGATTTATTTTAATTTTCTTTTCTTGGAGTTTATGGAAGAATTTCTCCAAATAAGCCTTAAAATTATAAAGTTGTGTGCATGTTTATGTTTTTTTAGGAATTAAAGCACAAGTGACTTTGAAATGCATATAAGTAAAACTTAAATGCAATCTAAATGTTTGTTTATAAACATTATTATGCTGAGAATCTTTACAAAATTAACAAATTTTGTAGACATCTTAATTTATTGCAACTCATTCATGGATTTTACAGAGTTATTGAGAAGAGCAGGTACTTGAAGTTTTGCTTTTATACAAGAGCTCATATCACCATTGCTGAAAAACAGGTTGAACTTTTTGGTTTGGTTTTTCTATCGTAACATTTCAATTTAGGCATAGCTGTATACATTGCTTTGCATGGATTGTTCGTTGATATTGTGAGAGATTGTAGCTAGGACAGTCATGCCATGGCTTTTGGATTGTGACACAATCATGGACACTTTATCTTGATGGCATGTCATGCTCTTTAGTATAAAATATATAATCCTATTCTTGTATTCAAGCACGTTATAAATATAATGCTTGAGTTGCATGTTAACCTTTCTATGCTGCTGAAGAGGAATTTTGAGTAACTTGAACATTTCAGGTTTTTTCGTAAGCGGAGATGGAGATTCGTATTACCTTTCTCATGTTTACAATGTGATTACTGAATGAACAATGAACAAGGTCAGACACTCAGACTCACATTGCATCCGAAACTCTAGATCTTCGAACTAGATAGTTGACATGGAGGAACTTAATTTCTTGTTATGTATTATACATACAATTTCTATGCTTGTGAAGGGCTAAAAAAATTTAGTAATATATTTCTGAATAGGATGACGTTTAATTGCACATTACGATGTTCAGATAGTCATGCACATCTTAATACACTTCTAGTTATTTTGTATACATACGGAAGAATCTTGAACAAAGATCTTTTTGTATTTCACTGTAGAAATCATTTCTGATGCCTGTCATTCTGCCTTCCCCATCAATCAGCAGATCAATTTAGTACCTTTTAAATACCTTATTTCATGCTTTATTATCATAGTTCATTGTTAGGGAAGATATGAGAGATTGTTGGTATCTGATTCTCGACTATCATCTCAAAATTGCATGAGGGTTTTTCTTATTTGAAGAATCCGATTTCTAAGCATCACAAAAGAACATATTTTACATTTAACAGTCTCTTTAGGAACTAACTTCACTAGATGTTTTAAGGACATATTCTCTCTGGACATTTGAAATTGAATGAGAATTGACTCCCACAAACTTGGATATAGATCCAAGGTAGTTATCATCTTAGATATGTTTTTTGTTTGTTTCCTCCACCTCCCAAAATTTTAATTTACTCTATATCTTTTTCATTTATAAAACGGGAGGGATTGTACATTCAAAATGTATTTCTCGATCCAGAAATTCATTTTGGAATGTACACTCTAAAATGAAAAAATATATATTTTGGAATGGACATTCTAGAATAGAAAAAATATAGTTCAGAAATGTATTATAGATTGTACATTGTTATATAAAATCTTAACTTCTAACTTTCAAAAATGTGCAATGTGAGAAGGGTAAAATTAAAATTTCAAATTATTTTGAGGTTGTAGCTTTGAGAAAATAGGGTGCAGAATGTAAGTGACCTAATTGAGTTAGGTTAGCCGGCTACATATAGTTAGTACTAGCTTGATTTTTTTTTTTTGCACCTCCAGAGGTTAGGCAAAAGATCATTTTGTCTTTAAAAAATACATTTTGGATTTTATAATATAAATATATATTTTTTATTATATCTTTTGGATTGTATAATTTGAAAGGTACTTTTGAATTATAGAAATTTTTTTTCTTTAAAAAGGTACAGCATGGATTATAAAATTCAAAATATATTTCTATTTAGAAATACTTTTTAAATTCTGTAATCTGGAAATATTATTGGATTTTATAATCTATTTTTTTAAATAAACTCGTTATGGATTATAGAATCCAAAACTGAAATATATTTGTAATTACTTTCCAAATTTTAGATCAATAATAGAATAAAAGATATTTTTAGTATTTTAAAAAGGTTGGGTGATATAATAAGTTAAGGTGAAGAGACAACCTTAATAGTATTTAGTAGTATTGTTTTAGATTCTAATAAAGAAGGTAGGTTGGCATGTTAACTTAAATTTCTAATTATAAATTACATTTAAAATAATTAAAAATATATTTATATGAATTTTTTTAATTTTAATTCGTTAATTAATATGTTTAATTCAATGATAATTGACGTTTTTATGATAAATTACTGAAGCACAATAAATAATTGGGAATTAATTTAAAAGTGTTTATAATTTAAATAAATGCTTTTATTTTTTACACAACACAAGGTAAAAAAAATGTAACAATTTACATAATAGCACTTTTTAGTTTATTTTTAAGAAAATAATTTTAATATTTAAAACTTATAAAATTAGAAAAATGCAAACAGGTTGAGAAATCAACTTGTTCTATTCCACAAGTGACTTAATAGGGTATTTCTTTTATTATCTCCATATTTATACATCTGTATAAGGGTAGGAAAATGACTTATCCATGGATTACAAACATTTTATACTGCACAATTAGAGAAATATATTTTGGAGTGTGAAATATAAAAATAAAAGAATATATTTTAAATTATATAATTTGGAAATATATTATCAATGCTATAATTTAAAATATATTTATGAATTAAGTAATTTTGAAATCTGAATATATCTAAAATTACATATATTTTCAGATTAAAGAATTTAAAATTTATAAATATATTTTAGATTATGTAGTAAATCTTTAATACATTTTCGAATTATATAATGTGGAAATCTAAAAACATATTTTAAATTATATAATTTGAAATATATTTTTAAATTATGGAATATGGAATGTAAAAACCAGAAAATATATTTCATACTGAAAGTACATTACACATTGTGTAATTCTAAGCATATTTCAGAATTCCATAATAAAAAGCATTTTTAGACATTTTTAATGTTCCATGGAGGTGCAGGAAGAAACCATGGTTGTAAAATGTTATTTTCCTAAATGAGTTTGAATATTTTTCTCTTCTTCGTGGATTTGGGGTTTTTTTTTTTTATTTCTTTTAGCACATTCATACTTTCCTCCTATACCTCCATAGCTGTTTTAAAAAGTTCAAATTATCCAATTTATTTTGAATTATGCAATTGAAAAATCGAGAATGTAGTCTTGATTATGCAAATTTAGATTATACAATCCAAAAATATATACAAATTATGCAATCTGAATACATTTCTGAAATTGAAAATATATTTTCACACAATCCATTCCATTATGGAATGTATAATTTTACATAATTCATAGATATTATGTTCCACCTCGTCAACATTTCAGTGAAGTAACAAAAATAATATATTAAAATCTTTATTTTTCAGAAAATGTTATCCAAACTATATTAAAAGTTTAGATTACACACTCTATATACATTCTAGAAAAATATATCTTACTTAAAGAATGTTTTAGAATGAATAATCATAAATGTTATTCGAGATTATGCATCTTGAAACGAAAGAGGATGCATTTTAAAAAAAATCATTCAAAATGTATTTGTAATTTGAAACTTATTTTTACATCTCAGATAATGCCTTCGAAAACTATATAAGTGAGGTAGAAGAAGAAATTATGAAAGTATAAAAAAAACAATTGTTCACCTTAGAATGATGAACATGAATTCCTGGAAAAATATTTGAGTCACATTTTATCTTTCCCAAATGGAGATTGTTAACAGAAGTCTAATTATGGGGATTTACATAATTCAAATTCTTCTTGCATGCAGAGAAAACTCAGTCCAATCACAGTTTTCCTTTATATACTCTTGTACATTTTTACAGCAACAAGAATTTTTACCTTGAGCTTGCTCCAATGGCAGAAGAAGCAATGAAGAGCAGCTTGCAAGACAAATCCAACACACAACAACAACCTTCATTACCACAGCCTCCACTCCCCCTTCAATATTCAACACCATACCCTCCTTATTTAGCTTTCTATTTCCCATCTTCATAAACATTCAGAACTCTAGCCACAATGAACTCAACAATCTTCCAGGCTAAGAATTTCATAATGAATTCTAGTATACTCTAGAATTTTCATTATGTAACTTCAAAACGCCTACTCTGAAATAGTAAAATTGTCCATTCTAAAGGATAATCCCTTGTAGAATATTCAAATAGGTTTCAGATTATATGTTTTGAAACTGCTTTACACTCTTTAATGGCTTCTGGAATGCTCTTCCATCTCAAAATGATTTTCCCGAAGGGATAAGTTTTCTGAAAAGGTGTTGAATTCTCTGTCTTTAATAGGTTTTCCTGGAAGGGTTGTTGAATTCTTTTTGGAATTGATTGTCAGGGAACAGATAAACATTTTGTAAGAAACAGCAGTCTAAATTTAAAAAAAAACTTAGGAACAACTTGATCATTTCATTTTTTGGGAGATGCAGGCCAAGATTCTTACTGTGTAGGAAGAAAGAGCCTTTCCAAACTTGTACATTAGCCAATCTGTGTGTGGCCAAAATCACTATAACTAAAAATGATTATATGAAGCCTAAGGTTGGGAAATCTGATCCTTTCAATCCTGTATTTCCTTTTAATATGGACAATAGGCAGCCAAGATATTTGAAAAAATAAATAAATTGAAGTATTTTCTGGCATAAAAATAATGCCCCTATTCAAAGAAATAAAATGTGATGTTTGATTTTTTTTTTTGTATGTTATGTTCTTTCTACATTGTTTTACTTCCTCCAATCTACCCACTGGTGTAGCAGCTAATGATTCCATAACCTCTCAAACAGGGTCAAAATTGTGTTTGATATGGATACTATACATTAATCAAGTGCAGCTTTATTTTTTCGACCAGTTGTTGGTTTGGGCAAGCCATCAAAGATTGATTTTCCAATGGATGCAGTTGAGAGGGACTGCAAATCTGGTTTCAAATTCCACATTGCGGTTGGCCAAATGGATGAGGAGCCACTGTTATCTTGATCCTGTAAACAGGAAGTACTTGATGATTTCCTCACCCTAGATGAACCTTCATTTAGTGTAGCATCCCCCATACCCATTGCCACAGGATTCAAACCATTTTGTTCAGAATCAGTTGCCAATGTGGTTCGGCTAGCTGCTTTCTGTCTCAGAGCTAAGCCCTTTCCAGTTCTTGTAGGAAGAACACCAGTGCTGTTATTATCCTCCCTTAGAAGCAACTCTGGTATCCTGCTAAAGTCAGCTACAGATTTCTGACGTCTCTGGACAAGTTTGTAATTACATTTACCGGAGTCAACTTCCCCGATTATTGCAGCTGATGCATCATTTGATTTTTCCATAATCTCTTCCAAAATTACATTGACCAAGCTTTTAGATTTCCGATGACTACTGAGTGGTCTGTCAGACATAGGTGTGTTTCTGGGGAAACCATCTTCTGAGGGACTTGAGGACCCTTTTAGTCCATAGTAACCCTGGAATGAGCTCATGGCTGGTGAGACCTTCCGGTCAGATGACTTTATTTTCAGGGATTGGAATGAATCAAGCAGATCATGGAGTGCGTGAGTAGGAGAACTTTGATCTGAATTACCATATCTGAAGTGACAACATTCATGGCCTTAAGTGATTTAAATGCTAATGGGAAAGAAATCACACAGTAGTAATAATATAAAATAGAATATTGAAACAAACACAAATAGTGCATATTATAGATCTATTTTTTAATTAAAATTTCTTCTGAAATTTCCACATGAGCCCAATTCCTGTTCACAGAATTTCATATGGTAAGAAATTGATACAAATGACAGGTAAAATTCATAACAAGGCCCAGAGGATACCGAATTACAGTATAATTAAGTTAAAATGCAATTCTTAAATAGCAAGTTAGAAAAAAAAAAGCAGCATTTAAGAAACAGAGAAATATATCTTCAACTACCAGAACCAATTTCAACACTATGATGAACAATATTACCCACCATGTCAATTTCCTAAGACCCCTTAACATTACAAACACATTTTACACTGCATTATAAGCAACCGTGATTGCCACAACCATTGCCATAATTTATTCTTAAGCATCCATCAGAAAACAGATTCTCATACAGGTGAATTCACAGTTATCAAAATCACAAAATCTTTAAAACGAGTATGCAGTATTCATCCATATTAATTATCTAGAAGCGAGTACACAGTCATATGATGGAAGAAAACAAAGGCGCCACACATAAAGGAAGAAAAAAACATGATAAATAGTGTTGATATGATAACAGAGCAGAATAAAGGAATAACAGCAATCTCAATGATATTATAGATACAAGAAACTAAACAAACTGAACTAGTGATGGAACAAAGCTAAGGATTTAATTTTGCTCGATGACAGCATAAAAATGGTTTTACAATGACAGAATACAATCTAAAAACTACAGCATTGAATTTCATTCTAGATGCATTCTCAGTTTCCCACATTCACCTTCATTTTCTTGTCAGTCTGTACAAGCATGCCCAACATATGCACTTAACCGAAGCACAATAAATTACTCTGCAGCAAGCTATTTTAACAAGAAGCATGCCCAAAATATCAAACTCCACTATGAAAGCTCTTATAAGGTAAGAAATCAGAAATTCCTCCCCCACCCCCTCCCTTTTGTTGTATACAAGATACTTTTCTCAAATATTTCAGTAACACCAAAAATTATGAGGCAGCATTTGACACACAAATAAAACATAATGGACGTTTTGTTACATTCTCCTTGACTCCACCCTTTGAGTGGAACCAAAATATACCAAATGACTTAAAATTATGTCCTATACTGTACTCTTTTTAAAGTACACCAAACATAGAACATGACCTACATGTTGTCCCTGCCTAACCTGTTCCCCAAATGCTCCCTAAGACCTAGTTTCTCGTATTTAATGCTTTTCCTTGATCCAACAAATATAAACATACCCAGGAGTACTGGAACCATTTGATAAACAAGGAGATGGAGGATGCCTTCCAGGTAGCGGAATGTGGAGAGTTTTAAGAGCAAACATTTGATGGTCTGTAACAAGGTTATTCAACTTTTTGACATCTGCAACCTACAATTTTCCAAATAAAATAGAGGTGAAGAAATTACACTTCATTGCACAATTCAAATTGATTAAAGAAAAAACTTAGAAAAATAAAATTCAGCACAGTGCTCCCACCAAAAGTGGTGCTGGAGAAAAGGTCGGAACCGACTAACCAATGAAATCGACAAGGAAATAATAAAAATACAACAAAAAATCCTACAACCATTTAAAAACAGAAAACAATTTGAGTTTTCACCATTATTAATAGTATCTCTTCCTCTTAGTTGTGCCCCAAATTTCCTGTCATTTAAATTTTTCCACACACAAATGATGATTCCAACTAAAACATCTCAAAAGGAGATCTTATCATGTCCGTCCGCAAATCCTAGATTCAATATCCCCATGTACAGTTTCTAATCAGAATTGAAATTTGAACTAGATAATCCAAATAACAAAGCGTTGCATAAAAAGTCAAGATACGTTACCAATCAAAGAGCAATTCTGATTACAAAACAACATCGAAAGAACCTAAAAAAAATCTATCTAAGTTTTGTCATATCATATCAAACATAGGCTGCACCCACATCACACGCCACACACAAAATTGCGTGAATTTGACTCATTTATGGTACCATTTCATCATACGATTCCCTCCTGCATATAGCACCATTTCATCATCAAATTCCCGCTGGCATGAATTTCACTCATCAGCGACCCTCTCTCATCACTAAATTCCCCTTTGCGTGAATCTGACTCACACGGTACCTTTTAATCATAAAAAAAAAATGACACCCTTTGATCATCAAATTCCCCCTTGCATGAATTTGACTCATACCCTAACCTCTAATCATCAACTTCCCAAAGAGGGTAAACACACGCGCGTGCACTTAAACCATCAGAACCAAGCTGATACAGAGCAGAAACTACAAAATTAAAAAAAAAAAAGATAAAATTGAATTAAAATAATAATAATAATAAAAAGTACCTCAACACCATACTTGATAGCAACACCAACCAAGGTATCAAATTTTGAAACATAGTGTTCAATGTATCCAACTCTGGGAGGCGAAGAAGACAGCGAAGAAGGCTTCGCCGGACTCCGTTCTTCGCTCTGTACCTCTCCGTCGTAATAATCACACACAAACCTATCGTAATAGTATCCATTGCCGTTGCTATTGCCATTGCCATTGCAATTCTCCTTCCACTTTTCCCTTTCCATCGCGTATTTCAACCCACACTTCAACATCGCAAACCCATTTTCGTATGAATCAGAATCGATCAATCGATTGATCAATCAATGAACAAACGAACGAACGAACGAATGCTGCAACGCTCGAATTCGCGGATCTGTGTTTGTTTCTGTGTTTCTCAACGTTTTCTTCCTTTTTCTCGGAAAACGAAGGAAAAGAAAATTGATTTTTTTTTCTCTCTCTCTTCCTTTTCCTCAGATTTAGTTACAAAGATATTTATTTTTTTTCTCCATTCTTATAAATAATAAATACTCCAATTAATATTAAATGAGAGAAACAAGCTTTTGAAGAAAAAAAAAATCACACACAAAATTAGAATGTAGATATTACGTGTTAATTTGGCATTAGCTTTTTTTTGTATACTTTTAGCAATATAATTAGTAATAATTTAAAATTCTCAAAATTTCGATTAACGAATAATAATTTAAAATAATACACAAAATGTAATAAAGATATTATATTGAAAGCTAAAAATAAGAGAGAAGTCAAAATTGCATTTATGGGAAAATGAATAGAAAGAGAATAGAAAAATGGTCACATATTGGTTTTTTTTTAACAAATGGATAATTTTCTTAAAAGATAATGTGTTAGGATAAACTATTTTACTATAAATAAATAAATGGTCACTTTTAATTCATGTTATTACTTTTAAAATATAAATTTATTTATTTTAATGAATTCGTTATTTAAGTGATGATTTTAAGTTTTGTATATTAATTATAAAAGTATAATTAATGTTTTAAAACATAAAAATAATATAAAATTAATTATTTCCTGTTTTATACATCAATAATTTTTAATTTATATATTAATAATTAGTTATGCACTATTTTCAATCAATGTATGTTTTACTATTAGTTAACAAAACATTTTTTTAATGTTTACCATAATTTATTGTTATTTTATTTTATTCTTTAAACTACACAGTAAAAATTCTCTTCAATCACATAATTCCTAATTGAAAAATTATCATCTTAAAAACAACTAATTACATTTTTTAAAATTATATATGTAACATGATATTTAAATTGTAATTAATATATATATATATATATAAATCTGCAAATTTTAATTATTCAATCAATCCTTTGCTTTTATTTATATTAATAATTACTTTATACACTACTTTTATATTCTAAAGTGTCAATTACACCTATATAATTAATACAAAATATATATATATATATATATATATATATATATAATACAGTAATTAAAATTTGTTGTCAAAATTTCATTGAAAGAATCAAAGCCATTATTTAAGCGGCTACTTCATAAAAAAAATATATAAATAACTACCTAAATGATGACTTAAAAAAATAAAAAAAATATCATTAAAATTAAAATGACTGTTATAAAGAAAAAATAAGTCAATTAAATAATTTTTTTTTAATGAAGTCAACTCACTAACGATTTATTCAAATCCCTAACTTTTTTAAGAAAATTACTCATTTCAAGAATTTACAGAAACAAATTTTATAAAAAGCTCACACATTCATGTTACTTTTGATCAAGTCATTAAGTCTCTCTTTAGATTTGCTCATTATAAAAGAAAAAATATATAATTTTTAATATTTAAATACTTTTTTATTTTATTTTTAAATTCTTATTTAATTTAAATTTTGTTACCTTTAATTTGTATTTCTAAAATTTATTAAAAAATATTTTTTAAATATAATATCAATCAAATCAATTACAAATTTTTCACTTTTTCACTCTTTTTCTTCCTTTTTTTTCTTTCCTTTTTCACACCCTTTTAATCCAAACTTTTCATTTTTTATTTTTTCTTTTTTCTTTTTTATTTTTTCTTTTCTTTTCTTTTCTTTTCCATACCCTTTTGAGGGAGAGGATAAATAAAGAAAAGAAAAATAAACAAATCAATTTAGTGGAAAAAAAAAACAACACAAACCAATGAAATAAACTAAACACATTAGAAGAAGGCTTTAAAACCAATTTCATGGTACCTACACCATATTTAATAGGTCTAGTGATAAACATAATTAAACAATTAATATTTGATTATAACAAGAAGTTTGAATTAGGAATATGAGTTAGGAAGTAATAGAAATGAATAACCATGTTCTTACCTTTTTTCCATAAGTTTAAGAATGTTAATCAAGTGGAGATGGTCAATAGGAAATGTACAGTTACTTTTTTTTTGCAAAGTAAGAATTATTATTGTGATGCCAAAATATTTCATATCATCAAAATCATTTAGAAATATTTTTTTTTATTGTGTGGGTACATTTTTGTTTTTAACATAATAAATGGTTACTCTAACATTTATTGGGCACAATGATTCTGACATATGTCTTTTATACATAAATTTGCCTATTGAGTTTATGGTCAAAAGTTTGAGACTTCTCAATGATCATCATTTTTTCTTCTTAAACTTTTTTTTCTTCGTCCTGTTTTTAAAAGTTAATTTTTTTTTTAAAAAAATTTATTGTATTGATTCTTGTATCTAAGCATGTGTTTTTATAGAACTTTTAAAACCCTAATTTTTCTTGAATTTGACTATACTTTGAAGTAGATTTTACTTGTAGACATTTGTCACACATTATTAAAATCTCACTTTGATCACAATATTGGAATACATCCATGCATTCTTAAGATTTTCAAGAGTTCATTCCATGCGAGTTTTTTCAACTCACGGGATTGATTTATGTCTTAAAAAAACTTTGTCCTAAAGTTTTTAATTAAAAGAATCTAAATTCTTCCAAACATGTTATAGAAAATCTCACCATTTTTCATGATGAATGACTCATACTAACGCGTAAGGGTAACTACCATTAACTAAACATCATCATTTTCTTAGTAGTAGATTTTGGGAGAATTTCATATCTCTTTAATCATTTTTAACCTGTAATAATATATTGACAACCCATATTTTTTATACAACCAAATTACAACAATCAATACTATTATTTTAATATATTTTATATCATTTAATTATAAATTTACCTTTTATTATATATATTTATATCTACATTCACCGTTAAAATTTTATACAACAACTTCTAGAAGTATCAAATCACATTTGCCAAACTTTTTTACATCATTTTTCATAAAACACAAATAAATGTGCACCTAACTTGAATGTTTAAATGCATGTAGTTGAAGTTTTCTTACGTGTCTCTTCTGCAACATCAATCTCTGTGTATCATATGTAGTACATAAATTTGATATACATCTCCATTATCTTTCCAATAAGAGAAATCTTCCCTTATAAATGTGAATGCCTCCACGATAAGATGTCAATGTTAGGACCTTATCTCTAATTACCACATGTGCAATTCACACAATTTTTGCCTATATTCCTCTCTTTTTCCCTTCCTTTTCTACTAACTGTCTTTTCTTCTCTAAAACACCCTAAAATAGTATATTTAACTTATCTTGAAATTGGGTAAAGGTCCATTAACAATCCATATTTTGAGTTAACTCAAAGTTGTAAGAGTTGTATACAAATCTAAAATTTTTGTATATCCTATATCATAAACCCTAATTATATATATATATATATACTCAAAAAGGAACGAATCAGATCTGAATTATACACTTATTATATTCTGCTATCTTCACTGAATCTGCTCACAGACACAAGAGATGGGCACCAACTCAACATTATTTCTCCCTTTCACAGTAGTGTTCTTTCTCTTCACCATTATCATCTTTCTGAGAGCCCTCACTTCAAACAAAACCAAACGAAACCTTCCACCAGGACCTAAAGGTCTTCCCCTTGTGGGAAACCTCTTCCAACTGGGTGCCAAGCCCCACCAGACCCTGGCCACCCTGGCCAAGACTCATGGCTCAATAATGACCCTCAAACTGGGCCAA
>Ga0123342_1000149_pt1 | contig 89291 bp, 44 predicted proteins | sample Turbeawhitnodule_FD_89960 | JGI IMG/M metagenome (GOLD analysis project Ga0123342, IMG submission 89960) | Root nodule microbial communities of legume samples collected from Mexico - Turtle bean Mexico white nodule | ecosystem: Host-associated > Plants > Roots > Nodule | place: Mexico: Nepantla...
ATATAAACACTCTAATAAATATAAAAAATATAAATATTTTTTTAAAAAAAAAAAAAAAATATAAAAAAAAAATATATATATATATATATATATATATATATATATATATATATATATATATATATATATATATATAAAGTTACAAGTAACTATTGACTTGTAGGATTATAGTACCGATATTCATTTTGAAAATAGGATTAGCTAACAGAAGTATATTGTGGTGCACATGTATTAAGTTTACTTTGACGATTCTTACAGCTATGAACACAAACAGAACAACTAAAGACTTGTGGCTCAAGATTAGGGATATGAGGAATCAATAATAAAGATTAATTATATCTTTGCATTTGAGTCTCAAAGTTTAACATGAGTTTGTTTTTCTCAAATTACATAAAGAACATCATCTAAGAGTGACAAAAAAATGTGTTTTCTCCTTCTAATGCTCAAGTAACTACCTCTACAAGTATGAATAAAAGATAACTTTTGATGTCTTGGATGTTCTTTCAACAAAACTCTCATATTGATGCTTCAAATGTTTGAAGTTTTTTTTACCTATAAACTTCTTGATCTTTATAGTATAAACCATCATATTTAACATCTCTTTGAACATAAAAATCATATATAAAGAAATAATAATAAAAGGTCAATTTATTAAGGTATAAGGTGTAATTAGTAAAGACAGTCTAATCCTCAATCTTATCTCAATTGTTAAAATATGTCAATCTAGTCTTCATATAAAAAAAAATATAATCTAGATGATTCTTAAACTTTTTTATCACAAGAAATAATTAGTTTTGATAAACTAAAATATTTGTCTCAATATTTTTAGCATAAGAAACTACAAGATCATCTTTCAAACTTTGTCAAATTATTAAATTGTCTTATCATATACGAATCTTAATGTTTCTCATTAGAAGTTCATACAACAGATTTGTTGTTAATAAAAAGTTCATACAAAACATAGCTCTAGTATAAGAAGCAAGTTCAACTTTAATATATTTTAATTTGTTTTTTAAATTGGACTAAATGGTCCGTTTATCCAACATAAGAATAAAAAAAACATTCACTTATAGTATGAACTAAATAACCATACTTTAGGAATTTATCACGGGATATTTTGTATTTGTATCAAATCAAAAATAGGCTGCTCATATTCCCCTTTGCTTAATTGTTTCTCACACAATGGTTTTGAATTAATGCAGTAGCCAAAAACCTAAGAATTTGAATAGAAGATTGCAATTATTGTGTAAAGCCAAAGAAATTCCAAACCAATTAATATTACACACACATGTTATTACATGAGTCATAATCACCTTTGCATATGAACAAATATAAAGAACAGAACAGAATCTCATAGAAAACAATCCATGTAATCTCATTAGCTCACAAAGCACTGATGATTATGGATAACCAAGTTGATTAGTAGTGGACTAAATCAAATCAGACATACTTGGACTACAAGCACCTAAGCACCGACTCACGGTAACACACTAATTCTAATTGGCTTCTTTTGAATTAGACAAAAACACTAAAGTAATTATACAGGGTTTTCATTATTTATAGCATATACCAGCTCATTATGCATGCTACAAAATGATTATCAATCATCATATTAGGCACTCATATACGATGTGGAACTTTTGGGACATCCAAAATCTGTGTTTCATCTTATAAGAAAATTTGTTGGCGAAGGACAAGAATAATTTCATAAACAAAATTAATATATGATTAAGTTTGAGATATTGCATGCTGAAAAAATAATCATATTATGATTGATGCTATACATATTGCTCTTTTTTCTGTTAAAAAATCAAGATATATATATTTTGCTTTGTTTTGTATATTAAAAAATGAAGGTATATAAATATATATAGACATAGATATAAAAGTTAGTGCAAATAGGTAAAAAGTGGAGATAGAAATATGAGAGAGAGAAGGAGTAGGAAAAGGGGAACAAAAGCACCTTCAAATAGGGCCCATAACATGTCCTCTCAAAAGACCCCAAGATGTGATTTTCATCTTTCTCCACTGCACTAACACATTCTTTTCTTTCACCTCTTCGTCTTCTTCTTCCACCTCCTGTCTCATATTTCTCCTTCCACTGCTACCAATTCCAATTTCCAGTCACCATGTCCGCGGAAATGCACAACGAATCAGCCTCATCGTCAAGGGCTGTGGCTGCTGCCTCTGATCATCGCCATCAGCAGCAGCCGGTGCCGGCCCCTCTCAGCCGCTACGAATCGCAGAAGCGCCGAGACTGGAACACCTTCGGACAGTACCTGAAGAACCAGACACCCCCAGTTTCACTTTCCCTGTGCAACTTCAACCACGTGCTGGAGTTCCTTCGCTACCTCGACCAATTTGGAAAAACGAAGGTCCATCTCCACGGTTGCATCTTCTTCGGGCAGCCCGATCCGCCGGCGCCATGCACCTGTCCTCTCAGACAGGCATGGGGGAGTCTGGATGCGCTCATCGGACGGCTTAGGGCGGCCTACGAGGAGCACGGAGGGTCCCCGGAGACTAATCCCTTTGGCAGCGGTGCCATTCGCGTGTACCTCCGTGAGGTGAAGGAGTGTCAAGCAAAGGCAAGAGGGATCCCTTACACCAAGAAAAAGAAGAAGAAGAACCAACTCAAGGGCCCTCATCACCCTCCCAAGTCCCTCAAGCAATTGGCCACTTGAGATCCATGGATGGTAATTTTTAATATCAATCATTCATTTCTTTCTTCATTTTTCTTATCTTTCAATTTATATGCCACAAATCACTTCTCTCTGTAGATAGGACAAACACTCATTAGTTTTGGGTCGGTAGGTAGATTAACAAACCTCATCACTATACACATCTATCAGATATGCTCATCTACAATAAATGGAAAATTTTAAGCTTTTAATAAAAAGTATGTTAGATATGGAAATACTATGGAGTATACAACTATACATAACACAAACCCTAGAAGCCTAACACAAACAAACCTAAATTCCCATCATGGTCGATTCAGAAATTGCTTGAGTAGAGTAATATAGTAGTTAAAGACCGCAAAGAATAATAATTAGTCTAGAAAGGATACACACTCTCTCTCCATTGTATCTTTTTAACTCTCACTTTCTCTCTCCTATCATTCAAAACACTGTTATTGCAGTTTCCTAATTAAATAATTCTCAGGTAGCCACTTTATACTGATTTTGGTCCTATTTTTGATTATGCTAGATGTTTTTGCTCCCCATGGCCATGCGAGCTTCATATATACGTTGCATGTGATATTCAGACAAACTAACGTAGAACACCACAAACGTACTTCAATTCGGTTAATTGAATACATGTTTTATAATTAATAAAATAAAACAGAATCTTTCTCTAAGACAACTTGTACGGTAGTGTGGTCCATAAAAATTGTGTCACATTAGAAACAAGGTAGAGAAAAGTGAATTGTTTTATCTATTTGTCTCTCTCAGCATCCACACACCAACGTTGGTTTGTTCAGTGATGGACATGTGTGTGCTTAGAATGTGTACTAATTAAAGTAGTTGTGAATGTGAGGAGAGATTACACGAAAATGACCTAGGATGTTTCCTTTTTGTTTGACTCTACCATATATACATATTGTCTCTTCCAAAATACAATCCAAAAATCTCAAATATTCTATAAAAGTAGAAAGGAAAGTTAAAAATGTGAATCTTGTCTTACAAATAATAAAAGAAGTACATAATGTATATACAGAGAAACATACTAGTCATAAACTCAACTTACCAGATTGTTTGTTCTGTCAGAAGGATATATCCCTGTTTGTCATTAAGGTTGTAAGTGTGCATGAATGTGTATGCTTCTAAAAGAGTTTTAAAACTAAAATTAGATATATACTAATACTAACCTACTACTTGTTGAGTTTAATATATTTTAAATTTTCATTGGGCCACACATTGGTTGGTAGTGTTTCTTCTCTCTGCCTCTTTATTTATATACATACTTCCATGTCCATTGAAGGTTTCAACTAGTGACCCTCAATTTGGAAAGTCCATACTTACCTATTGGAACTAATCTTAGAGCATCTTGAAAAAATTGTCTTCTTTCCCGTCAATTTTAATCTTACTATAATTATGACAGAGTCACTGACTCAGTGATAGATTATAGATAATGACAAATGTTTACTTGAAATGACACTCTCATACCATTCATCAAAGTCCCATCAGCTGAATGTTGTTGATGTTTAACCTAGAAAGGGAGAACATTTACATACCTTATCATCTTCTACTTCCTCTTTCCTTCTTATATTTCTTTCTTTTTTATCACTTCACTCATCACATTTATCATTTTCTCTTCTACATTTTCTTTTTTTTTTTTTATCTCTCATCTTTCCAGCCAAATTAGGGGTACTCTCGGGTTTAAAACCAAATCTGGAACGATTAAAACCATAGTTTTGATTCAAGTTATTAAAAATAATTATCATAGATTTTTTAAAATTTTAGACCATTTGTTATCTATTTTATATAAATATTTAATTTTAATAGAAGGTAAAATTACTCTGTAATGATTATATATTTATTTTATTTGATATTTATCTTTTTATAATTATCCTCTCATATATATGTCATTAATTTATCTATCTAAAATATATAAAAATACATGTAATAAAACGTGACCTATTGAAACCCATAATAACAGTAGATAAGACTATAAGAAGATCAAAATGGTTGAAAAAGAAAGAAAAGATAAAAGTAGACAAAAAATCAAGTTTTAAAGTCTAAAATATATTAATCTAAGAATTAAAAAAAATAGATAATTTGAGTTGACTTGGTCTTGAAAAAAAGTTAAATATGATAATTATGATTCCAATATGAAGTGATAAAAAAACAAAAATCTAATTTAATGATTTTGACTTGAAGTTATCAACTGAGTCCATTCAAGACCCTAACCGAAATTTAGGATTACACTGTGACAACTACATGTTTTGATCATATATATGATTGTTTATGAAGTAAAGTTTATATTTATTTTTATATTTAATGCATATGAAATATTTTTATTTGTGTTAGGTAATGAGTTTATATTTTTATTTGTTTCCATTCACGTATTTATTAAATAATTTTTAAAAAATTTAATTAATCCAAATATGATATTATAAAGAAACAATCAAACATATTTTCTCTCTTCAATATCAAATACTAATTAAAACAAATATAATTATATAAATTTAGAATAAAATATCAAATAAATTAAAAGTATTTTGTTTAAACAGCATCTAATCAACTTGAATATTTTTCATCATCATTAAAAACATGAACAATACCACATAATTATTTGTCATCCTATAGAAATTCATTTCAAGATGGTATTTTTTTATCAATAAAAAGAATTAAATTAATTGAAATATTTAAGTAATGCTTCAATCTTTATATAACTTATATAAAAAGAAATAAAAACCTCCAAAACAACAAACCAGCTGATATCATCCTTATAACATATTAACATATAAACCTATAAATATCTAATAATTCTATTAGAACAAGTATTGGTTATATAGCTAACCCAAAAAAAAAAACACAAACCAGAATCAAAGTCTGCACCATTTGCTGCTAAAGTAATATTTGCCAACCTGCTACAGCCATCATGGTGTATATACCTATAGATATCGACTAATTCTAAGAAAATATGGATTGGTTTATGCATAGCTTGCCCAAAAAATACAGCAACATATTCATAAACCAAAAAGTGTCCGAATGGTAAAGGCGAGTTCTGCATATTGTTCATATGCTGCATAATTTGTAACAGCAGTCCTTTTTTGTACCGTTTGTCTTCCAACATTTCATTCTGTGTTTCATTACACATCCTAGATGTGTCTTTTATCACCTGTTGCGCTGCTGCATAATGATATCCTCTTCCATCCACTGAATTCAGTTGATTCTGCATAATCATTTGCACTGTTCCACCTGCATATAGAAAACACCTCAAGATGGGATGGATGTTTACCATTCATTAAGATACTCATAATAAGTTTAAATTTGATATGTCTAAACAATCTTAAATTGTTATATTATTAAAAAACATTAATATTTATAATTACTTTCCTTCTGATATTGTAATGAATTTGGAAGATTTTAAGATTTCTTATTAAGTTAAAACTTTAAAGTGCTTGAAATTGATATCAATAAGAAATATGTTTAGAGAAAATTTCTAAATGAAGTGTATCTATATATAACACTAAGACCTACCTTGCACAGGTCCTTCATTGCAGAAGTAATATTTAGAAAATTAATTATTAATTGCTTACAACAAAAATAGAGAAACATTTCTACTTTTAATCAAAGTAGCCTGAATATTGTAGCCCTGTTAAATATAGAAAAATGATCACTGTCTATATATTACTCAATGTGGATTGCGTCAATAATTAATCAATTTAAAAGTCAAGTAACTTTGTTGGCTTTTAAGAAAATATTGTATTTCAATTCTTTTTTTAAAAGAAATCATTACAAAACTATCAAAAAAAATTTCTTCCTTTTTTGTCTTCAAACATGGACAGAAGAAATAGTCAAAATAACAAAAACAATGTCTTTTACTCTGCCAATACAAATATTTGGAAACTGAAAAAAATTGAAATAAAATATTAGTTTTTATTAATTATGAGAAGAAATTAAAATAAGAAAACTAAATTGACATGATGCATATGAATTGTATTTATAATTATTTCTAAAGGTTTTTCTTTCCGTGAGTTCTTTTTTCTTTTTTTTACTTTGAACGTTAAAACTTAGTTAGTTATCACAATGGGTGTGGCAAGAAAATTATCAATTATTTTTTCATAGAGAATAAATTCCTATAAATATTAAAGTTAAAATGCTGTGTGTGGAAATTATATTATCACCATTGTTTGTTGATATAAATAATGCCTTGAATTAACAGTATATGTGAGATATTCTAAGTTGATAGGCCATTCTTATATAGGACACTGAACATATTGTAAAAATATCTATTTATTAATAATTTGTCATTTTTATTAGTTTTTTTATCTATTCCAGAGAATAAAATAAATAAATAGCCAGAGACGTTGTTGTTGGTATAATTATTACTATCCTATATTTGTAATAAATTGCAGGTTTTAATCTAATTTTTGTTTTCTTAGTTTTGCAATTTTTGTATTTATAAGTTGTCAATAATTAAACAATATTAATGTATGCTTAATATATTATTTAATTATTAATGAAAATAGTTAAGATATATGAATATATATATATAAAAGGACTTCTTGTATAAATCTTTTTATTAAACTTTATTTTAAAAATCTTATTAATAAGTAATCTTCACTGTTATTACTCATATATAGACTATTTTTTTTATTAGAAATTAGAGACAAAATTCGTTATTATATTTTTAATAGAAATTAAACTACATGTTAACTATAAGATAATCGAATTTGGCCTAAATTGGATTATACTATAATATATTATGTAGTGATAATATACACAAATAAATTTCGTATACATATAAACTATTAATATGATGCATCGTACCATTAATTAGCATCTATAACTATAACAGCTATGCTTGCAGTTTATTATCAAGTGTATTACTTAAGCACTTTAAATTCCAACACCTTAATGTATCGAACAAGTTGCACGACATGCACCATAATGTCTGATTTCACCTAAACGCGTATATTACACTTGTTTCAAGTTTTGGTTTACACATTGTTTCATAAAATGTAGCGTTGCCATGTCTATTTTCGTACTGCATTTGTTTATTGCATTTTTGCAATAAGTCAGTTTTGCTGATCATTCTTGCATGCAGGGCCTGACGAAGACTTACTCGGATTGGGGATTTAATACGCGAAAGTGAAAGAGCATGTCCCAAAAGTACCATGATCTCTGCTGCTTAGACTAAAAATTATGACAGAAAAACATTGAAATCCCAGTACTTAATTAGTACGTAGTTCTGAACATAATAATCCTTTTGGAGCAAGTTTGGTCTGAGTAGGTCTTAAATATATATATACATATATATGTTGTATCTTGTAAGTTCTTATCACGTTAAGGATTAAATGGATAGATTTATAGATGTTTACTATTTCATACACTCATCTTATATTTACTCTCTCACACATCCATACACATATAATAGGTGATCACGTGAACGCATATGGTCCAAATATTCAATAATTAAAATTTTCATCACAATCTCATAACAAATCATGCACTTTTGGATCCCTTTATATAATTCTGAAGCAGCAGTTTTTCTGATGATATCTTTGAAGCTGTCAACAATGGGATCTCTCATATGGTTGCTGCATTCGAGGCATTGTGTTGGAAATGGGCTTCATTTTGGTGCTGAAAATGTTGAGAGGGGCATCGAGTTAACTCATTACAAGAGTAAAGAGAGTTCTTAGCGGATAAAAAAAAGTAAAGAAGGCTATAGGCATTGAAGTTTTCAACCATTTTCCCCATAATAATTTTTGCTATTCAGTTTGCTTAGAACTAACTGTATTAAACAGATCCTCATGCATATATTTATCGCCATTTATTAATTGAAAATTTATATTTTGACATTCAATAAAATACTCTCATTTTACAATTTATTATAATAATTTATATTAAAATATAAAATAACATAATTCATTTATTGTTTACATTATTGACAATATCATTTATATTAACCATACAAAATTATCTCACATCTTATTAAAAACCTTACATCGATTAAAAATAACACTCATTCATAATATTTAAACATGTGTAAATCTCAGACAAATTTTGTAAGATTGCAGAAAAAACTGATAATCAGGTTACTTAATAGAGACAAGTAAACTCCCTTAACTGAAAATTAAATGATAAACTCAATTAAAAGATATCAAAAGTTGAGTACTCATTAGAAAACAAAATTAAAAAAAAATAATTAAAATTACTCAAATTTATATATTTATGAGATTTAAAACTTCATTAAGCCTATAAAATATTATTTTAAATTAAAAATATGATTTTAGTCATGTAAAAAGTACTTTTAACCTGTGCCATTAGGGATATTTAGAATTGGATAACCCGATCTAGGGAAATACAGGCGTTAATGTAGCTAAATTCTATTAATGTCTCCAAAATATTCAAGATAATTTAAGATAAAATAAAGGTTCTCTAACCATTTAATAATGAATAAAGATTTAAAGAAAGACCAAGAGCAAAAGGAAGAAAAGATAATATAAAAAAGAAACACTAAATAAAAAAAAGGAGGACTGAAATTAGAGTGGAAACCCCTATTTATCTAAGTGTTCTAATTTGAAGTCATCCTTTTGACTAAAACAAATAGAATAAAATCAACAATAATTAGAAAGATCAATCAATTGATAAATAATAGAAAATATAGGTTTACTCATCTTCACCTTCAATCAAGAAACTTACCCTAAGAAATTTGACTAAATATAAATAGAGGATTCAAACCCACAAAAAACAAAATATTGAAATTAAATGTTTTAACTGAAAGAATCTTCTACTGTTTTAGCTTTGATATCTCCCGAAATGATTAAAAATAATAATTCCTTTATAGTAATATGCACAAAAAAAGTCCCTGCATATTATATTAGTCATATGCATATATGAACATGTCATACTTTTGAGTAGACGAGATCAGAAATGCAAACATTCATCAAGGTGTTTATAGCTTGTTTGCATAATTATTTAATTATTAAGCTCTTGAAAACTGTATATTTTTAAAATATGTTAACTATTATAAATACTAGTGACTAAAAAACACAATTTTGTTTCATTATTTATCATCATTCCCCAGTTTAAAAATTTATTTTTTATGAACACTACTACTCTCGAGTTTTTTGTAACGAAGTTGAGTGGTCTACACAACAATCCATGTGACGAACGAGCTTTTCCAAAATCCAGACCACCATGTGGGCCAAGAACAAGTGGAATAGTAGATGAAATATTGAGAAACACCAGTTGTGTCGGACTAAGGTGACCAATGGTTATTCAACAATGAGTAAAGATTACCAATGTCTGAGTATGTTTTTGAAATATAGGGGCTTATATCAAACATGAACAAAACAATTGAGTAAGAGTTCCAACATAATACACACATTCTTACACGATGTGAGTTTGTTTTTGCTAATATTAACTATTTTAAAAACAAATAAGAAAGAAATTATTTGTAGTCCTTATTTATTTTCACTTATCAAAACCTAGGTGTTTTAATGTGAAAAAGTGGAAGACAATGGAGACTATGTTGTTTTGTTAATTAAAAAACGTAAAGCGCTTTGAAACAAACAAACAAACCAACCAGGTAGTGGAAAGGGGCAAGGGAGGGCATTTGGCATAAGAGTGTTGTACATTGGAGCAAATTCTATATCGGAGCCAAATTAGGCCTAGCACAGTCGCTGATTTAATTTATAAGGAAGGACTAATAACAACAAATAAAAGGCTAGCTAAAAGAATCCAAAATTACTCCAGGATAAATTTCTATAGGAGATATTCCCTCATGACAGTATATCAGCTGCTGAAGATATGTACTTTCCCACGACCAGACCCAAACCAAGACAGCTTTTCGAGCACCATCATCCAACCATCGCCCACTTCACTTGGCTAGCTATACATATCTGCACCAATGAACAATTTTGTCAAAAATTCTTCAGCAGAGCCGTGACAAGTGTAAATTAAGATATCTTCTATCTCAAACTATCATTACTTCTTTAAATACCAAATGTTTAGAACGAAAGAATAACCCACAACTACGCTTTAGGTATTATTCACTAGTTAGATAGATCAGATCGTAAATCACCAAGATTCTAACAACCACAAAATAATGCTGGTTTAAAGTCAAAAGCAACGGACACATTTACATAATTGTATTCAAAAACAAAATTAAATTCTTTCTAAAGTGACACCTTATCTAGAGCACCTGGATAGTATATATGCATGCAATCAATTGAAAGTAAAAAACATAAATGCCTTTGGGTAGTAATTTTTATCCACAGGTAATAATCAAGAGCATAATAAAATGAGATTCGATAAGAATTCCAGATTTTTGTACCTAAAGATATCTATGAAATGACACTTATTCCTGAATGACTAAAACCAAACAAATTTGGATTTATTAGTAATCTGAAGCAGTTGTCTTGCTCAGATTTCTAAATATGATGTGTGAAGCAAGGTTACGAGTGTTTGGCTTTCTATTGTTGAAAAGGAACCTCACATATACCAATATGCAACTAGTTCGTGCTTTTCCACGTGCTTTAGGAATGAAACTCAAAAACACACTAGTAGTAGTACTCATCCTACCAAAACCACGGATCACACTGTCATTGTACTCTTAGAGAAAAAATAACTAAACCCCAAAAATTAACTTGTTTGTTGAAATATTATTACTAGAAATTAAGCAGACATTAAAAACAGAACATCTTATTGGTATTTTTCTTAAAACCATAACTCCTAGAAAGTTGACATTTAGTAGCATTGGCCTGAAAACGAATAAAGTGGATTTGAAAAGATAGTAAAAGGAAGAAAAATTACCATTTATCAAGCAAAAGAAATAGTCCTTATATTGTCATAAGTGATACAAGCTATAATCCTAACAAATATAATAAGAAACAAGGTAAAAAAAATAAGACAACCTCAATAAACAAAGGAATCATTACCATTTTCCTCACTGTCTTTATTTTTATGATTTTTAAGACTGAAAACAACATCAAAAGAAAGTATACTTTTTTCTCCTATAAGAAAATCAAACTTGCACAAAACCACTGGAGTGGTTAAAAGGATAAAATTGGGGGGGAGAGGAACAATTGACTAGAAGCCACGGCTAGCATCAAACTTTCATCTACGCACTTCATGTTCTCAGCATAGGACCATCCTAAGGATCTAGGTCATCACTACTTCAGTACAGGACAAATGGAATCTTGTTGAATTTTAATTCATGGATATTAGATACTTCTCTAAAATAGTCTCCTAACTTTTCTAGTATGCTGATTAGCTAGCAATAATCAGAGGGCAAAGAAAAGAGCAGCACCATGCAGAAATAAGAAACAAAACAACCAAGCTAGAGATTGGATACCTTGATCCTAGCCTTGCTTTACACATCCATACCAATTAGGTATGATATGTAGCAACTGGAGTCATTAACTCATCATCGATGAAATCTATCAACTTAAACCATACTAGTATTTATCAAACTGGGTGAATGGGATTAGTTTTAATTAAATGACATTTGGTAAATCAACCTCCCGAACCTTTTATTTGTGTCTAAAACCCATTCTTTACAAAATCCGGTTCACTTCACATAGATAGAAAGTCTGGGACATGTTACCGTGCCTGTAGTTGCACCTTTCTTGAAGATTTGAACAGAGCAAATAATAGATGCAGCTTCTTGCCAGACTCCACCAGTACCTACCTACGTTGAGAACAGATGACAGGTACAAATAACTAGAGAGGACACTGAAGGTTTTCCTTTGAGAATGTAAAACCACATGGTGAACAGTCTTATAGCTGTGTGACATCAATCGTAACTCCTAACTGAGTTGGAATGGAACTGGACTGAGATATGTTCATGACATCAATCGAAACTCCTAACATAGTTCATATCAAGTTCCTCAGTTTCGTAAGATGGTACCCAAATACAACATTTAATATGGATAATTTTTAAATTAAAATAAGTGAATTTAGACAAACTCTTAACCCATTGTCAATAGATGACCAGGCAAACCAGAGGGCAATTTGTACAAGTTCAGTGTTCATCAATAGCAGACAATTTCTCCTCAGTTGCTAAAGAATATACAACAGAAAGTTAAATTCACTATGACATTTGTGCCTCAACTTTGCAAAACCCCGAGTTCAAATAACCATTCCAACAGATTCAAGAATCCACAAGTGACCTTAAACTTATAAAGTTAACTCATTAAAGTCGTTTTGTAAAAATGGATTCCAAAATTGGAATCCATTTTTATAGTTATACTAAACAAGACAAGTTAGTAAATAACATCCATAAAGCCTTTCTTGGTATTGAAGGGATGGCTAGACAATATTTCTCAATGGGACCGAGAAATCATGGGTTATCAATTGTGTTAGTTTTAGTTAACCTATCACTGCCATCATATTTCTAAGATCCATCTACTAAAGTTACTGCATGGTAGTGGCTTCCTATCCCCTAAATCAACATCAGTGTGCCAGAAAATATCCCATGAGTTCAATCATCAACATGTTTCCCCCGATTTACCTTATTATATTAGACCACAACTACCCAAAACCGCATCACATTTATGAAAGTTGAAATATAGCACACATGTACCACACATGGTTCAGCACTGCATTTATAAAAGCAGAAACATAGCACCAGTTTACCAAGATTGGCTCTATTTCAATCAGATACAAAAGGAAAGTGAAATATAACATTAACAACAGCCACTGAATGCAGAACTAAAAAACAATGATTTGAATGTGAGAATCTTCAACACACTAATACCACAAAGAAAGATAAAAAAAAGTATATAGACCAAGACACATCTGTATACAGAAGTTATTCAGCAATACATGTGATTTGTAAGGTTTGAACACATTTTAGTCCACCAAACACTAATCAATCCTTGGGTTTATATAAACTTCAAGCTAACTTACAAATTAAGAGAAGCCATACAAAAAAGAATAACGTTGGACACTTCAGTCAAAAGATTTAACAGACCACCCACATTAATGTCAATGTCACCAGAAGCTTAAAAAAGTGATTATAATACTAAACCAACATCAGAACCCAGCTAAAATCTATAGTCAAGAGGACTAGCTCAACTCAATACCTCAACCATTTATACAGAAAAACAGTTCAGAAAAAAATATCTCACCATAAACTATGATATAAAGAACCTGTCAAAGCGAAGTACTAAAGTGCACCACTAGCGAGTATATTTAATTGCAGAACTCCAAGAAACAACCAATTCAGAGCATTCAGTGAACCCTAGAGTCTAAAACCAACATACAAAACCTATTTTTCTTTTCCCAAAAAAAGTAATTCACTGAAGAATCCCCTGGCGAGCCACTATCCTGAAGTTCAAAACATCATTCGTTCGTTGAAAAACCAAACACCAAAAAGTACAACGTGGATCAAATCAAGCCAAAAGGAGATAAAAGGCAGAAAGAAATTGCATCTCACCGTTAGAGCCAGATCGTTTCCCGCGCTTAATTCTCTCGAGCTGAACCTGTGTGTCCATAAACATCTGCATCCTCTGGACTTCAAGATCTTTAGCAAATTGCATCCTCTGTTTCTCCAAATCCACCATCTGCCTCAGCTTCTGTCCCTCCACTCTCTCATACACTTCTCCAAACCTCTCTATCGCCTTCGCCAACCTCCTCATCCCTTCTCTCTCCTTCTCCCCTTCCTCCACCTCGCTCCCCCTCCCTTCATCTTCCTCCTCCTCCTCCTCCACATCGTCCGCCTCCTCCTCCTCCTCTTCCTCCTCCTCCTCATCAGCCTCCGCAGCCGCTGCAGCCGCAGCCACAGCGGAGTAATTCCTTCTGAAGTAACCCTCGTCCATCGCCGCCGCAGCGGCGGAGCGCTTCTGGGGCAGCGCGACGGCCGTCGGTGTCACCGCAATTGCAGGCGAGGAAGAAAGGTTCTTACGATGCGGCAGCAGCGGAAGAGCCACAGGCGGCGAAGGAGACGGCGAGGAGGAAGGAGGTTTCTTGGCGTTGAAATTAGGGCCAATCAGAGCATCCAATCGTTCGTAGAAAGGCCAGGAGGAAGAGAGAGTACCATTGGAGGACGAAACCCTAGCCTTCTCGATCTTGTACTTCTTCTTTATGGTGTCGATGCGGTTCTTGCACTGGACGTCTGTGCGGTGCGTCTTCTTGGTGTGGCCGTGGAGCGCGTTGACGGCGTCCGCAACGTCCTGCCAGTCCTTCTGGCGGAGGTTGCCGCGGTTGAGTTCGAGGTAGCGTCGGCCCCAGGCGTCGACGAGCGTGGAAGAAGCCTCCTCGGACCAGCAGTCCTCGCGGACGGGAACGGGGCGCGACGGCGGCGCGATGGAGTCGTTGAAGTCGGGCATCGGAAAACGGAAATTAGGGTTCGGGGAAGAAGAGAGAGAAAGAGAGAGGGAATGCGGAAAGAGAAAGAAGAGAGAGAAAGCGAAACGGCAAGGCGAAAGAGTGGGAAGGGTGGGGGATAATACGGTACGGTCGCCGGGGAGGGGCGCGTGTTGTTGGGGGAACCCCCAGTGTGTGAGTGGCTCGCGTCATCGGATCGGCTCGGCTTGACCGCTACAACTACTACTATCGGAAACACCCAATTATTTTCTCATTTTTAAATTTCAAATTTATTAATTAATCAATCAATTCATGCCATTTCCGCTTATTTTATTATTATAAATTATACTTATATTTTATAAATGCGTGGGAAAATACATAATATTCTCATTTTTCAATGTGTTTTGAATTTTTAGAGGGGTGAGGGTTGGAGGGGGAGGGCAACGCGCGTTGTTGCCGACTTGACTTGCGGTGTGTGACGGCTCCAAATTCCGTTTGGCATTTTTCTTCTTTTTTGGATTTTATTTTCATTTTTGGTAATAATTTTGGGCAGATAATTATAAATAAGGAGAGAGATATAGGTTTTAAGTTAAGAAGATAAGAGTAGTGAGCGTTTAATTAAGATTAAGATTAAGGCCTTAAGCTGCGAGCGGGGATTGGTGAAGATTAAGATTCAGTGGGTGTGATTGATATATACCTTGCGTTGCGTCTACACTCTCTTTTTCCGTTTTGTTTTCTTTTCTTAAATAAACACGCCGTGACCCGTGACCACTCCGATTCCACAGTGAGCAACTGTTTTTTTATTTTAAATTAATAAAAAAGTTTAAATACTTAAATACAGCAGACTTTTTTTTTCAAATATCCTGATTTTAATAAATATTTCCTCAAATTACCTATTACACCATTATTAACATAAATAGCCCTTTTTTTATGTTGAGAAATCAGTTAAGACACACCAATTTGTCAATAGTCTATTCAATTCCTTTTCACAATTGTTTTGAGAAATCAGATAATGCTAAACTGATTCCTCACCAGAACCCTTTTTTTGTTTTTTGTTTCAAATTTATTAAATAATTATTAACAATTTTGAATAATTGAATAATTTCTACTTGTTATTAAAATGAAAATCAATATTTGTGAATAATTGTTGTTAAATGAAATTTGTGTATAGTTATTTAATTTTATGTTTTCTTTTTCTTAAAAAAATGTATTAAATTAAGTAAATAAAAAATTCACCTTTATTAGTTAATACTTAAATTAAACATTGAATTAAAATAATATTTTATGAATAATATTATTTATTGTTCCCATCAATAAATCTGAGTCGAATCTTGGAGGTGGATTCCAGGTTAACTTTTCAAAATTGTCACTTTGATACACTTGAAGATCACAATGAGAGAAGCCTATTGATAAAACTATGGCGATCATGTGAGTAAGAGCATTGAAATATGAGTGTAATGTGTATATTGTATAGAATAATGTTTACTTGGGGGTTTTGGTAACCATAATATATCCCCGTATTTTAAGGGTGTAGATTTGCAAAGTATTGTCTCACTGATTTTGTTTTTATTTGCTTGTTAGAACAAATAACTGATTCAATTATATCTTTTTGTTGTTTTTCTGTTTTTTGTTATTTTAGAGAATGTCAACGTATTACCACTTGTCAAGGCCGACCTTTTTTAGGGTCATTGGGCTTTGTCATATTTGGATTGAGCTTTATTTATCTATTGGGCCTAAGCTAAGTGGGTCGAATACAAACATTTAAGTGATTGGGTCGGGACCAAAAACAAATGTTTAATTCATTTTTGTTTTATTACTTTGCAATTTCAATCTAATGAAGGTTATCAGGTCATATTCTTACTTAATTTTATTTTACCATTAAGATATTTTTACTCCCGTCAATCTCTCATTTTTTTCGTAGGCTATTGGTCAGGAGAATACATGCAAAAGTATTTTGACGTTCAAGTAAGTACTCGGTGTTCGGTGCAATTAATGTGCGATAATCACTTACATTTTTCTAAAAAAATTGAGACTATTTATTTACTTATTACGAACCGTTATTATTGAGCCGAATTAATGTTTGGATCGTGATTAAAAGTATATTACCTAATTTTCTCCTCATCTTAATACATTTTGAATATGTTGGTACCAAGATTTCTAAGTTTTATCCAATTCCAACCAGTATAACATGAAACATAGTTAGAAGAGGGACACCCTTAGTAATAATACCTGTTGTGTTTGCAATATGAGGAAATAATTAGAATCAATTTTTTTACATGTCAAATTACGTTTTTGGAAATCGCGTGTTGGAGGTGGGTAGGGATAATAAGAGCCTAACATAACAATATCATGTCTCATTTTCTGCAATTTCAACTAAATCAGTTAAATCTAAAGCAAAATCTGATGTTTTGGAAAAGTTTGAAATTGCAATAGTTTTGTGCATTTGGGAACAATGTAATGTTTAAAGATAGGAGAGCGAAAACTGATGAAATACTATATATGGCTCAATTAAAAACATGTACTTGGATGAAGCATAAACTACCTAAGTTTATTTGTTCTGTGACTGGTTCTTATGTCTAGTCCAATGTCTCACGAGCATTAAGTAATTTTATTTGAATGCATTTTGTTACGTGTCCTTTATACATTGGTGCTAAGTCTACGTGATGATCTATGATTTTGTGTGCTTAACATGAGAAACTGGTTATTAATTAACATATTAACTTTTGTTAAAAATAAACTCGATTTCATTATATATCTCACTCTTCCACTTTTACACTAAGAATGAATAATGTATCTGGTTTTACTTTTTCGGTAGGAAATAAATTCATAATATTTTGTGGCATACAAATGAAATTGCGACAAAGTAGCACGTTTGAACTGTAAGGCACTAGTGCGAGACAAGTGTGGGCTATGGTTCGCATTACGCTTACCAAATCTCCAACAATATTATAAAGTGTGTATTATATTTGCATTATCACATTTATTATATTATTCTACATTATACATTTCCAACATGAAGACATGAAAATTTTCACGAAATGCTAAAATAATAGTATTGTACTATTGTACCATAGCGTTTTCCATTGCCTTATAATAGTATTATATTGAAATGAATCCAAGTGAAAGGTGGAGACAGAGACATTGTAACTCCCACCTTGATTATTCACAAGTGTGAGGCGCCGCTAGCACATATATATGATCATATATGGTTCCACATAATATAATATTCAAAGTGTCTAACCTTTTTTTCAAGAGTATTTCATCATAATCAAATTTATGAGATTATCTCTAGTCATTCGAAACATTCACATTTGAATTCCTACAGTTCTTTAACATTCATATATTAAATAATTCTAATGCAACAAGTTTTTATTCCTAGAAAAAAAAATTAGCAATTAATACTTCTTCTTTGATGTTTCGAAATTATATGTAAATTATGTAATTAATTGTTTATAAGTTAAGAGTTTAAAACCTTTAGAAGAATTATAATTAAAGTTTACAAATTATTATATATAGAAGTTTGTGATGAAATGATAATAACATATGCAATTTGTTTTCTCATATGTTAATTATTTAGGATAAACAGTTTAAAAAGTGTAATCAATAGTCAAACATGCTATTTGATACCCTGAAACAAACAACTTGGGTCATACTTAAAAGTTAGCTAGTATTATTTTCTTTTAAAAAATTCTGAGTAGGTTCGTTTTAGGGATTGTTTTATTTGTATTGTGATTTGTTTTTTTTAACTAAAGATTGATTATAAGGATTTTGTTAGGATAGATTATGATTTTTTTTAAAGTAATCTACCTTTTCTTTTCAATTTTAGGAATTGATTTGGTAGATTGTAGAGTCTGAAGATTGTACATAAGCAAGATGTTGAACAGGTTGATTTTAAACATTTTTTTTATAAAGATTGAAACATTCTCATCAACCTTTTTTTTATAAAGATTGAAACATTCGTCTCATTTTATTTTATTTATTTATTATTAATAAAAAATATATGAGGAGTAAGTGTTGAAATTATGTGTTTAAGAGTTTATATTTGTCATTATCACACTAATATGATCTTTGATGTAGTTTTAGAATGTGGGCAATAGGAGACGTCCCGTCCAGAGAAAAAATGGTAGGGTTAGCTTCAATTAATAGTCTATGAATCCCATATGCAGAAGGGAGACCAATTGTAGGAGTAGATGGGTAGATAGATAGATAGATGCGCAGAGTGGGGGTAGCTTTTGAAAATGAAATTTATGAAAATAAGCATTTTTATGTGATTTAAATTTATGGTGTGTTAGATATGGTGCATAGAAATTAAGTAAAGTAAAGAAGAGACAGAGAGAGGAAGTACAGAGAAGATTCAGACAAAGGAGGTTAGTGAGTTCACCTGATCCACTCGCAACACTGACATCCCATGAGAACATCACATTTCAATGATTCATTCATTGTTTTATAGTTACATGGAGCAGCCTCTCATTCACTCAACTTTTTTGTTGGCCCCAGACATATGGTGGGGCTTCAGAGTAAAAACCGCATATATGCGTTCGAATCACAAAAAAGAATCTGAAATAAATCAGAATCAGAACCAAACAGAACACAGAACACAGAACACAGAAGGCAACACAAGCTTACCCAAGGCTCAATGATCTGGCGCCCAGTCAATCCAAGACCCCAGAAACTCCACTGTGTAATCAATCACCTTTTCAGGATGCCTCACCCACTAACCTTGCTAACTCATAGTCACAACAAATGCTTAAAGAGACACACAATACAATAAACATTATTTGGTGGAAACCACACTCTCATCACACTTGCTAGCTAATTTCAATTCTATTCCTTTCAGCCTTTTCTTTTTCATTTTTTTTACCCTTAGTTTGTGCCCAAGTACACCGTGGCTTTATACACATCCATCATCCATGAATCCGAGGGACCCAAGACCTTTTTTTTTCTCTATTCAAATATAAAAATGAATGAAAAGCTATCTACTTGAATTTATTCGCATTATAATATATGTTTAAAGGGTGATGCAAGCATTACGTCACCCTCTCGTTAGCGTTGGAGAATGACTGACACCGTCGAACACTAGAACATTGAACCACGGGAATAAACGTGAATAGATTACTCCGTTGTTAGCAATGGCATAAATTCTACCATACGTCTCAATCACCTTCCATTGTGATCCATTACAGAACGACGAATGCCCCGAAAACCAGACACAACAGGAGTGGGATCCTTTTCTCCTGTGTTTCAATCATACACTTGCTGTATTTACTTTTCCATGTGCAGTACTTCAATTCTAATTCCAACTCTTCATCGTCAACAATTAATCAAAAGCTAACACAAACTCTAAAAATTCCTTCTTATCACCCCTTCCTGAAAATTACAAAATTATAACACACCTCCATCATCAATCATGCACCCTACCAACTAAACACCAACACCCCCCTTCGAAATCATGATAAGCTGATAACGAAAGCTTAAAAAAATGGCAAGCAATAAAGTTGAGCTCTTTGATCCCTGACTTTTATTCAAAAGGGTCTCACTTAGTCTCATAATCACAACGTATTATCATCTCATTTTTATTTCATATCCTAATATCTTCAGCTATTAGATACAAACCGAACTCTTTCAACAGACAGACACGTATTCCTATAGTTTTAACCCTATATGATTAAGAAAAATGAAATGAAACTATTTAGTTGAAATTTGAAAAATGGGTTTTGAAGTTTGGAAGATGGAAATATATATGTTGGTATGATATGATATAATATAGGGAGAGGCTTAAGATATTGAACAATTGAAGAAGAAGAAGCGTTTACAGTAGTTATATATCAGGTGGTGACTCGGAAATGCTCTCCAAGTGAGGCCTCCAAACGGCTACACGTCCTCGTCTTCTGTCTCTCTGCGTAGAAAGCTTCTCGGAGAGTATTTCAGTTAAGTAGCGATCGTTCGAGACGAGCAAGTTGGCCACGGAAATGGCGTCACTGTTGTTGTTGTTGTGATTGTGGCCGTGGTGGTGGTTGATTCTCTCGGCGTGGTGGTCCTTCCTTTTCTTCTTCCCGGAGGAGGGTCTCTGGCGGTGGTTCTTGTCGGAGGGGGGAGAGGGGAGGGGCATGAGGAAGTAAATCTTGCCGCGCTGGAGGTCAGCGTCGGGAGGAACCACGACGATCTTGGGAACGACGCCGTCTTGGGTGGAGGGAGAGGATGGCTTCTTGAGCACGTGTTTGGGGTGCGCCTTCATGATCTCGCTGGCCTTCACGGTGCCGCTGATTTCCTCGACGCGGCCGTTGGAGTGCACTATACGGATTACGTCGAGTGCTCCGCATGGAAGAATGCAAGAGATGCAACACCGTATGCTGTTTCTCATTATTTCTTCTTCCGCTCTCTCTCTTTGTGTTGGTAACGCAACTATCATAGAAAGAAGAGAAGAAGTAGCGGAAAAAACTAGAGAGGGTAAGAGGGTGAAGAGAGAGAAGACTTGGTATTGAGATTGTGTGCTTTTATGTTTTAGTAATGCAGTGGGAATAAGTCACATAAAAAAGTTTTGTACCAGATGATGCCTTTATTTTCGTTATTATCTGAAATATTTTTTCACTTGACAAATGCTAAACATCACTTGAAGCACGGTTTAGTTGATGCTATTGAATTTGATCTGAGGGAAGTTTTGAATGGATGGAGGAGTATTTATTTATTTTGCATGATGGTGTGAATAATTGCAGAAGAGTATGTAGTTAGGGTTTTGATCCATTATTTAGGCCCCTCACATCACAGCACCACCCTTTTGTTTCGTGTTGTGAGATGAATAGTATTAGGTTTGGAATGGAAGGTTGGTATAGTGATATGAGTTGACACATGGCACAGTGAATGATGGGGACTGCTTAGCAAGCAAAAGCTTAGAACCTTTTAAAGGGGCCGTGAGTGGATGTGCGTGTATCAATCAAAGGTTGACACTTGTCGGCCAATAATGAATATTTACACTTAGTTTAGGTGAGGAGGGTAGTGGTGTGGGGTCAAGAAGAGAGAGATTATATATGTTTTGGAGTGGGAATGGGAAGTGAAATGAGGTAAATGGGTGAAGAGATCTTGAGGGGAGTTCGTGATCTTTCAATTTCCCATAGCAAGATCATGTGGAATGAGGTTTTCATAGGATGGAAAGTGAACTATGATGGACTTAACACACTTTATCTCTACTGGGTTTTAGGTTAGTGAGTGAAGTGCTTTGACTAAGCCAACCCACATGCACTTCCAAATCCCATTCTACCTACCACAATAATCTATACTATATTTATGATTATTATACATCTCATGCACCCACGGGGATGCCCCGAGCCACTGCTGCATCGCTGGAAGCTGAGGGGTTCTTTATCCTCCAACAAATATTGACCAACACCATTTGAAGTGACAAGTAAAAGAGACAGGGTTGAATCCGAACAAGTCATTATGCACCTAGGTTCCTCATATTCATTTTGTATTAGCTTCGGTGCCTTTTCTTATTAAGACCAATAGTTTACACGCATGTGGTAATACCAACCTTATTAAATCAACTTTAAGTTTAGTTTCTTTCTGTGAAATTTGATATTTTGACCTTTTTTTATTAAGAAAAATATGTGGTAACAAGAAAATAACTTGTAATAAGGTTATGGAAGAATCAAATCCACAATAGGTATATAAGTTGGTTGTCACTTTTTTAATGGATCCCAACAACATATTTACACTCGTTTCTATTATATAACAATTTTATTTTTAACTGAAAATTATGTTAGGATTTCTTCATTAATACTATTTCATCTTTGTTAATAAGTAATTTCACCAACTTCATACATAGTCAATTTTCAATCAGATCAATCTTGATAGTCACTTGAATTTGTTAATTTTATTATTTTTTAGGTTGTCATCCCTCTTCTTATCATATTAGTCAACACTACCATCTCATTATAGCATTAACTTGAGTGCGACAAAACATTTTGTACACGTACATACTCTCACTCCACACTAAAATGGTGGTCGTTAGCATCACCATGAAGACATATCAAAATACATAGACTACGTACTAAGCAAATTTTCTAAGTCTATACAAGAACAAGAACCATGATTGATTTATAATTAAATAATTAATAGTTTAAAGATTGTTAATATGATTTTTATGAATTTTTGTAATGTAGAGATTATTAATTTGATGATATTAAGACATATAATGTGAGTTTAATTAAATTATTTAAGCCATAAGAATTTAATTAATAATTTAACAAAATGACAATGACCTACATATTAATTTAACATATGTTTATTTATTAAGTAAAATTTGTATGATAATCTCGTGAAACAAGTGATAAATTTTATTCAATAATAAAAATGTGCCAAAAAAGATCTCTTGACAATATTCTTCTTACATGTGATGAAAAGTGATTCAGTTGGAAATGAAATCAAAATTTAATATAGAATCTTTATTAACAACAAAAGCCAGCTAAGTTTGTGCACAACCTCAAATCTCATATAGTTCACTTACATGTTACAAATCAACCTAAATTCTTGTTTCTCATTTGGAGAAGTTGAAATATGTGGGACTTCAAAATCTCTCTTCAATTCAACTCAATGCATCCACCATTCACTCATATGTATTACTATTTTTTTTACCTTTAGGCTTCTTTATCTTCCTTTTAAGAGCAAAACACCCTGATACAATCAGAGCCTGGTGAAGGAAGAAATTTTAATTTATTTATTTTTCTCCTATACTATTGTTTATTTAAAAAAAAATTAACAAAAAATATTTTCCTACGATGATTAGTTGTTGTTTTTGGATATTTAGCGCCGATTATTATTGAAATAAAGACAGTTTTCATAAAAAATATATAATTTAATTCTATTCGGTGTAAGAATTCATCCTATAGGTACATTATGTGAAGTAATTAAAATAATATGTAAGAAAGGTTTATATGATTGAGGGTCCATTAAAATAAATTAAAAAATAATAAAAAGTGAGTAAACTAATTATGTAATAGCCAACTTTAGTCTTTATCTTTTTATCAACAAACCAGTGAGCCCCCAAAAAAGAAAAACAAAACGAAGTAATAATAGTGTGTGAAGAATTGAAAAGGAAAGGGAAAATTTTGCAGCCCCAGAATGGTTGGGCAGTGCACACAATAATTGATTGGGTAATCAGAGATGTTGTTCGAAAATTGTTGCAGAGTGAGTGGATAACTTGCATACAAATATATACATATATAGTCTTTCAATTGTGTGAAAGGACGTGTTTTAGTGTTTAGCAATTTGGAAAGCAAATGAGGGTGGAACATTATTAATGAGTCTAATTAGAAAGACTCCAAATCCAGCCAACTGAATCAATCAAAGTGTTTCAGAAATCAGGGGTTGTGCTTAGTGACTGCCCCACAAGCTGCTCCTCACATATTAACCACTTTTTATTTCGTGCTCTTCTACTCATCAACTTATATATAATTATAGTTATGTTCTTTGCTTCGGTTAAAGAATATAACTCCCAAGAGAAAAATAGTAAGAAAACTGGACAAAAATGCAAAAACACGGTGATAATTGAAGTTGTTGAAAAATTAAGAGATATCTATCTCATCTGTATATCACCGAATCTAAACCTCTTCTTATAAGTCAATTTTGTAAATATTATAAATATGAGTATTGTCGATCTCAAATCTAGAACATTCAGTTGAAGTCAATTAAATCTCGATATGATCAATAAATCGTATCTTTCTAAACTTCATGAATTGGCTCTAAAGAATGAGGAAGCTCCACCTATACTTTGACGTTCAAGTCAGTAAGAGTGTAAAAATATAGTAAATATAGTGTATATGATATGAGTTGAGAGTACTCATTCTATTGTGTTATGCAAGTTGTTTTCTTTTCTTTATGTAAGACAGTACTCTCCCTCTCTCCTTGTATCAGATATTGTTATTAGCTTAATTCACTAATAAATATTGTTTCTTATTTAAAGTTAATTATTCAGAATCTCTTAATTTACATGATACGATATTAATTAATGCTCTTAAATATGAATATCCATAATATCGAGTTCGACCCATAACATTTTAAAATTTACTTATTAATATAATATAAGAATCTATCACACCGAAAATTTGTTAATTTTGTCATACCATTCATTATCATATCACTATCAAATCACTCATAAATATATAATATATCAAAATTGAATTTAATTTAGCAAGAAGTAAAGAGGGTGAGGGATTGAGACCTGATTGTATCAAAACCAATTTGCACTTCCCAGTCAATTAAATTCTTCAATTAATACATGATATTGTCATATTGAGATATTGGAATGGTTGAGACCCCACGAGAGGAACAATGGGGTGGATTTAACACAAGGGTCGTGTCAGATTGGCCCTATGGTCTTAAATGTTGACCATTCATATTATTGTGATATATATTATCATTCCTTGTTAGTACAAATTGGCGGATAATGAAAACAACATAGAAAGAAGAGAAAGGAAAAAAATTATACCTTTTGTTTTCCAAGTAGTTTGGTTTGATCCGATATTAATTAAGAGTGGTCCTTAAATTAGTTGGATGTACCCTCCCACCATTTTAAGCTTTCACATACCAACTCATTTTATTTTAACTTTAGCTATCATAAATTCTTCTTCCATTATTCTTCTTTCTACAAACAAAACGTAGTATCTTACTTTATGAATAAGGCTTCACATTTTGAAAAAAAAAACTTGTAAAGTTTCACAAGTATATTAAGAAAATGCATTTTAATCATATGCTAGTTGGCTAAGAGCGTGAAAGAGTAGTTTAGTGGACTTTTACGTTGAATAACTTGTTTTATCTAAAAATCCATTTAAAACTTTATATATTATTTTATTTGCTTCTAATTTATCATTGTGACATTATTCTCCCAGTGAATCTTTAGCTTATATTATTGTCTTCACTTAATCATTTTTAACTAATGTGAATCACGTTGAAATGATTTTCCATTTTTTGACTCGTAGTGTCTCTTCAAACCACCTTATCATTATTAAGATGAAAAAGTTATCCAACTCTTTCCACCTAAGATATGAAAAAGAAAAAGCTACCCTACTTCGCTACTTCCACTTCATTTATTTTGTCCAACTCTTAAGGCAGAAAATTGGTACCACTTACCGGTATGCTTTTTCCTTCAAATATGCCATATAATTAACTATATCGATTTAAAAGGTATTGCTGATAAAAGAAAATCAATTTAAAATTAAAAAATATATATAACGAACTATTTTTTCAATGGGAACAAATGGAATTGAAGGAAGGTTTGGTCAACCTTGTTTTTGGCATCTCAAGTCGATAAAGGTGACAATCAAAGCAGGTTAAGCTATAGATAACTGTGTTAAAATATCTCAAACCATCATAACATGTATAAACAGTTACCCTTTATTTTCAGAATTTGCTTTAAAAATATATTAATCAAATATTAGTGGGTATTTAAATTAATTTATTTAAAAAAAACATTTAATTGAAAAAACAATTTGTGGTAGATTATTTTGGTGGATTAGTGCACTCAACCACATGTATGATGAGTACTCATGGGATGTTAATGTACTTATCCATGCATGACCAGCTAGGTAATATATGCTTAAATCGGTGATTATATTATAAAGTGGATTTTAAGTCCAATTCAACCTTATAAATAAGTTATGTGTTACATTATATTCATACATACTTTGTGGGGCGAAGGAATATCGATTGTTTATATTATCACGTTGTAGATTGCATGATCCAAATAAATGTGAGACACAAGGGCATTCTTTTTTGGTGAGTAATTTATCTTATTTTACATCTATTGTTTATTTCCCATGATTATTTATTTTAATATGTTCAGTAACTCGTGTTATTTCACTTAATGTAGGATAGATTCAAGAGTATTGTAATCATCTAGCAATATAGAATTGACTGTGGACAATTTCTTAAGGTACTTCGACGTGAGTGGAAACCCAAAGTGTATTGTAGTTAACTCATAATGTCATGATTGAGAGGCTGACAAAACTAGACATACACGTGTCGTATGTAGGAGGAGATCAATATACATTACTTATATATTTTTCTTATATACTTAAATTTTGAGTTATTAAATTAAAAATTATATTATATATGAAGTTCAATTTATGAAAATAGTGTACTTAATTTATTATGGGAGTATTGTCATAATTAATTTATGAAAATATTATTATTATTAATGACAATAAAAATTGTATTAAAAATTAAATTATATTAAAAAATCAATTTTATACTACACAACTTACATAAAATAAATAAGAATTTCATAAAATAAATAATTCAAATTATACATTATAAAATAAAATAAAAATATGTATTTTAGATTGTAATTCTAAAATACAAAAAAAAAATTAGAATACATAATTTAAAATATATGTTTTGTATTTCAAAATCCACAACTAAAATATAGATTTTCGAAGGATAAAATTAACAATTATTTTTTATGGGAGTGCAACTCATAGAATGGGAGTGTAGATTATAATGGCCTTCTTCTGTCCATAACCCAAAACTTGAAAAATATTGAATAGTCCAAAAGAATTACCAATCTTCCTTTACAGACGGTTTCTTCTTGCACTTCCGTATCTTTTTCTCTCACCTCCATAAATTTTCGAATTTTCAAAAATGTCCCTCTATAATATTCCGAATTAAGTATTATGGAAGTCATTTTTCAAATTTATAATTAACTTTCGGATTATGTAATAGTCTTTTTTTCAGATGCATAATTACTTTTCGGATTACATAATCTAGAAGTCTTTTTTCAAATGTATTTCGAATTACATAATCTGAAAACTAGTTTATGGAGGTGACAAAAAATGATAAAAATATATTTTCATGTTGTGTATAGAAGTGGGAGAAAAAGATATGGAGGTGCAGGAAGAAACAGTCTCCTTTACAAATACATGAGTTGGGCTTACATCTTCTTCTTGCTTTCTTTTTCTTCTATAAGTGTTTTTTTAAATAAAAAATGTAAGTTAAATTCATGAAAACGAAGGATTGTTTATATATCTATTTTATTGAAGAAAAATTAAAAAAAAATGTGGAAAAGGAGGAAGAAGAGGAGAGGTGCCTGAAGGGATGAACCTAATCAAAACTAACAGTGGCACTTGGATATTGAAATGCACTTCTTTACAAATCACAAACTAATCAATTCATCAAACAAGTGCAAAATCTCACAAATTTCCCAAATCACATTCTTTGTTGATTAGTTCATTCTCTCTTGAACCATGCCGGTTTTCAAAACCCCCTTCAATGGCTACTCCGTCAAGTTTAGCCCCTTCTACGAGAACCGTCTTGCCGTCGCAACCTCCCAGAACTTCGGTATCCTTGGAAACGGCCGCCTCCACGTCCTCGACCTCTCCCCGGACCCCTCCCTCCCCATCGCGGAGCTCGCCGCCTACGACACCGCCGATGGGGTCTACGACGTAGCCTGGTCGGAGTCACACGACTCCATCGTCATTGCTGCAGTGGCCGACGGCTCCGTGAAGCTCTACGACCTCGCTCTGCCCCCCACCTCCAACCCGATCCGCTCCTTCCAGGAACACACCCGCGAAGTCCACTCCGCCGACTACAACCCCGTCCGCCGCGACTCCTTCCTCTCCTCCTCCTGGGACGACACCGTCAAGCTCTGGACCCTCGACCGCCCCACCAGCGTTCGTACCTTCAAGGAACACGCTTACTGCGTCTACTCCGCCGTCTGGAATCCCCGTCACGCCGACGTCTTCGCCTCCGCCTCCGGCGACTGCACCGTCCGCGTCTGGGACGTCCGCGAGCCCGGCTCCACCATGATCCTCCCCGCCCACGAACACGAGGTCCTGGCCTGCGACTGGAACAAGTACGATGAGTGTGTGATCGCCACCGCCTCCGTCGACAAGAGCCTGAAGGTCTGGGATGTCAGGAACTATAGGGTTCCGGTGAGTGTGCTCAATGGGCACGGGTATGCCGTGAGGAAGGTGAAGTTCTCGCCGCACGTGCGGAATATGATGGTGTCTTGCTCTTATGATATGACGGTGTGCGTTTGGGACTTCATGGTGGAGGATGCGCTTGTGAGTAGGTATGATCACCACACGGAATTTGCGGTTGGGGTGGACATGAGTGTGCTTGTGGAGGGGCTCATGGCTAGCACTGGTTGGGATGAACTTGTTTATGTGTGGCAGCATGGGACTGACCCCAGGGCACCTTAACACTATAGGTACTTTTCTTCTTCTATCAGGAGTTAGTTTTAAAGGCTTTGATTTTTCTTATATGTTATTCTTTAATTTCAAGTTCCATTTTTTGCCTTGCTTAGAACTTTAAATGCAACCTAAATGAAAACAAATTATTCGAGATTTGAAAGTGAACAAGAAGTAGGAGGATGAGGTTAGATATTGTTATAGAATCGGACTTGAGTCGCCCCCATGGTGTGTTTTGTCAAATTCTTGATACCTTTGTATTATGTGTTTTGTCAAATTCTTGATACCTTAGCATTGTGCGTGCAAGTCTAAGCTAAATTGTGTGGAAATTTCTTTACTGCTTTTACCATGGTCCATAATGTGCTAGCTGGAATTCTATATTTGTCTTTTTTTTTTGTTGGAATTTCTTTATTTGTCTATTATATCTTAGTGAAAGTCCTCCACCCCTTTGTTTTTGACAGAGTGAAAAATGAATAGTGTGTTCAATAGATCTTTTGCACATTCAAACGAGCTTCAAGTTACAGAGCATGCACGATTCACCAGAGTGAGGTGCTCTGAAAGGTTGAATAGTCTGGTACAGTGGTGAATTGCGGATGCCAATATGTGGATATGCAACTTTGCTACTATCTATCTTCTTTTTGAAATCTATAGTCATAATCTGTTTCTTATCATGTTTTAAAAAGAAAATGTAAACTCCATATGTCCATACCATGTCAAACCTCCTATTTGAAACATCAAACACCCAAGATATCTGAATCATGAGTGTTGTCATTAAAATGTTGGTGGATGATTGAAATATAAGGCGAATCTTTGAAGAAGAAAAAACATAAAGCTAAAAGATTTTTCATCTGACTTTATATAGGCTGACCAGCTGGCTTGCCAATAGTGTATGGAAACATGTAATACTTTCAACAATTGAAGATGACAATTTATCTGTCCCCATTGATCTAATAGTATTAACTTATTTTAGAAATCTCAGCATAGGGGAAAATTGTATTAAAATTATCAAACAGGTAATTGTTTATAAGGGATTTAGGATTCTTGATTTGGTGTTCCTATTAGAGTTGATGAGAAGATTTCAAATATATATCAAGTTGAAAAGTTATTTTGCAAAAAAGAGAATGTACTTACCAAGCAACTATGTTTTCTCTAGGGTGCATACTTGGATTAGCATATTTTCTCTCTAAAATAACTTATAATATAGAGAACTGTTGTAACGCACACTCTCTAATATATTCTTTTTGACATATACTCTATCATTGGTGAAAATTTATTGAAAATTACAAAATCAGGATTAAGACCCTAAAAGAGAAGTGACAGCTGTCAAAATTTGTAGTTTTTAATAAATTTTAATGGATAGTTGAGAGTGTGTTAAAAAAAATGTATTAACAAGTGTTTAATCATTTCTCTATGATCACAATCTTTAAAGACAGAAGAGTTACCTTGGAGGATATCAGTAATTTATCATTTTGGAATGTGTTACTGGTGTTATCCACTTGTTAATCAAATTTGATATAGTATGAAATGATATTGTTACCTTCAGCTTGAAATCTGACTTTTTTTCTCCTTTTTTCCTTGATAAAACGGGGTTTTCTTGTACCTGTATATGCGGTGTCATGGGAATGAGCAATATGCTCAATTTAGCCTCCCCTTAGCATTTGGGCCATGCCTAAGATTGTATAATTGAGTTGGACTAATGTAGAATAAATTATCTTAGTTAGTAGGTTTGAAGTCATGTATATGCTTTAAAAAATATATCATCAATCTTTTTTGCTTTGAAAGAAATACTTCAAGTATCAGCTCAATGATGAAACTCCGTGTCTTTCATTTAAAATAAGAAAAAGAAAAGGGACCATACAGAAGCTTTTAATCATGAAATTTTGTCCAAATTTCATGTAATTAGTTATCAAAATTCAAAATACAAATATTCTGTTATATTACCCACAACAAGGGTAATATACTTACGTGAATTGTCAAACATGATCAGCATGCAATAGAGGATTGGTAAATGGCAACTCACTCGGGCTACTGGTACCCTTGAAAAAGAGAGATGGGTGCCAGACTAACCTTCCATAAACTTACGATTGGTTGGCTTTTGAATTCTCAGTTCTCAAATATTACATAAGAGATTGTGATTCTGCATAATTGGGAGTTAAAAGGTGAAAACAAGACATTTAATAAAGAAATAATTAAGTTTAGAAGATAAGGAATATTTTAATATTATGTAGTGTATACAACAAATAGTGCCCCTAGACAAAAGAAGTATTGGAGGGTGAAAACAATCGACCCTCAATATATTGGGAAATAAATAAATATAGCCCTCGACGTTCTACTTCTAATACGTACTGTTAGTTTATCTGCTTTTAGTTACTAAACTATCAGTGAAGAATTTGTGCTTAGAAGCCAAAATTGGCTAAACTAGCCACCCTTGGTTAACAAACAGTTCACAATTATGGCTAGAAGACCCTCCCATCAATTGCTTCTCCTGTTTGAACTTTGGTTCTCCTTCTGATACTGTGGCTTGCTTACACAACCCTGGATAATAAAGGCAATCTAAGTTGCAAACAAAAGAGACTATTTGAGAAAAATATTTTCCAATTTCATTTTAATTACAAAATCAAGAATCTTCCTTTCTCTAAAGAACATATTAATCCTGGCATCCTCTTAAGGTGGGGGTAACATTTTTCCGTGCCTTCACCTCTTGATTCTTTTATATAATCTTGCATTCATTTTTACAATGCCTAGTCTGTCTATAATTCTAACACTCAATGGTCTTCGAGAGGTGCGAATTTTGATGATTCTTGGACTTAGACCTTGTATATTTTGATTTGCCATATTTTTATCCTCTGCTTGAATTCATCTAGATTTTGTGTGCAAAATTAAAGAGGTTGACAATTCACATGACTCTGTAGGATTTCTTCACTAAGAACTAGTATTAGTTATTGCTTTCTACTCACAATTATTAACTTAGTTATGGTTTTCTACTCACAACTGAACTCAGTTAGTGTTAGGATTCCAAGTGTGAATTTGTCACACACTGCATATATGCCTAAAGATCAATGTCTTTTAAGGTTTTGGATTGAAAGAAATGTCTTGACTTTCTTATAGGAAATGCTTATAATTCCTTAGTGCCAAATTACCCCGCCTTTTCCCCACTGTAAAATCCATACAGTTTTGGTTGTGACTTTATTGACTTAGATGTTGCAACGTTGATGCACCTTCCATCATTTGCACATCAAACAACTATCTCATGAGATAAACTGTGTTTGAGATTGACGACTTTTCATACATACTTTAAAGAGTTGCTATAAGACTTGTGGTAGTTTCTCTGAGAATGTTGGAAGCAAATGGACAATGTCAAAGGAAATGACTTCTTTTGTTAAGAAAAGTTCCTGATTGAGGCTGATACATTTTTTTATACAATAATCTTCTATTTGCATATTCCAAAAACTAAAGTTCACAAACTTCTCAATTTTCACACATCCTTCTTTTATAGTCATTGCTTCTATTTAAAACTGATTTTATTATTATAGTTAGCATAAATAACAACCAAAGCTTGTATACCAATAGTGAAGAAATTACACAATTTTTCTATAATCATATTTATACAAAATAAAATACATGCGAAATAATAACACAAAAATTGATGACAATGAGCCTATGGGTTAGCTTGATCTAATTGTTTCAACGTAGATAATTATTTTTTCAACTTGATGTGGTTCATTTTACATACTGTTTGGCTAGTTAAACAAGCTAAACTAGCTTTGCATATAAATATAAAACTAAATCAGAAAAAACAAATTAATGATTGAGCAATCGTATATGATTATTATATATGAATAATAATCTAAAAATTATTATGGAAATCAGCAACTCATAATAATAATAATAACATATGACTGTTAACATTAATGCAGAAAAGTGTTTTAAATTGGAAGATAAATAAATAAAAAAGTCTAGATATTTCCAATCGACAACACAAACGATTGAAATGTAGGATTTTGATTACTGTATTATTTTTTTAGTCTTTTAATATCTTGAAGTTTTGGTGCTCAGTATTTTTTTTATAGTCTTAATTAAACACAGAAGATTGTGTTTTTAATTATTGAATATCAAAACGACTTTTTTTATAAGAATTTTTTTTAAAATATTTTTAAATTTTGAATAAAATATACCGTAAATGTATGTTCACAAGAGAAATGTTTTTATTTATTTATTGAAATAAAATTATGAATTAAAAAGTTTGCAAATAATTCACTGATATTGTTGAACCAATATAATTTAACCAGAGTTTGTAATGATCAAATAAGACTTTTGTCTGGTTGAGAAACACTAATTGATTTTAACACTAAATCTTATTTGAACACATAGCTAAATGGACATGAAAGATTTTAACATTAAAAACATGAAAAAAAAACAAATTACGTCTTGTGAATAAATGTAATAAAAAGACTTACTAAAAGATTTTCAACTAGAGATTTGTCACACCAATTTGTTGCACTGGTGAAAAAGAAAACATAACCTGAGATATAGGGTTGAGAAAAATATGAAGGCTCTAATTGTTTGTTTTTATATATGGAGAGAGCTAATTTGAACTTAGGATCGTTTTGCTTAAATAGGAACGCTGATAAATGAGAGATGAAATTGACGAGCCCACATACACTTTGGTCAAGATATCATAAGTGAGAAGAAAAGCGTGTGACTTTTGTGTTTGCCTAAAATGTATTGTCCCACTTTCCACATGTGTTCTATGCGCTGAGAAAAAAAAATGTGTTGTATATGGTTAATGTATGGGTCGAGATACGCCCGTCTTCCTTCCGGTCAACCGATTCTCTCATTAGAGTATATTTCAAGATACTTAATAAATGACAACAATGACAGTTATAAAGAGTTTTTTATGAGTCATATTTATGAATTATGCAAAAATTATCTTTCCCATAAATTATCTAAATACTGATCAACCAAAAGATATTAAAAATATTTTTCATATATACCAACATACCAGTATATCAATATACCTTCCTATAAATTAGGGATTATGACATACATCAGTGGATAACTGATATTCAGTCCATTATCCATGACCAATTTCATAAATAAACCTTTTTTAAAGGTGTAAGATACGTCTTTACCAGTTTACAAATATATATTTTTTTATACAGAGTACTTACATGATCGTCAGTGTATCTTTTTCAGGTCAATCTCGACCAAACATACATACTTCAGGAAATTTGAAAAAAAAAACTAGAAAATCACCAATACGTGTTAATAATTATACAATTAGTTTCATATACTAATCAGTTAATGTTAAGAATCCTAACACAATTAATTACCTTAGTAGGAATGATTTAAATATATTCAAGAATCATACCGTGGGACATACAAATTCAACAAATTTTTCTACGAGATAGTGTTTTTTTTTGTCATATATTAAAAACAAATTTAATTTTGATAAAAGTACATAATGATCATTGAATAGTAAATCTTTTTTTTATAATCATTATATCTTAGCAATCAACTTTTTCAATCTTTACCTTAATCCATATTACCTATATTCTCACTTTAATTTTCTTTTATTTTTTTCCTTTTTAACTTTCTCACTTACCGTTACACCATCCAAACAGTAGAAAATGAAATTTAGGGTTTGTATGTCGTTGACAACACTCGCTCCTTCCGTCCTTCAAAAAAGTTCACTAGCGCACGGTAAGCATCATACTCATCTACATTTCTTAATTCACATTCCTCTTAAAACGTTGTGTTTAATTCCTCTTTTTACCTTCAATGAGCTTTCGGACACGGAGAGCGAGGGCGGCGCGTAGAGCTTCTCACGGCGGGACCGTCTTCTCGACATTGAGTCGTAGGTTCACAAGTGGTGGGAAGAGAAAGTGGTTTTCAGAGCAGAAGCGGGGGAGAAACCCCCTTCGTCTGGCGAAAAATTCTTCGGCGATTTCCCCTTAGATGAACGGTTACTTGCACCTTGGCCACGTTGTCCTCCCCTTCGCCTTCCACAGCTGCATGCTGGTTAAACTTCAAATAAAAAAGGATGTCATCCAGTTTAGACACAGTACTTTTAGTTCTATCTTTTCCCCCATTTTACGACTATTTTTATTTTCTGTGTGCATCATCTCTATCCAGTACTATTTTTTTCTTCTTCTTCGATATTAAATGTTAATTTCCGGTTTTAAGTCTAATTTTCATTACTTAAGCTATTATAATAATATGATGAGACTTGTTACATTGATTCTCTATTATTAGTTAAAATTGTATCTGGCTTTAATCCTATCAGTAAGAGTCTAACTGATGTAACCTGACTCATGACACCACACCACAAGTCCTCAACATTGGGTCGAGACCATAGAGGTTAACTAATTGTACCTACCCATGACACCACAAGCCTTCCACTCTCAGGGCAAGGCCTTAGATGCTAACTAATTGACCCATGACTTGCCCTTATCTCAACCATCGTGCTTCATCATTGTTATGGTGGGATATTCTTTCAAATGTTCCAAAAAAGTTGTTTACTTTCACGTGCCACCATTGATTGAATTAAAAAAAATGGCGATTATGGTTTTATAACTTTTCGCCGTTTCTAGTATTTTCAACTTCCCAATCTTTGTCTATGACCCTTTCACTTTCCTCTCTTTACCCTTCACCGTTTCTTGTTTCTTGTTCACTCCTATTTCTCAATTTGAAAGTCTTAGCTTCTTTGTCTCTTTGTTCTTTCTCTTATATTGCACCTCTCTTTTCCTGAACATTGTCAACCATGAATTATTATACTATCTAATCCTGGGCAAAACGTAATATTGTTCGCAATTTTTTTGTGTTTACTTACTATTACCAAAAAAATTCTGAAAGTTTTGTCACACTCATATGCTCTAGTTTTGAGAATGATATTGTTGTAGTTAGTGTATGTAAGTTTGATGAGCCTATCTGTAAAGATGGTCAAAATGAAAAACCCTTTTGCTTTTCATGTCAAGTGCAATACTTTGGATAGGTTTTTAGTCAAGTGGATCGAGCATTGAGCATTGGGCTTTGGTGCAAGCATAATTGACCATTTGATCCAAACCATTTAAAATCCTAGGTCAAAAAGTGCTTGGAGCCAAGCTTTGCATAGTAAGGGCATTATCATCATTGGATAAGGAATGACAACTATGAGTGTCCTTGTGCTCAAGATCAATACGATCGGCCAATGGGCGAGATTGTTGTGGATCCCTTCTCTTTAGGGGAGTGGTGTTAGTCTTCCCAGAGTCGTTCACGACAATGGCTACAACATGGTTCTCTTTTGCTTGAATATTCTTCATACGACAAGTAATCTCTGCCCTACTTATTTCCATGGTATTCTCTAAAACAACATATAAGATGTTAGTGATAAATAAAAAATGAAGGATAAATAGAATAAAACGCTTAAGTACCAATATAGACTTTAAGGTCAATACGAGCTTTAGTTAATGAACAATGTCGTGTTTTGCCCAGGAATAGACAACATAATAATCCATGGTTAATGAAGTTCTGGAAAAGAGATGTAATACAAGAAAGAACAAAGAGGCAAGGAAGCTAAGACTATCAAACTAAGAAATAGGAGTGAACAAGAAGCAAGGAGCGCACGGTGAAGAATGTTTTTGATGTTGGAGAATATGAAAGCAAATGAAGAGTGAAAATGTTGTGAAAGGTAAAGAGAGGTAAGTGTAAGGGTTAGAGACAAAGATGGAGTAGTTGAAAAGACGGTGGGGAAGTTAGAAAGCTGTAACCGCCATTTTTTTGAATCTAATCTATGGCTGAGGGATTCTGGTGTCACGGGTCGGGTCCAATCAGTTTTAGACTCTTGCAGATAGGATTAAAGTCGATCTAGATACAATCTTAACTAAATAATAAATATTGAATATAACAATCCCATTATTTTCTCATCATATTATTATAATAACTTAAATACTAGAAATTGTTCTTAAATCGGTAATTAACATTTAGTATTGAAGAAAGACTGAAAATAAGACCGGATACAGAAGGTAGGGGGAGCAGGCAGAACATAAAAGAGACGCGTATGATTGGGAAAACTTGGCTAGAAATCCTTGTGTTTTTGGCTAAACTGAATGCTCTAGTTGGGATCCATTCTTCTTGGCTAGAACAGTTGCGTTTTATACATAAATGTAATTTTTATGTAAATTTATTATCTTTAAATCTTGCCACCATTACTAAATCTTTTGGTTCCACACTTTCAGGTCAGGCTATTATCTACACTGAACCAGAGAAACGGGTGATGTCAAGACTGGGCTTTATGATCTTCAAGCTGCTAGTAATGAGTATAGATTCTCATGTGGGGTTGGAGGTTACAATCGTTACTTGGTATGGCATTTTATGGATGTGCAGATACATTTATAGAACCCATAAGTCCACATTGTGCACAATTTATTTGGAGAGAACTATTGAAAAGGGAAGGTTGTGTGGTGAATGCAGGCTGACCAATGCTGCTGCTCCAGATCTCTAACTGAAGAGTGCCGATAGATACCTGCAGGACTCATGTTATGAGAAAGTTGCTTTTCGGAGTCAAAGAAGGGTAATATAAAGGTCCTCAGTTGTATCACTGACAGAAACCAAGGTGACGGGCTTGATATATGCAAATGCTCAGTTTGATGGTTGAGAAGCTGAGTGCCTGGGTATTCTCCAGAACAAATTTGGCAGGGATACTCGAATTTTTGCTCCAGACTCAGATATTGGAAGCTTTTACAACAGAGTTCTGTAGGTAGGTCTTCCAATTTTAGCAAATCCAACCGCTTTGCGTGCCTTTCTTGAGGTTTAAGAAAGAGCAAGCAATTGCACATTGGGGTCTAAGCCCTGGATTTGAGATTTCCTTTTGGAGAAATTGAGGTTCTTAATGAAAACTTGGAGTTGATCAAGAGGCAGATAGGTCCAGAAGAGGCGGTAATTTTATCTGCAGCTGATGCTGATTCCTTGGCCAGAGCTGGACGATTAGCTTCTTTACCAAATCAAAATCCTCCGTCCCCAATAGATTCATCTGCCATCTTTTTAACTCAGTAGTTACGGGGTAAGTATCTATAAATTTTCCCTTTATAAACTTGTTCATAGTTCCTACTTCATTTTATTTGGTAGAATAAACACAAGTATAGTTTATTTTTATTTTATCTGTCTTGTTTTGTTTCATTAGGGCATTCCCCATCCTATACATTTGTATAAGTTAATCTCCGCTACCCATAAAAGTTCATCCCTTCCTATATATTACAGTTGTTTGGAATTTGGATGGATGTTTATCAGCAAGATGCACACAAGACTAACCACAGTTACCGACAAGCTTTTGAGTAAATTAACATAGAAATTATTTATTCATGATGTATACACTAGTGTTACAATAAATGCTCCAGAATGCCATAAATTTCATTTTTTTTTTGTCAGGAAACTTCTTGTTCTGACCCTGATTCTGCAGAAGACACGTCAAACCTGTTTCTGATGATAGGAAGTGCCTTGCTTTCGCAGACTATGCTTTGCCTTCTAAAGAGGTTGATAAGAATCATGAGTATCTTGAATCTTATCTTTCTGTGATTGCCTCTGGAACTTGGGTTGCCCAAGAACATATATATTGCTTTTCAAACATACACGCACACACACCAGGTTTTCTGCTAAGGAAATATGGTAGTGTTTTGTATATTGATTTTGATAAATTATTCTTATGATATGATTTTTTCCGCTTCTTTGGTGTAAAATAAGGGATTATGCTTGCTTTTGTGTGCGAGTGTATGTTTATGTTTGGTTTTCGCATTATTGGTCTCCCATTCTTTGTTTGTCAAATGCAAATAAAGGTGCTTAAGTAAGGTTCCATAGTTTTAAAATGCCAATATTTGACATTCTGCTTCTAGAAACTTGGTGACATGTGGAAGGAATTCTGTCTTGGCTATTGATTAGATCTTTTATGTGTGTGCGTTATGTATTTATAACCGACTATCAGATTCAGAAATTTCTCTATTTTCCTTGTTGACTGGGCTGGATTTCAGCACCTTGTTTTTCAATGTCCAATCCAACTGTTTCTGTTGGCATTGTTAACATTGATCAGATAATTAAGTTTTAGTGGCTTTTGTTTTTCTTATATGTACATGTTTAATTTTCAACTTCCATTTGTGTGCATAGATTGTTCAGAATTTTAAACGCAACCAACCTAAAATGAAGAATTGTTGAAAATTTGATAGTGGACAAGAAGAAAATGAAGTTAACACGTAGTGCGTTTGTCAATTCTGGACTCCATAGCATTGTGCGTGCACTAGTAATGCTCACACTGTGCAAGTCTTAACTAGATTCTGTGGAACTTGAACTGTATATAATGTGCTCGAGTACTACTTCCTTGGATTTATATATTTTGCTATTGTGTGTATGGTGAAAACTTCTTGAGAAAAATGAAAATTTTTATGAGTAGATATTTACCACATTCAGACAAGACTTTTCTTGTGGCTTTATGTTGGCTGTCATGCTTTCATCTATTTTAGGAGAACTGCTACGATAAATTATGGTTATTAGTTGACTTCCCAATAGTTTGTGGAAACTTTTGTTACTTCACAATTGAAGGTGGCAGTTTATGTCTACATTGATGTAATAGTATATTGTTTTGAAAATCTCATTTATGGCAAAAATCCTTCCACTACTCCTTACAAAACTGGGTTTTTGACAGTTCATCAAATCTGAAGAGTTAACCTCGGGATATCAGTAAATAATTTATTGATTTGGAATCTCTTATCCATTCGACAAATCAAATATCATATCTATATGTTATGAAATGAGATTGTAACATTCAGCTTGCTATCGTACTTTTCTCATTTTTCCTTGATAAAAAATGGGGTTTCCTTGTCACTGTAGAAATTTGCAGCATATAAGAGAATGAGCGAATACCCCTAGCTCAATTTAGTATCCACTAAGTACTGTGCCCTGCGCAGGTTGGAGGATTGAGGTTGGTATCAATTACTATATTTTTGCTTGGAAACAAATACCTCAATTATCAACTCAATGAAAAAGCTATTAAACAAGTGTTTGTCTTTATTTTGGATAGTTGCCAAACTTGAAAGTACGAACAAATATAGGAGTTGCTATTAGTACCCACCAAATATGATCTGCAAACGCAAATACGATTGAAAACTAGAACTAAGAGAATTATTACCTTTTACTTAAATTGGTTTCTTCCTTCTTTACTTCAATAAGCATCTTTCTTCACTTGAACTGTTCTCCATTTTCTCCTTTGGCTAGCCTCCACTTCTTTGTAAACACTTAGTCGAGATGGTAAAAAACACTTCGATGTTTAAGTAAGATCTCGATACTCGGTGCAATTAATACATGATGAAGATGTAATTTTTCTTCAAAACTTGTGATTATTTATATAATTATCATGTTGGATTGAATTAATGTTATGACTATTTATATGATTATCATGTACCATAATGATTTGATCATTGTTTTTATTATAATTAAAAGTGTATTACCTAATAATAATAATTTGTTGATCTTCTGCTAAATTTAATAACTTTGGTTATATCAATTAACATAAATGGAGTGCTAAACCTTCAATAGTCGTTCGAACCGATACGGTCAGGAAAAAAGATAAATTTTTACTAAGTAATTCCCATAGACTTATGATTGGTTGGCTTTTGATTCTCACTTTTGATAAAAGATGGTGAATTTATGTGTCACTGGAATTAAAAGTTGGAAATAAGTAAGCATATTTAATAAGTTGGAAAACGTTGTGATTTTTTTTTATCATGTGCAGTGTTTGCAATAAATAATAGCTCTAAGAAAATCTTTAGGGAGGATTTCAAACAAACGTACCAGAGCTGGCACTCTTAAATGGGTTGACCAAACCCACTTAATAAAAAAACAGAAAATAATCTACTCTAATGGGACAATATATTTATAAGAATACATAATAAATTTTTCTATTTTAATATACACATTTCATATTATATTGTATTGTTTATTATATTTTAAAATTATAAAAAAAGAGAAGCTATTCATATGGTATAATGTGGATTACGAAAGCAAAACTCTAACTAAAAATAATAGTAAAATCTGATAATAAAGTGCATGTTTTTTTATTATTGTGAATGATTGTGTACATATGTATTTTATTATAGCACACGGTTTCAGTCTAAACTACGGGCTCTGTTGGAATGACCTCAAACCCACTGCAGAACTTTAGAACATGCTTCTCCTTTTTTATTAACAAAATCAAATCAGCGGTTACTCTCATCCCAATAAAGATAAAACTAGTGCCTTAAGCTTACCATCACACCTTGCATCACCTCAATGTCATCTTCTGTCGTGCAATTCTAAGCACAAGGCTTTCTGTTAGTTCCTATCTTACATATTTTTAGACATGGCCAGAGCAGATTCTATTACTCTCTTGGCAACACCAACAAAAAGCGACCTTATAAATTTGAGGATGAAGTAGTGACACTTCATTATAGAAATGAGAAATAGTGAAGTTGTAGCTTTTTCTTATCTACAATAGGTGTTGTAGTAATAGACTTTGTTTAAGATTCTTAAATAACTTTAAAGGCATTATCCAAGGGGCAATTGGAAGGAAGAGTCATTTAAATTTAATGATGATATTCTATTCCTAACCGACAGGGAGAACAAAGGATAACTATCACCAAAATATCTGCTCAAAGCACTTAAGTGAAAGCAGCCAACCGACCACACCGCAAAACCAAGCCAAGCCTTGATCTTACAGCCTTCAACTTACTGAAGAATAAAGGGTAACAACTCCTCCCTTACTCACCTAAAAACCCAAAGCTCTCTCATTTACTGACTTCACAATCTGCAAAAAGATATATAAATGCGCACACGCAAAGGGTCCTTCAGAAACCCCCAAAAAAATCAAAAGCTACTTCTTTTGCTGTGAGAACCGTGGATGTAGATGCTTTGCAAGCCGGATTTAGAGACTCCAACAGTAAAAGCTATGCTTAACAACTACCACACCTCCAAGCTCTGTTCAAACCAGTGTGGTTCTAGCCTTGTGCAAACAATCGACGCACCTGTACCTCTGGTATGGTCCCTTATTAGGCGCTTTGAGAACCCACAAGGTTACAAGCTTTTTGTGAAGAAGTGCACCATGCTTGCTGGTGATGGTGGCATTGGAAGTGTACGCGAGATCATGGTCACTTCCGGGTTACCGGCTGGTGTCAGTGTGGAGAGGTTAGACAACCTTGATGATGACAAACATGTCTTGAAGTTTAGCATCATTGGCGGTGATCACCGGCTTGCAAATTACAGTTCCACGATTACTTTGCATGAAGAAGAAGAGAAACATGGGGGCAAGACCGTGGCGATTGAGTCGTACGTTGTGGATGTTCCGACGGGTAGTAGTAGTGAAGACACGTGCGCCTTTGCCAATACTATCATAGCTTGCAATCTTAGGTCATTGGCTAAGATCACAGAAGAAATGGTTTGTAAGGGTAAGTAAATTTAAGGCTATAGATATCTTAGTTTCTCTTTATATTATGACCTTTATTTGTTGTGCTTTTTATGTTGAGAGTTGTTGTTAATGTTAGAAGTCTATTTATGGATTTACTAGTTCTTATATAGACTAAGATTGCTAGATGCTTAACTGTATATATCTGTTCACTCAAATCGAATTAACAATCGACTTTATTTCGTATTATGAAATCTAATTCATTTTGTCTGTTACAATGCATTTTTAATTCATGTTGTCTTGTTCAGAATTGCTTTAAAATACTAACTAGGTATATATATTTATATCTTCGATTCAATATGAAAAGAAATAATTATGAATTTTGCACTCAAACTACTTGATTTAATTTTTGCTTAAATAAAAAAATTATAAAGTGGTATTACTGGTTTGTTTTTAAGAATAAAAATATTTAAAAACGAATCACATATCAAGTTTACTTTAAACCAAAATTGATTTTACACGCCCAAGTGCAGACTGAACATTTGTGAAAGGAAAATATTATTTGACACCATTCCTTCCGCTACACCTCACTAAATATTAATATTTTACTCACTAAATATTAATATTTTAATCACTAAATATTAATATTTTAATTATTTAATTATTTAAAAATAAAATAATAAAATTTTACATTTTGTTTATATTTTCATTAAGGATAATTTTTTTAAATTTTTTTATTATAAATATTAATATTTTTTTTAGGTGTAAAGTACTCTTTTTGTGAAATTACCACTGTCCCATTTTTTTGTGGTCAATATTACTTTTCAGTCTACAATCTTTCAATCATGCCAATCAATGTCGTAAGCCAGCGCCATTCCAACAGCTTTCTAAATTGTTTGCCAATCACAAGTGCACTAAATAATATCTCCTAATTACCTTTACCCTGTACATATTTAGTTTCAAATACACACTATTTTCAATTAAAACTATTGTTTTTCCTCTCATTTCTTATTTAATAAAATATCTGACGATTTTCTTCATTAAATTTTAATAATAAAAATATTGCTTACACTTCTCAATAAAGTAAATATATAATCCCAGGCTTCGGTCTAATTGTTAACGATAAATACAGCATATTCGGGGTAAACAAATAGACCAAACAACTAAAAAAAAACACGCAGGCAAAAGCCAGAATTTTACTGAAAGACCACATCATATGCACAATTAACCAGATCAGCCTTATAAACTGGGAATTTCAGTCATTCGCATACACTGCCTAAAACACGTTTAATAGACATGCACACCTGCACATATGCTTAACATCTGAGTTGTTTCACAAGAGGCGTGTATTATATTGGACAATATTATTTGCTGACACGGAAGAACTAAAATTATTTCAACATGTAGCAATGAAAAAGCATGTCAAAAGAATTTCTAGAATTCTGAAAGAATGCTTAGCTTATCACTTATGCCACCAGAACCACATCCAATGATTTATTTACCTCATCACATACCAATAAGTGTTACGCAGAAATAATAACCCAATATTGGATTTGAATGCATGATATTGAGTATTCCGCAAACTCACCAGCATTTTGGCAGAAAGCAAATGTGGATTCTTTATCTAAGAATACAATGACCAAAAGCTAACCATTGAAACCAAAGAAAACATATCTAACTAATGAACCGTATTTGAAAATAGAAAGCAATGACTACATATGAAAGGCTTTCATTCAACCTCAGTTAGCTACTATAACAGATCATCTGCTGAGATACAATATCTCAAAGAGACACAAAATAATGTCCAGACAACAACGCTTTACATGGCTTCGAGGAAGTATTGAAACCTACCAAATACATTGGAGATAGAAATCATTAAACTAAATAATCAAAATCCAACTAGATGAACATCATCAACTCTGGCCTACTGTATACATTGCTGTGCTCGTCTTCCAAGGCAGGGTACGATGCTACAAGAGCATCTTGAGCTCCAATATACAAAGAGTTGTAAATCTTCCAATACACCTCCCTAACTTTCCGGGCAGGATGGAACAGCCCTTGCAAACAATAATTCAGAACTACGGCCGCTCCCAACGCTACCCTCATACCTTCTATTGCCTCCATCACAGCATTAATCACGTGCGGAGATGTTTCAAAAATGTTTGGCCACACATAATTCAGCAAATGTACCAGTGCATCCTCACAGCCCAAACCAGCCACTCCCAATGCCATATGCTTCACAGCAGATGCAGCAGTTTGCCTGTGAACCAAATCCCTGTCCATAAGAGCATCCTCAAGCAACGGAGTCACAGCATAGATGTAGTCTTTTCCCATTTCACCAATGTACTCAAATAGGAAAGACAGGGACTTCAGCACACCATTTTGCACATTAAGTTCTGGGACACGATACTCATTCATCAAAGCCGGTAAAACTGTGAAAGGTGAACATGTTTCTGCAACAATTGCAATAGCTACAGTTGTGCAGACACGGTTCTGCCTCTCCTGAACCTTGAGGTTATTTAACAGAGTTGCTAGGACATCTTGTGGACCAATGGCCTTTGCTATATAACCAAAAGTGTTCACTGTAGCTCTACGGATTCCCTTCTTGTGTGCTTTAAGCATCTCAAGCAGCTCAAAACAAATTCTCATCCATTCTCTTGCTGGTACAAACTCAGCACCGCGGTCAGCAATTCTCCCTACAAGGTCAATACAATTCTCCTGGACTTTCTCATGCCTATTCTTCAAAATCGGAGTCAACCTTGGAAGTAAATCCTTAATAGGTGGAGTCATCTTTGTCATACCGATAACATTGACAATAGACTTGAGAGCTCCAAGAATTGATCCTAAAACCTCAGGATACTCTTCTCCCAAATACTCATATAAAACGACACCAAGATGACCCATCAATTGTTCCTCGTGGCACTGCTTCATGACAACAGCAATCCTTGAAATGAGATCTGCTGCTTGCTGTCTCACCTTTGCACTCTTGTTGTTCAATCGCCACTTGATGGTACCACAAATCTGTGGAAGATATGGTTTCACTCTCTGCCCAAGTGAGTTTACAACTGCACCAAACCCATTGAGCATCACATTAGCGTCATCACTGGTCTGCTCTTGGAAGGCATAAAGAATACCATCAATCAGAAGCTCTTCCAGCCGTGCATCAATATCAGATGCCCCCAAGTTAGTAACCACCTTCTCAATAGTTTCCATAACCATTCGCCTATATGGTTCACTCTCATCTTTAAGATCCTCAACAATTCTACCAACAATATCTGCAACACCGACCTTGTTTGCTATCTCTACAGTAGTTTCCACCAGTTGTTTATAGTTTCTTCTATCCAAAGCCATCCTCCTAACCCAGAAATTCCGGAAAAATTCAGGAAGGATATCATTTCTAATATATTCAGCTTCCACACCCTCAGTGCTCACACATTGCTTCACCACTTTCAGAACAATTTTCTTCATTTCTTCATCAGGTGACTGGAATTCACGAATCAGAATGAGCATGACTTCCTTAGTATAGTAACTGGCATACAGAGCTTCCATCAACGGAATAATAAATCCAATTGCCTTCAGAAATGCAGCCAACACCTTTCCACGGTGCTGCCTAATACCTTTCCACAGTGGTTTCAAGACAGAGTCAAAACTTTCAATACCATAAGGAGCAGCTGCCTCAGCAAGGGCCGCAAGAGACAAAGCAGTGATTGTTCTCACCTTCTGATTCTCATCATTCAGACCATGTTCTATAATTTCCACAAGAGATCTCAGATGTGGCAAAACAGCACAACCAATTAAAATGGCAATCTGCTGCACAATTTTAATCCCAGTGTGCCTAGCTTGCCATGATTTCTTACTCTGACAAACTGCCTTCAAGAATGGTAACAGTGCAGGTATACCCAGAGCAGATGCAACAACACTAAAGGCCCTAGCAGTAGTGTTCCTAACATATTCATCAATGTTATCTATATCAGGCCGCATAGCAGCAATCATTGTAGCCAGCCCAGCAGCTTTACTGAGATTAGATATTATTTCTCTCCCCTCGACACGAGCATAGTAGTCCTCATCAATCAACAAAGGTTCAATAACAACAAGAATCTTATGCACAAAAGGCCGAACCAATTCATCTAATTTGTACAAAACCCTGTCTATCACCTTAACCAAAAGATGCCTCTCCTGATCCTCAAGTGTAGGCTGCATCAGCAATGGCAGGATTCGGTTAAACAAAGGTCCGGCACCAAACTCACGAGCCTTATCAGTAAGCTGCCTCAAGGCTGTCTTCCTCTGTGGTGGTGTCCCATTCTTCACTTTAAGCAGAAGCTTCATGATCTTCCTTTCCTTCTGCTCATCTGGGGACAAATCCTCCTCGTTCTCTTCATTCAACAGCGCCCCAAAGTACTGATAATCCTCAGGCTTCATAAAGGGCAATCCACCAGGCACCTCCTTCGGAACATCAAACTGCTGCCCACGATTCTCTTCAGGAATTTGATAAAGAGGGGTCCCCAACGGAGTAGGAGTTGCAAGAAGCTTCCTAGCAGGCGTCCTGATGGGCACGTACGAGGCAGGGGGGTCCAAAATCTTATATCCCTCTTGGGGAAACATAGCATCAAGCTCCTCATCCGTCAACGGACGATTCCTCTCTTCAATATCCCTCTCCCACCTCAACAAATTGTACTGCTCCGGTGTGATGGAGCCTTGTAAAGCCCCAGGGGTTGGAGTAGCAAGTTCAATACCACCAACAGGGGTAACACCAGGAGTATAAGCAGCAGCAGGAGTAGCACCAGGCAATGGAGTAGCGCTTCCCATAGTAGCAGGAGTTTCATCCCACCTCGATCTTTGTCTCTTAGGAGTTGGGGTAGCCATCCCAGAAAGCTTAGGAGTAGCATCCCAAGTCATGCCAGCAGGGGTAGCACCAGGTGTAGCACCGCCTGCACAGGAACGACCAAACCAGAAAAAAATTTAGTGCGCCACCAATTGAACATATAGTAAAAGAGGACTTAAGAGGGGTGTAACACTACCTGCAGGTGTTGCATCAGAATCCCCAACTCTACCAGGGGTAGGAGTCTCATCCCACCGGTTCCTCCTCCCTGGTGTCGCGTCTGAAACCCTCCCAGGCGTTGGGGTAGCATCCCAACGCCCAGGGGTAGTGTCCGGCATATCCCAATCAGAAGTTTTGGCCTTCTTCACAGGGGCAGCTGCAGCACCACCCTCATCCTGCGACTGGTCCCACCGGTTCCTCCTCTTCTGCTGCTGCTGTTGCGGTGGAGCAGCCTTGGCAGCCTCCTCCTCCTCCTTCTTCTTCTTGGATATGGCCTTCAGAGTCTCTTCCTTCTCCCTTTTGAGGGCCTCCTCGCGCATGACATCACTGTAGGTCCTCACCGATGGGTCGGGGGTCTTCTCCCCGGCAGAGAAAGGGTCGTGGCGCTCAGGGGAGATTATCTGGTTGAGGCGACGGCGGCGGTAATCGTCTTCACGGTCGATGATGCGCTGAGGCTTACGGAATCCGATGTCGGCGTCAGATTCGGGGGCGGAAGGCATGTCTTTAAGGAGTGACTTGGGGGCGGTGTAGGAAGCGAGCTTGCGCGCAACCTCGTTATCCATGGCGTCGAGATTCTCGTCATCCTCATTGGCGGGGATGGAAGTGAGGTAGGAGTCCTTATCGCTTCCGCCGTATAGATCGGTGTCGAAGGTGACAGAGTTGAGCGACGCCAGTTGCTGCTCCATTCGCTTCCGTTCTTCCTGCGTCTTCGCGATCTCGGGGTCTACCGACGCCATGGTTATGCTTGGAACTCCTAAAACCCTAACCCTAAACACAAACACACACAGAGAAATGGAGGAAGGGAAGGTAGGGTTGAAGATTGATGGATTTGGATTCGCAAAATGGAAAGGAAACCGAAGGAGAAAGAAACCCTATGCAGGTTAGTGAGTGAATGTTGAAGAAACACATTCAGATATTGCTATGCGATGAGAGGAACCGACATAAGCTGTTGGGCCCTGATCTGCCCAATTCAGTTATATCTACCTGGGCCGTTTCCTTCCTGCACCCCATTTTTAAAACATTCCAACTTTGCCCTTAATTTTTTCAACATAGCAAAATTATCATTCCAGAATATATTTAATTTTGAAATGTTTTATCAGAAATTATATTAATGGTGATTATCTTGAAAATTTACAAAATGTCTTAATATTTCAAAATAGTTAATATGAAAGATAGTTGACCATATCATAGAATTATAATCTTTGACATTATTTTATATTATGTACTCCGAAATATCTCTCACATCACTATTTATTATCCGGAATAGGTATAAGAAAGTGTTTTAATATAACCTGGATAATATTTTGAAACGTAAACAAAATTAAAATGTGAGGTGCAAGAATAAAAATGAAAAGTCTAGGAAGAAAATGAAGCCCAAGTATGGCCTGATTCCTTAAAAGAACCTCAATTGGGTCAGACCAAACTCCAACTCAGTGCAATTACTTCCTACAACCAATGATTTTTTACCAGCACCAAATCAATTTTTGAATTTTCAAAATTATCCTTCATCCCGAAATTGAAAATCTGAAACTAAAAAATACATTCCAAAAAAAATCATAATAGATTTTTGTCTTCCAAAAATAAAATTCTAGTGCAGAATTAGAAAACCAAAATTCTCTTCTTGAAAAACAATTTTGGAATACAAAAATGCATTCCAAAAAATAAAATCCAAAAACATATTCTAGAAAAATAATTCTAAAAACATATTCCCAAAAAAAAAAATCTGAAACACTTTAGATGTATCATTTCAAAAAAAATATGAAGCAATTGCCCAAAGTGTAAAGTATGAGCCTTCTTTATGCATTAGGGTTATACAACCTTCGGATGGTATTGGCTAGGAATTATTTTAATGCATTATATATTTTCAACTGTACCACACCTATCATAATGGAAAACTTTAACTTGAAGGAAAATCAGGTTTTCAAATTGAATCTTGTTTTACAGCCTGGTGATATGAGCAAAACAGTCTTCTTTGTATTGCTTTCACCAGATAAGTGTTTTTAGTAACAAGTTCACATCTTCCAAAAATGTTTAGAATATATAATTTTTCAAGAATTATATTTATTATATTTTTACCTAATATTTAGATAAACCTTTGCATTTTTTGATATATTTTAATTTGTTTTCGTTGTCTACAAGTTTTCATCATAAAAATTAACATCAATACTGGAGTGATTTCAATTAACACTTTGACAGATAAAAACAAATAAGAAAATACGATAAATTTTAACCAATCTTTGAGGACATGTTTATATTTCAGTTCCGTTAAATCTAACTTGATTTTTTTTTTTAAAAAGAAAAGAAACAACGTTTTTTTTCGAAATTAATGTAAATTTTACTTTTGAAAAAACTTGTTTAGTCACATTTAACGTAAATACAAACATGTACTAAATTTGTTTGTCCCATGCCTCAGCAACCAGTCAATAGTCTAGTCACAACACACGCTCGTTTTTGAATGTTAGATTACCCGACCCAAAATCCAACTGATAGGACTAGTAGAAATAGTAAAACAAAATTTTGACACTCATTACCAATGATGTCAGTTACCAACGTAAAGTTGACAGTGATGGAATTCATTCATACACTACTATCAAATCGCCCCTTTACTTTACAGTACTATTTGATCTTTTCTTTTCTACCTTTCTGATTTTCTATCTAAGCCAAAGAAGCAAAAGGGAAAATGGTGGATCAAGTTGCTGAATGGCAGGTTGGTAATGTTGTATATATATATAGAATACAAAGATGATGGTGGATCAAGTCATCAAAAAAACAAGAAAGAAAATGGGCTGCCAACTAAAAACTCAACTGGTTGTTCTCTTCCTTGTCTGGGGTTCATGGGAATTTCTGTGCTATGGTCTCCCAAGTGAGTACTCCATATTGGCCCTCGACCTTGACAAGTTTCCTTCAGAGGAAGGGGTGGTGGAGCTGTTCCAAAGGTGGAAGGAGGAGCACCTAAAGTTTTACAACCACCCTGAAGAAGCAAAGTTAAGGTTGGAGAATTTCAAGAGGAACTTGAAATACATTGTAGAGAAGAATGCAAAGCGAAATTATCCTTACGGGCACAGACTAGGATTGAACAGGTTTGCTGACATGAGCAATGAAGAGTTCAAGCATAAGTTTATTTCAAAGATAAAGAAGCCATTTAGCAAAAGAAATGGCTTGCCTGTTAATGATGACTCATGCGAAGATGCACCTTACACTTTGGATTGGAGGAAGAAGGGTGTTGTGACTGGTGTGAAGGACCAAGGAAACTGTGGTAAGCTTCTATACACTCTATACACAGACCTATAAATTATGTGGTTGTGACTTATGTGGATACTCTGCTGTCAAAACTCACTACTCCAATTTGCCTTCTTGTTTTGCTCTTTGATTTTGCATATAGTGAAAGTATTTGTTATTGTATTATTAGGTAGTTGTTGGGCATTCTCTTCTACTGGAGCCATAGAAGGAATAAATGCACTTGTGACAGGGGACCTTGTTAGCCTTTCAGAACAGGAACTTGTGGACTGTGATAGTACTAATGAGGGATGTTATGGAGGCCTCATGGACTATGCTTTTGAATGGGTTATGCACAATGGTGGGATCGACTCAGAAACTGAATATCCATACACTGGTGTAGAAGCTAGATGCAATGTCACCAAGGTCTTCTTTAGTAAACCCTGCATTTTCCTTCTTGTGCTATTTTATATATCTAATTTACAGAATTTTTTCTTGTTCAGGAGAAAACAAAGGTTGTTAGCATTGATGGCTACTCCGATGTGGGACAATCAGATAATTCTCTGTTGTGTGCTACAGCGAAGCAACCTATCAGTGTTGCCATAGATGGTTCTTCATTGGATTTCCAACTATACACTGGTGTAAGTGTTATTCAACCTTTCACTATTGCAGAAGAAAAATCCAGAAAATGGAATTTGCATTCATAAACTAGTCATTTTCACTTTTCTTGAACAGGGTATCTATGATGGAGATTGCTCAAGTGATCCAGATGATATTGATCATGCAGTTTTAATTGTTGGTTATGGCTCAGAGGATGATGAAGATTACTGGATTGTGAAGAATTCATGGGGAACCTCATGGGGAATGGAAGGGTACATTTATATTAGAAGGAATACTGATTTAAAATATGGAGTGTGTGCAATCAATTACATGGCCTCTTACCCTACCAAAGAGATTACTGCTCCATCCCCAAGTAGTTCCCCATCACCGCCTTCACCATCACCACCGCAACCACTACCACCTCCGCCGCCACCTCCGCCACCTCCACCACCTCCACCAATTAGATGTGGAGATTTCTCATATTGTTCAGCTTCTGAGACATGCTGTTGCCTTTATGGGTTTTCTGGTTTCTGCTTCGTTTATGGTTGCTGTGAATTTGAGAATGGTGTGTGTTGCCAAGGAAGCGATTATTGTTGTCCTCGTGATTTCCCCATTTGTGTTATTGAATATGGACTCTGTCTCCAGGTATGAGATATCATATCTATGTTCTAGTCTCTTTCATCATGTATGAGATTTCCAATTTTCTGAATATACTCGTAAATTTGTGTTATGCAGAACCATGGAGATTTGATCGGAGTTGCTGCAAAGAAGAAGAAGTTGGGAAGTCACAAGTTACCATGGACTAAATTAGAAGTAACAAAAAAGACATCTCATCACCTTCAGATGAGGAATGCTTTGGCTGCAATGCGTTGAATTTACTTCTTTCCCTCCTCTCTATTGCAAAACATAGTTAATTACTTCTTCTGCTTTATATAATAATTGTTTGATATGCGTTTATGCTAAGAAAGAGTATCATAAGAATATTTTGTAATACTTTATTTTCAATATCATGAATATGCTTTGTAAAATAAGAAATATTTTTTTTGAGAGAAATCGAAATCAAATATTTCATCCGTTGGTAAAAAAAAATAGTTAACTAATCCAGTTAGCTACAGTGTCTTTCTAACAATTATAAAATATATATAGTAATAATTACAAAACATATATAGTAATAAAAATCTTTCTGAAAACAACTTTTGTAAGTAAGTATATTTGACATTCTAAATTGATAAAAGAAAATTGTATAATTTTTTTAATTAAGTTTGAAAATTGGGTATTTGGATTTATGGTGTTGTCGTACTACAAGATTGATACTCACAAATTCACTTATATTGCACTATAACAATGTTAAAACTTCCAATTATTCATATTAATCAGTAAAGTATAAGTACAGAGGAACAATTATGAATACTCAATTTTATCATTTTTATCATTAGTTTATACATAATATAAATAATTTAAATTATATTATTTAAATATTTTTTTCTATAACAATATTAATTTAAAATACTACATTGCATTCTATTTTATTTAGGTTTGTTTGTTATAATTAAGAAAACTAAAACTGTTCTAATTAACTAAAAAGAAATTAAAAGCTCTTTCAAAAGGACAATTCTTTTTTGTCTCATTAAAATAAACGTTTTTAATTAAAGAAAAAAAGTAATCTTGCTTATTGGAATTATGGGCCAATGTCAGTCCATTGGTTTTTTTCACCAGGTCTCTTTTGCTCTTTTAGGTATTTTTTTAAGAAAAAAAAGTAAATAATAAGGATAGGGCTTCTTCCTCCTGCACCCCTACGTTTTTCTTCCTGCACCCCCACAATTTTTAAATTCCAAAACTGACCTTCACCTTTTATTTTAAAAAACTAGAGTTTTTTAGGTTACCGGATATTGAGATCCGGGAGTGTGCTACGGATTTATCAATCCAAAAGTAATTCGTGTTCTTTTTCAAATAAAGGGGTGTTTTGAAAGCAACTTGTTGATTTCCAGATTGTTGAATCCGAAAATCTAATTTTTGTTATGGATTGATGGATCCGGAAGATTACCGGATTCACCAATCCAGAATATTTATGGATTTCTCAATTCAAAATGAAAAAAAATAAATGTGGATTTTTTATTCTGTAAAATTACCAAATTGCATTGTCTAGAAAAAGAAATAGTAGTGTGAGTCTTATGTGTATTTTGAAATTTTTAAAAAATAATAGGGATATATTTTTTTTAGTTTTTATATGAAGTGTAAAAGTTTAAAAAGAAAAAATCATACTTTTCATTTTTTTCAATAAAAAATTTGTCTATTGTTTGAGCGTGGAAAGAAGATTTATTATATTTTACACTTCACAGATCAAGATACTAGATAATTTTTTTTTGAATTTTGTACTATTTTTCAAGTAATATGATTTCCAAAAAAAATTTAAAAAATAAACTACCAAAAACACGATCACCATTAATAAAAGTATCAGAAAACATTTGAACCATGAATGTTTGCTACAAGCAACCTCACCACTTAAAAAAAAAAAAAAAACTACACACCTGAAAAAGATATGGAGTTTGGGGAAGAATTTGTCTTTATTCTTCTCCCACAGAAACAGTTACACATCTTCACCCATCTTTGTCAATGATTGAAACACAACCCACCCTGTTGTACAACGCATTCTCAGTTCGTCTCTACAAAATGCACCAGTTTTTCATCTTAACTGTTGCTTCTGCAGTATTTCAATCTTCTTAAATAAGAACTGAAATTTTTTGTACATTTGCTTCTTAAAAGTGTTGTTTCTGACTCTTTCCCACAATCTTAAAACTTGTTTTTTATTTTATATCTGTTAATCGTTCCAAAAGGAAAAAGATTCGCCAAAAGCTTGTGAACATTAAACTTGCACATATTAAATATGGAGAAAAGCAGTAGACTTTTAAGTTTTTGAATCAAGAGCTAGATTTCCTAAATCTATGCTCAAATGGTATAAAGTACTTAGATTTACCTATTTTTATACCCAACACTCACTCATGTATGTAGTTCTCTCTCCAATGCTACAAAGAGTTTAATTATTTCTTCTAAATTCAGTCCTAATGTGCGTTTTTCCCCCCTAGAACATGATTTTACTTTTTCATGTCTCGTAATTGGAAACCAGCATGTTTTTTCAGATTCAATAATTATGTTGGAGAGTTAACTTATTTTACCAAGGTGTTTATGGAATCATTTGGCTAAAAAAATGTTTTAATTTTTTTTCAACTTTTTGTATCTATTTATTGCCCATGTTTTATAAATTTTAATTTCATATTAATATAAAGTAAAAGTATTTTTATTTTTATTGACTCGTTATTTTTTTCACTCAAGACATGATACCAAATCTATTTGAGTATTATAAGTTTAACTTTGCATCCTTCAGTGGAAATATGTTTTAAGATGATTCAGAACATTTTTTACAAATTGAAATATTGTTAAAGTAATATCTTTTTGAAACACTAGTAGTTTTAAGAGTCGTGCACTTTGAATCACATATATTAAATTATATATTGAACATTTAGTTTTATTTTTAATAGTTAATCCTTTAAATTATATTTCTTAACTTTATTTAAGAATTTGTAAAATAACATTTATCAGTCTTATCAAGCCATTATTATTTTTATTTTATTCGAATGCTTATTTTTTTTTACTAGTTATTTCTTTAAACTTATCTTTTTAATCTTTATGTTTAAATTAAATTTTAAAATTTTAAAATATTTTTTACTATTAAAAAAACATAAAATCACAGTATAAACTATGTATAATAAATTCAAAACAATTCTATATTTAAAATATAATTTTATTAGATTGTGTTATTGGTACCATTAGATGCTGCATGGGCTTTATTTTGATTTTTAAAGAAGTCTATTGGCTCTATCACATTAGAGTGCCAAAGACACCAGCTTTTGTAGCCGTAGCTACTGCTAACTCTTTCTTCAGCCCTTTTACACCTCACGTGGTAGTTGCGTTTTCAAGCCAACAAAAGGACTTATATAATAAATCAAAATAAAATTTATGTAAATATTTAATATTTTTCACATAACATTTAGGAAATTTAATTCCTTATTTCTTCTCAATGGATAATCCTTTCTATAATTGTAAATTAGTCTGTAATAATTTTACAGACTAGTCAGGGCATCATTATCAATCTTCTATTGGTATATTTCAACTCTACATTTTCTCACCATTAATCTATATAATTTAATAAGCCAACCATTCACAATTTTAAATCGAATGGAATTTAGTTAAAGAAAATATTCCATGCAACCTAAAGTTCAATTTTCAACTAAGCCAAGTTTTAAGTCTAATTAAATTAAATACAATTTGGATTATGCATAGAAAAAATCCAACTGCATTTAATTCATAGCAAACTCTAATGGTGAACAAGAAAAAAAAAAGTAAACATATGTTGTGTGGAATAGAAAAAAAATGATGTTACATAAGTTTAGAATAAGGAAAAACTCAACTCTAAATTGGCATCTTAGTAAAAGTCTTAGCCATAAGTTACAATTGTACTAGTCGCCAACTTATTAGTGAAAGGCAACCAATAAGAAGTGCACTCTAAGATATTCTAGTTAATGTATTTTGCAACTTTGTCAATCTCAAAGTTGATAGGTTTAAATAGTGTCATAAATATACTTAACAAAATTAAAGGTTGTCATAAATATACTTGACAAAATTAAAGTTCTTTTACAAATTTCTGTCCATAAGAAGTAGTGTATGGACAATCAATATAAACGTGGGCACTTCTTTCAACTGAAATTTAAACCATGTTTAATTATTTTGCAGAAAATGAATGCCTTACACTATTAATATATTCGGCAGGGTAAATAAATGAACTTTTAATAACTTACTTCAGTAGATATATTAAAATAAGTGTTGATATACTGAGAATCATATATCAGAGAATATAAATAGAAAAAATAACAACTTTTTGCTAAAATAAAATAATATTAAAATTATATTAATCAAAACATATTATAAACTGGTATTTTTGTATTGTTAAAATAACATTTTTCTATTAAAAAATCTCACCTTGTTAGCTTTTAAATTAGCATGACTAAATATTAAAGCTATTTCAACTAGTTTATGATAGTAGTTTTAGAGAATACATGCTACGTTTAATCCCATCCGTTAAGCCGGAAAATTTGAAACCTCACTTAGCTCAATTCACGGTTTAAAATAACTTTAATGAAGTCAAGGAAAATAAATAAGAATTGGAGATGAAAATGGGGATATATTTTGATTGTGTATTTTATTATGGGTAAAATTGACATAAAGAGAGACATTGTATTTGAAAGTGCGGAATTGAAGGAATAAGAAGAGAATTAAGCGATAATCAGGGACATAATTAGATTTAAATTCCACAATGTGTGCAATATAGAATTTGAATGTGTGGAGTTTTGTGGTGCACATGGGTGGATGAGAAAGCGGAAAGTGGTTGGAATGAAGAAGAAAGATAAGAGTGAGGGAAGTGGGAAGTCAAGTATGGCAGACAGAAACCATAAAGGGACCCATCTTCGTGGGACGCAAGAACCCTTTTTCTAATATCATTCATGTTCCCAACCCAATCTCTGTCCCGTGATCTAAGGACTCTCTTTTTCTTTCTTTTTCTTTTAATAAATGTCTCTACTCTATTGAGTTATGTATATCATAGTCAATGGTCAGGGATTTAATATCACATACACTCTGCTACTTACACACCACTGTGGATTTTTCCATCAACTTTTATGTTAGAACAAGTCAACTTGTAAAATGAAATACACTGTTACAAAAAGTGATTACTTATGTCATTTCATGATACAATTTTCTCAAGTTGCTCATGAGTGGTAGTTTATGCAGGTTATTGATCAGATCAACCGATCAACTTTAAATTCATGCCAAATGAATCAAATAACTTAATATTTATGTGAGGGTATTACGATTAATCACAAATCCTCATGGGCCGATTGATAGGGGCAGTGATATAAGTTCTTAAACAGAGTTAGTAAAATTAATTCATGATTAAGTGTTAGGTAATATATTCTTAAATATGGTCAAACTCTCTAATTTGACCAAATTATAAAGGTTCATTAAAATATTATAAATAACACATATTCCAAGATCCAAGTACGTCATTATATACAATGTCGTGACAATCGAACGCTGAATATCTTTATTATTAACTTGAGTGTCAAAGTGTCTTCTATAGGTACCATCAAAGTTTAAATTACGAGAAAACCGAGGGTGAGACGAGTAACGAGGAGTAAGGAGCTTACAAGGAGGAAAACTGAAATACAACAACCGAGTAAGAAAGGAGGGGTGATCTCAATAGTTCTTTGAGCCCTAACCTCGTTCAAGAACAATCTCATTAATTGATTTTTATTAAATTAATTATAATTAATTTGATTTTTGGATATTTTTTTTTCAACTCAACTGAACAAAGTTGATGAAGTAAACTATTGTGTTTTAATTATAAATTGATACATTTTTTTTTATTTTAGTACTTAAATGTTTCTTTTTCTTTTATTTTTATTGTTTCATTCATTTTAATCTTCTTATAATTAATCTCATCCATGTTATCAAGTGTCTAAGACTCAGTCATGCTTATTATGTAACTTTTGTATATATTTTATGAAAAAAACTTTGTAATCTCATCCATGTAGTTTTAATAGTTAATAGCTGTAGAAAAAAATAATATTTTTTAAGGGAAATAAATAATTAATGATTAAAGGAAAATTAACATTTTTACTTTGAATTAATAAATTAAAATGTATGTATAAAGTAGACAAAAAGTAAGAAAATTTTAAAAATATAGACTAGCGCTTATAATAAAACATTTTCTCTAAATTTTCGTAAGTTTCTCTATTCAGTATATTTGATAACAGATATGTAGAAAATAAGTTTAAAGAAAATATTTAGTCATAAGTAAAATTGTATTTAATAGAATGGATAAATGTGATTGACACAAAGTTCAATTTTAATTTCTTTAAAGATTTTCTTTGAGTTTAGGTTTTCTAATTTTGAAATGCATTACTTTTTGTCTTTTAAATTTTATTTAAATATTTTATTTTTTTTTCAATAAAATATTTTATAAATCACGTAGAGGATAAAACGGGTATTTTAAAAAATCAATAGAAAAAGCAAAAGAAAATAAATAAAGACCAAGATACATTTTATATATATATATATATTACATTTTTTTTCAATGATAGCGAAATAATTTGATTGCAATGAAAAAGAACCATCAATTATAATTGTTATTCACTATCCTGACCTTTAAGAAAACGGAAAATCTCGAAACCTTTCAACGACCGTGATGTGATGATGATCATAAGATCCCCCAACCCATGCGTTTTTATTCAAGAGAGAACAATATTTAACATTTACTAATCTTAACATTATGATAACTGATAAATGTGTTTACATCATTATACACATTAATTTACTTCAGCTTTTCTGAATTAGTTTATTCCTAAAACTATTCACTGTTTCACTATCAAATTTGTATATGGTGATATCAAAATCTGCCACCTTCAATTCATGAAAAATAATATTTGTTATTTATTTACTAGCACACAGAAAGTTAAAAGATGAAATAGGATAAAAGTAGGTTTGTGGCTTTATGTTTTTGTGTTTTTATAGTTATTTACAGTATTATGTGTTATTGGTTTAATTTAATTTGTTCTTAGAGGAAGATGTTGTTAGGGCGAAAATGAAATGATTGAAAATGATATGATGATTAAGTGCAACGTGGAATCGGACACTCACAGAGAAGAGTTGTCTACTTTAAATATGGTCGGTCCACAACCTACTTATTAGAGTTAGGACTCTTTCTTACTACTAACTGTTCTTCACGATGCATCCGTGACCCATCACTTTTTAATTTAAACCTTTCAATCACACTCTCAAATTTCATCTATTGCTATGACAAATCTGCATTGCGAAATTACTCACTTTTATTAAAATAAAAAAAAAACCATATACAAATACGAGGATTGATAATTGGACATACAAATAGTTGAACCAATCGAAAAAGAGCAGTGGGTGTTATTACGAAGTGATGTTGGGAGTTGAGTCCAATAACTATCCATTATTTTGGCTAATGTTTCGCCAGTCAGACACTGCCACACCGTAAACTGATGAAATACATTGAAACAAAAACAATAGAAGCTAAAAACTCGTGTCTCTATCTATCAGCTTCAATCTTGTTTGATTTTCCTTACGTCATACTCATTCCACTATTCACATAATTTTGCAACCATCCATTACCATTCCCTTCCATCTTTCTCACCTCCACATCTTCATTCCTTCCTCCTTTCATTATTTTCTCATTTTCGGCTTCACAAAAAGCTTACATTACTTGCTCACTAGCGTTGAAACCACTTCCTTCTTTCTGGTTGCTTCTGAGACCAGGTTTCATTTTTAGTTCGTGGTCACTTCAACTCAATTATGTTCTTTTTCAGTAGTATTATTAGGGTCATTAAATTTGACGGATTAAGGTGTTTCGTGTTGTCATTGCGCTGATGTTTTCGCTTATTTGTTGTTTGGATTATAGAGGAGAGAAAATAAGTCTTCTTATGATCCCTTGGTTTCGATCTTAATTTTTTCTGGAACTGTATATGTGTGTTAGTTCTCTTTTCTCATTTTAAGTCCTGTTGAATTGCAGTTTATGTACTTATTCTAAACTGTTTGTAATCAGTATCTGTGTCTTGTTTTCAGGTTTTGGTGATTGGTAGGAGGTTTATTATCTAATCATTTAGGTCTGCTGCTGAAGATTAGTGTATGATATCGTGCTGAATCGTGAACTTGTGATTGGGAGGGGCTGTACTGTTGTTAAATTTTGGAAACAAAATGGCGGAAAGGAAATTGAATATTAATGCCCCTCTCATGTCTGTGAGACGTGGTTCTGCCACATCACCGTCCTTGACTGAAGCAAGGAAGAAGATTCTAGAGAAACGCCACAGTCTTCCATACCACAAATCAGACGCGACCTTGGATCAGGTAACAAAACCAGTTGCAGTTCCTTTCAATTGGGAGCATATCCCTGGAAGACGCAAGGGCAATGGTGGATCTGAGCCTCATCCTCCCAAGGCCACTTCAATCACTCCAAGCCCAAGGCTTCCTCCAGGAAATTCAACCAATGCTACCAAACAACCATTGGAAAGGGAAAATAAAGCTGCAAACAAATTCAAGTCCTCAAATAAATCCAAGTCTTTCAGCGTCAGTGTGGCTAAAGTAGACACTGTGAAAGAGAGAAAAACAGAGAAGATAGAGAAAATAGTTGAGAGCAGAAGGTCCAATGTGAAGTATGATGATGATGATGATGATGCTTTTTCTGACGCCCTTGAAACACTGTCACACACAGAATCATTCTCCATGAACTGTAGTGTGAGTGGTGTAAGCGGGTTAGAAAATATGAGCGCAAACAAGTCTGGAACCTTTTCCACTGATCAACAAACTAGAGACTTCATGATGAACCGATTCTTGCCTGCTGCAAAGGCCATGACTTTACAGCCTTCTCAATATTCTTCAAAAAAGCAATCTGTACTAGTAGAACAACAACCTAGAGATGTTAGCAAATTGATTCGCGAGGAAAAGAAGCCATTGTCTAATAGGCATAACACTGCTATTATACCATACCATGGCCACGGTCAAGAGGAAGAAAGTGAAGACGAAGGTGATGGTAACGAATGCGACAACTCTTCTGATATTGCAGCTAAAGGCTGCGGGTTGTTACCTCAATTACATATTAGGAATTCACTGTGCTTATTGAATCCTGTGGCTGCGATCAAAATGAAAAACCAGGTTTCCTTGCCTTCAGCCAGTGAGGTTGTGAAACCTAACAAAACTTCTCATATTAGATCTTTTAGCCCAGTTCCAGCTGTAAAGAAGGTAAGAAAAACGGAACTACTTTTCACACTTCAACCCTGAATCAGCAAGCTCAAGTGGTTTTGTTTGACATATTTACTTCCAATCATGAATCTTTTCCGCAGGCTTGGGACGCAATTCACAAGAACAAATCAAGCTCTAGGGCAGCATCACCTGACAAGCAAGAGGGTAAAAAGAAATTGACTAGTGAATCAAACAGATTTACCTATTCTGGTGAGTTGCTTCCAGGTAGACTCTCTCCCTTCCGTCGCTCAAGAGCAGCTGCTACTGGTATATCTCCCTCTCGAAGACCTCAATCTCCCTTTCGTGGCGCCAAGTTGCTTGGTGATTCTAAAGAGGCTGAAAATTATAAGTTTGGCAAGGTGAAATTTCACAGCGGTGTGCTTGGAACTGTTCAAGATGTGCTGTCCCAAGGAAACAAAAGAACTTCATATTCAGGAAGTCTCACACTCGAAAAGACATTGTACATAGATACAGTCAGCACAGCGAAATTACCATCTTCAAATGTAAGTTCTTTGGATAACACACGGAGGGTAGATACTATGATTGCAGACTTAGAGAGAAGAAGGGGGAAAGAAAGTTATTCCTCCATAGGATCTTCTCAAGATATGAAACAATTACGATGTGCTGTGGAAGAAAAGGCCACATTTGATACTGAAGTGTTAAATTCTTTGGATTCCATTCCACCCAGTTTGTTTAGAATTTTGAATCTCACAGCCAAAGAAGGAAAAACTGAAGGATTGACAACTGATCAAAATATTAGCCAAGAACCCGAGTCCTTGTCACTTGTGCAAGGGACATTTGTTGAAGATTCAAAGATCAATGCCCAGCAAATTGTGTTAGTTAACGATTCAGGAAAATATTGTGCTGACTCTGTCGTGTCTCCTCTTCCTCCACCATTACCAAAATCACCTTCCGAGTCCTGGCTTTGGCGTGCCCTGCCTTTAGTGTCTGTGAAGAATTCTTTCCTGCACTCAAGTCAAGGTACTCAAACCCAAGCTAAAAGGCATGATTGTAATGCAACATCTGGTAATCTCAAGTGGGAAACAATAGTGAAAACTTCAAATTTGCATCATGATCATGTACGCTATTCTCAGGTAACCTTGCTAATCCTTTTGTCCAAATTTGTGTAACTCAACTCTGGCAGCGCAAAGATTAAAATTCACATTTAACTTTCTCTGCAGGAACTTCCGACGCATAAATCTCAGCACTAAATCTTAGACATGAAACTCAATATCATGTTATAGTTCAAGCTTTAGGTGCCCTGTTTTCTCAGTTACGCTTATGGTACGATCTTCTCACCTTATGTAATTTTGGCATTATATCATAAGTAAACATTTGGTATAGTGTTTTAGATTTTCACCTAGGTAATGTTTTCATCCCAAAAGATTGGATTTACATCGGTTTAGACTTTCGAACTTCTTTAGGTCAATTGAGCACGTCAACCTTTAAATTTGACTCAATCAATTATATTACATCAATCCCTCAAAAAGAGTACAATCGCATCAATTTTGAAAGATTAGATTTAGTTCTTGATTTAGTTCTTGATTGAACCAAATATAACATTCTACAGTAAAGAACTGATGTAAGTTTCATTTATAGGACTAGAAACAACATAAACACAATGCTTGAAGACCAAAACTTCTTTAGGTCAATTGAGCACGTCAACCTTTAAATTTGACTCAATCAATTATATTACATCAATCCCTCAAAAAGAGTACAATCGCATCAATTTTGAAAGATTACATTTAGTTCTTGATTGAACCAAATATAACATTCTACAGTAAAGAACTGATGTAAGTTTCATTTATAGGACTAGAAACAACGTAAACACAATGCTTGAAGACCAAAACATCAGTTCTCTTTTTTACTTTCTATAAATTATCCTGTCTTTATTATTTATTTTTTCCTTTCTATTGAATTTTGTTTCCAGCAGGTGGCTTCAAGCTCTGAACCCTGTTCATTTTGGTGATACTGTATTGATTAGAGAGAAATCAAAGTCATTTTTTTGTGATCAATAATTCTGGATTAGTGGCGCTTTCGGTGGAATCAAGATTTCCTAACCTGCCCTACAGAAGTGTATATCGGCTACTACTGTGTGTCTTTTTTCATGTTGGTTTAGTCTTCGCAACTTCTTTCTTCTTGATCCGAGGAATGATCCTTATTGTATCAGGATTTTTTTTTATGTTAACTGGCATAAGTGATTACTTTATCCATGATCTATTGATTGTTTCTTTTTTAATACACAGAGAAAAGAATCCTTCAAATATTTTAGTTTGCAATTCCTCAGCACTTTGAGAACAAGTATGTACATCAAATGAATTCTGGATTGAGATAAATTTCACACTTTCTTTTGTTTGGGGTACTTCTTGTGTAATGCTGTTAACAAATCTGGCACGGAAACAGGACAAAGATATTTTAATCAATTGCATCATTGATGTATTAATGTAAATTGTAAACTCTATAAATGCTCTTCCTTTTATGATTTACTTTTTCTTTCAAGTGATTATGCTTTTCAAATGCAATGAAATTTGAACCGTTTGACATACTTGAAGTCTTCACTGCCACATATATCTATTAACTAGAGTTACTTGGTAAGCATAATCATGCAAAAAAATGAATGAGTCTGTGTCTTTTATCTATCACTATCCTAATTTTGTCCTTGCACTTTTCGCCTAATGTTCATTAGTTGTTAGGAATAGTCTAAGTCTCACAGCAGAAATAGAAAAAAAGTTGAGTACACAAACTCATTCTCCAAATCTGCATTCACATCTCTCTCTGATAAACAACTACGGTAGGAGGTTCTTACTCAACAACAATGTATCCATGAGTAACCTCTTTTGGCTTCTCTTTCTTGCCAATATTTTCAATGGTTTGATCCTCAAGAAAAATAACATCTAGACTTCTAACAATCTTCTTATCAATCGGATCCCAAAATCACCACGACCATAACCTAGGAAAATATACTGTTTAGACTTCCCATCAAGTTTAGATCTTGCATTTTTAAGGATGTGAATAGATGCTTTGCAGCCAAACACTCTCAAATGTCATACTCATTGTAATAATTTAAAAAAAGACTTGTGTATTAATCATCACTATCTGCTCTAACACATTTCAATAATTTACATGTATCTCTTTCAACACTTGTATGTAAATATTTGAACACATCAAGTACCTGAATTTTGGATTTCAAAACAAAAGCCCAAACCTTTTTAGAATGGTCATCAATAAAAGTGAGAAAAATAAGAGCAACCATTAATTGATTTAGCATACATAGAGACAAACATTAGTGTGAATTAAATCCATAGAGACAAACATTAGTGTGAATTAAATCCAAAATATTTGGTCTTTTTAGTTAGAAGATATGTGCTTGCTTACCAACAAGACACTCAGATCAAGTTTCAAGAGATATAGCAACCCTTGTCTTGCAAGTATAGCAAGCACGACATGTAAGGACATTCAGAAATTACATGTGAAAGGACAGAGAAGAAAAACGTGGCTTTTAAAATGACAAACGCTGAATAACACATGTAACTTGCAAAATGATTTACGAACACCCAGGAGTGATTCCTGCCCCTGATATCCAATGTTCTGTTATTCGGTTAGTCTTTAACAATTACACCAACCACATTTGAACATTGAGCAATGGTTTTGGAATACTTGGTTCAATAGGATTAGGTGACTATTAGGTCACTTTCAACTGCAAGTATCACTGATGTTTCTGTTGTTACTGATATATATACATTTGGCAAAGTAAGAATTTTCCCCTCGTTTTCTCAAATATGTATGGTATTATAGTATCCTTTATGGTTAATCAAATTTCATTTTTTTTACTGGATTATTTTTCAAAATTTAATTTGATTGTAATCTCATTTAAACATTTTTGGATGTGCCTTAAATCCAACTTTGATATTGCAATTTTATCATGTCCATAGCAGTTAAAGTCTAATGCACTATCACCAAATCCATCATGAAAGCATGTAAGTCAAACCTTTTGATTAATTGCAATGGAGTCTCTTAACATTTTCCAAACAGGGTAAAAAAGTTTTGATAGTTCCTCAGATTAAAATTTGGCATCTGTTCAAAATTTCAAGCTCAAGTTCCTTCTGCAAATGAGCTTGAGAAGTTCTTCCAGATCGGTCAATGACTTGTGAATATGAAGCAGTGAAGAACAAGAAGTTGAGGTTGGATTTGAATTGGGGGCTCAAAGTGAAACATCTGCCCTAGATTTGGCACAGGTGGCTGGTCCAAAAAGTAGGATGATACTGAATCCATCACTGATTAAAATAAAAGAAAGAATTGAATCCATCATGTGAATCTATATGTGGAGAACTGACAACAACGTGCATCTTTTTTTTTTAATTTTTAATATTTTCTCGTAAATCAAGGGTATCTTAAATTAACTATGCCCATGTTTGATTTGATGTTAAATGAAGTCATATGTGATATATAATTTACATTCAAGTTGAAATTATTTTGTAATTTTTAGTTTTTAAAACAAAATCCAAAATTTTAAACATTAATTCAAACATACACGGAATGATCGATTTTTGAGAGATATATATTTAAATTTATCAAATATCTCTTTTTATATTTTCCATACATCTAAATCTAAAAGTTAAACTCTTTGCATAAACTAAGAAAACAAAATCATGTCCCAATTATACTATATTAGTTGTATAATTTGTACAATATGAGAAATAAACTTAAGAAAATGAAAAGTATTATTTTGGTAAGAGAGGAAAAAAATTAAAATTCATTGACTCTGCGTCAGATCATTGATGTGATATGGTAGCATATGAGGCAGTGTGATGAATGCACCATGATACTATTTTGCACCCATTCTTGGTGAAGAACAGCATTGTTGTGACTTGGGAGAGTGAGAGATGGTGGGACCCACATCAGGATGATGAAATGAGAGGAGTTATGTTTATTACTATTTCTGCCAACCCAAGACATTCCTGTCAGAAAAAGCTCATGTTGTTCTCCACAGGTATCCACAGAATGGTCCTTTATCTATTCCGCCATCAAAACAACCACTTTTAAAGCATGTTTGGTTTCTTTTATTTTAACTGGGTCTCATTCTTCATCAAGTTTTGTCTCTATTTTATGTTAAAACATAATTTCAAATAGAAGGAAGTATAAATAATTCAACTTTTTAAATAAAGAAAATTTTAATGTAATTCATTGGAAATGTTTATGATAAGATTAATATTAATGTATTACATTTAGAACCCAAGAAAAAATGTATACTTTGGTAACATACACAATGTAACATATATATAGATTATTCCTACAATGTTTAGTTCACGGTATATTATGACTAATGCACAATGATTGTTTTTCATAAGAAAATAATAAAAATTTCAACAATAAAACAATCAACACTATGTTTTTGTAGATGTCTTCTTTAAAACTTGAAAGATCCTGAATTAAAAGAAATAAAATCCATTTTTTATATACATATTTATAAACAATATTTTTACTTGTAATAATTATCATAAAAATAACATTTTTTTTTCAAATCACTCCCTTGTAAAGCTTATTCTATTAGAAAGATACTTACTTGATTAATATTTCCTAAAAAAACATTATATGTTTACTTTCATTTTAAGTGAATGATTAGAATTGCTGATATTTAATATTCATTCATTTATGTCAGCACACACTTTAATAACAATGATAGATTTTGTAATTTGAAGTATATTTAGTGGGATCTTCAACATATCTCCTTATATCAAGATTAACCAATTCGTATGTGAGACTATATATTTATGAGTGGTTTAATAACATAAAAAAAAAATGAGTGACACACTATAGGCTCAACAAACTCTAGGGCTCTGTTTGAATTGAGAAGAGAATTTGTGAGGAGGGGAGAGAGTGAATTTGTGAGGATTAGAGAGAATGTTTAAGGATATGTGACGTTGTTTGAATTAAAGGATGATAAAGTGGATTTGTGAGGATGGTTTATTGTAAGTTTACAAATTTATCTTTGTTATTAAAAAATATTTGAATAATGAATTATGATTTTTTTGTGTGTGTAGGTTTGAATTAATTAAATATTTTTAATATATAATATTCATAATTATTTATATTTTTTAATAAAAAAATAAAAAAATAAAAAATATAATAGAAAATATTTTTGTGTTAAATTAAAATAAATTTATTAAATATATTAAAATTTATGAAAATAATATTTATTATTATATTCATTTGTTACTTTATATAACTATATATATTGTTGATATTATAATTTTATTTTTTTATTTAATTATTTTAATTATTTATAATTATATGTTTTTATTAATAGTATAATTAAATATTTTTGAAATTATAAATAATAAATAAATTTATATAATTTAACTTTGTATATTGTAATAAAATGCATGCACAATGATATTTTGGTAAAATACAATAATCCTACATCAATCCCCACAAATATCTTCATTTTGTGAAGAATGAAAAAAACCATTCCCCCTCCTCCCCATCCACCCTCAAGAGCCTTGAAACAAACACAAAAAATAATCTCTCCCTCCTTCCTCATGGAAACAAACACACCTTAAATGACTATGATACCATATTGAAATGATAAATCAACCCAGATATGCAGATTGACTTAAGGAAAAAAACGAAGAAGAAAAGAAAGAAAATATAATCATGATTCATTGAATAAACAACATAAGTGAGAAAGTATGTTTTCTAGAAAATAGAGCACCATAAAGATCACTTTCAAAGTTATAACATAAACGCTTATATATAAGATGAAAAGAAAAAATGAAACATAGTAAGACTATCTCGTTATAGGATCTTGTAAAGATATCATAACACCAATAACATCATCAATAACATCTTATTTTTAAAAACTAAAATAACATCAATAATTTTAGTAATTAAATATATCTTTTCTTTTCTCTAGTCAATATATATATATATATATATATAACCAATCTCAACAGAAAATAGATAAAAATACATAAAAGAACTGTGAAAGTAATAATCTGAACTGTTTTTACACTTGTTAACTTTATTTATATAAGAACCATTGAGATGTAAATGTAGGAATGAAATTTTGAATGGGAAGATAGATGGTGGAGAGAGATCAACTGATAAATTTTTTATTTGATCAATGCAAAGTGAAGTATCAATCTCTAAAGCAAGACCAACATATTCTCACTCTTTTTTGTTCCATCCTTTTTCTACTGCCTGTTCTCTTCACACTTTAAGCAATCATTTGCACACAAAAATGGATAATGCCTACCTCTATCAACCCTGACACAATTCCTTTTACAATCAGATCCCATGTAGATTCAAATTGAAAAAATAGCAAGTAGCCTATGTCTTGTACATACATTGATCGATCTTGTGAATCTATTCTCCTTTTTTCAATATATGGTCTCTCTATTTATATAATTAGCTAACTCGGCTAATGATATCTGGGTTATTAACATTAAGAAAGTGAAAGCTTGGTGCTAATTTCCTGGGTTTCTCTGTAATGATTCATCTTGCCACCATCGCTTGCAACTGTGTAACTCAAACTCAGTTGCAAATCAGGTAATTGTTGCTCGTCTTTCTGCATAACAAATCAAATAATTGCGTGTCAATATGGTGAAGAAACAAGGTAGACAACCTTCTCATTTTTGTTGAAACCTAGTTAATTTACCTTAATCCGAAATGGGGGATCAAATTCTAGCTTTAAACTGCTGGAATAGTTGCGAGGTTCATTGGGTTTGTTAGATATATATTCTGTGACGCTTGTGTTGTTCACAAAGCTCCACTCAGTTGGTTGAACAGCGTGTGATCCAGTTTTAGGAGCAACAATGGCAGGTAACTTTTGAAACTTGGATTGATGATTGTTTATAATTTCTAAGGGAAGCCACCTTTTCTCATCAAGCAGTTGGCTTGGTCTCGTAGGTGTATCCTTTGGTTGAATTTGGCCCGAAGCTATTGGTTTTCTAAAATGTTGATGATTGATGTACCATTGCTGGTGCCTAGAGATGATTGCAGACAAGGATTATTATAAAATAATTTTGTTAAATTTTCTTTTTGTAAGACAGTGGAAAACAAGACCAAGAATTTGAACTTGAACTGTAATTATCTGACCACATCTTTTTATAGTAACTTATTGAAAGGGTCCCCATTTTAAAGCTATGGTTGTTTAAAGTTATTGCAAATAAATTAACAAATAGTTAACTAGTAATATGTATTATTATAACTAAAATATCCATATTAATTAATTAATCATAGTTAAGAAAGAGAGAATATTAATAGAAGAGAAGAGTTAAACTAAAGATAATAAATTTTTGAAATAGCAAACTTTGTAGAGAAGGAGAAAATGTAAAATTGTAATAATTTAAGAGGAAAGAAGTAATTTACAAGAATTGGTGAGAAAAGGGTAATGCAGCATTGTTATTCAATTATATTTTATCATAAAAATTAACAACTTGTACATAAATTATAATTGATAGAAAAAGATGAAAATATTTTATAATGTAGGTATTTGAACAAACCAGATGTAAATGAAGTTATTTAAAAAGTATGTTACCTTGAATCGGTGTCATTTGCATGGGAACGTGATAGGGGGAAGGGGGTCTGCATGAGACTTGGGAAATGACAATGTTTGTCGAATTGAGTTGCCAGAATGATTCCACCATTCCCCATCTTAAGATGTTGTTGAGGACTCATGGACTGATGAAGTATTACAGATCGTACCCTTTGGTTCGACCTTTGACTTAGTACTGCAAAATATAAATGAATTGTCAAAGGTTCAAGATATGTGTTTCACCAAGATAAACAAACCCTAACCCTAAATCCTTACCAGCTACATCTTGAACTTTGATTAATTCAGGATTCATTATTGAAAAAACCCTACCCTCCCCATCGACATTCTTTGTTCAGCTTAAGTTTATCAAAACTAACTAGCAAATTAGAATCTTATTTCATGAACTCATTATCATTACAAAATATTAGAAATTAGTATAGTAGTGTAGTACCTTGCCCAACCTCGTCAAGTTTCTTGCTTCGATACATCTGAAATGAGAATTGAATATTGATTATATATACATCAACTAAAGATGCGTTTGAATAAACATAAACATTTAATTTAGTAACTTTATTTTGATAAACTAAGCTTACAAAACTAACTCGTGATTTTAACTTATGAAAGTAACTCGTAATTTTAACTTATGATGTTTTTTACAGTTCATCTTAACAAACGCTAGGGTAAAGTTTATCAAAATAAAGAAAAATAGTTTATAGAAGAACTGTCCGATATGATCAAATAGGCTTGAATAAACATTTTCAAATACTTGCTCAATCATTTGGAATGGACATTTGTGTTGACTGAGGATATTAGCTGCACATTTTATACTTGTAAAAACCTTTAAGGAAAAAGAGAATTTATCTCAAACTTCAATTTGTGCTACCTGCAAGTGGCTCTTGACGTGAGCAATGCTAAGTCCTTCCACATTCATTAGCTGAAGCACCAACTTGGGTGTTGCTCCTGCTCCAAGTAATATGCAGAGTTGAACGAAACGTGTTAACTCTTTCATAAGAGAGGTTTCATTTCACATAACAATTCGTATAACTCTTTGGGTTAAATATGTAAGTAGTAATGTTTTGGAAGATATACAACTTAACAAATACTTACTCTCTTGTCCACCAAGTCTTTCAACAGCATGCATAAATGAATGATGAAGTTCAGGAGTCCACCGAAGCCGAGGCATCTTGGATCTAACATATTGTCTCACCGTTCCTCTTCTCTCATTGCCTTCTCTTGAAATGCTACTTCCATTATTTGCTGAAGTTCCCTCATCCTTTACTTTCTCAATATTATTCTCGTCGGTTGTGAGCTCATAGCCCTCTTCTGTACTACCGTTGGTGTTATCGTCACTGCAAGCTTCAGCATTCAAGTCAAATGAAGAGCATTTCTGGGAACATCCCGATGAAGCTTCCTCATTGCTATGAATCTCATGTCCTTCTGACATGTTTACTTGTTGTTGCACGGGTTTTTGCCTCCAACCAACTCGACTTTTTTGGTCCTTTACAAAGTTGGAATTTCAGGTCTGAAACAAACAGGAAATAATGTTTTAATGTGCAGCATATTAAAGTAACGTGAACAAGAATGTGTAAGCCTTGTGAGGACAGGCTGTAATTTCTCAACAACAATTACTATGCTTTAAATTTGTTCAAGTAACTGCACGGAAATGCTATGAATTGATGGTAAAGTAACTGCAGTGAAAATTTATGGCAAAAAAACATTTATTATACTGGATGGATCCCCATTACTTACAAATATTATATACACATGTGTATGCATATGTAAATAATTTACTGCTGAATAAATAGAAGTAGTTAGAAAATCAGGACTTCAGTAAATAATGCAACCAAACTTCTCTACCGCAGAAGAGGTGAAAAAATGATCTAATGAATGCTTAAAGAATTTTACCTTATAAGTACCTTTTGTATGTAAATCACAAATTCATAAGTTATGGAATACTCAAGACTCGTTTAGAAAGGGGTAAGAAATTAAATTAAGATTGAAGAAGAAATCCGAACAACAGACAGGTGAAAATTGTGGAGGTAGATATGAATTCGTTTAGGTCTCGTTTAACTTCTTAAGTCAATAAACTCAATGAGAAGTGATTTTCATTTAACCACTGATAACACCAGGTTCCATCCAATAGGTTCCTGGCATACAGAAAAAAGGATTCAGATAATTTGAAAAATAGCAAGTTCGTAAACCAATACAACACTTTATGTGAAATGGACAGTCTGGATAAGAACAAGGTGTCCAACACACACAACATATAGTAGCAAGAGATATATGATCACACAAATGATGAGGAGATCAGAGATTTTCAAAGTACAGTCTGACTCATCATACACAAAACGTATCTTGCATGATTAGATAAAAATGCAGCATAAGGAAAAGAAAATGAAAAATTATCTTTGGGACAGAAGTTGGGAAGTGATTATGAAATCTTCAACAAGCTGAAGCGACAGGAAGACATGAGCTATGGTAAGAAAAGAAAAAGAAATCCTAAGAATACCCCTTAAGGAAGATGGGAAAGAAAGTGGGAAGAATTTATAGATTAAATCATTAATTGGCTGCTAAAAGGACAAAGAAACAAATATAACCAAAAGCATAGCAAAAATATATAATGTTTAGGTGTTTATCCTATTTTTCTCCCCTAAATAGTAATACTAACCATCTAAGAAGATGATGATATCTTTCTCTCCCAAGTCTATAGATCACGTGTTATGTGCAACTGCATATCCAAACATATCTTCTAATCAGTTATCTCTAGAAAGCTCCATCGCCCAGATAGACTAAAGGAATGTTTCTTGAAAGGATTGAAGTGGAGTCCTGGATCATATGCTGTTCTTTTATGGGTGGAGGGTGTGAAAGAAAGGGATAGGAGAAATTAAGGGGATGAAAATTGATGCCTGGTTCTTTGTGAAAAATCATTGATTCAACAGCATAATTAATTAAGACTGAACAAGTTGAAGATGGTAGAAAGACTAATTGGTTTCCAAAAGAAAAATGAAAATATTGAGAATAACATAATTCGGACAGGCTACTTGTTCAGTTTAAATTGCAATAAACCTACATAATGGATACAGATGCGGCTGGTCCCTTTTGTACTGTTGGAAATCATGTGACAACTACCACCTTCTCTCTCTTTGCTTCACTCTCTTTTCCTTGACAGTTGTTAAAATCTACCACCCTTCTCTCTCTTCTGGCTCGTGATTATCTTAATTGTTTGACCTGTGCTAAAGACCTTGTTTTGTTAGCTAGGTGAATATTTTGTCAAACATTCACCATGATAACTATAACCTCAATCTTTGTGCACGTATTGTGGGGTTCAATCTTCATCAACATACTTCAACTTTTTGCTCACCTAAACTTAGACTTTTCCCTTATTTCAGAACCACTGTTTTAATTTTACTTTATTTTTCTTCAATAATAACACATGTTTCCACAGGCCCCTTTCCATGTGTGTGAAACTATGACGTCCGATTTTTGGCAAGGAATTAGCAATTGAACAGCCTAAATAATGCAGTACTTTGGGGATGCGTGGACTGTAAAATAGAAAATTTTGGTGGGAAATGTGCATAAACAAGGACGTGTAGAATTTAGTGTTTGAGGCACTTTCATCTACAACTGATGATTGCATTATAATATCATTGATGCACATTCGACAATTTGTATTTAACTTTAATATTAGTGCATGAGCTATGACTAGAATCTTGACTCTACAACTTTAGACTTCCATGCACGGGGAGGGAACAGGAGAGATTATTATATCAGAGAGGTCGATTTATCAACTCATCCAATAATGAAGAAAATTATTCATACACAAGCATTATTGGTCAAAATATACTTTCTTTACATAACTTGGTACTGTCTAATTAGTTAACAAATTATATCATTTATCTATGTGATATCATTTCACTTTTTATCTATTGTTGTGAAAAGATGAATTATAGATGGGAGAGAAATAGGATTCGTTAGCAATTGTTTGACAATTGAATTAACTTTCTTCCAAAAGCAACTAGAAAAGGGTGGAGGAAGTTGAAATTTTCATAGGCTTTATTGACTTCTGATAATCAATCGGTACACACCCTCCACTACATATGGTTTAATCTTTCACTGTCTTTGTCAGTCCAGATTCCATACACAGCTTTCTTAAAAATGAAAATAAAAGCTTCAGAAAGGACACAACCCATCATAACAACTCACAGAGTAAACAATACCAGTTCTTATTTGCCTATATATTGTGTGATGTACATATTTGACCCAGCTACAAAGTATATATAACCTACATCAAATTTTTTATCAGCATAGCATATATCATTTGATTCAGGTACTTTATCATCTGATAAATGGTGGATCTGAAATGATCAAAGTTGATTAGTGTAGGTATATCTTTTGTTATCACAGCATGGTACAGATTTTTCATACTAGGAAATATGCTATAAGATATAGCTAATATTTTCTACTGAATTTTTTTGTCTGAAAACATTAATTTAAAATGTTTTGTATACGAATTAGTTAAAACATCCTTAAATATTCCATTTCTATATTTTGTGAATAAAAGAAAATATTTGATAATCCATACTGTTAGTTAAATGAGGAAATTTATATATACAAGTTGGGTAATTAAAAATGAAGATGGTGGGTATAGATATATGGTCCAAGGAAAGTATGTATATTATATATAAACAAACAGGGAAAAGTTTGTCTCTCTCGTAACATGTGCTGAGCAGCGACATGGGACATATTTTGATTGTTTTTCCCTCCAATTCAAAAGCTTCTGAGGCTCCTCCCTTTAAAGGGTTTGATTTGTTTGTCCCAGTATCAGTGAGAGTACCTACTACTCTTAGATTTTTTGACACAGCAATTTGGAATCAGTTGCGTTGAATAAATGTGCTTGTTGAGTAAATGGTTGTGCTAAGGATGAGACTTCAGTGGTGAGTAAATGATGACAGATATGGAAAGAAATAAAGTAAGAAGGGATGAAAATATGTATCAGATATTAAACAACTCAGAAACACAAGTTTCGTTTTGTCTTGCATGTGCACCAGAGTTGACATTCTTCATTATATTATACTAATTGTCACCCCCTAATTACTACCCATTACTAATTGACACCATCATTTTTTCTTGCACTGAAATTACAATTTTTAAAATATTTTTTTATAATTATTATTTTATTATAAAAATAATTATTAAGTAAATAAAAGTAAAATAGTGAGTGTTAAAAGGATATTTTTAAAAAATATATATATCCATTTACTTTTCATCTACTTTATTCTTTTTACTAAGTTTACATAATTCCTCAGGCATGTGTTAGCACTAAATATAAAATAATATTAATATTTTTTAATTGTTCACTATTTAAGTATTTTTTTCTCTTTTATGACATTTCACTTAAAAATATACAGTATCTTTATAGTGAGAAAAATATGTCATAAGTAATATGTTGTCATGAGGAAGCATATTACTGTTTATGAAATATTTATATAATTTTAGTGTTCATGTGTCTCTTACAAAAATAATATCACTAAATATTTAAAATTCACAAATGACCAATTACATTTTGGTTCTTAGAAAGTACAATCTCCCTCCCCTAAAATAATAAAAAAAATACAAAAAGGCTATCAATTAATTTCTTTGAAAGTATTTTTAATGTTAGCCATTAAATAGATCCAATTATATATAGAGTTGTTGAGAAGTAACTGTAGTTACTGTTGTAGATCAATAATGCTACAGATTTTTTAAGAACTGGGACTAGTATAAGATGAATGAATACATTTGAAGAGATTGTTTTTATTTATAATATTAAATATTTTTGGTGCCTGCTTTAGTTAATTTGATCATGGGTAATGTTTGGATCTAGTGAGATTTTGACACAGAAATAATTATTTGTCTAAAGGAGGAGTGATTGATCCTTCTGAAGTTTTTTTCCTGATACAGGTTAAGGTTTGGTCTTTGATCTCTTCAAAAAGTATAGTCAATAAGTTTCTTGTTCTCTAACAATTGTCTTGAACCTCTGGTATGCATGCATTCAATTTAAGATTACTATTAGGGTGATAGGATTGATCATTGATCTTACTGTTGTTTTTAGTTGGTAATGTAAGGGTAGGCAGTAGAAGGACATTTTGGGATGTTGTTTGAGTATGAGGAAATGTGCATTTGTATATCTTACTATGTATGAGGGTTTGATCACCCTTTAAGTGATCTGTTTAATTATTTGTTTTTTACTAATAAAAAAATATTAAATATTTTTTATTAGATAAAAAAATTAAAAGAAAAAGATATGAAAATAAAATATTTGAATCAAAATATTAAAAATATTATTTTTATTGGTATGATTTGTCAACATTCAAATTCAATGTCAAATTAGGAGTGGGTATAGTAAGCATGGGATGTTGCATTGTATTTCTAGAGGCTTGACTTAAGTCACATAATTTTAAACAATTTTTTAGAAAAATTAAAATATTCTTCAAATTTTCCTATTTATTTATCTCTTTTTTACTGATAAAAATATGTACTAAATTAAGATGATGTAAAAGTATATAGTTTAGGGTTTATCTAAACAAAATAACTGTATCTTCAATTTAATAAAGTATATCAATATTTAAAATTTAAAAATTGAAACTAAAATAAAATTTAGTTAGTAATGTTTAAAAAGATACAAATTTTTTCTAAATAAATAAAAATAATAATATAAAGTCTAAATCAAATATTCAATACTAATTATAAATTTTTATTAATAATAAAAATGATTTTAGATATCAATAATTTTTTAATTTATAAAATAATATCTAAGTCAAGTAATTAATTAATTTTTATCTCTAAAATTAATTTTTATTTAATAATTTTTTAATATTATTTTATTCGGCACATATTAATCTAAAAACTATGTTAATTTGATGTATATTTTATTGAGTTAAATTAAAGTAATAATTCTAAATTAAGAAAATAAATAAAATACTTATTTTTAAAATTCAAATTTTAAGTGAATTTCAATGTTTACAAAGTCTAATATATAATATTAATAAAATATTTTTATTTTTATTTTTATTTTAAAATTGTAATTATTATTTTTTGAAACAAACCAATCCATCATCAGTACATAAACCCATTTGAATTACAAACTAACTGAGCAGGTTAAAATTGATCTACTTTCTACTATTTTTTTTATTTTAATCTAATATATTTTATTAGTTATTAGAGTAAATACCTAAACCTATTTTTTAAGTTTTAATAAAATATTCTATTAAATATCGTTGAATTTAATTTTGTTTAAAAAAAAATATATTATATCTTATTAACACTGAAAATATTACTTGGATTAAATCATCGACATCACCAAAAATTATACTAAACATTTTTCATTTAAATAATTAATTAATTTAATACAAAAGATCTCTCAAAACAACCCACTACTTATCCAATTTTTATATTTCTGAATCTTATATTACTTTATATTTAAAAATTTGAATGTTTATGTAGTTTTGGAGAAATACAATTGATTTTTCCAACTCAACTGTTTGTGACATTTAGTGGATGAAGGTAAATGCAGGGGAGTTCCAAGAAATCCTAAAATAAGACTTTTTATGGTTACATGTTTATGTTGAATATTTAAAATTATATAAATGATGGCTAAAACCTACTTAAAAGAAAAGTAACTGGTTCAAAAGTGAAAGCAAGGTAAGGCAATTAATTCATTTGTATGTTTGCATGGGATTCGTGTATGTTATTTATTATAAACTTTCTTAAATATAAATTTCAACTTATCGATTGTAAATAAAAAAATAGATTAATTTTAACAAATTCAAAATAAAGGTATTTTGGTAAATTTATAATTTATATATTTAAATTTATTTATTTTTCATTCGCATCAATTACACTAACTACAAACTTCTCGACTTTCAACTCATTTTTTCTGCATCTAATGAACCTAATTTCACCATTTTTCCCTTCCTTTTTTTCCCTTTCCAACATACCCCTTATTCAAACAAAGCCTATTTCTTTTTGGGCTTATCTAACTTGATCTGCATTGGTTATTTTGTGGGAAAGAGAATCATGGTGAGGTTGTTTCTTCCTGCACTCTTCCATTTTTCCTTCCTGCATCCTTACATTCTTCAAAATACTCAAATTATTCTAGACAACTTTTGGGTAATTCTAGAATAGAAGTGTTCTGTAAGCGTGTTCTTGAAATAGAAAATTCGGAAGACAAAAAAGTCATTTCAGAATATTTTTTCAAAAACACATTTTTTTTATTTCCAAAATGGTAAATCCAAATTCATAAAATGTGTTCTGAAAAGTATGTTCTGGAAACATTTCAAAAAAAATAATCCTAAATTTATTTTTAAAAAAGGTAAAACAGTTTTTTTCAAAAAATGATGGGGGTGTAAGAGAAATTTGTTGCGGTGTAGGAAGAAACACCTTATGGTGATTGCAGAAGAACTTAGAAACGGGAACAGCTAGAATAAGAAGCTTGTAACTCTTCTAAAAATGACGACCATTGTTACTAGTTTCTTGCGCCTTTTCTTCTTTTCCTGAGTATTGGACGTCTCTTTTTTTAATTTTCAGCAAATGATTATGAAACATTAGAATACTAAAATGAATAAAAACAATACTTACAACCACAACACAAATGAAGAATATGGTTTTTCATGTACCGTGCGGCACTTAAATGGGTCTAGTAGATAGAATCTCTTCATTCAGGTTAAAGAAAGTTTCGTCCATTTTCATCAATTAGAGCCTTTAAAGCACATTCATTTAAGACAAAACACCTAAGTTCGGGAACTGTCTTCTATCCCTTCGATTTCTTTCCATGATGACTAATTGCTAATAGAGGTACTAGAATTTTCCATTTAAAACATGTCTAAGCAAGTTCAAATTGTGACCAATGATTATCATGTTGCAGCTATTCCTCTAATCTAAGAAGGATATGTTAGAACAAGGATACATAAGGCATTGCCAACATTAACTGCCATAGTTTATCATAGTATGTACAGTTATCCACCATACAGATCAGATGGTAAATTATTCCCAAGATGTACCATCTGCAATTTATATCCCCATCATACTTAGTTTCTAGTCATGCCTGACTAAAGTTAATAAACGGAAATTAGTTATATCCTTCATCGTCTGATTGTGGGGCCTCTGTACAGACCTCTTCTAACCACCAGGTTTTCAGGCGCTTGAATCTCTTCTAACCAGGTCACTTCAGATGCTTTTACCCCACACGACTGATCCAGGTCAACACCTTTAACAGTAGAAGATGTAAGAAAATAAGTGCTTCAGAAATTATTGCAAGATTGAAAGAGGGGGAGGGGGGAGAGGACAGTAGAAGGAAGAGAAGTACCTGGAAGTTCTTTCCTAGGTGATTTCCTGAAATATGAGCAGTGTCTTCCATCTTCTGATGAGTAAGGAGGGGAAAGAATGTCAAAGAGAGCACATGGGGTTAAGGCTTTAAAGCAATGAATGTTGCCACCCTTGCTTGGATATAGAATTGTTGTGTTACAGGGTGCACTCATCTGACAATCTTTCACAAGTTTTGCTGGTCTTGCTGCAAAAGTAGAAAAATCTTGAATATCTTTTCTAGTTTAGCAAATACTTAAGAATGGGAATCAAGCAAAAAAAAAAAAGTTTCTTGAACTAGCATAATCAGTAAAAACATCACCCATCAAACCATCTAAGCAGCAGCAAATTAATCGAAACATCTATATTAAATTAGCATGCAACAATATGAAAATTCATAATCCTCTATAGCATGCATCATTATAAGCACTGAAAAAGGTTTTACCCAAATATGTTATCTTTTTTCTTCTTACACTCCTATCCCCGTTATTGCTCTTATAGATTAACGAAGAGTGTCAGTATGTTCTTATGTTATCCTACTCTGATCCAGTCTATGACCAGTGTCCACCATTGCATATCAGCACCAAGCTGTCCAACCTCATTGAGAAGTCTCAAGACCATCCCCTCAAATATGCAAAGTCAGGAAAACTTCTAATTTAAAAAAATTCTAGAAACTCTATGTTAAACTCTAAAAGTCAAAATCAAACCCATCAAAAAGTGCAGCAAAATGAAAAACATATATCAGAAACAAAGTTTGTGCATGACATTTATATAGTCCACTCGAATCATACCACATGATGTCTTCTAATAGATAGCAATTTCAAGGAAAATTACAGAGCAGATAATCTGCTACAGTATTAATCACAAGATTAGCCTTCTATTTCCATAAAAAAGTGAAGGGTATAAACGCAAGAAAGCAGAAAATATCAAGTTAACTACGGCAATTAGTTGCAGCTGCCTTAAACAATTTGTCTTGTAGAGATATGTTAAACAACTGAAATTATAATTAAGAAACTTTCATCTTTGAGAATAACAAATTCCGGTTAAATAAAATTCACCATAGATTAACAAAGGCAGTTTTTCGCAGTTTTATAACAATTTAGAAAAAGATGCTCTAAACCTTGTTCAACCAATTGGTTGCTCAAGTGCAATGCCTTGGCTCTTAAGTATCTTTAATTCACGCTATAAATCATAAAAAAACATGTTATTATGTCACCAGAACTGAACCGAAAAAACATTATAAAAAAAGAAACAAATACGAATGTGATTGAGAATTGTAATATAGAAAAGGGTCCAGTGAATGAAGTCAAATTATATAGCTGATGAGGAATGATTGTTCAACTTGTACTTTCTAGGATAAGTGTGAGCATGAAGATATTCAAACATTTATCCTTAGGTTGTGCACGATGTTATAGCTTATTCTTTACCCCAAGGATATTCACAGTTCACACAGCTACAAATAACATTTATCCTTAGGTTATGCACAATTTTTATAATATAACATTCCCAAACAATTTCAAATAAATATATTTAGGGAAAACTACCTAAAAAAACATCATTTTATTTTTACCGTCTAATGTTTACAATGATTTAGAATGCTTTTATCAAAATTATGAAATCATAGTCAGACTACAATTAATAGATGGTTCAAACATTTCAGTGACTAACATCACAAAAAGGATAGACCAAATTTATAAAAGATTTAAGCTGAAAAGATAGTAGACACTGGAAAAAGAAATGAGGAAATAGATTACAGATAAAAGGTTTGTGATCAACTTCAAATGAAAACTAACATTATTTTCAATCATAATATATATTCACTTGAAGAATAGAAGTAAGCTTGAGCGTCAAAAGTTGCAAGACTTGGTTTTTATTTAAACATAACCAAGCTCTTAAGCAACGCTTTGACACTCATGGTGTCATTGATCCATCTTCTCAGATGATATTGGTGGTAATAATGAATGACTAGTGGGAGAAATGGGAGGAGATGACAAGGATGCCAAAGAGGTTTAGGTTCATTGATGATGACATTGACAACAACTTGACTTGGGGATATTGCCAATTTAGCTGATGTGCATGAGACTTTGGTTTACAGTAGGCGGTGAGCAAGACAATGGATAGGTGCTGCTGCACTTTTAAACCAAACATTGTAAATTGATGAAACTGTCCAAAGGGAGAAAGAGGAAACAATCTACAGCTTTCAAAGTAGTTATGATGTTAATGAAGAAAATTTGGATTTAGAAGATGATTGACGATTTATATTTCTTAACTAGTAGCTAGGAGACTAGGAAACTTATATTTGGTTTATATTTACTTCTATGTTCAATTTAAGACATCTATCGTGTATGCACACCTATGACTTTTTGTTGTTATACATTGGCTAATATGAAGAGAGTTGCTGATTTGCTGTGATATTTGTATGATTCTGTGAATAGAGTTGGTACACATTTAATCCATCCAATGCATGTCTATATGAAGATTTGCTGTTATATAGGACTATATTAAAAATAATAAGAACAGTGGCTGTCCCGCTTTATACTGTACCACTTTAGTTCTTTCGAGGTCTGCTGCTATCTAGAATTTAAAGCATTGAGTTGAAAACATAACCGATGGCAAAACCTATTCAGCCAAACCATTGAAAGATCATATTTAACCAAAAAAATTCTGATGCAACTATATCTTAGGCCAAGATTCATCAATTTACGATATTCAAAACCAATTGTTATTGCTTTATAAAGACTGAAGCATGTGTTCATCACCTTGAGATGAATCATCTGATCCAGGTAAATCCAGCCAGTCATAAGCCCTTACATGAAAAGAACCATAAAGAAGCTTACTCAAAACAGTCATTCCAGGATGATTATGAAGCGGGATAATAGAACCAGGGGCCATACAAAAGATTCCCATCTGCAAAAGAAAAACTTCACCCTCATGATCCAACCTCTACATCTAAATTCAGAAAGGAAGACTCCAAACAGATGAACAAGAAGATTTTCAAAAGCTGTAAACAAAAAACTTACAGAGAATTTGTCACATTCATGCAAGTGGATGTACTTAATAGGAGGTGGATACTGATAACTTCCATTAGGCCCCTTTTTGCCATTAGTACCATTCAAAGAACCTTTCCATCCACGCACCAGTTGTGCCTCTTGTTCGAGACCCACATTAGAAGGCTTCAACTCATCTAGCATGGAAGTGAAATTAAGTAAAAAAACCTTCAATGTGGAGCAAACAGTAATTTAACAAGCATCTAAAATCAGGCAGTGCATTATACATTTCACAGAAAATTATAGTGGAACATTATCGAGGGTAGATAATCAAGTGTACCTAAAAGGGCTTGAACTTTTTTGAGAGCTTCTTCTGAAATGGGTCCCTCAGGAGATAAAGATGCCTTGCAAGTATCATATAATTTCTGAACAATTGGCATTATGTAGCAACCAAGTACCACCCAATGCTTCTAAACCAATCTGAATATACAGTGGTTGATGAATTTTAAGAATCCGATGAACCAAAATGAGGTGGATGTAATGTAAACTTGGATCCAAAATGGCACTCGGGTCACTTGACTTTATATCGAAAAAGTAAAAGAAACAGCTTCTTTTCTACGCAACAAAAATGCATTTGCGTAATTGATCAGCTCAACTCCATTCCCAAGCACCTTGACAAGGAAAAATCACCACAAAATCAGAATAAAATGAGTTCAAAACATATCCTATAACGTCGTGTGTGATGAAATGCAAGAAGGGAAATGTAAAGAGGTACAATACAACAGAGTAAGAGAGGAAACCCCAATTAGGAATGATGGCTTTGGTGAAAAGATAGAAATCTGAAGAGGAAGGTTTGAATATTAAACTGCTCTCGCTCAGGCTCACGACAACATCACAACATCGGGGTGGGCACTGAAGAGGGACCAGAACAGAACAGAGCAGACAACAAAAGACACTTGCACAAAACCAGATGTCGCTTTTAGAATACCACCAGCTATGCTTGAATGGTTTTTCTTTTTTCAAGGGAAAAAGATAAAAGGATAGAAATGTGAGGTGAAAGAGGAAAAGAACAATATTGTAAAATTAATAAAGTAGTATAAAATACAGCTAATTATTTTAAATACAGTAGAGTAAAATTAATAAATTAAAATAGTAAATTTACATACTAAAATGAAAATCACAATAGGAATATATTGAAAATACATCTACATATATTGAAAATCACAATAGGAATTATGCTTCTAATGGTTGAATTGACATCTTAACTATCTTGGTCAACCTTTTCCTAATGAATGTCAAATTGCTTATGGTATCTTTTCTTTTTCATTTTTTTTTTCATTACCTTTTTTGAAAATATTTACCCTTTAAATATTTTATTTTAAAAATTAGAAGAATTGGTGTGAAAGGAGAAAAACAAAATGGATATAATGTAAAGTCAGCATATGATTTTCTGAACCACACTACGGCAGACAATTGCAATTTTTCTCTCCAAATTACAATATAATTAAGTAGAATACTAATCATGAGATTCTATCATTATTAAATTAATTGCATATAATTGGTACAATATCGTACAATATTGCATATAATTTGATAATTATTATTTCCTTAATACTCCCTCAAGTTGGTAGGTGAACCTCATTAATTAGGTAAAATACTAATAATGAGATTCTATCATTATTAAATTAATTGCATATAATTGGATACAATATCGTACAATATTGCATACAATAATTACATATCAGATAGTGTATCATCAAGTAGATGAAACTGTCTAACATCTGCTTTTAGCATGTAAGTGTTTTATTCTATGGTATATGTGATAAATGGATTGGAACCCAATCAGTTTATCACAATAACCTAGTGGAACATTTTCTAAATTAGAAGAATGAGTGTGAAAAGGAGGAGAACAAAATGGATATAATGTAAAGTCAGCATATGATTGTCTGAACCACACTGAAGGAGACAGTTACAGCTGTTACCTTATTATGTGGAACACAAATCCCTTTCCAACAATTAAACATGTGGCATGGAGATTGTTGAAGGACAGAATACCAACAAATATTAATTTGGTAGCAAGTGGATAGGGTTATCTGATGTTCTTTATGAATTCTGCTAGATGAAACTGTCTAACATCTGATTTTAGCATGTAAGGTGTCTTATTCTATCTGGTACATGTGTCATAAATGGATTGGAACCCAATCAGTTCATCACAATAACCTAGTGGAACATTTTCTAAATTTTAAAAATGATAAACATAATACAATTTGGAAAAATATAAGGGTAGCTATTGTGTGCATGATTTGGAATCACATAAACAACCGGATAATATTTAAGCAAGAAAAAATAGATGGTCAAGAAGTTTTTTGTATGGCACAATTGAATACCTAGGTTTGGCTATTAAATAAAATACTTAGAATTAAGTTTTCATATTCAAACTAGGTATTGTATCCAAAGGAATGTCTTAAAACTCTGTGATTTAGGTGTGAGACGGAACTTATTAAATTTGTATAATGCGAACACATTCCAAAGTATACTAGGATTTGTTTACTCATTTATATAGAAAAAAGGGGTAAGGTTATGTTTATTTTGGTTTATTGGCTAATGGTTGAGTGAGATGGGCAACAAGAAGATAAATAACAACATATAATCTCACCAAATTGGTAATTGGAGACTTTGGACAAACAACTCCAAAACGTTAGAACAGTTTCATCATTTTAATATAGATGGTTAGGTTTAAAAAATACAAACCTTATCAACTAAGATGGTCCGAAATAGATTTTTTTTTATTTGGTTTTAATTTAAATATTGGACTCACAACTCCAAAAATTTTAAGACATTTCAACCATTTTTGTTTCTTTATCAGTGTAATTGTGTCAATATTTACTTTAAACAATTTTTTTTTCACTAACATTTAAAAAAATAGATTCATTACCTTGATTGGTTGATACAAAAGTCAAATTTCAATGAAAAAAAATCTTAAATATCAATAACTTTATATTATAAATAAATATTTACTTTAGAACTAAAACAAAATCATTGATCAAATGAATTTGGATAAAAAAAATTATGAATAAATTTAAAAATTAAAAATTAAAGTCTATACAAGGATGTATTTAATAAATCATAATTAAATTTTTTGAAATGTTATATGAAACAATTTTTTATATAAAATTGTAAAAAAATAGAGATATTATTTAATTAATTTTTATCATTTTTAAGCACTTTACATGTTATTGTTATTTATCATGATGAAGAATAAATTAAAGTGAAAGTTACTTTTTGAGTAGGTAATTTCATCTTCTCATCCATATCAAATGAATAAGTATGATAGTCTCTTTTTTTTTTGTTAGTACTATATGTGTTGAATCTGCAATTGGTGTTGTAATTTATTCAATCATGTACAGATTTGTGTGAAATGTTATGTAAATATTGCTGTGTGTATTATTGTTGCAACAATAAATAAATAAATATTATATTATCTTTTCTTATCATTGTTACAAAAATTACATATTATCTTTAGTTGAATAACTCCTGTTAGGAGAAACCTAAGTGTATGTTAGTCAATAAAAAAAATAAAAAATTGAATATTTTTCATAAAACAACATAAATGTTCAACTTCAAGTATATAGGTATGAGTGTTTTTTTTAAGTTTATGTGATCTAAATGTCACAATAGTTTACTGAATATAAAGGACTAAAAATATTTAAATGAGAATAAATGGAAATGAGTTGAAAATACAAAATCACGTATTGGTTGAACTTAGATAATACATCAGACTCATAATGGTGTCAAAAAGTTTAAGTAAGTGAGTGATTGACTATAAATTGAATAGTAAAAAATCAACCAAATTTAATATTCTAACTAAAATCAAATATATCTTAAAAAAAAGACTGCTTGTCAATATTATAGTTTTAGTTTTAGATTGTCTTCTAAAAAAGTTTATATATATATATATATATATATATAAACTTGTGGAAGATATAAAGTAAACACTATTCATGCTGTTGTAAAAAAAAGTTATTCAGATTCCAATGTCCAATTTCTGGAAATAACTCCAATATCGATGAATGTTGGAAGTTTCAAATTACATTAATGAATGTAGTTGGAAACATTATGAAAAAATTGATAAATTCAATGTCAGTTCTGCAAATTCAACTGTCACTCTAGCTTTCATGCATTGGAAACAAACATGGTATTGTATACTGATTTGCATGGTCTTCCTATATAATTTAATTTGTGTTAAAACTACTGTACAAGACATTAATAATTAAATACATTATGAGTTTTACTTTCTGACTGTGGTATTTTTTAAAAAAAAATTTATTTAATTGTTATTGTATTTATTGTAATGTAGAAATGAGAAGAAAAAAAATTATAAAATTTTTATTAAAATAAAAAATTATACTTAGTAGCTTCTAAGAAAAACTTAGAAAACACCTAATAAAATAACATCTTATAATCATTTTTATTACACATACACCTCCTTTAATCAATATAAGGATATTTAAATAGAAATTTCTTACAATAATATTTTAAATATTTTTATGAACTTTTGAAGTATTTATAATTTTCATAATATTCTATCATTTAAAAAAAAATTATGTCCAATTTTATTTCTATGATCAAAATTTATTTAGCTCTACTTGAGAAGGCATGCTTCTAGTCTTAAAGGACTGTTTCTTACACAACACTTTTTAAGTTGAAAAAAAAAATCCACATTAGATATCTAATTGTTTTTTTAAAAAAATTGATTTCTTTTTAAGTTAAGAAGGTTATTAAATAATACATTAAAACAGGAATTATCATCTCTCTTGCCTCTTGTTTTTTTTATTATGGCTTGTTTAATCTATTTCAATTTTTTTTCATTATGTCTTGTCCGTCTCAATTAACTATCAATAAATTTTATAGAAATTCTTAATAATTTATAAAAATAATCCTAATTATTTATAAATTTGAGTAAAAATTATACTTAATTGAGGTTATATTTAGTATTTTTAACAGTTTGAATTCTCATTAAGTTTGTTATCTATGATTTGTCTTTATTTGGACAGAACTAATATCACTAACGAATTACCAACATTTTTTAATAATCGCTAGAAGATCAATTATTTTCTAGTGATTTTGTGAACCATTGTTACTTTTAATGGTTTTCAAATTTCAATTACATTTAGTGGTTTCTAAATTCCTATTTATTGTCAGCGTTTTTTCAAACCCCTATTACTTCCAGCAGTTTTTTAAACCCATAACTCAAGGTTCTAGAAATGTAGTTATATTTTTTATCAGGATTTTATGGTGCAGGTTAAGCTATTCTTGAACTTTTGGTAGGTTTGGAACTCTTAGTGAGCACCTGCTCAAACTTAGTAAGGAAAGCTAGTTTTATTTCTTTTCAATAGAACCCTAGTTAGAAGATATGGATGTGGGGGTGACGTGGTCATCAATTCCAATTTTTTTGGTAAGATTGCCTATTTTTTTGTATATTAGAATTTGATTGAGATTAGAATGTGAAATTGTATATATGACAGATGCGTTGTAGAATTATATTTGTTTTGATTTGAATAAGTAAATGAATATATTTGAATAGTTTAATGAATAACTTAAAGAATAATATTTGATGAGTATTGGTTGTTTGATATTGATTTAGAGATATTGAATACATGGTATTATAGATAAAGTGGTTATATTAGAGTAATTTATCCAACTCTATCAAAAAAACTTGTTACTTGTTTGGTATATTCGATACCATAACAATTTGATCATTTAAAGTATGAGTCCAATCTTATACAATTCTTTAAAGTTAGGTCTAACTCTCTATTTTACCACTTCTACACTCAATGTTTATCAATTCCATATTTTAATAAACTTTTATTCAATAAATTTTAACATAAAAGTAATTTTTAAGTTTAAAATAATACAATAACTTTAAAACAACTTTTAAATCTAAAGTTTTTATTTTAAGTAATTAAATTTTTTAACTAAGCTATAAAACAGAGGTATGCAAAAACTATCCTATACACTACCTCATGTATTAGAAGAAGAAAAAAAATGGTCACATGACATATTACATGAAACTACACCAAGAATAAACAATGATAAATGAAAAAAAAAATGACAATGTGTATTGATCTAAACTAAATTAATATTAATAATATAAGATAATAGTCTATGTTTATGTTTACTTTTCCCCATCTTGCTTCTCTCTCATTTTCAAACAAATGGAAAGCAAGGGATTCAGATGTATGAAACTTACTTTTCAGAGACTTGGTGACTGCCTCATTGTTGGTAATGTGCATATCTAGTTTGAAGGGATGTTCAATGTAGAAGTTAAAATTTTTATAGGTTTGTGCAAGGTTGTAGGTGTCACTAACTTGGAGTAAGATGTGGTGAACTTAAAATATTAAAGTGATATGCACTAAAGTGTTGAGTTTTGAGGAATACAAAAATAGTGGACATGATACAAAGAAGGTTCATATAGCTATTGCAATCTAACCTCTTGATAGTTAAACAATTAATTTTTTTCTTGCATTTCAGTTTAGCATACAAACATTTACCATAAAAAAAATTCTAAGTATCTCTATTTTTATTTGTTAAACGATCATATACATATATTTCAAAGAAAGCAATTAAAGTATTTACAAATAGACAACATAAACGAGAGACAAATAGAAGAGACCCCAGACACTGAATTTGTAAAATGCACTGTAGTTTTCAAAACAAAAATGCACCACAGTTCTGGAATGAAAATGCACCACCTGAGAGTAAATTGTTCATAAAATTAAACAACACACTAAGGCTTTGCTTGGATTAGAGGGCTTTGGTTGGATTAGAGGGTGAGGGGGAGTGGAAAGTTGAGGGTGTAGAGAAGTGGAAGTGTGAAGAAAGTGTGAAGAAAGTTGAGGTTATTTGGATTGAGAGATGTTAGAGTGGATGTGTGAAGAAAGTTTATTGAAAAACGTAAATGATGTGATAGTTGTGAGAATATTTAAATATATTTTGAATAGTATAAATGGTAAGATTATAAATTTACCCTAGTATATAAAAAACTAATTTTGTGTAAATTTTAGTTAATTAAAATAATGTAAAATTTTAATTATAAATAAAAGAATAAAAGAATATAAAATTAAAATAATAATTATTAATAA
>Ga0123342_1000150_pt1 | contig 89275 bp, 38 predicted proteins | sample Turbeawhitnodule_FD_89960 | JGI IMG/M metagenome (GOLD analysis project Ga0123342, IMG submission 89960) | Root nodule microbial communities of legume samples collected from Mexico - Turtle bean Mexico white nodule | ecosystem: Host-associated > Plants > Roots > Nodule | place: Mexico: Nepantla...
GATGTCATTAGAAGAACTAGAAAGCTACTGCCAAATGTGGTCTTTGCGCCCCTTCATAAATGATGAGATCGTGCATGGAGCTTGGGAACATATTCATTGAACATTCTTTTGTTTCTTATTTTATGTATACAAAATTAGTTATCATTGGGCTCGATACAATTGTATAATGCTATAAAACCATCCTTACTTTTCTAGTTTTTCACTTTATTTTTACACATGTTCTTAATATATATAATAATATTATTATTATTATCAATTTATCTCACTGCATGCTATCATACAAGGCAGCGTTATTGATACTAATGTGTCTACTCATATTTTGATTATCAGTTTTTTATTTTGGTTATTTATTTAATATCCTTTATTTAAAACTATTCATAAGTTGATTTTCATTAATTATTTTATGATAGTTTTGATGAGAACTCACAAAGTCTAATTTTTTATGATGCTTCTATAAATATCTATCATATAAAGTTACGTGTAAACATATCTTTAACATAGTATGATAGTTATTACGGAAACTATTATAGTAAATTAGATTTTCTACATAATTATCAAAATTTATATTAATTTTTTATATTTTATGATTGTTTAATCAACATAATAAGACTTACTATTGATATTCGCATGAGAATGGAATTATCTATTTCTATTATATTATACCTTTCTTTTTTTAATCTTAAAACTAAATAGATTTTATTATTTTTTTAAAAATTATTAAACACTAATCAAACATGTAATTTCTGAATTCAATATTTTAAATGATGTAATTTCTGGAAATAATAACTCCAACAAAGGTGTCTTAGTCTTATTTGATGTGCGATGATTAAGATTCTGATTCAGTTGAACAACATTAATTTACACTCTATTCATTTCTTATAGTTGTGGACTTTTTCTAGTTTCCGTATTCAAATGGTAGATGGTTCTACTATTTTTTTCTTTTCAGTCAACAAACACTTTTATTAAATGCAAATAAATATATAAAAGATAATCAATTAAATACTTTATTTATTTCTAATGAACGTTTTTACTTATTGATTTTGCGTGTGAACATATATAAGATAATTCAATTAAATAAAAGTGATTCTTTTAAATTTTAATCCACATACGATTTTTTTAATTATAATTCATTTTCACTTACTTTTTGAGAATGTTTTAGCAAACTATGCATTTTGAAAGACATGGCGACATTAAAAAACTCTTTCGCAACCGTCCAAAACTGAAATTGAAAGACACTGAAACAACATTTTTGTAAATTTTCAGAAAAGAAAGCAATAAAAAATTGAAATTATATTTTCGTCCTAATCTAAACTTAACTTAATTGTTTAAAATTTTAATCTTTTATTTTGTTCATAAATTAATTTTATCTTATATATATAATCCTATAAAACCGACTCCTAAAATGTGGTTTACACTCGTTTATATACAATAAAATATTTTTATATCTGGTCGATATGAGATCTCAAGGAAATAAAATAAAATTAATCTTATTAAATATAAACACAAAATATAAGGATAAACATACTCAATTTAATAAGCTCGTGTTTAAAATTTAGTACTAGCTGTAAAACATACTTTAATTTCATGAAGAATTAACAAATTTAAAGTGTTAAAAATATTTCAGAAAACATAATTGTTAGACAACCACATATCCTTAAACACGAGTAAAGGAATAAAAATGATATTCTAACAATCTAAGAATTGTATATAACTGTTTGACTATTTTAATAATAAAAAATATATTATAGAAGGTATGTTTGTAATTAACTATTATAAAGAATTATTAAAATAATGATAATAAAAGTTGTGATGCAGACGTAAGAAAAGAAAAAGAGTGTGATAAATAAGATGTTTATATTTTATTATTAAAAGAGGAAGATGGAGGTTAGGGAAAAAAACTCGTGTTAAAAGAACCTTGGACTTGGTTTTACTATGTCCGATTCTAAAGAAAGTTGATTATTTTTTGTAGAACGAAAATAGCGTACATGAATGATGTGGAAACACTTGTCTTGTCTGCAACTCAACTTTAGGGTGATTTGGAATTGTTCTTAGCTTGACCCTAGAGATATGATCAAACCATGATTCTCTGAGCTACGCGTGGATGATTAATCACACCCTTTAAAAGCCACACTCAACAACACATTCTCCCATCACCGCTACATCTTTCTTCTCCATTTCGCACTTTCACGCAGCCACTTTCGTTGTTTCACTTTTTGAATAGACGAAGATGCCGACAACTGGGAACTTTGGAAATCACGATGACGAACAAGGTGATCGTCCAACAGTGAGGGTTCATACCATTGATGAGCTTCACTCGTTGCAGAGGAAGAGGTCTGCACCCACCACTCCCAGGGGGAATGCGCAGCCAGCCAGTTCCTTAAATCTTTCTGAGGAAGAACGCAGTAAAATGCAGCTAGAGTCTATCAGGTAATGTTTATACGTGGCTACACTACATGTTACTACTATGATCTAAAGAAGTTTGGTTGAAACGTGTTTGCCATGCATGCATGCAGTGCCTCTTTGGCGTCACTGACGAGAGGAAGTGGACCTAAGGTGGTGAGGGGTGATCCAGCAGCAAGAAGATTTGAAGGGTCAAGGCATGCACATGTTCCAGTCACACCCACCATTGCTGTCAGCGACAGTGCCTTGAAGTTCACCCATGTCCTCTATAACCTCTCCCCCGCAGGTTTTCTTTCCTCTTTTTAATGCTTACTGTCTTACTCAACAACTACTTACATATACTTTTCTTTTTTATGATTCAAAGAGAATTAGGATTTTATTTATCTATGCTTGTAGTAATTTTTCTGTTGTGAGATAAACTTAAAGCCCCTCCATAGGGAAAAGAGGTCTTGATTTTTAAGTATAAAATGTTGCCTACTTTTACTTTTAACAGTTACACTTTATAATGAGAAGAGAGAATAAATAAAATGACCCTTAAAGCTTCTCATAAGACAAGTTTCCTTCTGTACGTTTTGACCGTGTAGTAGTTTATGAATCTTAATAATATCTTACTTGTGTGTGTGTTTCTCTTGAATGATACAGATTGGTATTACATCATCATATTGTACTGTGGTGTACGAAAATGAGTTCAGCATCACATCTTGTATATTTGAAAAGATGAATTGGTCAATGACAATGGCCTCTTAGTGGTGTTAGCACATGCTTTTTTTTGTTGAATTAATGAGCAAAATTTTAATTCCTAAATCTATGTACTGCAGTTGTCTAACTGAAATACAAACATTTCATTGCTAATTAAAAATAATGAGTTGAGTAATCTAAATTAATTTCATTATATCTGACAAAAATGGTAAAGAATATAACATGAAATATGACTTAATTTGGAAACAGAACTTTATGAACAAGCGATAAAGTATGAGAAAGGATCGTTCATCACTTCCACTGGGGCATTGGCTACACTTTCTGGGGCCAAGACGGGTCGGTGTCCCAGAGACAAGCGTGTGGTGAAGGACGAACTTACTGAAAATGAGCTTTGGTGGGGAAAGTAAGTACTGTTCATCACATTACATATATATGTTACAAATGGTGCTAAACATTTTGAACTGTTTATTCTGTAATCTGATTTATCTTTTGTGCTATTTTACTTTGAAGGGGTTCCCCTAACATTGAGATGGACGAACACAGTTTCATGGTGAACAGGGAAAGAGCAGTTGATTATTTGAACTCTTTGGACAAGGTCATTTATCTTCTCTCTCTCTTTTTTTTTATCTTCTTTTCTGTCTGACATGCACAAATAACTATGTTATAAAAACAAAGTAAATTATCACTGCAATTGGTCTTATTTTGTGGGTTTATACAATCTATTTGAGGTGGTGATGACTAGGATTTGAAGCTGTTGTCATTTGTTAAAAGGGCAAGTTAGCTTTTTTTATAAATGAATTATGACTTTTAAACATCTCTAATTTTACACTTCACCTTTTTAAAACGAGATCATTGTTATCATGTTGAAGTTATATTCTCTTAAATACTATGGATTAAATGAGTCAATTTTGAAAATTGTAAATTTTATTGCGTATACACTATAATTTATATCTGAACTTGAAATTATCTTATCTAATTTTCAGGTCTTCGTGAATGACCAATTCTTGAACTGGGACTTAGAGAACAGAATCAAAGTCAGGATTGTCTCAGCCAGAGCTTACCATTCCTTGTTTATGCATAACATGTAAGTGTATATAAGCAAAAGAATACTTTACCACCACAATCACAAGCCAGTGTTTAAAGAATCAACCATACAAAATATATTAAAAATTAAGGTACTTTTCTTGTTTTAGTATGAAAAGAAAGTGATGTGAGAAAGATGCAGGTGCAAATAAGTGGATAGCATTTTTAAGTATCAGTTCTAATTTAATCATATAGAAATATCTATTGAACATGCATAAACCTTCTCAGTGAATGAAATAGTGAAGTGATTCTGCAAAAATGTGTACAATATAGTGAAGTGAATCTGCAAAAATGTGTACAATATAGGTGCATTAGACCAACTCCTGAAGAGCTAGAGGACTTTGGCACACCAGATTTCACTATATACAATGCAGGGCAGTTTCCTTGCAATCGTTACACTCACTACATGACATCCTCCACTAGCATTGATCTTAATCTTGCAAGGAAGGAAATGGTCATCCTTGGAACACAGTATGCAGGGGAAATGAAGAAGGGTCTCTTCAGTGTCATGCACTATCTCATGCCTAAGCGCCAAATCCTCTCCCTACACTCTGGCTGCAACATGGGAAAATCTGGGGATGTTGCTCTCTTTTTTGGACTCTCAGGTATAACTTTTCTCGATCATCAAATAAGTGTTGGTACCAGATTCTTTATTTGAAGCTTATGAATCTTGTTCCATAGAACTTTCATATAAGGTTAGTGTAAAGATTTTCATGCATTTGACTAGTTAAAAAAATAATGATTTTATTGTGTCTGACAACTTATGAAAAAACCTTTTACATTGTTGCAGCATTTCAACTAAAATCTTAAAACAAATGTGATTAGAAAAGTGCTTGCACCAAAAGGGTCCATTCTAATTAATGAACTTTTTTCTATAATTATTCATATTAGGTACTGGAAAGACCACTCTGTCCACGGATCATAACCGGTTTTTGATTGGAGATGATGAACACTGTTGGAGTGAGACAGGTGTCTCAAACATTGAAGGGGGTTGCTATGCCAAATGCATTGATCTCTCTAGGGAGAACGAGCCTGACATCTGGAACGCGATCAAATTTGGCACAGGTATTGCCTTTTGTTAATCTTAGGCTAGTTTAACATCTCTTGAAATTTGACTTCACGAATTTTGATACATTTTTATCCACTTGGCTATCAGTTGTGGAGAATGTTGTTTTTGATGAGCATTTTCGTGAAGTTGATTATGCTGACAAATCAGTTACAGGTAAGTAATGACTTGGTTTATATAATGACTTAGTTGTGACTAGGTCATATCAAATTAATGGTTGACTTAATGTGTTTGCAAGATGTCCCTGACTCGTAACACAAATCCAATATTTGAGGTCAATTCCTACAAATAAAAGAGGCTTATTATTAAACCACTAGTATGAATGGATAATGATGGAATTTAACAAATCAAACCTCTATTTGTAGAACTCCTGATGCAGACTAGTTAGTTTGATTTGAACTTTATTTAGACAATAAACAATAAAGTGGAGCATAAGAACATGATGATACACAAAAGTGCCTTATAGTGATTAGAAATCAATTGTAATAGACCTTGTGGATAGCTAGATAAATATAATACTGTTTTTTCATGTTGCAGAAAATACTCGTGCAGCTTATCCAATCGAGTACATTCCAAATGTGAAGTTACCATGTGTTGGTCCTCACCCGAAGAATGTGATTCTTTTGGCATGTGATGCATTTGGTGTGCTTCCACCTGTGAGTAAGCTAAGCCTGTCACAGACCATGTACCATTTCATCAGTGGATACACAGCTCTGGTAATGTCTGAGTAACTTCAACACTCTATTCTTGATAATATTGCTTCCTCTGAATCTCTCTCATTGGCTCTTTTCTTTATGAGGACTAAAGGTGGCTGGCACGGAGGAGGGTATAAAGGAGCCACAGGCAACATTTTCAGCTTGCTTTGGAGCAGCATTTATAATGCTACACCCAACCAAGTATGCAGCCATGCTTTCTGAAAAGATGCAGAACAATGGTGCAACTGGGTGGCTTGTTAACACAGGATGGTCTGGTGGAAGGTAAGCGTCTAGTACAAATAAAGTCAAAAAATAGTGTTAACAACACACTTTTCAAAAACCATGTTTGTTTTTGGTTGTGCAAAACTGCAGCTATGGCACTGGAAGTCGAATTAAACTATCTTATACAAGAAAAATTATTGATTCCATTCACTCTGGAGATCTCTTGAATGCTGAGTACAAGAAGACTGAGATATTTGGACTTGAGATCCCCACTGAAGTGGAAGGAGTGAACTCGGAAATTCTAGACCCTGAGAACACGGTTAGTGGTGCTAAAACTCTTACCATTTTCAATCATTAAACTACTTTTCCGTTTTCCAAGTCCTTCAACATAGATTGGAAATTTTGTTTGATTTCAGTGGTCAGACAAAGAAGCCTACAAGGAGACACTGCTGAAGCTGGCTGGATTGTTCAAGAACAATTTTGAAACATTCACCGATTACCAGATTGGAGATAGCAACAACCTCACACAAGAAATTCTTGCTGCTGGTCCAATCATTGATTAAGATTAATTAGGAGATTAGGAGCTTTCTTTGCTAGTATCTATACATTTCTTTTTCAATCCCACTTTTTTCAAAGGTGTTATGTGTTTCAAAGCACCACATCGTTCCTACTTGCGTGTCTACGTTTTTGTTCTCTTTGGGCTTTGCCTTATACGTGGGCCGGAGTCTATGGCCCATTTCTTTTTGCACCTTGTTTTTACTTTATCAGTTTTTATTTTGTAAAGGCGAGTAACATTCGATTACAGAGTGAATAATATTCTCTTTCAGTTTCTTCTTCTTCTTCGTTATTCGTTTCTTTTCTCTGCGCTGTGCTAGGGTTCATGTTACCCTCTTTTGCTTTTTCTTTCAATCGCCGTTTTGGTTCTTGCAGTTCTTCATCTTTACACAGAAATTTTTTTTGGGAAACTCCAAGTTCAGGTAAATTCAACTTGTAGAGTTGAAAGAAAAAAGTTTCTTTAATAAAGAAAAAATAATATTAAGAAGTATATATATAACAAAATACTCTTTAATATCACAACAATTCTATATTTCAATTTCATAATAAAGTAGAATAACAAATCATATTGATGAAATAGAATAATTAGTTATTACTAAATAAAATCAAATTATATAAATGTCTAAATTATAAATAAATTCAAAAAAGCATTAGTTATTAAAGTAAAAACTTCTAAAATGAGTTAATTTCTTCAAATATTTGAATTATAGTAAAACACAAGTTGATTAATGGGGGAAATTTACAAATTGGTTGAATTGTTTCTTTGACTAAAAAGTTTATATGAATATTAAATTTAGATGAGTTTACACACAAAACGGTTTGATTGAGAATTAATTTGTTTGACCCATCTAAAATATTGAGATTTGAGAATTAATTGAAGAGTTTAATAACCATGGAATGAGGTACCAATATGAACAGAAAAGAAAATGAGGGAAAGCTATGACTGAAGTGAGCAATGAAAGGAAGTGGGAAACAGAAGAATGTAAATAGTGAGAATTGAAATTTTGATAGTTGAAAAAGGTTGAAGAAAGTGAAAATCTAGAAAAGTAAAGTAACTATTCTCTTATAGCATTATATAATTTTATGGAGCCCAATGCTAATTGTTTACAATAAGAAACAAAAGAAGAATGTTGAGTGAAATACACAAAAATAAACCCATTCAATGGGGCAATTCTTACAGAGGTTAATGCACAAGGTAGGGTGGGTTTATAAATTGAAGTGGAGGTATATTTGCCATTTCATACTCATGGGGTTGCAGGTTTAAAAGATGGGTGCAGAATGAAGAGGCCAATGTGGTAACGTGCGTGGTATTGGGCCAAAAAGTAGTGAAAATGGAAAAGTGGGCTTGGGTAGGTAAAGTGGGTTGCACAGTGACTCGCTGGATGAAGCAACGACACGTAAGTAACCCTTTCCCTCTTACACTATCCATCCTGATGCACAAAACTCATCTTTCTCTCTCTTCTCTGCGCTTTGCCCTAACCAACATCCACAGATCTGTTACCTCCATTTTCAGTAAGCTTCTCTTTTCCCCCTTCTCCACCAATTACAGTATGCGAAACTCTTCACCTTAATCTTCTCTCTCACTTTTTTTATTTTTATTTCTTCATCTTGATAAATAAATACTGCTATCAATTTCCACATGGTTCACTCTATTAATGATAAACGCTTTAATGCTTTGTGAAACTTACTATTCAAGCTCTGTCTTATTATCGATTCTGTACACAATTTTTTCTTCCTTTTCTTCTTCTTCTTCTTCTTCGTTAAATCTTATATTTTAAATTTATATCTTTCTGGATTTTTCATTGCTTGGGCTGATGTGGCATGATTTGAATTCTGGAAATTAAATTGTAAATAATGGTAACGATGCTCTGTGTTGAGTTGAACTTGGATTTCAAATTAGGGAATTATGATGGAACGTAGAGAGGTTGGTATCATCCATTTTCTTCCATTAGGGGGTCCTGTGACGGGAAAGGAATCAAATTCAACTCTATTTTGTCAGGGATTTTATTAGGTTTGTTGATTCAGCTTCTTGTGGATCTTCAATAGATTCTCTTCAATTTATAGTGGACATGTATCCTGATATGTTTGGATATTAGTGGAGCTTACTTTATGTCCTATAAGTTCTTTTTTTTTCTGTTGTTGTTTTCGTCCCAGACCGTTTGGTTGGCGTTGAGTAAGACAGTAAAAGTTAATGTGAAACATGATGCAGACTTGGAATATTATTTTTTCAGGATAGAGGTATATGCTTGAAGATAATGCAAGCAGACAACCTCCTCCCGAATTATAATTGTTTGACTAATAGAATGTATTTATAATAATTTAATCTTTGGGAACTTATTCTTTCTGAAGCCTTGTTAGAGTTCTGACCAAATCAAAAGAATATGTAGGTGGTTTGCTTATTCTAATTCTAATTTTATTTTATACATAAATTGTTGTTGTCAATTAATTTTTTGCACCAAAATTTATGTTCTCCATTGCCTTTCATTGTGTTTTTAGCAGATATATTATTCGTTTAGTTGAGAAGATAAGTCTCAATCAGTATGAGTGTGTAAAGATTATTAATATGAATGTTTTTTGTTTGCTCCTTGAATTTGCTTCTTACTTTGGAGCTCTGCAAACAGTTTAAGATTGTTCTAGAAGAAAATAATTGTTGGTCTTGAGGTTTACGCCTGGTATCATATGATATAAACTTCTCAATTAGTTGATGGCAGTGTTTTCCGGTTATTGTTTCATTTGTTTGTATGGATACTTTTGGGGGGGTGGGTATCTATTCTGATTATGGCTCCTTTGGCAATGATTTGGATTGAATTGAACAAATTTTCTAATAACATAATTTGTTTACCTCTAAAGTATTATTCATTCTTCTCATACCAGAAAAAAAAATGCACTTATGGGCTGACTTTCTTTAAACACTTGTTCCGTAGTTCATATTCTTATAACATTTATTTTTTATTTCTTTTCTGTAAATGTGTGTTTTTCCTTTGCTTTTTCCTTTATTGCAGTGTAATTCTGTTTTGGGAGGATTCCTAGTTCTCCTGCGTTTTATTCCCTGTCTCTCCCTATCATTTGAAGTTTTTATGTTTTTTTTTTTTGTTGGAATAAAAGCATAACAAATTGTGGTACAGAAGTTTGCTTGGTTGTTCCTAAAAGTTTGTCCTAACACTCTCACATCTTATTTAAGGCATCACAAGTTGTAGATACAGTTAATATTCAATATGGAGCTGAGTACTATAAAAGAGGCTTTTGACCGTGTTACTAAGAAGCAAAAGTTATCTTGTTCCAAGACTCAAGAAGCGATCGATCAGATCAGACAGGAAATTGAGAGTGTTTTAGACACAATGCAGTCAGTAAATAACACTGACCGAGAACTTGATTACAAAACTGTCTTGGGTGAGCTTAAGGCCAGTTTACTTAAAGCTGCTCCACTTACTCAAATGGAAGGTACACAGAAGGAACTAAATGTAGCACTCAACAAGTATGGAAAACTTCTTGAAAAATATTTCAACCCTGATATATCCAAGGCTTACAGAAATATCGACATTGATATTCATACATTAAACCAAATAATTGCCAACCATTTTTACCGGCAAGGTCTTTTTGAGATAGGGGACAATTTCATGAATGTGGTTGGAGAGCCCGAATCTGCTGCCATTATGAAATCCCCATTCCTGGAAATGTATCGAATACTTGAAGCCATGCAGAATCATAACCTAGAGCCAGCCCTCAACTGGGCTGCCTCTATTTGTGACAAACTTGCTCAAAATGGATCTGATATTGTGTTGAAACTTCACACGATGCAATTTGTAAAAGTGCTTCAAAATGGAAGTAGAGAGGAAGCCCTTACTTATGCTCGAACACACCTTTCTCCTTTTGCTTCCAGTCACATGACTGAGATTCAGAAGCTTATGGGCTGTCTTCTATGGACTGGAAAGCTTGATCGATCTCCTTACCATGCGTTACTATCACCATCTAACTGGGATAAGTTGGCTGAGGAACTTAAGATGCAGTTCTGCAATCTTCTGGGACAGTCCTACAATAGCCCCTTGAGTGTAACCGTAGCAGCAGGCGTCCAGGTTTTGCCAGCTCTCCTCAAATTTATGAATGTCATGGCAGGGAAGAAGCATGAATGGCAGTCTATGAACCAGTTACCAGTGCCAGTTGAATTGGACAGCGAGTTCCAGTTTCATTCTATTTTTGTTTGTCCTGTCTCAAAGGAACAAGCAACCGAGGATAACCCTCCGATGTTAATGGCCTGTGGCCATGTCCTCTGTAAGCAGTCTATCTTGAAGATGTCAAAGAATAGCACAAAAGTGTTCAAGTGCCCATATTGCCCCTTTGATATTGATGCAAGTCAATGCAGGCAGCTATATTTCTGATGTTGATGGGTTTGTATGAAACTCTTGTATAAACTGAATCATGTGTTAGCATAGGTGCAATCGTATATGGCGCATGCAAAAAGCCCATGCCTTGTTGTGATGTCTGTATTTTATAAATTTGTTGTAAATAGAAATTCTTTTTTATTTGGGTATGTCCAGCAAGTCCTTCATTGATTAATAATCACCAGCAATCATTTGAACCAACGAAGGAAAGTAATGTTGAACATATCTCAAGAAATATAGGAGGAAGTTGCAGAAGAAGAAAATCTATAGATTCAAGAGATCGAACAAGCCACCTCATAAGCAAATTTTGTAAATACTCTAATTGTTTAATAGACAACAGTATACACTATAATTTGTTTATATCCTTTGAGTTGATTCTGTTTTGCAACTTGAATTCTTGATGAAAGTATAGAGAAACTTAATTGAACAAATAATGCTCTTGGTTCAGTAATCTTCTATATAAGATTATTGTGTAGAACCTAAAGAGATAAAAGAATACTAGCAACTAAAAGTAATGAGTAGATTTTTTTCACATTGATGTTGATAAATACTCTTTTAATTTTGATAATAGAGGATTAATGTTTAAGGTTTAAGGATTATGGATTAGAGTTTATGATTTAAGATTTAGGGTTCAGGTTTAGAGTTCAGGTTTAGAGTTCATGACTTCAATATCAATATTATTTTTTTATGATCGATACCAATATTTTCTATACCAATACTTTTTATGATGATTTATAAAAATTGAATTTGAACAATTGATTTGTTGAAATATAAGTTCGCATCATAATGAAATTAAAATTAATTTTGTGAATGAAAATTTTGTATTCTTATGAAATAACGTTAGGGTCACATTTTAAAAAAAAAATTAATAAAAAATGAAATTCTTCCTTGTTAAGATTCTTAATTCTTTATCTCTAATTTATAACAATAATAAAAAAAACAATTATAACCAAAATTAACTACATAAAAACTTCCTTTACAAGTTATAATGAAAATAATAAACTACATAAAGACTACCCTTCAATTATAATAAACTTTATAAAAGACTTTCCACTACGATTATAATAAAAATAATAAATTGTATAAAAGACTTTCCTTACAATTATAATAAAAGTAATAAACTACATAAAAAGAAGACTTTTCCAATAATTATAATAAAAATAAAAAACTACGTAAAAAAATTTCTTTATTTATTTCCAGAATTAGAAACTTTCTTTTTTTTACGCATTTCTCATTGATGTGCATGATCTCTTTTTCAGCCCCTCTTCTATCAAAGTTGTCTACTTTATTCCTCCTCTGAAAATATCTATATTTTCTTAATTAAGTAATTAAATTTTAAAATATATACTTAATCTTATATGTTTAAGTAAAAACAACTCATACACATAAATAAATAATATATATATAAACTTAATTTATTATTAATCCTTACCATAAAAGATTAAATGGTAAATGAGTTAAAGAAAAACAATGTCTGATGATAACAAGTATTTGATGAGAAGAACAATTTTAATGGGATTAACGTGAGACAAGGTCCCCTTTACTTTATAACATGAATGTAGGCTCTTTGGATTTTATTCATAAGAAAGAAAATGAAGAAGGAAGAGTTAAGGAAACAAAGTTTTTGTCATCTTGTGGTGATCAACAATCTCATTATGTAAAGAAATGTACGTATATTTTTTTAATATATGTGAAAATGGTTAATTTGATGAAGTGGTTTTGATTTTTTGTTTTTATGTAATTATTAGAAAGATATTATGATTTACCAAAAATATTTATGCTTAGAAGTAAGGAAGGAAATATTATGAGTAAATTAAGAAAATGGTGAGTGTAGTCCCAAAAGTGAAGGGAAAGGGGTCCAAAGGGAAGGGACCAACCAAAACATAAACTTTCATTGTCAATACCTTTTCTCTCTTTGACATGAATCAACCCTTCATATCTTGCTAAACACCCTTTCTCTCTTCTTCCATCTTTCAACAAATTATTCTCACTTCATCATTCACCCAACAACTATTCTTCTCACTCACTTCCTACCTTTTGTTTTTCAAATTCCCAATGAGATATTTAAAGGACTACAATAGTAGCCTACAATCACAACAATAATGAAGATGTTAAGCAAGTCCTTCACATGAACCTCACTCACATTTTAGCATCAATAAACTAGACACTACTTTTGTGTTTGATTTTGCATAAAACTAAAAAAAATTATTAAATAAAAATCAATTTTAATATAAAAAATAATTAGTTGTTATATTTATTAAATTAGAGATCAATTTAGATACTACAAAATTTAGATTCTAAATTTGTAGAAAAAACTTGGTAACTAATTAGATAATAATTTAAAAACTATTTATCTATAATTGAAACTAATTTAGAAATTAATAATTTTTTTAATCTTTAAAATAATTTCTAATTTAATCACTATAACAATTAATTATTTTTTTATCTAAATTTGATTTTTATTCAAAATAACGAACAATAATAAAATAATAAATACTAATTAAAATAATAAAAATAACGAAATTATAAATAATAATAACAATCAAAATAAATTCATAAAATTATTATAATAATATTAAAAATATTAATTTGATTTTCATTTTGATTTTATTTTGTGAAAATTTTTATACATTTTTAAATGTAGTGGAAGTGTTAGATAATTTGTAGTTTTTTTTTTCAACTGGGTCAGGAATGGCGTGGGAATACTTATTTAATCAAACGTCATTACATAATTTTTTATTCCTAATTATTGTGATATCTTTTACCATGATATTATATTGTATTATTCTATGTTTAATATTAATTAGACACTGAATTTTTATACCAATTTTGATTTATTTTATTAAGTTTTACAAAATTTGCAAATTCACTTAATTCTACAATTATTTCTATTCTAAATTTATCAAAATTCATTTTCAATAATTTGTATTTATCCAAATAATTTGTATTTTCTTTAATTGAGTTCACAAATTGTAGCATAAATATTATTTTAATGGCACAAGTACAAACAAATAATAATATTTTATTTTAAATCAATTTTAACCACAAATAAAAAATAGTAATATTTTACAATTTTATCAATTAAAAAAATTATCAATTAGAGTCGTCCCATCACTAATAAATCTTTATAAATTTTTTATATTCCAACATAGCATAGATGATTTTATGGGGTGGAGAGAAACAAGGAAGTTGATGGTGAAATGCAATTTTTGTAGGTTGATGATAGTTGAAGATAAAGCGTAAAAAGTAACATATGCTGGAATATAATGATTACTATTTCATATTAAGAATCCGAGGGACCAATAATGAAGCGCATTAAAGCAGCTTTTTAGCCAAATCACATGGCCTTCCCCTCTCTCTATAATGAATTTTGGATTTAGCATTGAATTTTGGATTTAGCATACTAAATTCTAAGGTGACTACAATTCAAATTCATGAACTAAACTCTAAACATGTACTAACCTTATTGACTTGGTCAATCCATGGCTTGTGGTCATGGATCGGTCGATCACGTGGTCATTATGTGACCTTCTCACTACGGTAAAGTGGTTGAGTGACGAGATTTCGATCGAGTCATGGGATCATTCGATCATTCTAATACATTTTCACATTATCCAAGAGTCGAGATTAATGACAATTTATGTGTTTTTTCTTCTAATTCATTCAGATCCATTTTAAAAATAAAATTGGAGATACGAAACTCCAAATGAGAGAATACCCTAATTTAGAGTTGAAACATTATTTTTTACTAATTTGTTGTTGTTATTAGTTTTGAGCATTGACCAGAGTGGGTTGTGTTGGATCCCAAAACTTGCAGCATCGACATGATTTGGGTATTGAATGGGAAATTGGCATGGATGATTTGACGCACCATCTTAAGATTTGTTTGCATTAGAGATTGTTGATAAAGAGGTGACACGTGACAGTAGGAAACTCGAAAACCAGATAAGCATTTCCAATAAAAGTTAGGGTAGAGTTGCATGAATCTCATTATATTTGAAACAAGACTTTATCATAAAAGAATGTGGAAATGAAAAGAAGGAAGAGAAGATGCACGCACCTTATCCCCCAATTGCCTTGTACTTTTAATTTGTAAGGACGATAGAAAACGACTCCTAATATTCTCTCTCATCATAATTTTAGTTGCTTCCCATCACTTACCATTTTTGAAGCCATTGTTTGGCACCATGGAAGCAAAACCCCACTACCTAGTGCGCCACACACAACTACCACCAACCAAAATCACTACAAGATAAGATCATGGCTTTGGGGAAATTCAAGTTGAGGTGTCACAAAAAAAATCTCACTTCCATTGCTTTCAGATTCTTACATTCTTAAAACAATTTCAGAGTTCAGAGAGCAATGTCATGTAATGCCAAAAAATTCCAAAGTACTTCACATCGTCCTTTCTCTGAGTCTGATCAAATGAGACCCACAAAACTAACACCTCATAACAAACACCTCATGCCAACATACAAAACAAAACTCTTTGCTTCCTGTCACTAGTTTTACACATTTTGCTTTATTAGATTAGACCCAACCCAATAAAGCCATCTTCAATTAAGAATCAAAATCTAAAAATTCATTTCATAATTCCATTTCCTATCTTTTGGCTATCAGAATCCCTTCCTTTTCTACCAAGGAAAGACCCTAGCCGTCAACTACTGTTTGACTCCATTTTTTCATTTCCCACATGTACTGGTCGATCTGTATGAAACTCTTGGAGACTCAATATCCGGTCAACGCACTCACACAACTAAAATTATTACGTCTAAATAGAAAATTAATAATACTAATTCATAGTTATTAGATAATACACTTTTAATCATAATCCAAAATTCTAATATGATTCAAAAATAAAAAACCCAAATAACAAAAGACCTATGATAATTACTATAAGAAAAATTGGAATTACATATAGCAAAAATTCGTATGTAAGACCCAAAATCCGTATATAAAACAAGTTTACATACAAACAAAAATCCGTATGTAAAACTGTCGTAGGTAAGCGTTACATACAGATAATCCGTATGTAATTACATACAAATTATATCTGTATGTAATACCTGTTTACATACGAAATTTAATCCGTATGTAAAAATTTGTATGTAATGTTAATTTTACATACGGATTTTGATCCATATGTAATAATCCGTATATAATTTGCGTTTTTCTTGTAGTGAATCATATAAACAGACACAAATTTCAAAAGTTAGGTACGTCATCGTTCAGTACTAATAGCACTGAAAACCGAATACTGAAATCTCACTTAAACGTGTCGGTGTGTCTTTTGTAAGTACAATCTAAACTTAAAGTTCACAAATACCAGAAATAGTGAAGTAAAAAGAAAGCTTGAAAACCATTTCAAAATAAAAGAAGGATAAATAAACTGACCCAAAAAAAAACAATCATTCTTCTATTTCAAACCCCGTTCGAAAACACCATATATTTTTTCTTTTTTGAAAAAAATGTACTTCGTCCATTCTCATATTTAGGTTTAGCGTTCTTTTAAAATTTATATCACTTTTTATACGCATTTACACTGGCAGCTTAAAAATATACAATATTGAACTATCAATGATTATATAATTTAGAGTAAGATATAATTAACTGTACAATTGAGAATAATATGAAAATTTATAAATAAGAAAGTTCTAGTCTAAATATATATAAATAAAACATTGTTGGCCTTTTATGAGTAAAAAAAAAAAAAGAAGTGGAAAGATTAATGATTAATGCTGTAAATATTACTTTATGAAAAGAGCATTTCTAACTTTCTTAACCATGCATAAATAGGAAAATAGTATTTTTTATTGACAGTTCATTTTATTTTTGCCTTTACAAAGTAGAAAAATAATAAAAAAAGAGTTAAAATCTGGCATCCTCGAAGCCATGTAAGTCACTGACTCTGTTCATGGACTTTCTCATAATAGCGACTTTAGCCAGTCTCTCAGCTACTCTCCAAGCCGACATCGGCGTAAGCGGCTCCTCTTTTTCCTCCAAATTACTACCAATTCTTAACTTTTGGCTTCTTAACTCGGCTTGTTCGGCTTCCAGCCAGCTTAAACACTCATCATTCTGTTCGCGGCTCAGAGAGGCTCCAGCTGATGATAGCAAATGAAGCGCGCCAGACACATCATTGTGAGCCACTAACCGTCTCGACTCGGCTACGGCGCGAGCACTCACGTGGCAACGCCTCAACCGTTCGATCCTGCGATCGCACGATCGAACAGTGTGGGGTCGTGGAACGATTAACTCACGCTCCTTGGAATTAACACGCTCTTGAGTGAAGGGGTCAAGGTGGGAACATCGTACGGATATAAAACGATGGTGGGACACGCGAGAAGCTGTGCCAGCTGGCACTTTCAACTCCACCAGCAGTTCTCTCTCCTCCGCGGCGTAGAGATCGCCTAGAGCGACGGAACCCGGCGAGAAAGCATCGGTGCAACCCTTGGTCACGGAGTATACGGCGGCGATTTCAGCCGGGGCCGAGCGAGACGCTAGTTTTAATTCAAGTTTGAAGTCCTCTGCCACCACGCTCAAGAAATTCCCAACGCGTGTCGCTAAATCAGAGTCATGTTGCGCGTCGAAACACGCGCCTTCATGAGAGTATCTGAGGGAACGCACAGCGAAGCGCGTGGAGGATAACCGCTGATCCTCGTGGCCGTTTGTGAGGAGAATAATTTTGGCAACGGTGTTCTTCTGCCGTCGATCTTCCAGAACCTTCGCCGCTTTCTTCAGCGCGTCATTTCTCGCCGGCGTTCCGTCGCGCTGGAGCTCGACGGCCTCAAGCGCGTCGACGATTCGCCGCGCCGCCGTCTGACCGCGGCCTGTCATCCTCCGCAGCGGAAACAGCCTTTTGGAGCCACCAGAGAATGCGACTATGGAGAGACGGTCGGCGGAGCCGAGCGAGGAGATCACGACTTGCATCGAACGTTTCAGCATCTGAAGCTCTTTACCGGAGACAGTGTTTCCGACGTCGAGCACCGTGACGAGGTCCACCGGCGGTCGACTCGCCGCCGCGTTGCGCGGCGTAGCCATCACCTTGAACAGCGCTACATACGTCTCGGAGGTCCGATTGGATGCCACAATCGCAGCCTCTGGAGCGAAGCTGGCGTCGATCGTTCTGGTTTTGAGCGATGAGGACACATGAAAGGTTTCTTGTTCGTGGTTTTGTGTTTCCTCCTCTTCTTCTTCCTCGTCGTCGTCGTTCTCATTGGATTCAGGTATGGGGTTGAAACGCGAGAGCGAAGTTGGTGACATGAGTGGCTCGTCGTCGCTGTAGCTGGGAAGCTTAAACGACTTGGGCGTTTTGATTTGGTGTGGTTTGTTTTGATCTGCAGTTTGAAGTTGTTTCCAGTTAGCGTTGCAGACGGGGCAGGTGTGGATTCGGTGTTTTTTGACGTGAGCTGCTATGCATGGGAAGTGAAAGACGTGAGAGCACTCCGCAGTGAAAATTGCTTGTCCTTGGCCGCTTTTGACAGTGTGTGCGCAGATTCCACATGAAGTCTGCAGAGAGAAATCAGAAAAAAAGGGTTAGAAGAAAATTGAGAATGAATAGAGAGCGTAGAGCAGAGTGTGGGTTGATGAATTACTTTGCATTGGTGTTTGGAGAGTGGTGAATTGGTTCGGCAACGGAGGGTGGGGCGAGACTCTGAGTGTGGAATTGATGAAGGATTGGAGAAGAGTGAGAAAGTGGAAGTGATTTTGTTCTCGTAATAATCGTAATTGTTGTTGGAAGTGTGAAACCTCCTTCTCCATCCAGAAACCATTCTCTCACAACAGAACAGAAGAGAAGGAAATAGAAAGGGAAGAGAAAAGTGAGTAGACCCAGGAGCACACCACTCTTTATCCTTCCTCTTCTCTTCCTTTCCTTCCCCACCAATCTATTTATAATTAAATATTTCTCTTTTCTCTTCCCAACCCCTTTCCATCTCAATTTCCACGTTCAAAATATCATCCCAACTTCTCTTCTATTTCTTTTTACTTTTCATTTTTTATCTTATCTATATACCACCCTACTCAAATCAATCTTTCTTTTTATTTTATCATTTCTTTCTGTTGAAAATCTATAATAGAATCAATTCTTTAACGGCATCAAGAATGCTGGTTTTTCTTTTCGGTCGTTTTATCCTCCTCCCTTATTTTCGAAATGATTTTTTATTCTCTTTTCACTTATTTGTTATTGTAAATTCTAACCTCAAATGTTCGGATGATACTTACAAATGGTATTTAATGGTATTCTGGTTTTCAGGTAAAGATATTTGGTATTCGGTGTTATTAGTACTTGAATGATAACGAACCTTATTCTTAAAATTTGTATCTATTTATATGATTATCATAGGTTTTTGTTATTAGACGGGATTAAGACTTTGAAATATGATTAAAAATATATTACTTAATGTTTAATCATTGATTAGTTTTGTCAATCCTCTATTTAGATATAATGAATTTGATCATTTTAATCGATCCTGACCGGATATTGAAACTTCTAGTTGTTGTACAAACACGACTACTACTAAATCTATTTTCTATGCTTTTATCTACCAAGTCTATTTTCTATTTTCTAGGTTTTTATCTCTGCGGTTCAGATTTATCTTGAAGTTGATAGTCTATATTTCAGAAACTTATTAGTCAACTAAATTTAGATCTCATAAGCTGTAGTGCATGAAAAGGAGAACAAACACAAACACTTGGTAGAGTTTTGTCAAGTTACTTCTGCTTGGTTTGCATTGGAGAGATGTTGTTAAGAGAATCATGGTTTTTACTACACAACGCAAGTTTTATACACTCCCTGTGAATAACAAATTTATTTGTGAAATTTTAGGTTTTAGAAAATTAAAACCCCTATTATATGTAAATATATTAAAACTGTCGAGAGAAAGAACACAGCAAAAGGAATAGTATACAAGTCTATCCCCACCATGAACTTTCTAGTTAATTTTTGGTAACGTTTTTATGAAAAACAATTTGGTTTGAAATAATAAAACTTTTTGAACATAAGAATGTAAACTTAAACTGAAACAGTATCATTCAAAGTGCTTTCTTATACTTTAAAAGCATGAGTTTCTTTAAAGCCCATACAAATCTTTTACAGAGAGAATTTAAAAACAATAAAATCAGCACCAAAGTATGCTAATTATCCACTAAAGAGGGTTGCTTGAAAATTAATTAATGTGGTAACCAAAAAAGTGAAGTTGAGTATATATGTTGATTCAAGTCAACACCCCCAACCTTGCAATTCCATGTTATAAAGAAGAGTGCATGAGATTAAGAAGGATTGAAGAGGTGGCAAAAACCTATCTTCTTCTCTGTTTTCGCTCACAACGCACATGGGTTGCTCTCATTCATCCCTTTTCCCTTAATCTCTCTCACTTTTCCTTTTTCAACAAAGCTATAATCCCTCACACCAATTTTTTTATTCTTTTCTAATTTTCAAACTTTATAATAATTTAACATAAAAAGCTCCAAATTTCAATGGCCTTTATTGCGGTGCAACATTGATTGATGAATCAAATATCCCACTTTCACATCTCCTAACATGTTCTTAATTTATGCAGTCATCATTCAATTAATCCTTAAACTGTAATTTAGTTATGGTTACAAAATTTAGCTGTTATTATAAATGAGAGAAAAAGTAAACTAAGAAATTAGGAATAACTTATTATAAAAAACACTTCTAAAATAGACTCGAAAATGGCTCTGATATCATATTAAAAAGTGGATTTTAAGCCTAACTCAACCCCATAAAATCGGCTCGATGAGATGGAGTTTGCACCCATTTATATACTATGAAAGACTCTAATCTCTATTCGATGTGGGATCTCCAACAATCAGCTTCTTTAAGAAAATAATAATATGAAATTGTAGTAAAAAGTAAGAGATATTAAAAGTTGTCATAGGTATAATAGTATTTTTTTTTCTTTTAGTCTTTAAACAGTGTTCATAAAGCACTATGTAAAAAATGAATATTCTTGACCAAAGTGTAAAATTATTTTTATCATCAAGCAAAGGAAAGAAAAGACAAAAAAGTAAAAGCCATGGAAAGAGATTGATGCAAATACGACGAACAACAAGACCTATGCGTGTGTATCTAACGTGTGTTTGTAAAACTAATTTCGAATAATGAAATTGAATTTATAAAATCAATTTTGAATAAATTAAAGAAAAACAAAAGAAATAGAGTACGTAAAAGAAAGAATTAATCACTAAATGTATCTTTAAAGGTTTTTATTATGTTTGACTACTTTAAAAAATGATGTTTCCATCTACATTTAATACTAAATTAAAGTTTTAGTTAATACATGTGTTGTTTTCGAAAGTTCGTTTTTCAGTGTTTAATAAACAACAACATCAAGTAAAAGATTTTTTTATTTATATTCCAAAAAAATTTCATATCAAAATGTTCTGAATAAAATATATTGGAACATTTTAACATATCACATCATAATACACTCATTTTTATGTTTAATTCAAACTTATTTTGCAAAATTTTAATCCAAATGTGCACCATTTAGTTAAGGGAACCATAACTGCTCAATTGAAGTGTGTATTGTATTTGATATTTTTTAATATCCATATTATTAATTAAAAAAAATATTTTGGATTGGTTTAGTCTTTATCTAAAACGTACTAATAGAAGAAATAAAGGTGAGTTAATTTTGATTAAGTTTTAATTTTAACGGTTTATTATCATTAAGCGTAATCTAAATAACATAATATCATTTTTGTTTTGTATGACAAGTATTATTCTACTAAAATATTCATGAATTATAGGACTTCTCGAAAACACATTTTGAGAATTTGTTTGTTTATTGAGAGAAATATATTTTATAAGTTTTAATTAGTTATTTTTTTATTTTTCATATCTTAAAGACTATTATTTAATCTTTAAAGTTTATGTTTTCCTTAACTAATTTTAAGTTTACCCATAAATATTTTTGGATATTTGCATAATTTTAATGGAATTTTAAATAGTTTTATTGGATCCCTCTTAATGTTAGTAGTTCTTAGAACTGACTCGTTATATCAGTTACCTTCTATTTTAATAAAATATCAAACTAACTAACAATACACAACCTCAAATTCAAGTCTTTTAAGATGAAAAATCTAAATATATTATAATTTTTGACAAATTAAACCTTAAAAGTTTATTAAGATAGCATCAAGTCATAATTGACTAGTTTATTCTAAACTATAGAAACAAAGAGATAAAAACCATTTTAAAACATTGTGATGTTTCAAAACTACCTTATGTTAAGAAAACTAAACATCACTTCTATGTACATGATACATAAGCTTATCAGAGGATACCTGGGCTTGTAATCACATAGGTTTATGAAATAACACTAGATTAATGTGAACGAATTGAAACAAAAGTTCATCAAAACATGTTAATATAGTTAAATCAAAGTATTTAAGCTAATAACTTATCATGATTGAGAAGTCACATCAGGTCACTTTGAGATTAATAGACCAATTAACACATAAATTAATAAATTAAGACTGATAAGTCATTTTAAGATTAATAGGCCATCTTAAATTAAAGCACATAAATTCATAAATTAAGGTTAATAAGTCATTTTTGAGGTTGTTATTAGGGTGTAAGTTAGATTTTTAGATATTTGAAGTTAATTTGATTCATTAATATTTAAGTTTGTGGATTTAAGATATAATGATAATTCGTGATTTTGAATGGCTATAACAACACCAGTCATCTGTGTTCTTTACTTAGTGAAATGAAACAAAAGTGATATGTCTTGAATTCGTTAACAAAGGAAACGGAAGAAATTTGTTGTTGAAGTAACATCTTGAAGATTTTTGTTAAGCAATGAAATGACCTTTCTCACAACTTTTTTTTTTTTTGGTTAAAGCATGACCATATGATATAAGTTAAGTGCATAACCAATGTTATATAACTATTTCTTACATTGATTAATGTTGAGAAAATTTAACTACAGTGAAATCTATACGGTCTTTACAATTAATTAATGTGAAAAGTCCAAAACAATTCATGATTTTTTTTCTAGCAATGATTTGTTTAAATTTTTTATTTTCTTTTTTTAGCAATTTACATATTCCTATTTTAGAACATTTATAATTTTTTAATTCTCAATTTTGTAACATTTATTTTATTTTATTTTATTTTACAATTTAATTAATTAAATTATTTCTTGTTACACCTTAAATGAAAATTTTAGGTTCAGGGTTGAAATTGAATTAAAAGAAAAAAAAATTTGAGAATTACAACAAGATTATTATTAGTTTTAAATCGTGAGAAAAAAATTGCAAATATAAAAACTAAAATCACAAACATGAAAAATATCTTTTTCCCTAAACATTTATTGTGTTTCCATTGTATGGATGGACGTATGGTTAGAAATTGAGATATTCCTACAAACTGCCAACAAATATATACATATAACTATACTATACATATAATATATAATATATTGTGTTCTCATAATCCAGATCGATTCTTCCCATCTTTAAACACTTATTCTCAAGACTTAACCTTAGTGTATTGTGTACCATATATGACCTAGATTATTAAAGGATATGGATACCAGAGTTATAGAATGATCTTAATATTAATTTTTTTTTTTAATTATTAGTTGTTTCTCTTTATAGAGATGAATAACCTTTAGTTTTGTCTTTTATGATTCTAGTATTTATTTGATTGATTATTTATCTCTTTAGTTAGACCTAGAATGAGTGTACTGTTCGTATATATTTAAACTATTTGTTTTGATCTCAACAAAATAATATTAGAGACATTCATACTCATCTCATTTGTCTTTATTTTACTCTTTTGTTCATCTCTGTTCTATTTTATAATAGAGATGATTATCCAAAATTATATTAAGATGGATATCATGTCAAAACCTAAAACAACTAATATAAATTTAAATAATGATTAAAAATCAATTAATATTTGTATTAATATGCAATATCATAATTAAATAAGATTAATCTAAAAATTATGATAATCAAAGTCTAACATAATCCCTGCTCTCACTTACCTTTATAAATAAATGAATGTCACCGATAAATATACTAATGTCGATGAAAAATACGTTTTTTGACAATATTTATTGTTTTGATTTACAAATACTAAATTAAGATCAAATAATATTTTACCAGTACCTCCTTTTTCTCGACCAATATCATAATCCAGGGTTGCAAGACAAATAGATTAAAGGAGAAAATATCTTTCTGGCCATACAAAAACACTTACCATAGACGACAAGCTTGATAAAATTGCAGGAATAATTAATTCCACAAATGTGGCGTAGTGAGGGCCAACCATTTGATTCTATATTATGCAGAATGAAAAGGTTTTTCAAGGTTGGTGAATGGTGATTGTGGATCTACAATAATTAGGACACATGTCTTGCCCCATAAATGCTACGATTACTACCAACCAAACATGAATGAATAAAACATTTCAGTGCATGTACACTACACCATGCATTGTAATTTATAGGAAACTACATGTCTCTCACATAGCAGCAGAGTAGAATGAGTTGTTCTTAACTCAGTTAAATAAGTAGTGAATGAGTTGTATTTTTACATGTAAACAAAATCAAGTGTTTCATGAATGAGGAGATAAAAGAATGAAGCATTGGTCCTAAGGAGTAGCTTTTAGTCTTCATCACCACTATTACAACATTTCTAAGGCAATCATATGCTAGAAGTAGGTGTAAGCATGGGACAGTTTTGGCCATCAGAGTGTACCACATCTGGTTCAATCTCAATAAATTGTGGCACAGCAAAACGATATATGCACACAGAATGTTCTGGTGACATGCTTTTCAGAAAGCAAGACAATTAAGGATATGAAGGGCCTTTAATTTGAGACAGTGACACCCAGTACCACAATGTTTCACCACTGACATTGACTACCAAAACATGACATTCCCTAATGGCGTGGTTTCAGAAGAAACGCGTGGACTCATTGTTTGACAACACGAAAGATAGTTCACAGAAAGATTGGTAGCCTTAGCTTAATCCACGGTTGGTGTTTATGGTTTTCCAATGGGCAATGTGGCAACTTAGTACACGTGAATCATGGGTATGCTCTGTGTGGTTTCAATTTTTATTACTGTTTTAAATTCAAGTTTGAGAGATAACATTGTTAGAGGGAACTATTGTATTCGAGATTTATGGATTAAAAAAGAAAAAAAAGTATATCAATTATTCTTTATCTAGACGACTATCGAGCGATGTGAGATTATATTGACATACGAAACAATGTGATATAAATGTTTGGTAAAAATCTCAAGAACAAAGTTTGGAGGATTTTTTTTGTCCTCTTGATTAGCGTTGTCAAATTATCGTCCAAAGAAATGTTCTGAGCACCGTGTCAGAGCAAATCCTTGTCAAGAAACGAGGGAAAATTCTAAAAGCTTCAGCTTCCAGTGCTGATCTGTTTGTTCTTTCCTTCACTAGTACTTCAACTGTGACAAAAATTGGAAGACTCTAGAGTCTGTAGGTTGAAAGAGATTGATGATGAGGCCACCAAACAGGTTTAATTCTTCTGTTAAGTAAATGGACTTACTCTGTGCTTTATCACATGCACTCAGACTCAACATGTTAAACATTTAATGATGATTTCTGTCATACACATTAAAATTTAATTGTTAGAATCATACACATCACATATTTATCTGATTCTATTCAATCGTAGCTACTCAATTTCTCAAGACCAAAACCTGTCCATAATACTAACGTTGAAACCATATTTCAGTGACTTTAAATAGCTCGAACAGTGGAAGAAATCATATTTTACTTCAAATTATTCATTACTTGTCGTATCCGTATCCGTGTTCGTGTTAGTGTATCTTGTCGTAGCAGTGTTCGTGTTAGTGTATTTGTTGTATAGAAACCAGCCACAGCCATTTCAAACAAGAGGGCCATTTGTAATTTTGCAGAGTGAAAGGAATGACTGTTGTTAAACTGTGGTGCTTTTGAATAAATGAAAGGACCAATAAGATCTTCTGTTAGTAAGTCCACCCCATAATCTATTTGAAAAGAAGAAACGGTCTTTAACCAATTATAACACAAACTTCTTGTTGTATAATATATACCATTTTGGAAGCGATTCTATATTTTAATATTGAAAAGATGCACGCACTAGCATCAAAAGCTATGCTTATGCAAAGGTTGTGTTTCCTCCAGACGCAACATCATCATATGTTATTTTACCTTAATTAAATTGAAATAAGCACTATTGAACCTAGCTACAAGAAACAGCAAACCACCATCAATGTATCTTTATCATTATTATTATATGCTTTTGGTTAACAATCAATCCTGCACTAGTCCTGGAATAATTCGAATGCACGAATCCACCGTGCATCACTAACAATGCTTAACCAAATAATAATCATCGAAAGTTCTGATAGCACATTGACAACCATAAAGTTCAATATTTATAATGACAAGTCTAAAGTAGCACATTTTGCTCAACTTCATTATGAATAGATACAATGCAATGCATCAAAATCTGCTTAATGAAATCCTATGATGAGGTAGCAGTGCATCAAATCACTAGTTGCTCAAAGGTGTTCAGTATATATACCAGGACCATACTCATAATAGCACCTGAACAAACACTAGTAAATGCCCCATATTCAATTTTTTCAATATATTCAGTTTCATTCTTATTCGACCTATGAGAGATAACATTGTTATGCTCAATCATCACATATGAGATATTGTCTGTTTTGGAGAAAAAATGATTCATCACGATTTTGTCCTTAAAATACGTTTTAAAAGATTGAGGAAGAAAAGTGTATTTAAACTATATTTAGTCTACTATTTATCTTTCTTTTAATATGATAATTAAAGTCACTCATTAGAAAATAAGAATACAAGAATTTTAAGATTGGAAAGAAATAATGATGGAAAAACTTTAAGGAATAACGATTCAAACAATGGTTTTTCTAATGGTTAAAAATTTCACACCACAATGGTAATGGGTTACGATGAGTGTCACAAGTATGAGAGGTTCTCACAACCATGATATGTGTCAAGACTTTCAGTTTCACCATATTATTAAAAAAATTACTTATTTTTCCAAGATAGAATGACCCTAGAGCAAATTTAGAAGGGAGAAAATGGTGGAGTTTTTTTTATTGTCATAACTATTCTAAAACAAAGAAGGTAAAATTAGTTAGGTTGAGTTTGCTAGTTATGTTATTTTTAGAGGGATAATTTGGTTCTCAATAGGAGGAGAGATGATGAATGACTTGTAAAAACATGGAGAGAAATGAAGGTGCTAAAGAGGAAGATGTTTATTTGTAGTCATTACTATAGAGATCTAAAAGTGTGCTTACTCAGCCCAATTGAACATAGGAAGGAGGAAGAAGTATCTTTTTCTTCCTTAAGCCTTTTAAGGACTGTTTCTTCCTGCACCTCCAAACCTTCTTCTCTCACCTCCATATATTTTCAAATTTCCAAAAATGCCCCTCTATACTATTCCGGATTACATAATCCAGAAGTCATTTTTCAAATTTGTAATTAGCTTCCAGATTACTGAATCTGAAAGCCTTTTTTCATATGCATGATTAATTTCCGGATTACATAATCCAAAAGTCTTATTTAGCTTCTGGATTATGTAATCCGGAAGTCTTTTTTCAAATGAGTTTTCGGATTACATAATCCAGAAACTATTATATAGGATGACATAAGAAGGATAAAAATGTATTTTCATGTTGTGTATGGAGTGGCAGAGGAAGATATGGTAGTGCAGGAAGAAACAGTCCCTTTTAAGGTGTTGGAGTAAGCTTGGAAAAAAAATCTTGCAAGCATTACTAAAGGTGATCCACCTACATCAACTCCTATAAATAAATAAAAAATGATGGTATTAAAAAAATTAAGCAAACTAACACATAAATTAATTTTAATTAAAAAAAGTTAATTCAAATTTCCTTTTTATTTTTCTCTCTCAAAATGAGCTTATAGAAAACTGTATTCAAATCAACCCTAAGTTTGGGTAGAATAATGTTTAAAAAAATAAAACAGTTGAATGAAACTAAGAAGCAGTCACATTAAGTGTTGAAGAATTAATTCCCTAACAATAAATATAAAAATATATATATATATATGTATATTTATTTATTAAAGACATTTATATAAGAGAGAATACAAGTTATTTTGTCACATAGTTGATTCCTAAATAAATAAATAAGAATGGATAGCAGATATTTTAATAAATAGGGATAGATTGGATTATAGTAGACACTTTAACTAACATATCCTGCCACAATTTTGTGGATGTTCTTATGTATCTCCATACTTTATGTCTGGACCTTTATACTGTTGGTGAAAAATCTAATTTACTTTTAATGAAATTAAAAATTAACTTCAAATGTCTTGCATCCCTTGTCATCTTGTGATTACTTCTTCCTGCACCTCTATCAGAGTCACCCCATAAATTTTTAAATTCCTAAATTATCCTTTAGTAAAAATATAAAAATAGAAGACAATGTTTTACAATTTGTTGTTAAGTGACGGTGCGTGGATTGAAGGTGATGATGGTAGTGATGACAGTGGTTGTTGTCGTAGTGGTGACAGTGGTTGTTGTAGTGTTGGTGGTGACGATGATTAACTGCAATTCGTTCATCATTTTTAGATGAGTTTTTCAACCCCTTTCACCCGTGTCCTTAAATACTTATGTTTTAGATTGATTAATCCGTCAGATCAACAAATTATATAATCCATAAGTTTCAATCTGAAAGAATCATGTTTTAAATTATATAGCACTACCAGAAAAATCATCAAATAAAAACTAATTTTTAGAGACCAAAATAATTAGTTGTAATAGTAATTAAATTAGAAACCATTTTAGAAACTTAAAAAAAATAGTTTCTAAATTAATTTCTATTAGTGTTAAATAATTTCTAAATTGACATCTAAGTAGCAACCAAGGTTTTAACTACCAATTATTTAATTTTTAAATTTGATCTCTAAAACATTGGTTGCTAATTAGATACCAATGTAGCAACTATTTAACAATAATAGAAACTAATTTAGAAACCAAATATTTTTTTAGTTTCTAATGATCCCTAATTTAGTTATTATTACACTAATTATTTTGGTCTCTAAAAATTAGTTTCTATTTCATAATTTCCTTTGTAGTGTTAGTTTCGCATCCAAAATAATATTTCAAATTATGCAATTCATAATGCAATATTTCAAACACATATCTCACCAATATATATATATATATAATTTTTTTTTGAAACATACTTAATCATAAAGACATTTTTAACTAATTAATTAATATTTCTAATTAGAAAAATTATTCCCGTTATATTTTAAATTATTTTATTATAATCAATAACTGAAGCTTAATTTATAACTATTAATTATTTAAGTTATAATAACATTAAATATTTGTATTATTTCATGAAATTCAAACAAGAATTAATATGTTCATCCACTAACAGTGGGGGACCATATTGTATCCATTTTTTCTATGAATAAGTTGGAGACCATGTTAAAAAACCCAATATATAATAAATTGAGTAGACCACATAATTTAACTATTAATTTCATATATTGATTTAAGTTTAAATATCCTTTTTTGACACCATTTTTGTACAAATTAATTACGTTGTTGTCAGCATTTTACTAACAAACATAAAAACTTAATGAAACAAATCTCACCGATTTTGTCTGTCTGTCGGTTTTGTTTTTTATTTATAATGTCTGAAACTTTTGTAATGTGTCGGAGATAAAAATAAATGTTATTTGTAAGAAGTTAATTGGTAAATGATTAGATATAGATTACGTGTTGAGGTAACATGAAGATATGATGTTAGGTGTTATAAGGAGATACATAGTGTGTGTACATAAATGCTGACGAGGACTTTCAAGTAACCGAATTGAGGTTATCAATTTTGATTTTACCAAATTTCTTATCATACTTTTGTGTCTGTCTCACAAATGGAGGTGATCGATAAATTTTCAGAATAATGAGTCATCGATTTGTCACCATCGTTAAATTTATTTAACTACTGTACTAAGAATATAATAATTCAATTAAAATAAATAAAAAATAAAAAAATAGATAGTGATATAACTTTATAATACAAAAAGTAATATTTAAAAAAAAATTAGAGTAATATTTTTTTAACTGTCAATGAACTATAAATACCTAGCAACTTACTAACTTGTGAGACTTTGTTATTCCTAATTTGTAGACTTATGGCCTATATAAATAAATAAATAAAATCCACAGTTGAAATCCTAAGACAATAATCCTCCTTTTGATGGGAGATAAATATGAGATTAACCTATATTTTAATGAACAGATCCAACCATCTCCCTTACTTTTTTATCTCAATGGAGATAGTTGTTGAATACAAAAAAAATACTAAAATAATTGGATTGTGCTTAAAAACCATTCATAAATCTTTCAAAATATGAACATTCATCAAGTCGATACATATTAACAAGCTAAAGAGAATTGACTATAGCTTTTAATAATTTTTCTATCCAAAAACTTCCACATAAACAAAAGTTTGTTTGAAACACAAATGTTAGTTTAAGCAATAACGAAACGAGAAAAAAGGAATTTTATATTAATTCGGCTCCCCACTAAGACTGGCTCAACTCTTGTATACCTGTAAAGTGTTCAATATGTATCGAAACTCCATGGGTCCACAGCGCTAACACAATAACCAACACTCAAATTTATTAAAAAATTCAGACCAATAAGTAAAACTCAATGAAATTCATTCAATTTTAACTGGGGTCCCCAATGAATCATTTGATTTAATGAGGTAGGCACGAAACTAAGAATAGCATATCATCGAGAACAACAATACATTGATTATAACATACATTCAGCTTATCCAAACAAACAGGTTCCTATAAAGATTACAGACTCCACAATTACTAATATTAAAGGTAGCTTCACAAGGAATTATAGTGAAACAAATGTAACACAAATAAAAGACCAAGGCACTATTCTGGGACTTGTAATCATAGACAATATCTTTAATAGCAGTTAACCATCAAAACCCGGCATTCGGCCGTTTATACCATAGTTTTCTTTCCACACCTTTCTCATTTCCAGCAACTTCAGTATAGTAGACAAAACGCAGTCAACACTTCCAATACCGACTAGCTCCTGCTCCTGGATTTTTCCATGGCCCTTGGAGCTGCAAAGAAAAGAAAAACTACTTCAGCTTGAACACGGAAACTTGTTTTATCATGAGTTACAATTTACAAGGAAACAAACTGTAGGCAACCATAGTCGACAATTGCATATATAAACTAATGATACTTTCAAACATGGGTTCCTTGTGTTACACATGTTTCATGCAAACTCAATCCACCTAATCCTTGAATTAAACCCTTTTTCATTTAGAGGAAAAATATATGAATTGGCAATGTCTGAAAATAACAAATCCAATATTATTATCATTATCTATAGCTGTATCCATTTCATGATAAATCTGTAGAAAATCAAGCACGTTTCCATGATCATAATCTATTAACTTGTAGATTCAACAGCCTCACTTAAATGCATCAGGATCACAATCTACTACCGGCTATTAGCCCTGCCTCGCTACCCTTAGATTTAAAACAGAATATCAAAACGAATTATCACCCAGAAAACATACCTAAGCCAATGGCATCAGAACCCTTCATGATTTTAAGCCTTTTGCATGTGTCAATGAACATACTGCAAACAAAAGAAAATTTTCATTTAACCATGGATGCAAGCTAGATTGAAGCGAAACAACAATTCAGTGATTTTATTCCATCATTCTTCCACTTGACAATATCTCAGTACAAATAGAACTAATTTGCTAGACTTGATACCAGTACAAATGTGAATATTAGCACATTCCAATAGGAAGCATAACCGAGTTTCAATACAAGAAAAATCCTAACCATGATCAGGTTCTTAGTGTGCAACTATGAAACAAACTTATAACATACATTAAACTTTAAATCTATGTGTTCAGACTGAAAAAATAAAATGACCCATCCCCCAAAATTCTTTCAAATTGAGGCACGTTACAAAACGGAATGCGAGTCCGTTAATAGAAAGATAACAATCATTTTAGAATGGAGTCAAACTTCTGTTGGAAGAGGTTACATAAATCACTCTATATATTAAGTTTAACGAAAATTCCACGAAAGACAACAATTGTAATTAAAGGAAAACATGAGAAAAAAATTAACATATGAGATGTTTTACAGTCCTTATGACTAGGAAGCAGAAATTTAGAAAACGAAATTTTTCAGGTGGATAATTCCTTAACAATTGGAGTCGGTGGCAACATAACATAAATTTGTCAAAGCACCTTGCCCGATTGATATAGAAACAAATATAACTCATTAAAAGAATAATTTCAGAAGTTGAAAACACAAAGATTGTTATAGCTAAGACAAGGTTCAGAAACTTACTCCGAGGGTACATTTCCCATAATTATTAAAAGAATGCAACGAGAACTCCCAGGGTACATCTCCCATAATTATCAAAAGAATAAAACGAGAAGTTCAAAATGCAAAGATTGTTAGAGCCACAAAAGGTTCAAAACTTACTCCCACGGTACATCTCCAACAAGCATCCAGTCACCATCTTTATCTTCATAAGTAAGTACATATTCCGAACCATGCAGGAGGTCCTTCAGCTTGCTCTCACTCAACATTTCTCTTCCTGGCACTCCATGGGAACCACATTGACCTGGTATTACAGACATGTCATAAATGATGAACTCATTCAAAAGATACATTTTAGAATGGAAGAAAAGTGACCAATAAAATGTCAAGAATAACTAGCAATAAAAAATTTGCTCAAACAAATCAAGGCTGTAAGTCTGTAACATATCACCTAGAGTGAAACAGCTGAACATCTTCTCAAGGGCAGAAGACAGTTCTTGGTATGTTGTATAATTTCTCAGATCTACCTTCCTCAGATAGGGAGCACCATCCATGCTGACCTTCACAAACAGAGCGGCTGGACCTGGTTTTCCATCTACTTCATCATTGTTCTTTGAAGTGGTGGCCAATGAGTTTTTCCTAAATGATCTTATAGGAGGCCAACCAACAACTTGTGCCCTATCACAGATATGAACTAATTAGCATAATTCGAAATGTATGGAATAAAACTTTTGAGGTCTTTTGTCCAACTTCAAGATTCTCCTGAAGATTATAGATCATTGATCTAGCAAGTTCCACTTACTTAGAAGCAGGTGCACTGCCACTGATAGAAGCTCCTGTATGGTTAAGGCCAGTTCCATTTGCTGCACAAGGACGTTCCTGTAACACCTTGCTTGGTAGTTCTTTCACTGTGGTTGGCTGAATCCCAGAAGGTTTAGGTGATAGCATCATGTTTATCCCTGCATTTCCAGGAAACTTCCCCAAACAACATAGATTGTGAAGAATCAGAATCAGAAGTAGTACGAAACATTTATTTAACCTTGTTAAAAGGAAAAAATTTCACCTCAGTGTCCATTGTGTCAGCAAAACCCCTTTTATTGCCCGAGACCACAGTTTTCTGGGACAATGCGAAGATTCCATCCTTTGTAGGAAGCAAGGGGAACAGTGGTTTCTCGTCAAGTTTTGATGAGGTCAATGGGAAAAGATCCGGATTCCTTTCAGGTGACTGGGATCCAGGAAGGCCCAGCCTCAACTCAGTAGCCTTCAAATTCAGGTTCTTTTTCTCATTAGACAAGCTCGGGACAGTAGAACTTTCCACCGAAGAGCAATCTGAGAATCCCAGGTAATTGCGTTCTTTGAATCTAGCCTCATGTGGGGAGAAACATTCCATGGATGGTGAAGATGCAGACGCTACCATCGAGGCATTGCTCTGCCCTTCATCTTCAGTAACCAACAGAGGCGGAGACATCAGACTCCAAATTTACGAACTGTATTGAACAAAACCATTAGCAACCACAATTCACTTGACAGATTGCCAGAAAGATAAGCTACACAAAAATTACAATAAGAAAAATGAAGAAAGTTTGGTTTCAACACTCGATTCAGTGAAAGCATTGCCATCATTTTCATCTAACTAGAAACCAACGCTTGGTTTGGAAAATTCAGAAAAATCATGAATAACTTTAGGATATTCTGTCCACTAAGTATGATTTTATAGCATGTGGATTTCACAACTCTAAATGTTTGAATCAAATGATACATAATCCAAATGCTCATGCATAACAAATCTTACATACCTAAACATTCAATTATGTAAACATTTACTTCGATTGAAGAAGGCATATCACACCCTATCTGTTAAAGTAAAGTTTATGAAACTCCAATGGACGCAAGTTAATAAATGAAATAAATTTCACAAAAAATGTTATTGAAAGTGTCCTTATATTAATGTATGTGTGTGAAATATATATATATATATGTGTGTGTGTGTGTTTTTATTACGCACGCCGAATATAGAATTACACCTGGTGTTAAACTTAATAAAATGCCACTTCTAGTAACTTTTACCTCTAATAAATTTTATCAATTCCACCATGGACATTATTGTGAGCATAAAACTTTATATGAATTAGACATTTGCAGATGCATAATAAAAAAGTTACTATTTCGCATATATCATAAATAGCGTATTACACAATAAAACAAAGTGAAATGATTAAGTATCCATTAAATTTTTAATTTATATAATTTTGTGGACTCGATCTAATTAATGAGAACTTTAAATCAAACATTATCAAAAAATTACTTCGAATAAAACAAGTTATTGAAAGCATCCTTTTAATAAATAAAAAATCTGAACAATGCAACCAAAAAAACCTTGAATGAGTTTTCTATGGCCACCACTGAGCATTTAGAAAATAAAACACAAAGACCAAAAACTTATTTCAGTAACCAAAGGAAAACAATGCTAAACAGCTACAATAGTCAACTAAAGAAATATCTTGACCCCCTTCTCACTCCGAAAAATAAAAACCTAACCTCTCACTCCACCATAACCCATCCATTACAGAAGCTACATCACAAGCGAAATTGAAAACGCCAAGAAAATTTGTATATTTTCTTTCACAAAAAACCCAACAAAGCATATTGATCATCTGAGTAGCATTTAGTAGAAACAAGCTATTATTCAATAAATGAAAACTACAAAACTGAAAAATTGTAGACTAAGACCGTAGTCAACCTTTCATTTTCCTCCTTTTTTTATTTTATTTTTGCTGAAACTTTTATACATATATGCTGCAGAGCTCAAACTTTTATCAAAGATAAAAACAAAAAAAGCGAGGAAAATGAATACCTGAGAAATTGAAAATATATATATAAAGAAAAAAAAAGTGTATTGGTTAAATCAGATCCATTTTTCACGAAACCTTCCAAAACAATTCCATTTTTCCAACAAAAAAAAAAAGTAATCACAGGCAGAGGCAGCTACGGAGTGCTGTGAACGAACATTTGAGAAATTGAAAATAAATAAATAAAAATATAGATATAAAGAAAGAAAAAAAGAAAAAAAAACACGCATTCTATCCGAAACAGGAAAGAAAGAAATTAAAAATGGAGCGAAAATGAAAAAAATAAAAATAAAAAAGAGAGAGAGAAAAGACAAATGGAATAGAAAAGTGAAGCAGGGACGCACGCACCTGTGGAAATGGAGATTGGGAGAATGAAGAAGAGAGATTGTTGTTGCAGAGAGGAAGAGAAAGAGAAAGAGTGTGTTGAGAGTGAAACCTAAAGAAAAGAGAGACAGAGAAAGAAAAGCTCAAGGCCCTTCCATTAACCACAAACCAACAAAAGCTTTGGAGTGTGCATTCTGCACACATCACACACAAATTAAATGAACCCTTCTTTTACCATTAATTAATTAATTAATTCAAAACTAAATAAATAAATAAATAAATAAAGTAGACAGCGCCGATAAAGCCAAACACCTCCTGTCGCTAACCCATTATTTAATTAATTAATTAACTTAATGGAATTTTTCTTTTTAGCCTCACTCTAATATTACCATCAAATATTTAAAAAATTTATTGATAATTTTATTTTTCAGAAAATAAAGTTACTTTTTAATAACGCTTTTTCAGTTTTTAGGTTTCACCATCATTAATACATCGCATTCGCGTAGCTGTATCTGAATCAAACATTTATCCTATGTCCTACATTTGGTTACTCCTAAATTAGAAGTTTGACCCTTTCGTGGGAACAAAAACCTTAAAGCTTTTGACTTTAACCTCTCTCCACATAAACCTTACCAAGAAATTGTTTTATTTTTGTTTCATAAATATAACATTTTTTTTACTTTCATAGTTCATTAATTACATTTTAGATAGAATCCCTAAACTTAAGAGGTGACAATTTTCATAAGTCAATGACATGACATTCTACCCGAAACATCATCATTTATTCTAAATCAAGTATTACAGAGACAAAACTCGAGTATTTTTAAAATTCCAGGACCACAATCGAAAATAAGAATAATAAAAATGATTCAGAACATGTCATTATTGTAATGCTTTTCAATTGTGTTAGTTTGTTATCTTATTTCCTTATTTAATTTAATATTATATGCATATTCACCCATGATGAAAAAGTTATTTTGTGTGCAATTTAATTTAATGTTTTCAGTCGGGTACGACTGTTTTGACTCTCATAAACTATTAAAATCGATAAAAAAAACTATTACACTCAAGCATAAAATTAACAAGATTAATTAAATATCAAATATTAAGTAATATATTTTTAATTATAAATTAAATTTTTAATCTGGTCCAATAACAAAAGTTTAAAATAAATTATATAAAAAAATACAAATCCTAAAAATATATACGGTATCATCTAGTATTAAATATTCTGAGTGTGAGTAGTGGATGAGTGGGATGTAAAGGAGTTCATTTGAGAGAAAAGAGAGAAAAATTTCATCATTCTCTTGGTTCCATTTGAGAACAATTTTAAATTTTGTATGAACCATAATTTATTTTTCACAAAAGCTATAATTGTAAATTAGTTTTTTAAAACTTTTGCAAATTAATTTATCTGCAAAAGAATATTTTTAAAATGGTTTAAAGTTCAATATATTTATCTTTCTTAAAAAATATAAATTTTAGTTTAAATCTTAACTTTTAAAAAATTAGTTTTTATTTATATTTCCTGAAAAATATAGAAAAGTTGTTGTATGCATGTTTTCTACCTTTTAGAAAACTAAACAAGATAAAAAAAAAATTGTTTTAAATTTCTTAACAAAGTTAAAAAAAAAACATATACCACTTTTTAATTTTTACTCATTTCTCTCATTTCTTTTCTTCACTTCTTTAAAAATTCAATACAAAATAAATCATTAATCCTTACTTTGGAAGAAAAAAGGGTTAGGTTATATAAGAACTAAAATTAGAGGATTTGAAAAATACAAAGGCAAACAATATTAGTTTTCAAATTTAATAAACAGAAAATAAATTAGGAAAATTTTAAATCAAAATCAACATGAATTAAATATTAAAAAGAATAAACCATACAAATGATATTTTATTTTTAAAATTTTAATCAATTCGGTCCTTTATCTGTTAAAAATGTTTAATTTAATCGTTAACATTTTTAAATAAGTTTAAAATATGTTTTAATTTCCACAGCATTTAAAATTAAATACATTAACTACTTCCTCTCTTTTTTCTTCAAATGTATTTCTTTTTTTTCTTACATCATATTAATTTTAAACAATAAAAAGTCATTGTGAATCACTTTAAAAATATAAATAGTAAAATTGTTTTTTTTATAAAATAAGAGACTAAATAAAATAAATTGTGAAACATAAAAGAAGTAAAAAAGTATATTTAAGAAGAGGAAACACGTAGGACTATGGTTATGATTGATTAAGAGGGAGAAATGAAAAGCATTGAGTGTAGAACTTTGGACCGAGACAAGAGAAACAGGAATAAATTAATACCTTGTCGCTTTTTCCAGAAGCTAATAATCACACCCTCACTTCTATTTTCTTTAATTAACTACTCATTAATTAATGTTTATTTATGAGAGAAAAATAGAAGAATTTTGTTAAAATTATTAAAATAAGACTTCCATCTAACTTAATATCATATTATATATTAAAATAAGACTATTGTTATAGTGAAATGAATTTGAGTAAATATTTGTAGAGTGAAATGAATTTGAGTAGTGAAGCATGATGAATGATGATGATTAAGACTGTGTAGATATTTGAAGGATGAAGCATGCAGAAAAGAAAAGAAGCAGGAGAAGACATGAGAGAGTGATTTACTGACATGAAATCATTACTGCACTCTATGGAGGAAGCAAACCACAATCTTCGCCCATAACATAACCTTCAACGATTGGGCACTGAAAAAGTGTATAATTGAATTCAGTAACACTCAACTCACTAACCCAAACACTTCACAAATTTCAGACAACAAATATTTCCAAAGGATTCTTCATTCACCTCGAACAACCAACAAACACACGACCAAAACCCCACTAATCACTCACCACTGCCTCTGCTTACCAACAAATCGTACCTACCCTCACTCCTCTAATTCTCCAACAACAAATATATGTATTTTCGATTTTCTATCCGTGTCGTATTAGTGTCCGTACTGTATGAAACATATTATTGAATATATTTAAATTTACTTTATTTTTATAAAATTATTTATATATTAAGATTTTCAGTTATTTACGTATTATAAAATGAAGTGAGAATGTGAAAAGATGAGTAGAAAGGTGAGAGGTTTGTGTAGAATTGCAGTGAGAATGTGAATAAGATGGTCAAAGATTATTAAATGAGGGAAAAGATTATAAAAAGGTTGAGTGAAAGGAGAGAAAAAGAAAGAGAAAAGAGTGAAGTGGGTGTTTGTTGGGGGACAACAAAGTAAGAATATAACTGGTTTTGCCGGTTCCTGACCCCACCCTCCTCCTTCCTCCTTAATATATTCTTTTTCCATCATTACTTTTTTTTTTCTTTTTTCACTTTCATAATATTGTTTCACTTTTTCAAAATATAATATTTTTTTATTATTTTAGTTAACATGCATGTATCAAATAAATTGACTACAGATGAGATATTGTTACCTGGAGCAGAAATGTTCTAAAATTGATGTTAGAATATTTTTTAATAAATTTAAAATATGTGTTAATATAATAAACTGGTAAAATTAAATATAATATATTACATGTTTGATTTTCTCCATCTTGTGTTTGCAAAAGACCAGACAAGTATGTGCAGAGTTTATCAAAAAGGCATTCTTGTTGAATTTTATGGAATTTGATCAAACTTGTGGACAATTTGACTCACTTCTTTTTAAAAGAATTAATTTACTTATATGTTTAAAAAATATATATTACTTTTACTAATTATGTCTCAGTCAAATAAATGATAGGTTAAGTTTTTTAATTGAGTCTGAATAAATAAATAAATTAATTTTTAAAGTATCTCCCATTTTTGGGTAGGTAGAAACAATGAGTTTATGTTATTTTCCTTTAATGTAATCCTTACCAGTCCTCTTCTTTTTCAATCAAAAAATCATTATTTTTTTTTCTTTCAAACAAATTTTAAATTTCATATCAATGAAGATTTATAATTAATAGATATTAATACTACATATAAAATGATGATTATCACAGTGAAAAAAATCTAACAAAAAAAGTAACAATCAAACATCCATTTATAAGTATCATTATTATTATTATTTATTAATATTTTTAAAATTATTATTAACATTTTGGTGTTGTAGGTGATTCAAGTCAAGTTTCATAAATATAACTACAATTCACCACTAAAAAAAAATATTTTGGTCATCTTAAGATTTTTTTTCTTATTATATTATTATTACAACAAATTATTAAATTAGTATTTTCATTTTAAATATATACTAATATAAAATAAAATTATTAATATTACTATTATCATAAATTATTATTATTTATCATAATTATTTTTGTTATTATTACTTGAATAATGTATAATATTTTGACATTATTAAGAGAATGAAATGAAATATTTAAGAGAATGAAATATTTAAATGATATTTTGACATTATTTAAATGACATTTAAGATAATGAAATGAAATATTTTGACATTATTAATTACGTAAACTAAGAAAATAAGTGATGAGAAATAAAAGGATGTTTACATGTAAAGTAGCTTCAGCGAATATTCTGGTATTGAAAGTTAAATGGTAAATTTTTCTAATAAGTTGGATTTTAGTATGTAAGTAGTGTGATTTGCTTAATCCAAAATCTTTCAACGTCAAGCATGAAATGTTATCTCAAAGTCATTGAGTTAGAGATACACTTAATGACCCCTTATAGTTTTCTATATTGATTAATGTGTGTTTTGTTGTGATAATATCTAGAGTGAGAATGTGATGTGTGCATGAAAAAGAAGATTTTAATTAGTTTTAAATAAATAAAATGGTTATTTATTAACTATAATTTACTTTAAATGATAATTTTGTATTTGAGTATGTTAAGCCCTATAAATCTAGGAGTGGGAACATTGGAAGGAAAATAAGCAATGAGATCTCAAGTCAACCAAGTCCAATTTTATCCATCAAAATCTTAATCAAATGAAGAGCAAGGAAAACATACAAGGAACTAAAGAAAACATGACTATGTCATGGAATATATACTTCAACTTTTTACCAAAATTACTTTATTATTCGTCATTACTTTTTTATATTTTGAAATTCAAATGCTTCTATCTTCTTGTCTTTTAAATTTTTCACCAATACAATAAGTCTTAACATAAGTGAACACGTAATATTTTTTCTTTTATATAGACATCAAAGACAATTAAATATAATTAATGAAAAATAACATTTTACTCCTTCCATCTATTTTCTTTTTTCCTTCCTTTTTCTCTCTCGTTCATCTCATTACTCTGTTTTGACAATAAAATAAAAGCAGTTTTGTTTTCTCTTCTTGCTACATTTTTTATTTATTTATAACACTGTAATAAAATCATTAAATAGAAACTAATTTTAAAAACAAAAAATAATTAATCAGTATATTAACTAAATTAAATACTATTCTAGAGACTAAAAAAAATTATTGATATCTAAAGTAGTTTTTATTATTCATAAAATTTATAAATTAGTTTCTAAATTGATATCTAATTAGTTACCAAGATTTTAGCAACCAACTTTAGAATCTAATTAGCAACTAAAATCTTAGTAACTAATTAAATACCACTTTAGAAACTAATTTATAATTTTTATTAACAATAAAAATTAATTTAGATACCAATAATTTTTCTAGTTTCTAAAATAGTATTTAATTTAGTTAATACACTGACTAACTATTTTTAGTCTCTAATCACTATTTTTAGTCTCTAAAATTAATTTTTATTTAATGATTTTTTTAATGTAAGACTCTCAGTTTTTACAGTTTTATTTATTTTTTAATGTAGTAATTTCATGTGAGCACATGAAAACTATAATGATTGTAAACAAGTTGTAGATATTGAATTAATTGAGAGAATTTTTAAAAGTTTTTTTTAGAGAAAAAGAATTCTTCTTACTTAAATCTTATCGTGAAGATGAAGTTCTTTCCATCTTAAGGTGGTGTTATTCGTCTTCTAACTCCATAAGTCTTCACCATCTTAAGGAGATTTTTTTTTACCATTTTCTTCTATTCTACTTGTTTTCTTTATCAAAAAGTTATGATGATACTTCCATTCCTATTAAAAAGTTGTCATGCCTATAATAGTCTTTAACACTAACCTCACACCAAGAAAAATAATTAATTCATCTTAATCATTATACTCAAATCACCTGTATATAGTTGTTTTCTAAAACAAAACAAAAAATACACTAAAAACGTAAGATACCCTAAAAATTTAAGGCAATAATAATATAATTTGTTATTTAATTTTAAAATATATGTTTGTTTTACTTGTCAAAATTGGATTGGGGTTCTACAAATTCCTATCAGTTCACATTTTATATCACATGAAATGAATTGGGCCTTATTATCAATTTAATAAATCTCGTAATTTGAAAATCATAATAATATTCATTTTATAGTAAAGAGTATATTATTAGTATTTCTTATTTTTAAAGAGAAATTTACTAATTGTAGTGATGAAGTATGATGTTGGTGGAAACCCTAGTTATGAAACTCCTCTTGTGATGTCGTTTTCCTTTGGTATGTAAAATTTCACTGAAATCCTCTATGAGTGAATAGTTTTAGAGGGCTAAATTATAACATACATATCAATCATCATACTATACAACTTTAAAAATCAAACAAGAGTACTAATTTTTTTAATAAGAATTTAATTAAATTAAAAAGCATATGTCATCAGTTAATTTATCAATTTGTCATATGTTTAAAATATTTGAAGAAAAAAATTCTTTAGAATGAATTCTTCCAAATTATTAGACAACGTATAAAAAATTAGTCATGAATATAGGCATAACAAGTTCTGGTACATTAAAATAAAACAATATTGAAGTAAAATATTTTGTCAAATGATAAATAACCGTATCTTCAATTTAAAATCAAATACAAGTTTAGGAAATTGCTGAAGAAAAAAAAGTTTAGGAAATAAATAACACATTCTATCTCTGCGGAGTATTTAAAATCAAACCAGTGAAAAAAAAACCTAAAAATAATTAGAAAATTGAAAGCCAAAATTTGTTTATATTTTTTAATCTCTTTCTTTTCATAAAGCGAACTGTTTAATTTATAACGAAAATAAAAAATCAAATCAAATTAAACATAAATGATTCATTATATTTAAATTTAATAACTCACAAATTTATATAAATATGTTTTTAAATATTTATATAATTTAATTATATTTTAGTTACAATATATTCATATATGTTAAAATAATAATAAGATCTCAAATTGTTAAAAAAATAATAAGATCTCAAAAACTTTAGCGATAAGATTATATAATTTATTTATAGATATAAAAGAAATCTTAAATTAGGAATTGAATAACGATTATAAAAGAATAACTCCCATCATATTTTTTTATATTTGACTCAAAAATCTATTTTATAAAAAAATGTTTAACAATTTTATAATAATAAAAGTTGGTCCAGGAAAATAAATTTTTGCCATAGTGCGGTTTGGAATGTGAAAAATGTTTGGCGAGTCTGGGCCTTGTGGATTCTGGCAACTCTGGGGTGCTTCTTCTTCATGCACCCCTACATTTTTTGAAATACCGAAATTATCCTTAATAATTTTGGATATTTATAGGAGTGTGATGCTTTCTGGAAATTGGGTTCTAGAATACATTCTGGAATAGGTGATTCAGAATACTAAAAATGACTTCCATAATCAATAATTCATAACAGAAAAAATGATTCCATAACAAGGGTGTTTCGTAAGTTTTAGAGGTGCAGGAAGAAATTGTTGGAATATCACATTGAAGATGGAGGAAGGTTTGCGCTGGCCTAAGGTTTTTAAGAAGTCTGAAGTTAATTTTGTGAATTAACAGTAGGGTGTGGAAGGATAAAAATGTAGGGGTGAAGAAAGAAACACATGCAACTCTGTTGCAGCAATGGACAAAACCCTCAACTTGTAAGCATTGGAGGTTGGGGTAATTAAAAAGGCACAATTCATAAACTAAAAGAGATTAATTATTAGATAATGATTCCACAAGTGTCATAACCTAATTTTGGATAATTAAAATATAAATTAAACAATATTTTAATTGTATTTTCTAAATTCTTTAACTACTTAAAGAAATCCATACATAAATTTGTACATAAATTTGTGATGGAGATCACACATCGACTAAAAACCCCATAAGTCGGTTTTATGGGGTTGAGTTAGGCTTAAAATCCACTTTTTAATATGGTATCAGAGCCATTTCGATTCTATCAAAGTAAGTATTTGTTGGGTTTATCAAGCCACCACCTATAATATGTTATCCCACACACGGGCTTCTATCTATCACTATCGACGTGAGGAGGTGTGATAGAGATTCCCAACCTTATGAGCCGGTTTTATGGACTCTTTTTGTTTTGCCAGTTACGTCCATTTTACTATATTATTATCATCCAAAAACAAAATTAAGTGCTGACTTTTAACCTGTTCAATACTTAGGAAGAATGCATATGTAATAACCAAGCTTTTAGAGAAAATGATGGAACCAAACAAGCAAGTGCTCCAAAGTCAAAAAAACTTGGATCTAGGAACTTCCAAAGCACCCAAATAAGTTTCTGAATTTCACACGCCTCTCTTCACCATCCACCTCTACACACCAATTTAATTTGTTTAATGACATTTCAATATATTTGAAAGAGTAGAAAAAAATTATTTGACTAATGTGTTTGTCACTAATATCATAACAAAACTCAGCTATAAAGTTGTTTGATTTTATCCTAAATAAAAATTAACATTGAAATTATTCCACACTTAATGAGTCAGTAAAGTGTAATAACACTTAAAAAAATCATCAAATAAAAATCAATTTTTAGAAATCAAAATAATTAGTTATAATAATAACTAAATTATAAATTATTTTAAAAACTAAAAATATAAATAAGAATAATTTAAAAACTATTTGTTGCGATAGTAACTAAATTAGTTGCAACGGTTAAAATCTTGGTAGCTAATTAAATATCAATTTAAAAACTATTTAACAATAATATAAACTAATTTAGAAATCAAAAATTTATTTAATTTCTAAAATGATCTCTAATTTAGTTACTATATCAATTAATTATTTTTTATTTTTAAAATTAGTTTTTATTTCATGATTTTCTTGTAGTGTAAATTAGTATTGATCAGTCATATATATAATGTAATTTTGAAAATAGGAAATAAAAGTAAAACATTTTAATTGAGAAATTAAAATTGAACTTTAAACATTTTTAGAGATAATTTTTTTTTAAATCACAATTTAATATTATTATTATAAAGAATATAATTATTCTTTGATTTTATTTGAAGGAATTAATAAATGTCAAGTACAATTCTCGTTTATCACATTGTTAATATTACAATTTTTGCAATTAGTTATTTGTTGCAAGGAAATGTTAAACGAGATCTTGCAAGCCCAAGTGGTCCATAACTACCTTCTCCACCATCATTTAGCTTTTTTTTTCTTGATAGAAGTACATTTGAGTAAAAAAAGGTCCCACATCAGACAAATTTGATGTTGATTCTTACTTTTCTTTAATAAAAGCTACAATGTTTTGTTAGTAAACCATATTAAAATATTGTTTTTCAATAACAGAAAAACCAATCAAAGATAAATAGTTTTTTTTTTTTTAAGTTTTCTTATTAGTAATATTTTTATTTTTACTTTCAAGAGAATGTTAATGTTTTCTTTTTTAGTTTATAAAAAATATTGTATTTTTTCTTTAATAAAGTTATATCACTATCTATTTTTAATTTTATTTCTTTATTTTTTATTTTAGTTGAATTATTATATTCTTAGTACAGTAGTTAAACAAATTTAACGATGGTGACAAATCGATGACTCATTATTCTGAAAATTTTTACAAATTTGTCCATCACCTCCATGTCTGAGACAGACACAAAATAATGATGAGAAATTTGGTAAAATCCAAATTGATAACCTCAATTCAGATACTTGAAAGTCCTCGTCAGCATTTATGTACACACTATGCATCTCCTTATAACACCTAACATTGTATCTTCATGTTACCTCAACACGTAATCTATATCTACTCATTTACCAATTACCTTCTTACAAATAACATTTATTTTTATCTTCAACACATTAAAAGAGTTTCAGACATTATTAGTAAAAAACAAAACCGACAGTCAGACAATGACAATATCGGTGAGATTTGTTTGATTAAGTTTTTATGTTTGTTAGTAAAATGGTGACCGAAGAGAACTTGGTAAAATTATTTGGTTGAATAAATGTAAATTCTTTTTACATTCAACATTATTAACTGTAGAAAAAATTGTGCCAAAAAATGATATTTAAACTTAAATCAATATATAAAATTAATATTTAAACTATTGTGTTTTACTCAATTTATTATATATTGAGTTTTTTAACTTGGTCTCCAAGTTATTCATAGAAGAAATGGATACAATATGGTCCCCACTGTTAGTGGATGGACACATTAATTTCTTGTCTGAATTTCTTGAAATCACTTTCTACCAAATCCTATTACCCTAGATATCCAGTTAACAGTTATTTGTAGATAAGAACAAACTTCAAAAAGTTTATTTTATCTTGCAAGAAATTTAAAATAATTATAACTGATTTTGGACCACCCACAAAAGTATGGATAAGTAATCCTTCAGTGTATTAAGTAGATGAAATGAGAAGACTTAATTAAACACAGAGATATATTGAGTCAATGAGGTAAAAGAAAACTTAAAAGTTGAGAGATTGAAATATTGATGAGATGTAAGGTGAGAAAACTTAAATTAAACATGAAGATTGAGAGGTTTTGAAGAATGTTCACGTCAAAATTATGATGACAAAAACTGTGTATTTAGTGATGCTTCAACCTTTCCCTTTCACTCTGATAGTTACCTATCAATTTATTATTCTAGTAGTGATAATGTTTTGTGTTGAGAATCAGGACTGCAAATATACGTGTCATATTCTGTGAAAGAACAAGAGACGTGTCATTGACTTGGAATTTTTACTCATGCACAAAATCACAGGTAAATATATATAACTTTTTTAATAATGGAGTGAATAAATGGGTGGTAACCCATGGTTTTATGTAGCACAATTTATGATTAAATATGTTTTTAGGTTTTATCCTTTATTGTTGTAATATAAAATTATTTTTATTTTAAACTTATAGACAATTTAGGTGTTTGTAACAATATTTTTATTTTAGTCCTCTAACTAGAATATTTAGTTTAGTGTTTTTAATCAAATTGTTTTTTTTCTTGTTTAGTTTATTTTTTTTTCTTAAATAAGTAGTTATTCCTCTTCCTTCATATTTTTAAATTAATTACAATTCTATGTATTCAGTCTCTCTGTAATTAACGTCTTCTTCTTTTTTGAGGAGTAGATGAAATATTTTTTTATAATTTATAGAGATCGATATTAAGTATATTTCCACCATATTATTGAGTTTGGTCCATGACCTCACAGTCTCAGTCTTTAGACATAAGTTAATGAAGCTGATAAGTTCATAACCATTAACTTTAAATATCGACATTAAAACTATTTCATCACATGATTAGACTTTACCCATTATTTCACAATTTCACATATATAAATACTTATTTTAATTATTTTCATATTATAAATATAAACGTCTAAATGATTTAAAGGTGTTATAGTAAAAACAAAATATATTTAACCTGAAAAATGAATAAAATGAAGTTGAGTAAGTTCATATGTTTGGAAAATGAGATAGGAGGGTTTCAAATGTTGAGTGTATATAAAAATGAAAGGGCATGCAGGTGATAAAATTGGGAAGGGATAGGGCACAGATACAAATGGTGGAAGCCATTTATGGCAATAAGCATGCAGCCTTTCATGCATTCGAATAGCCGCATATTTCTTCTTTCCATTTTATCTTCTACCTTCATCTTCCCTCCATTTTCTTGCCTCCCACTCTCTTTCATCTTTCTTTTTTATTATTTTGGTCAATTTTTCCATTTCAATCTTCCCTCTTCAATTAATAATCTCTTTTTATACTATTTCCCTCCTTGACTTAAGGACCTTTCCATCTTACTCCACGCAAAACATTACTCTTTACTATAATTTCTAATCTATATATTAGTCAAACATTTCAATTCATTATTCTCACTTTTAATATATTCATTCTTTCGAATGTATGTGTTCAATAATTTCAATATTTCCAACTGTCCATAGATACTAATCGAAAACAATATCTTAGATTAGTTTTACTGCCAATATTCAATATTATCTAATCTATGTATTCACTATATTTAATGTATTCAACTGTTCATGCATGGACACTGCGCATTAAAGTAAAAAAATGTATAGTTTCCACTGAACAAAACATATTGATGTTTTCTTATCTTACCGTTTTATACTATAAATATCTTTTAGTAACTGCGAAATTTTCTGGGAACATATAGTTTTGAAATTATTATAAAGTATTTGTGGTAGTATTGAATCCAAATTACAACTAATTTAATACTTAAATTTTATATATAAATGCATATATCTATAGATAACTATTAATGAGTCACGAGTAAGAGTGTTTTCTACCCTAATTTTCTTGCTAATAAGATGAGGTTAGAATATCACACATATATACTTATGAAAGTAGACTTGACATCATACATTCAATCTCATCTTAACACAATATGTTTGAATGATTTTCTTGTTTATATATTATTCATTTCCTATCCATTTGCACTCCAATATTAATATATATATATATATATATATATATATAATTATATTAGGATATAGATGAATGACATGTAGGAACCCTTGAAAAAATAGATGTGTAAGAATGTATTCTTTCTTATATCTTCACTCCCTCACATATTTACTTTCATTTAAATATTTTTTTCTTATAAAGCAGTGGACTTCACTTTCCTAATAAGAATATGTTATACTTTTATTATAATGATGGAAGTAGTCTTGATTTCTCAACTTCATCCTTAAATTCTTTATTTTTGAAGCTTTTTTTTTTAAAAAAAAAAATAGAACTAAAAAACAGTGTTGTTGATAATTAAGTTATTCTATATCATTTATTCACGTAAATATAATAAATCAAAACAGTTTTAATATTTTTACTTCAAACTTAAATTTCAATATTTGTTAAAATAAATTATTAATATTTACAATAACAATATATCACATTATTACTTATTTATCATAGATATAAATATAGTGAAAATACATATATATTTGATGACAAGATAAATTATTATTTAAAAATATTTATTATTATAAGTTTTAATTATATAAACATGTATTTATAAGTAGGGAATCCGCATTTTGTTTTCTAATAAAGTTGTGGTTTTCATTTGATTAAAATCAACCCTACAAATTGTTGTCAAAAAAAAAAAATGAAAAAAAAAAGATCAAGTGTGTATCTGGAGTATCCATTCAAGTCTAACTCATTCAATACCAATCAAACTCTCTAATTGTTCTGCATTGAAAATATTAAACTTCCATTTAATGCAAATAAAACTCTAATTAAGTCTACAATCAAAACTCTTCTACAATCACTTGAACTAAAAAAATATTTTACTTGCATTCACTTCTACTTAGTTAAACACGATTTCATTCATGTATTTTTAACCAAACGATGAACCCATACTCCTTTATGTAACTTATTATTATTTTTTTCTAAATCAAGAAAATCATTAAATAGAAACCAATTTTTAGAAAGCAAAATAATTAGTTTCTAAATTTGGTAGCAAAAACCTTGGTTGCTAATTAGATACCAATTTAGAAACCAACTAATAATAATAGAAACTAATTTAGAAACCAAAAGTTTATTTAGTTTCTAAGATGATCTCTAATTTAGTCACTATAGCAACTAATTATTTTGGTTTCTAAAAATTAGTTTCTATTTGATGATTTTCTTGTAGGTATAATAAAATTCCAATCCATTTGATTTGATGTATGAATTCCAAACAACATTCACAACCACACAAAATATCAAAAACTGTGAACTCGTTTCTTCTTCGCTTCCACTTTCTGTTATTTTAATTTTTGACGCTACTTTAAAATTTTAAATGAAAACATACATTGAACATAAAATATTAACATCGATAACTATATGTTAATAGCTTAATATAGAAGATTTAATTTGAAAGCTTATATAGTTTTAATAGAAAATTTGAGAGTGTTTAGGAAAGGAAATTGGAAATTGGAGAGTAAGAAAAAAGAAAGAAAGCACTGTACATTATCGAGGCGTCGCGGCTTGGTAACACCCACCGAACAACAACGTAAATAAAACAGAAAGAGTGGTCCCCACAATTGTTCCGTACTATGGGCAAGACTCAACGTGACTTCACTCCTCAGTTACCAACTTCAATTTGCCTCTCTCCCTTCCATTCTTCATTCTTCTTCCTCTTTATATATCACCCTCTTCACATTCTCCTCACAATCCCCTCTTCTTCTCTTCTCTTCCTCACACATGAGTGTGACCACCACCACATCACCACCGCATCATGGACACCCCGGATCTTTCGCCGCCGCCACACGTCGACGCTTCTCGACCCTCCCTTGGCTTCCCCTTGGGCACTGCCCTTCTCTTGATCATCATCTTCACCCTCAGTGGCGTCCTCTCTTGCTGCTACCACTGGGATAGGCTCCGCTCCGTTCGTCAATCTCAATCTCAATCTCAGTCCGATCCCCAAATGCATTCCGATCCCACCAAATCTAAACCCCCCACGGTACCTCTCCACCCTTTTAAGCAACACCCAATTCGTTTTCTTTACCAAAGTTTGTTTTTTTCTCTTACCCTTTTTGTTTTCATTAGGAATTGCGGCAGAACAGGGGACAGAGCTTGCCAGTGTTGATGCCGGGGGATGATGTGCCCAAGTTCATAGCCATGCCGTGTCCGTGCCAGCCTTCAAGGCCAGACAACATCGTTGTCACCGTGGAATTGGAGAAGCAGCCTCCCAAACCGCCGCAGCTACCGGTCCCTTTGTATCTGTAATTAGCTTCCTCCGAGGTTGTTACAAGGGGTCAAGATTTCGCAATACTGAAGATACAAACGCAACCTGAGTTCAAAATCTTGGCTCTTTGTGCTTGCTTGTTGCCACCATTTCTTGTGCCAATGTATATTCATTAATGTAAGAAAACATAATGGAAAAAAAGAGAGAATAAGGGGTAGATAGCTTTGCAGGTTTATTCGTAGATTTTGAGGACCATTTCTTTTGATTTAGTCCATCTTTCTGTAGTGTGTAAACTGTTAAGGAGAAACAAAATCCAATTTGGTTGGCTCTTCCTCTTCTTGATTTTGACATGAAAAAGAAAGTAGCAGATGTTGAGCACAATTGTTTTTTTTTGTGTGTGAAAGATATTTAGGTATCAACTATAGTCAATTTCAATTGAAGATTTTATTTGTTAAAGCAATCTCTTTTTATAATGCGGAGGTTTTAGTTCACTTTATCCTCAATAAAACAAGAGAAAACCTGGGATCTATTTTATTTTTTGTTCTGGACTTTCTGTGAACAGCTATAGAAAAAAATGAAAAATATCACAATATAATATATATATTGGTTGGTAAAGTTCTTGAAAAATCAAGCTCTTGATAGGAACGTACAACCTAATTTTCGAAGGCGTTTGTCTGTGTGGTCTAAAGCATAAAGACCATATATTCTTCTAATCAAAAGGCACTAAGATTTGCACCCAATTCGACTATACTCATTTAGCCTTCTATTTATGAAGATCATACATGGTTCTTTTGGTGAGAGGATCTGAAGTAATGATTTATTTTCCTTGCCAATTTGATCTTTTAACATGATCATATACTGATTTGATGCCACTATATTTCTCAGTCCAAAGAAGAAAACATGCCCACATGATCATTTTAGTGAATGTGAGTGATCCAAGAAAGCATGCGCCACCACAGAGCCAAATGAGACTTGCTCTGTGGGTGATGCATTCTGCTGTGAATACAGTTGTTTGAAAGCACCCTCAGAAAAATGTGAAAACTGATACATGAGGTGCTTGAAATATGAGTAGTAGAGCAGAAGTGGTATGAAAAGGAGAGCTTTTAAAGGTGTAAAACTAGTGCATCAATTTGAGCAAGTGGAGAATGTTGTCGAGTCCAAAGTCATTAGTTTTGAAGATACGAAAGAAAGCAAAACAAAAGTAATTGGAAAACATGATTGATGACCCACAAAGAATGATGCATATTGGTTGTCATGACCTAACTTCACTGTGACTTCAACATGTAGTTTATAACTCAGTAGTGTGAATTAACCTTTCCTCGTTATGAATTAGCCTTTCCTTGTTAGGAATAGCCAAGAATATGTGACTGGTACCATAGTTGAAAAAGGTGTACCTTTCCGTGATTGTTGCGAGTACAAGGCCTTTTCCTTTAGCTCATGAATGGACCCAACGTGTCCCCATCCTCCATCACTTACCCTCTCATCACAGATAATGCGCCTTAAGAGAAGATCCTTGTTCACACCCAACAACACTTTCGTGGAAAGGAATCAGATTTAATTCCCTCTACCTATTCAGTCTTGTTTCGGATATCTTTCTTCAGACGGAATGAAGTATAAAAGGGATAACAAATAAATGAACAGAGGGAATAAATCTGTGAAGGAGTGGTGTGTAATGTGTGGTCCTCTTCTTTATTATGCAGTGTTAAGAGTCACATGAAAACTTAATTCTTATTGTCATCTTCTTCAGCGACCTTATTATCCTTCCTTACCTTACACTATCTTTTTTATGTTTTTTTTTTTGTGTGGTCCATTCAAACCTTCAACTCTTTAATTCCAATCACAAAGCAGGATACAAGGAAATTATAAAATTAAACTCTATTGGTAGAATAGCTGGACGGTCAGGTTAACACGATTAAATTCATTATGTCTAAACAGGATATTAATAAGATTAATCAGTGATCAAATATTAGGTAATACATTCTTAATCACGATTCAAAATTCTGATCCATTCCAATAACAAAAGGTTCATGATAATAATATAAATATGCATAAATTTTGAGAGTAAGATATGTCATCATTTAGTACTAATAACACCGAATACCGAGTTTTCACTCAAACGTCAGAGTGTCTTTTACAAGTACCATCCGAACTTAAAGTTTACATTAATAACAAGTAAAGGAGTGAAAGTAAAGCAAGAAGAGTGATATGAGAAGAGAGGAAGTAGTAGAAGACCGACCAACCGATCGAAAAAGCAAGTAATCGTTCTCTTGGTTTCAGTCTCATTCAAAAACACAAACTAATTTAACTTCCACCAAATCAATTAAACAAAACATTTTTCTTTATATTTCACTTATTTTTCTCCAACAAACAATTTAATACATAATTTTATTCTTATTTATTTTTCTTTTCTTAATTTATCTTTTTTTTTTCTTTATTTCTCTTCCCACAATCAAACATAGTGTTAAGAATTTTTCTTTGTAAAAGAGATAAAAAAAGTGACTAATTTTTTTCTTCGTCTCCCTCTCTATTTATATTCTCTCTTCATTCATCTCAATTTTTATAACATTTTCTCTTTCTTTAGTGGTGATTTTTTTCATGTGGAATCAATGGTTGTAATTTTAGTGATATTTCAAAAAGCACAACTCCATTGCTTTCATTATTTATATATAAACTTAAGTTTCTTTCCCTTTCCAAACACTTTGTTGTCATATCAGGAACTAAAACTCAACATGTAGAAAATCACATGGAGCGAAATATAATATAGTTTGAAAATGTGTGACACGAGTGGTAGGTGCTTATTTTTAATTCTTCTTAATTCATATTATGTTTTTATGCTTCAATTATCATACACTTTGAGATCATTATTGTTTTGAATCTTCTTAACACAAGTTTGCTGCTAAAACCACCAATGATGTTGTTGGCCCTTTTGCTTGGTCTTCTTCTCAGAAGTTGTTTATTTGTCCATGTGATGGCATTGAGTGAGAGTATATATAATTATAGTTTGTGAAACTCCCAAAGATAATGGATCTCATGTGTGCTTTGTCTTCACCACAAGTACTACAAGAAGAATGGGACACTCAGGTGAAAATGTTTGATTGGGAGCGTACGGATTCATGATTCCAAAATCACTTATGGGAACCATTTTTTGATTTAAGTAGTGGGGTCTTATCTTCAGTGGATTTTCAGGTAACAACTTTGCTTTTCTTCTTTTGCTTATTGCTTTTAGCTTAGTTCTACACATTATTCTATTATACATCATATATATTATAAGTCAATTTGTGTTTTCTCCCCACTTTAACCTCATGTTAAGCCAAAAAGAGTGGTTAATACTTTTCCTGTCATTTAATTATAATATCCAAACAGCGCCTTCGAATCTTTTGCTATCTTCATGCTCATCCCAGTTAATCATTAAGATGACTAATTAGGCAAGTCGTAATTCTACTTCATTGGAATACTATAAGTAAACACCTATCATGTAATAAAAAAATATTAGCTAACATAACTTATCTTAGTTCTCTAATCAATCTAGGTATTTTTAATTAATCTTTTATTTATTTATTTATTAAGTATTTAAAATTTTATATTTTTTAATTGAATCTTTACTATTCAATTCATTAAGTTAGTAGAGTTATAATAGTTGCTTAATATATAAGTAAAAAGAAAATTTATGACCATGACAAGTATACAACTCAAAGCAAAGCAAGATCATATCATGGCTTAAAGATCCTGTTCAAGGACAACAAAAGCAAAATATTTGTTAAATAGCAAAGATATTAATCTATAATTTATAACTATATATAAATATATACGTTTTTATTTTAATGTAGTTTGTTTCATCTTACCCTACAAGAAAATCATGAAATAAAAACCAATTTTTAGATAAAAAAATAATTAGTTACTATAGTAACTAAATTATAGACCATTTTAGAAACTAAAAAAAAATTAGTTTATAAATTAGTTTCTATTATTTTTAAATAGTTTATAAATTGGTATCTAATAATAATCATCTATAATCTATACCTATATACAAAGGAGATTCTCCACCATAACCATTTTTTATGTACATAATTTTTTTTATTCTACCCTTATTTAATATATTTCATTTTTTCATATATGAAATAAAATAACCTCAATTTTCAATTACCCTCTTCACTTCATTTTCAATCAGTCTCTTCTATCCCAAAACTATCAATGGAAAAAGAGAAAAACTTGAAAAAGAAGAAGAAGAGAAACTCAAACCAGAAAAAAGGTTGTTTAATCAATTCATCATTTTGCTTTTATATATTAATTTTTGTTTTTCAATTTCGACACATTCAAAACTATTTTTTGTATGTATGTTAAATTTCTATCACTGTAAAAATTGAATAAAAAAAAAACCATATGCAAATTGTTGCATATGTCTTTATGCTAGTAATATATAAAAGAAAAGTCTACCGTATTCTTATTTTAGCTTAATTATATCTTAAAAATTAAAAATTTAGAACATACATACTAGTTTGATCATTATGCAAATATGAAAAATTTAATAGATTATAAAATATAGGATAGGTTAGGGTTCCAACGCACCAAATTAATGTGAAGAAACAAACGAAGATATCAGCAGAAATAAGACAATTTGATTAAAGAAGGTCATAAAATTTATTTCGTGAACAATAGTCATTTTAGGATAGATACGAACAAGAGTTGTCATATACATATATTTTCTATGACGATGATTAAAAACAATAATTATTATATAGTTCGTTTAAATTAAAAAAATATCATTAATCTTCGACAACTATTTTCTTATAGCTATTACACTTGTGAAGGAGTGAAATTAGCTTTTGTTTAACTCCATTAAAAGGAATATGCGAGTTTTAAATAGTTTTAAATAGATATTATAAAAGCTAATAAATGTATTATATATACTTAAATGATAACGAACTTTACAGCATGAAAATTATTAATGCTACTACATATTTATATAAAAGTAGTCATTCATAACGTTGTCATTGATTTTTCGTCTCACCAATGACGTTTATGAAATTATTCCCAATTAAAATTTAAAAAAGTGAGTAATATATATATAATAAAAAGTTTCTTTAATAAAATGAAGCAAAAAGAAGTTGAAATCAAAACTATCATCATCAGAGCAGTATTTCAGAAACTCAGCATATGCCTTTTCCAGAATAAGCGGAATATATTCCTCAGTTTATTCCGATACGACTCCTCTAATAAGTCAACATTATCTGCCTAAACCAAATGTGTTTCTTTCATAATATTAAAAAAAAAAATTAAAAAAAAGAAAATTAAGTGTTCCAACTTATGAACCTCATATACTCTTCTTAAATAGTGTGTCGGTGTCCGATACTCGTATTGAACACTGACACTCGTATAACACGTATCCCTGAAGTGTCTAATTCAAAAAGTATTTGTTAAATTTATGACAATTCTAATACAGTTCTAACACAATTTTAAAAAGGAAAAATACATTAATTTTCTAAAAATTCAAATTTTATTGTATAAATTGTTATTATGATTATAAAAATAAGAAACAAATCATTGTGAACCAGTCATGAAAAACATCTTTCTACTCCAAAAAATAATCTGAAACATACTTGTGCACATAAATCTTTATTGTCAATTTATATAATTCATAATTATATAATATATAGATCTGTATCCTACATTTTAGAGATTTTACGTATCTCTGTATCGTATCAGTGTTTGTGTCAGTGTCTATGCTACATAGGTTCCAACTTTAAGTTCGAGAGATAATATTGTTAGAGTCAATTATTAATTTGAGATATTACCTGTTTTAGAAATCAGTACTTCATCATGATTTTATTCTTAAAAAAACGTTTCAATAATCTATAAGGTTTCAATAATCTAAGAGAGAAATGTATATTTAAACTATCTTTAATTTCATCGCCTAAATAATATTAAGAATCATAATAAAAAAAAAGTTCAAACATGCTAACAAATCACGAATTTTTTAATAATGAAATCCACTTTATAATATATAAGATAAAAAGGTTTATACCTAGTAGATTCCGAATTCGGATATTGGCAAAAATAATATGCGGATACACTAACTACTTAAATCGTCCATATCCTCTAATGAAATTATATTCTTTTCACTCTTTAACCTAATCAAATTATTCTAAGGGCATGCATTGTTTGGAGTTTCTATTTGACCATGGAGTGGAATATAATTAAATAGTGTTTGGATAGAAAGTTGGAAGAATGAAAATAATATAAGTGGAAAAGAACATAAATGTTTTAAAAAACTTACAAGTCGAGGTTCTACTAACATTTTTATTACAAAATGTTAAATTTGGATGAATAGTGAAAGAAAGAGTGAAGGCAAAAGAAAGATAACTATATGAGGTGGATTTGTAAAATAGAAACATAAAGATACAAAAGAAAAAATAGAATGTATAAATTTTTAAAATTATTTGTATTATTATCATAATTATTTGTATTTTTTTATTATCTTAATTATTATTATAATTATATTTATTTTAATATTATGGAGTTTATTAACGAATTTTATTGATGAATAAAATTGACGTCTAGTTATTGATGAATATTGATTTGCGTTCAATTATCAACGAATTTTACTTACAGATATGAAAAATATTATAATTTTTTATTTATTTTTCATATTTTCAGTTAAATGTCTTCATAATTATCAATAAAAAAAATTCCGTCAATAATTTTATCCATTAATAAAATCAATCGATAAAATCTATTAATAATGAAAAATACAACTGTTGATCATTTTTCATCGATAAATTAATAATTTTTTTAGTAAACAATATTGATCTCAATTACTAAAATTCTCTACCACACATACTATTAACAATTTTTTTAAGAATTAGATGATCCTTTCTGATTGTCCATTTATATAAGTATGAAAAGTTGAGTTATGATGAAGTTTGATTTCTATAACTTTTTGTAATCTTTTCCATAATTTTGAATTAAACCTAGGATCATGCAAACTCACAATTTCTCTTATATACAATTTAGTCACTTTTTGTAATGTGTTGCTAATGTTAATGGGTAAGAAGTAAGTCATATCTGCTGTACTACTGTCTTAACAGCCTGTAATCATGTAGGATTTCTTGAGAAAGTGGTGGAATGCTTCAACAAAATGATAACAAACTATGGCATGTAGCCTGATATTGATCAATATGCTTCCTTGATTAATCTGTATGCTAGAAACGGAAATTTGAATAAGGCAAAGGGTTTAATGCAAGAAATGCCCTATGATCCTAACTATGTATGGAGCTCTTTCTTGAGTTCTTGTAAGATGTATGGATATGCAGAACTTGGAAGGGAAGCTGCTGATCAACTTATTAAGATGGAACCATATAAACAGTTTCATACATTTGCTGTGATGATGTTACTCATCAACAATAAAATGAAATCTAAAGAGAGTTAGGGAAGATTTACACAGGAATCATGGAAACTTCATCTTATGTAGTAGACGATTGCACAGTTCTAGAATAGATGTTCTTGCTTATATTCTTGGAGTTCATATTCTATTTTGTATGAGGAACTCAAATACAGTGGAAAAGTAACAACGAATTTCATATTTTGCTCCATCATATCAATACATAACGTCCAAAATTTATATTTTGCTTCAAAAGATTAGGAATGTTCAATAATTGAGTCTCTCCAAAGTGCATTTCCCTTTTAGGCATTTTATCTTACTCCTGGTAAGCTCTGTGCTCTTAAGCCATTTTATCTTACTCAAGCATGTACTTTCATGACAGTTATCAGTCATACTTTGGAGTTTAGATTATACTTTATAAGGATATATGTATTCTTGTTTTATTTTGGTCATATCTGATTCCTTTTAATAGAAATAGAATATCATTGAGAATGTGCTTGCCGAAATGTTCTTTTATAGGGATCTCCATGCTGCTTATATAAACTATAAAGTAACGCAGAAAAAATGAGTATTTAACCTATAACTTTGAAATTCCACTTGCTTGCTCTGCTGCTCCGCACTTTGCAATCACTCTGCACTCTGCTTAATCTCTATGTTCTTCCTTTCCTTTCTCTCGTCACTCTCAATCTGCTCTTTTTCTTGCAGAATTTGTGACTCGCAAGTGATTCATATCAAGTTTATTTCTCAAAAATTTTGTAATATAGGTTTTGATAATTTTGTTATTATTCTCGTTGGCAGACTTGGATCGAGTCTAAAGGTGAATTCTGCGTCAACTTTTTGGTGCTGCTACCTTGAGATACTTAAAGTTCAGAGTAAGGAGAGCTTCACCTATTGACAAAATTCCGACTCCAACAATAATTAGTGAGAACATATAAATTTGAGTATAATGTGCAAAATATGAAATGACACTTACCTTTTTTCAGGGTCTTGAGACCCTTTTATAACACTAGTAAATTCTCCTTTAGCAATTAGTAACTACCAAATAATCTGTTAATACAAGGGTGTTGATAAGCAAAGTATTGTCTCTCGTTGTTTATATTCGCTGGATTTAAGATAAATGACTATAATTAACTGATTCAATTATACGTTTAGTTGTTTTTTTATTTCTTGTTACCTTTTAATGTATTTGACAGACCAACTTCTTTCGCATTCATTAGATCTGTTATTATTTGAGCCGAATTATCCATTTAGATTTTAAATTAAGTGGACAAGATAAACACGTTTAAGAACTTGCAACACGTCGGACCAGTTATAATATATGGTTTCATAATTTTAAGATTTTCTTTATTTTGTGATCCTAGGGAAAGGTGATGTTTGTGTGTTTGAACACTTACCGTGTGGCTACAATAGTGTCTATGGCAGCACAGTAGTGTTTGTGACTTTGCCAAAATATTATCTAGAAATTCTAACAAGAATAGTGATTTGGGAGTAGCTGCTTATCCCATCCCATCATAAACTATCACTTTCAGACTGTGGTGTGGAACTAAAAAATAACCATTAGTAATTTTCAAATTCTGAAACTCCTGCTCGATCTAGCACCATCTCTTGATGATGACATTCGTTGCTGCAGAAAGCTTTCTCTCCTCTACAAAAAAACAACCCACAATCCACATGAAAATAAGAGTAAATTATGTTTGATTATTGTATCACTAGGAAGCATTGGAATTGGAAATGAGCCTAAAATGTCCCTTTTCTGCTCAGGATGCTTCTTGCAAGTGTGACAAAAGCTAAGGAAATTGAGTGAAGGTGATAGAGGGTTATTGGGGAGGGAACAGTAACTTTCAACAATATAAGAAAGCTTCATCCTTGGTTTTGGCAGGAAAAGCAGCAGCAGCACAGGTTTTAGTTGATTCAGACGATGAAGGTGGCAACAGAGGGATTTTCACCCTATGCTTAGTTCCAAAGAGAACACTTCAACTACTTGGTTTAGTTGAATTCAGAGGAAAAGGTTCATCTTTAAGTGCACCAACAAGAGCAAGAGCAATGCGTTTTGAGTCCCATGAACTTCTGTTTATAGTAAGTATTTAACAAGTCTCGTGATATTTTGGATTCATTAATCATCGCTAGAGATTTGAAGTCATTGAGTGTAAAGTGTCAACATGACATGGTCTTCTCGTTTTACTAAAGTTTGGTAAGGAAGAAAACTCTAGTCATAATCAAATTCCTTGAGTTTGACATCTTTCTAATGTGATCACATGTGGTTAAGTTCCATGTTCATTTTGCTACTTTGAGAACCTCTAGCAAGGATGTCGAGAGACCTAGGTGTTATGCGCAATCTGTGAAACCTGAATTCAGAAAAGAATTTACAAAGACACGTGTCAGCTGTTAAGAAGGTTTAACATGGATAAAGAAATGTGAAAATGGATCTTAGAAGTCTAAAACATATTAGCCTATATAGAAAGAAGTTAGATTTTTCTAATATATTAAGAAGGAAACTTTAAGCCTAATTCAATCTCATAAAATCGATTTATAAGGTGAGATTTGCACTCACATATATACTGTGTGGCATGATAATGTCAACAAACTCTTGTTAGAATAGACTCTAAATGACTTTGATACTATATTAAGAAGTAGACTTTAAATCTAACTCAATCTCATAAAACTGGTTTATAAAGTGAGATTTGCACCACATATATACTTTGAAATGAAATGTCTTTATCTCTAGTTGACGTGAGATCTCCAACATATAACAAACAAATAGATATCAAAAGACACCTTAATGTTATTTGGTTGGGTATTTCTGAGAGGTCAAGCTCTACTCAAAACTTTGTTGCATTGTGGCAAATCTAAGAAGAAGAGGCTCAAGAAGACAAGACAGCTTTTGACCTCAACCTCCCTCTTCTGTTTTCTTCTGTTTGGGATTTATTTGTGTAATCGATCATTCAAAGCACCAACCAAGTCGCATAAGGAATTTATAAAAATAGATCAACATCCATTTTTCATTTCCTTTAATTATGATAGCAAGATTCTCTTCTGTTAATTCAAGGTGAAATTCAATTAGTCAATATATATTTGTAGTAAGATAAAGGGGAAATTTACACATTTGGGGTAGTTTTTTTTCTCGTTTTTACATAAATGGATAAATTTTGAAAAAAATTATGAAAATGGATAAGGAGTATTTTAAAAGATGACTTATTTTAACTGTGCTTGAAAGTACATTTTTTATTTTTTTAACTGAAGTCATAATTGGAAGCACAACTTTTTTTTCCCAAATTTATTAAATATTTGTTTAAATTACAAATAAATAAATAAATAAATATTTATAATAATAATTTATCTAAATTATATTCAATTACAAATAATTAAATACACAATTTTAAAAATAAATCTTCTATTGGTCCGGTCCGACTAATCAATTAACTTGTTCTTTATTTTTGGCATTTTTAAAGATGAATCTCATGTTTTTGAAATTAAAATTGGTGGTGGTCAATGTTTTATATAGAACTTTATTTACATTAATTTCTTTATACATCATTTTATTGATTGAAGTATTGTTGATATTTAATTTATCTTATTAGGCATTAAACTTTCTTTGATCAGAGTATTAAAGTTTGATTCAAATTTATTGCTCTTCCTTGCATTTTTAGCTAGCTTACCCTTTGACCGGACGGGTTACTAATTTCATTCCGTATAACCTTGGCGAGTTAGTTTGGCTCACCCATTTTTAACGGGTTAGATCAAACGTGGCTAGGCTACCCCATTTTTTCAAGCCTAATTTGACTTGGAACCAATCAATCCAAATTTAACTAACCCAACTTGACTTAAGCTTGATCCAACTTAAGGTTGGGCTTGATCCAACTTAAGGTTGGGCTTGACCTTATCTAGTTTAACTTGGTTATGATTTGGCCCAACCTAATTTGTCTAGTCCAACTTGACTTTGGCACTTGAGCCAAACTTGACTTGAGCCATACTTAAATGGAACAAAGAAACCACATGCCTATCTTACTTAGAATAAATCATAAACCCTAAACTGACTTTGATTTAGGATTTTCAAAATGCAAAAAAAATATTCAATTAAAATTAATTAAATGAATTGGATTTAAAATCCAAAAATATAGATTTGAATTTAAAATAAATCTATTAAAATAAAAGTTTTACAAAATTCTTAAAACATAGAAGCGTTTATTGACATGTAAAATACATTGACTGAATTTTTCTTCATTTCCAATACTGAAAGAGATATTGATGGTGAATGAGTCCCTCTGGGTTTGTGAAATTTTGAAGAGAGGTTCCCTTGTGTGTCTCATTTTATAGTTTTTTAATATCAACTTGGCTGGCTGAAAAGAACTACACCAAAGCTGCAAACAAGTCACGTGAAAGCTTACGTGGCTAGACAAACAGACAAAACCAGAATGGCGCTAAAATTGGACTTTTGTTCATTGCAGCATTGCCAACACCCCATTTCACCATAAATGTTTCTGCACTGCCATTTGCCTTACCTTCTACCCCTTCCTTCTTCATATTTCAATATGAAAACCTTTTCTTTTATACTCAAACAGTTGAAATTAAAAGAATAATTATCTTTCTTCTCAGTTAGTTAGGGTTAAGGTTCGTCGACTCCAGATTCAGATGATACCGACAAAAAGTACTTAAGTACTCTAACTTTCAAGTGAGATTTTGGTACCGATAAAAAGTACTATAACTTTCAAGTGAGATTTTAGTATTCAACATTAGTATATTTAGTATGAACAATGGTAATTTGACTCCTCTTGATCCAAATTACACCTCTTTAAATGACAAAAATACTCTTTTACATTTCATAACCTCTATCATTTGAAAAGTGTAATTTAGAACTATGCAAAAAGTGAGTGTGAAAATAATATTTTTCTATTTAGTATTAAATGATAACATTCCTGATTTTTAAAATATCTACTTATTTATATTATTACTATGAAACTAGACCCTTTATTATTAGGTAAGATTAAGAATATAGACAGACCCTTTATTATTAGGTACAGTAATTAAAAATGTATTACTAATTATTGATGTTTTCCTTTGAACACTGATTTATGAACAACTCCATGTCTACATACGTTGCAGTTTGAATGCTCGCAAAGTTGTTTTTACGGCAATAACTGTGTACTAATATGCAGGTACGAGACCTTTTATGTTATCTTCCTAACCTCTATGTTACGCAGATTCACATGTTGCAGTAGAAGCTTCAGCTGCGGTTTCAAGCTTTTGGTAGAGGAGAATCTACATGGCAACATGTAGAATGTTCAGCACCTTTCTTTACTTCTTGATTTTACCTATAGAAAAGTATAATTCACTTTATTTCCGTTTATTTTTTATTTCATTAGTACTTATTAAGAGTTAATATATCCAAACAGGAGCTTCGATTGTTGAAACTAATTATTTGACCACAAACCAGTAATGGATGGATTATAATGTAGCCAAAAGAAAAGAAACAAAATAAGTGATGATGGTCATATATGAAAAACAAACCTAAATACTTCACCAGAAATCAAGAGGAAATGAATACTTACCAAAACAGTAACCATAATATGATTGTTGGTTTGAATGGGCTTTACTTTATGGTTGACTTAGCATTAGAGTCACAGCAAAAATCACGTTACCATGTTATTGATTCCACTTAATTGTGGGCTTTGCAATGATTCTTCTTCATTATAAAAGAACACACTTTTTTCCAAAAGGTGAAATTGCAGCATGTACTAAAGGATAGCCCCCCAGTATATATGTTAAAACACAGGGTGAGGCTTTAAGAAGGAAATCGTTAATCAAAGCCAACTTATTTTGAATCTCACTAAAACTTCTACTTCCCTAATTCCATGGATTACAAACTAAAGAAAGAAAGTTGCTTCTTTAACACCATCTGCAAATTGTTCTATCAATTTTCCATCTTTCTCCTAGAGACATTTCCCAACAAACCCTGCATTTCTGAATAGTGATTGTTTTATCTCCTCGGGGCCAATGCAATTTCTCTGATCACCTACCTATGACCATGAAAAGAGTAAGTTTCTGGTAGAGTTTCAAGCATGTAATTAAGATTGTAAGGACCAAATAGGATACAAACCTCAGAACAAGATGCTTCCATTGAAAAGTCATTGAAGCTGCTTACAACACATTGCTGAATCTCAAGGCCTAATGCTTCTAATGTATTGACGGTTGATAGTAGCAATCCAGGCTTTGTGGCACAGCAAATGCTGATCCTAGTGTCTTGGTCTCTCCTTTCAACATCAAACTGCAAATACATTTGTTTAGAAACTGGGTCTGTGATTATGCTTTAAGTCATGGGGTTTGGTTTGGTTTGGTTTGGTAGAGTACCTTGGGGGAGTTTCTTACCATTGCTTCATTTGGCTTGATTTGTTCCTTTGAAATGCCCAACAGATTAATCTGACTCGTGCCCCCTTCCACCTCTTCCTCTTGCAACTTACCAATCCTTTCCAAAAGCTCTTTCATATAGTCTATAGTATCCCCAAGAATAGAGGTTCTGTCCATCTGTTAAAGTTGATATTGCTCAATTCAGTGTTACACGGGAAATCAAGAAGAAAAAAACAAAACAAAAAAACCAAGTACGGGTTATGTTATGGATGTAAGCCAAACATGAGAATTCCAATTTCATTTATACTGATTCAGACAGGGAAAAGTCAGGGTTAAAAAAAAGCAAAAAACTTTCTTTTGGAAATCACCTTGCTGATTTTGGGGACTATTGACCTAAGCATGGAAAGACGGTCATTGAGACGCTTTCTTCTCCTCCTTTCTGCCATGAGATTCTTTGAGGGCTGCCCCTCTAGCTTTTTGGTCTTGGGTTTTCTCTCTCCATCATCAGACATGCCTATGTTGAAGAGTGGAATCTCTGAGCCCTGTTCCTCAACTTTGCAGACACCCTTGGTTTCTTCAAAGTTGTTGTTGCTGTTGTTGTTGTCGTCATGAAAGGCAATCTCTTTATCCTCCATTGTGGGTGGGAGTGGAGGTGGGGGATCATCGTTCCCAGGGTGAAGCTCTGGCAATGGCATTGCAAAGCCATCGGCAAATGGGTATGGTGGTACATCATTGATGAAAGGGCATTCAGATCTGCGGTCTAATGGTGCTGAAAATGCACCAAATAGAGAGTTTGAGGTGGCCAAAGATGGGTTATCAAGAAAAGTGTCAAAAGTCCAACCATTAGACAACAGGTCCAAGAAACCAGTGGAGAAAGCATTCCATGTATCTCTTCTTGGAGCTACCAATTCATCAAGGAAACCAAGCTGAGAAAGCTCCATTTTTTCTTCCCTTCTCTTCTTTCTCTGCTGCAGAGGGAACACAGTCTCAGACTGTGACCTTACCAACCAATATTGTTTTCCCAACTTAAAAACACTTTAAATAATGCCTCATAGTACCCATAATTTTTTACTATTAGTAATTCAATTTCCTTTCAATTCTAAATTTCAAAATAATAAATATTTCACATCGACCTAAAACCAACATTATTATTCATTTTAAAACACCTAAAACCAATAATTTCAAATTTTATAAAATGTAAAAAGGAATGAGAATTAAAACCAAAATCAACTTACTATATATTTTACATAATTAAAAGTATATTTATTAGCCAATGTAAAATATTCAACCCGCACTCTCATAATAATAATAATATTTTTATATTGTCTTAATTTTTTTTACTATATACTTATTTCATGTGTGATGTTGAATACTTGTCGCACCAAACATTTCATTAGCATAACTATAAAAATTATAGTTATAAAAAAAATACACGATTTTGGGAGAGCTACGAGCAAACTAAACATGTTTTTAGTGTATGAAAGTCTTATCAATTATATATATATATAAAATCCTACTTCAAAGTTATGATTTCTCTTCTTCTCATGTCGTTATTCATTAAGAAGATTTTTTTTTAGATTAAAAGTTATACTGAAATTGTTATCAAACCTCATGATTTTAGTTTTAAAAAATTATGTAAAAAAACTCTTTATTCTCTTTAATTTCTTTTCATTTAAAAAAACTCTTATTTCTTTGTCTCATCACACAATTTTTTATTTTCTCTCTATAATTTAGAGGATCTTACCTATTCTTTTTATCAATGTTAATGTTAATAAGACTATTTTACAAACTCAATGTTCAAGACTTTTTTAGATGAATTTAATAAAAGTTATTTTTCTATTGACATTATTTACTTTCTTTTTAGCAATGCAGCCCCATGATCATCTCTTGATCCATATTCAATATGGTTTTAATAGTTTTTTTTATCCCTATAGGATTTAATTTTAGATCAAAACCACCACTATTATTTTTTGTCCAAAGTTGATTAAAAAATAAATCAACCAATGTTAAGCAAAGTAGTTGTGAGTAATATTAACTGAAAATAATATCTTTTAATAACAATTGACAAAAATCATTGAAAAGTATTACTGAGTCATGTTTTTAATTGATAAATATTATCTAATCATTTTATATATATTTTATAGTAATTAAATTAATCTATCTAAATAATTAAAATTAAATAAATTTAAATTGACTTCTTTAGTTTTTTTAATTAATAAATTAATTTAAATTGAAAGTAATTTTTATTTAATGTATTTTAGTTTCTTCAAAATTGTGAAGTTTTCAAAGCACAAAAGGTTGATTTAAGAAACATCATAAAAACTAGTAAAAAAATGAGTTTTCTCGGATTTTGAAATTTTCAAACAAAATATTTGCTAGAAAAATCTTGTAAAATATAAAAAATATCTTATAATGAAAAGATATTGACTAGGCCGAGAGTGCCAGCATATTAAAAATTAAACTAATATAAATAAATAATAGAATAAATTAATATAATGTTTGTTTTCAACTTATTTATTAGATTTTGATATATTATTTTATTCTATTATTTATATTAGTAAAAGTTCAACAATAAACATTATAAATATGTGAATAGTTTAGTAAAATGTTTTATATATGATAATTAATCAAATTGATTATGACTTTATTATCGAAGTACCTGAGCTTAAAAGTTTAGAGTTGAACTTGACCAAACAGCTAAGTGATAGCTCACATCTAATAACCAAGAACAAGTCTAAGTTCACATAACTGAGTTCAATCCAGTAGATCCAGCAACCGAAAGTCCAAGATATCAGTGTGAGTCTGGGGGAGATGGAGAAAAAAAATAAAAAGATTAATTGTTTATAAGACTATGCAAAAACATTTTTTAAAATAAACTTATTTTATTGTATGCATATTTATTTATTAATTTGATTGAGAGAAACTAAGATGAGAGGAAGCTTCTCTTTCTTTAAGCAAATATTGTGGTGGTTTTGAGAAACAAAAGAAAGGAGAAGATGGCTTATGAAAGAGGAATATACAGGCGACACGTTAATATTTTACAAATTTATCGAATAAATGACAATATGAATTAAATTATTTATAAATAATAGATTATGTTATGGCATATTTAACATAATCGTCAATATTTTATTATTATACTAAAATTAATAACCAAAATTATAAATAAAATAAAATAATTTAAATATTAGCTTTTTAAAATAATCTTCAAGTTGTTGTAAAATATATTTTTTTATTAAAATTTTATAATAATTTTTCAAGATGATACTTGAATAAAAATAATCCACCTCGTCTATTCGAACATAATCCATTAACTTGGCTTAGCTTATCTCTATTATTTGTGTCCTAATAACTAATAATAATATTTTATTTACAATTTATTGATATTGAATGTTTCTTATTAAATTTCTCTTTTTTTTATTTTCAAAATCTAATCGTTCGAGAGACTGTATCAATAAAAACATTCTGACAGACATTTCGACGCTCAAGTTGTTGATGTTAATATCAGTAATTTAATTCAGATTCGAAATAACGTTATCTTTTATACATTATCTTTTATTATGATGATCTTTCTTTTATTTATACTATTCTAATAAAACTTATTCTGTTAAAATGATCTAATCAGATTTAGGATTTATGGTTTATGATGGTTAAGTAGGCGATCTTCTGATTTTGTGGTATAACATAAAACAATCTTAAAAGTTCATTTTGATTTTTTTTTCCAACGAAACATGTATTTTTATTTTTACACTATTCTCATATCTTTCACTTGTTTATTCTGTTAGCTAGTAAAACAATGGTGGTGTTGGAAAAATTCAGTCTTTTATGATTGCACCCTAAGGTTCTTTTTTGGTGCAACACTCTAAGCTCATTTGAGCTGGCAACAATGGTAGCAGAACCCATCCTCATCCTCATCATCTTCCTCTCCAACAGAGTTGGTCCTACACAGTTTTTAAGGTTCGGAAAATTTCACATAATTTGCCTCAACCATCTGCAATTTTTACCCATCTCCCGAGGCAGACATGAATTTCGTAAGTACTATATGATATAAAATATATATTATTATTATTACACGGGGAGAAGTTTATAAGATATGATATATAATGTGCATGCATGATGGGTGTAGATTTTGTGCAATAGTTGAAGGAGAGAAGGTAGGGAACATGTGAATGTGGTGAAATCATGATGACGAGCCTTTTCCAATTATTCACCTGTCGCTGTAACAGTAATAACACTGTTTCCATGGCCCAAACCTTCCTTCAATATCAACCACTCACTCAATGCATGTGACCAAATCATTAACTCATTTCAATCACACGCTAATCATTGTTTACAAAACCAAACATAATGCCAATCAACCTTCTCACTTTCGTTTATCATATCCATATTTCTTACCAAATTACGTGACATCTAACAAAATACAATTTCTTAGAACTACATAGGTTCTAATCTAAAGCAAGAGTCGGTGAAGTGTCCATGTCTAATATCATGCCCAAGAATTCTATGTTGGAGATCCACATCTATAGTCTCTTCAATATTGTCATATAGACGACGATGTGTCAGGATAGTTTTATTTATGGAATCAGGATAATTTCAAACCTATCTCTCTGTTGGAGATTTTATATTGATTAGAGATTAGAGTTTTTTATTGTATATAAGTGGATGCGAACCTCAACTCTATGAACCGGTTTTATGGGATTGAGTTAGGCTTAAAGTCCACTCTGTAATATGGTATCAGAGCTATTTCGAACCTATTCTAACGAGTGTTTATGTTGTACCTATCGTGTCACCTGTTATCGGATCGCTATCGGATCACTCATAATATATAATCCCACGCACGAACTGTCATTTTCGACGTGAATCATCTTATAAATTAGTTTAATAAAGTTAAATTAAACTTTAAATTTTGTTCTTAATAAATTTGATTAGTTGGTTGGTTGAAGAGGGTGTTATAGAAAGAAAAATGTTGTTAATGAAGTGGATGAAAAGGGTTTGCATTTGTAAAGTTAGTGATGGAGTTGATGATTCCCCTTTGGAGGGTGATTTGATGAGAGGAGAGGAGATGGTTGATTGGGTGGTGGGAATGACGTGATGTGAAAGGGCATGGTTGTTGTTGGAGGAAGAAAAAAAGCAGAATAATGAGTTGCTAAGGCTTTTCACGTGCTGCTCTCAAAGGAGATTTCAGCTTTGGGGTCATACACCTTCATCATTTCCTTTCCTAAAAATCAAAATTCAAGCTATTTTTAAGTTTCTTACGACTCACGAGAACACTCTTTGGACTATTATTTTAGATTGGTCCCTTGTACTACCCTAAGCTTTTCTTAGAACCTTTCATGTCAATGGATAATTCAAGATAATTGAAGATTAGAAAAGGTCAAAGAAAGGTGTGTTATCTGTTACTACTCACTTTTATATTTTTAATCACCCACCTCAATATCGACTATCATTGCTGTTGGAAAAAGTTCTAACTAGTTTAACTTATTTTTTTTATTTTTTTAAAAAAATATATATATTAAGAAGTAAACTTTTAAATCTAATTCAATTCTATAAAAAAAATACAGTTATATTTAATTAAATTAATGTAAAAATTAGCTAAAAATGAAAAAAACGTTGTTATCTTAAAACTATTAATCCATTAAGGTAGCTTATAAGTATAAAATGACAAATATAGACATTGATTTTAAATTTTTGTATTCTTCTATTTATAAGACATTTTTTTAACTATATATATTGTTTTTATATTACCACATTCACAAGTGCTTACAATAAACTTTACTAACAGAGATAAACAGAATATAAAAAGGAAGAATGAAATGGATGTCAGAGAGATACAAAGACAAAAAAGAAAGTCACAAAAAAAAATTTGAACCGCACTTAAATGATATTTCAATCGGATTTTTTAACGAGTGAAATTTTATACGTCAATTATCAAAATAAATAAAATTTAAAAAAATTTATTAAAATAAATAAATTATGTTAAATAGTATACTGATCAGACCTAAAAGTTAAAATAATATAAATAAATAATATAATAAAATAATATTGTATTAAAGTTTAATAAATAGATCCAAAATATAATCAGTCCAATCAAGTTAAAGTCCAACAACAATCACTATAAATAAATGGTCTCTTTAATCGGTAAGTAGAGTGATTTTATCTGATAATTAATTCACTGATTATGATTTTATCTACGAACTCCCTTAAGTAGACATCCATGAGATAGAAGCTTAGACATTTTGAGTGATGAGTAAGTATAGAAGGTTAGACATAGGTTCTACCAGTTTCTAGTTATGGAGAGGTGATGATGGTGTGGTACAAATCATTATAATTAAAACAGCAGAAAGCGCCCACAATATCCAAAAACCGCTTTTGGGACATTTCTTTTTCTCCAATTTCTTTCTTTCTTTTCTATTCATACTAGATTTGAGAGTAGAAAAGAAATGAAGGAAACGAAATATATAACATTTCTTTTTAACAGTTACATTAATTAGTAAATATTTTAATATTATTACATACAAACATTATATATATTTATATTTTTTTCCTATAATTTTTTAAAATATTTTTTTTAAGATTCCTAAGATGTAGAGAAAATGTTTTAGAGTGTTGGTGATTTATATATATTTATTATTTTTTCTTAAATTTTTTTAAAATAATTTTATTTATAAAATTCCTAAGATAAACTCCCATGTAAGAAGAAGGTATAGAGAAAATGTTTTAGAGTCTTGGTGATTTCTAAAAAAGCTTAAATAATTAACTTTTTCTATTTATAAATTTTCTATTTAAGTAATAAATATTCATATTTTATATCGATTATATTACTTTTATTCTTAAAAAATTAATTAAGTCTTTAAAAATATATATTAAAATCTGCTGTTTAAATTAAAAAAATTAAATGAAAACTTTGAGTGATTCAATGTAGTAAAATATTTTTTTATAAATTAATAACTATCTCTCAAAATCTGCTTTATTGTTTTTAATCAATAACTAGATACATAATGATATAATTGGTACGAGGTTGTGCTACAAAAAGCACAACACTTCTCAATCTCATGTCAATGTCCTTCAGTGAGTGCTCGTCTCTCTTCCTCCTCTAACCTTGCAAGCCATTTGAATCCAAGCTCACACCCTGCTTTTGCTGCTATTTGAAACTTTTCTCTTGCCATCTCTACAGGCTCAATTGCAAGACTTCCCTTACTCTTCCCTCGTCTATGAGCTGCTGCACCTCTCTTCAAACTGAACTTTATTAACGATTCTGGAACCTCAACACCTGACCCACAATATTTTCTTTTATCAGTACCACTATACAGGATAATGAAAAGTTGTGTGCAACTGAAGAGAAGCTAGCATAAAAAACCAGCTTTTTGCACAACTTCTGTCACTACAAAGAAAGTAATAAGAATATCTAAAATTCCTTGCTTCTATGTGACAGATTAAAATGCAAACAGGTTCATAGGTACTCCATAAATCAATCTCAAATTGGAAATTGTCACTTTATAAAACACATGAAGACATTAATTAACTGGTTTTCAACTTTATCCTTCTCTAATTGTATCCTAAATTTGTGAAAATCTTGAGGGGAGCGAACACATTCAATTTTTAGTTTTTAATTTCTGGGTTTTGTGTGATGTGTTTGTGCGAGCTTCTTCACCACTACCACTATTGTGGTTTTCCGTCTTCAATTATGAGTCATAGCCCTTTCCCCCTATCTTTATTGTTAAAAAAGTAGCATCTACATTACTTAAACTGTGAGAAATTGTTAAAATTTCTCTTCAAAAAGATAGTACATACAAAATAGATTAACATGAACTTGTATTTAAAAAGAAATCTCCCTCCGTCAACACACTGGAAAAAAGAATCACATTTCAGCTATAATATTATTGATGTTCAGTATGTAAATCCTAAATCTCCTCTTTGCACGGAACAACACGTATTTAAAGGAAATCAGTCAATTATTTCTATAACGTATTTGACACTACTTAATTGTATATCAACAACCTATGTTTTTTACTTACTCGTAAAAACTACTTTTTCACGAGATACATTTATATGGACATTCTACATGTTCTGCGGCTGCTTTATATTATAGACTCAACACTCATTCCATGTTTGGTGGGGATAATGAACAAAGATCACTTAAATTTAGTCTGGAAGAGAAGATAGATAGAGTGGAAGAAGTTGGGCAAAGATTAAAAAATGTAAAAAATTATATTGTATTGTTGTATAAAGTGAAAGGATATAATGGGAATTATATTATCCAAACATACAATTTATTTCTTATTTCAATCAAATTATAAAATTTTCAATTTTTTTTCTAATTTCTATTTCCTATAGAACTGAACATTCAATTTTATTGTTTACTTGTTATCTTTTCTCGTCTATTATTCTTTATTTCTAGGTAAGGGGAATATAATTGGGGTTTGTAGAAAATGTAAAAATAGAAGAAAATTTAAAATTTTTAGTGGAATAAAATTTTGGAAGGATTTAAAAGAATGCAATGAGTGAAAATATAAAGTGTAATTTTATATTATAAAGAAAGAAATTGAAAATATTTAATTAAACATGTTTAGATTAAAATGGAATTGGTTTAAGACAAGGAACAAATAAAAAATAATTTAAGGGTAAAAAAATGTTGGCATTGTAACATTTGTTATTAGAATAGTTTGTAGTATAAGAATTGAACTAAAGATAGAAGAAGAAAAATTGAATGAAGCGGTTTAAATAAAATGAAAATTATTAGTCATGGTGTAAAAAATTAGAAATAAAAATTATGTTCTTACTACGACCATAAGGTCGACTGTAACAATGATATATAAACCACATAATTGGGGGATCGGAAGTGGAGAGTAACATAGAATGATAAAGGTTACCTTTAAGAAGAAGAGATCCATATGCTATAGCTGCTCCAGCATGGCCCTACATGAGTAAAACCAGAAACCTAAGAAAACTCTTGAAAAAAGCAGGTAAACACTTGTTTTCACGTGCAAATGGCACAAAGGCAATAAACCTCTATTTGGGTTGAACTTTTCTAGATTAAGAGGGCCACACAATTTTCAAGGACAATATATTCAGGTGCAATTTTTCTCTTCGAATAATAAAACTTTTAAAGTGCAACATTAAGTGCTAAAATTGACTAAAAGAGGATGTATTATCGTTGTAGATCGTTCTGAAGCAATTAAATACACAGTCATTAGCTAGGTAAAGCCTAATCACGAGAAACATATACTAATATGCTGATAAATGTTGAGTACCACTTAATTAAAAAACAAGTGTTGATAAATGTTGATACAGGCAACTCTCACTCTCATCACTTGTTCGTATAAAACTATAATTTGTATACACGTTAGAGTTTTGAAAGATTAATTTGGATCATATTTAATAATGATTTTCAATTTTAATATGGTTTTAAAAAAATTACAATAGCATTTATTTTATTTTTATAATTATATATATGCATATACATACTATAAACATATTTGAATGTATCATATCCTATATTTTCTAAGATGAAACAAACAAATCACTGTGTTAGATACGTGCATCTGGTACATGTATCGTATCATTGCATTTTAGTCGAGCACTTATCAACCACAACATTGACCGTTCATTTTCTAAGATGGTATCTAAAATTTGTTGGGCCTACATGTTACCCAGTATCGGGTCCCCCACTATTTCATGCTCAAGATGTCCACTTCTCGATGTGTGAGAGTGTGTGTTAGAGATCTCATATCAACTAGAGATATAGTCAAATAATAATATGTAAACCTCACTTTATAAAGTCGGTTTGTAAGGTTAAAATCTATTTTGTAAGCGAAAGGCATACAATTTATATGCTCAAGCTTGAAGGAGCGTGTTGCAATAACTATTTTGTTGTCCAGGTTTTGTAAAAGGTGTTTTGAGGTGTACCTAGCTTCAGGTTAAGGAACATAGGCTGTGTACCCTTCTTCTTCTTTGATATTTTATATATATACATATACTTCAGCTAAGATGAAGCTCGCTGAGTTTTGGTCATCTCTAAATTCAAGTGTGTGAACCAAATTAACTAACCATAACAGCATATAAGATCAAATGATATCTGAATTCCAATATACGTTGAACTCAAAGTCTAATTGACCAGACAGATGAGAAAAGAGCATAAAGAAAACAACAGTAGTGAAAAGAACCAGATGCAAGCATTTTATCGAAGACCAGTAGCTTAAGTTTGATTTATTGGTATATTTTGTTTCTTATTACCTTCTCAGATGCTCTGTGGAAACACCACAAAGCAGAAGCAATATCTTTCTTGACACAGTCGCCTGTCAAATATACAGCACCCAAAAGGTATAGAGCACCTGGATGCAACTAGAACATAGCATAGTCCAGGTAAGGTTTAGATGAGCATTCTTAAATCATGGTAAGAAGACACCTTCCATAAAGTCACGTACCTGGTCGACAGCTTTCTCCAAATAATAAAATGCTTGTTGATCAGAGTAGACGTAATCATTCTGTCTCCCAAATTATATTTTTAAGAAAATATTTTAGTAAAAAAAAAACTAAAGAGTTCTCTGCATCTTCATACTTCGCAATGTATCCAATAATGTAAATATGGAAAAACTCATTCGAGAGTGAAGAAGATTACATGGTAGAAATTTCCTACTGTACTTCGTAGAAATTTAACACAAACACACAAAACAAACTATGCATACATACTACATACAAACAAATGTATATATATATATATATATATATGACGACTAAAGACTATATGTATCTGATATGTATTTGATACGGGGCTAATTATTCTACAAATATATAGAATACTATATATATAAGATGAGTAAATATATAAATATGTATAAAAATTCATAAAACATTAATATATAATTCCACTTTTGTAGATCCAATTTGAGAAATACTTCTTGAATATTATTAAAAACAAATAGGAATAGTATCAATCACAGTCCTTTCTAGAAATTATCCAGAAGGAGGACAATTTCTATTTTTGGTTCATTAAGGGTTTTGTCTCATCTTATACATGATTTTGTCTCATATGTATCAATATCAGATCTGTGAAGTAAATTAAAGAAGTGGTGCTTCATAATCAGAAAAGAAAATAAACAAGAAACTAATAGTAAATTAATGGTAGTCGTTCGTTAAGTGATTCAAGGAAGCATCGACAAATGATTATAATCATAAACTCAGTTAGCAAAGCTTGCTATGTATATACTTATTTGATTTCATCACAATATAAAGGTTAAGAGTGCCCTCACCTCAACTCTTAAATGACAGCCCAATGCATACTGTGCATCGGCATCACCCATTTCTGCTGCTTCTACCAATAACGCTGCCCCTCTGTTTGCATGGGGGAAAGGGAAAATCCGATCATGAATTCATGCTAGGTAGAATTGGTAGTATTTTTTACGTGTCTTCAGTAAAACAACCAAGCACAAAACAACTCAAAATAGTCATCATTGGTCAGTGGATAGGTATACTACACAGTCAACAAAACTGTTTAAAAAATGATAAAGAAAATTAAATAATAAAACCTCAAAAGGGGAGGTCATTCATCATTGATGACAAAAAGAAAAAATCATGAGAATTTCTCAAAAACTGTTTCATTATACTATGCAAAATGAGATTTGTAAATGTATTTAGCTGTTCCTTTCCAAATCTAATGTCTACTTAGTCCTTGTGGTTTGCTACTCAGCTAAGTTCACATTGTAAAGTAGCCCGACTTGAACGAACAATTTTCTAGGGAATCATGGGTTCCATGCTTATTAATTTAAAATAAATAATAGAAATAGAATTCTGTGGCATAGGAATTCTGCACTTAATGGAGTATATCAGGAGCAGGAAGAGAAATATAAGATGAGGAGAAAGAATTCACTTACACAGCTTTATTAGCTCCTGGAACATGGTACTTCATATGCAATCTGGACAACCAATACCTAGCATGGGTATTGGTGTTATCAGCTTCCAAAGCAAGCTCAAAATTATCCTTAGCTGTCTAACATTGTACCTCAAATAAGTAACTTATTCGTTTTTCTTGTATGAAATCTCAAATAAGAAGCAAATAGCTATAGGTGGATAAAACATTCATTACCCTGAGAAGAGGAATGAGGCGCTTATCATTGAGCTCGCAATAATCTATTACTCTATCAACCTCCTTCAAAGCATTCCAGCCTTTAGCAATGAGCTCCAATGCTTTCTTATTCCTGCTATGCAATGCTCTCTGCAAAATTTCCAAACCCTTGAGATAAGCATAGATTTTGAAACAGAACAGAACATTAGAGCAGCAAAAATAAAATAGTATGCCTGTTGATTGAATTGGAAAGGAGAAACAGTGGAGGATTTTTGAATGAATCTGGTCAATAATTCCCTTGGAAGCATCTTCTATCTCAAACAATGCAACTGTCAACTGAGCTTTGGATGAAATTGGTTGCTTCTTTCCCACAACTTATAAACTACAAAGGCATAAACATGTTCACATGAGTCATGTTCGTTATAAATAGGGTAACGGATAGAAATGAAGGGCCTTACATTGAAATTATAAAACAGAAATTCATTAGTCAAATAACATGTTACACTCTATTGACAACAGGAAGAGCATTTTACTTCAAATGCATTACTAGGTCTAACACAAGGTGCAAATTTCACACCTTTGATAATTAATACCCTTCTTTGATTTTGTTTGATCAAAGTATCAACACTGCCCATGCTCAAGTCTAAATCACGTCATAATAGCAGCTGTCATTTTTACAAAAAAAAAGAATATTACACAGAAATATGTATCATGAACCAAGAAAATCAACATTATTCTATTTCGAAAACAGAAAATTTCAAATAACATAATAGCACAAGGAAACATGTAGTTTCACAAACTATCTATCAAAGGAAAAACTCTCGGTCACTAAATCCACAACTATGGCTATCCCACGAGATTATGGGCTATCCTACTGCAATGACTAGCTTCTGTGGTTTGGCTCTCCTAACAGCAAACTTAAAATTCCGAGTTTAAAGTCATCCTATTAGGAGAATGACACCACTATACCTTCAGTCTGAATAAACTATAGAAGCATTTCCTACAGTTTGGATTGCACATACATATTAATCTTTGCCCCTTTTTTCCCCTGGGCTGAACCATGACCCATTCCAAAGCTTTGCTTCTCTTACTACTTTCGATCGAAATAACTATCCCATTTGCAAAATCCATAATAATGAAGAAAGATAATTACACTTCTTATATGTGGAATCAATCCACGTTAATAAAACAAGATCTTATGTTGCAGCCAGAACTATAACAACATTACCAACCAAAAGAAAACTGAAGCTATCAACAGAAAGACAAAGTACACAAATAACCAAAAAAAGAAATTAGTAATCTTATTCACCAAATCAATGCCCTGGAGAAAAAAAATGTCAAACTATAAAGCAACATATTAGGCCCTACCTTTAGTTTTTTTGGGTAAAAAATGAAGGCGGGCTTGGAAACCAAACAACTTTGGAAGGTCAAGTCAGCAACTAAATCAACACAAAATATGATGTCTTTGAAGCTGATAAAGAAGCGTGTAAACTAAAAAAAAATGGTGGTACAGGATTCTAATGGTAATATATGAACAAACAAAATTCTTTTATTCCTAACCCGTTATACAAATTTTACACATATATTATATATATTAAACCGGGAAACTAAAAAACCAGAAACCAAGAACAATGTGGGCACAGTGACAGAGAAATTAGACAACAAGGACGCAAGCGACTCCGGATCAGAAGAAGCACCAATGGCAAGCAATTGAGTGATGTGGAGACACCAAAAACAGAAATCGAAGGTATCTTAAAAAGTAAACCCTAATTTGTGTATGAACTGTTTCAATCGAAAGACAGAAGAAGTGTTACCTTGGCTATTCGATGAGGAGTTAGGTTGTGACCATGGATCTGATGAGACCAAGGGATTGATTCAGTTTGGACCCAAAAGTAACAGTATTAAAAATTCTAATGCTCTATCATCATGAATATTTACTTTTTCCCAATCATATTTATTTATCCCTCTGCATTTGATATTTTCACTAACTCTATATTAATGGAAAATTTTATATTATTGATCACCAAAATTTACTAATTATCCGTGAGTGTTCCTTCCAAAAGATTGAGCCTTTTCCATTATTATAAAATTTACCTATAAAAAATATATATGTCTATAATATAAACTATCCATAGAAAATTCTGTATTATTTTTTCTCTCTTACAGTATTGTATTGTGAATTATTTTTTAACATTTTTAGTTGTAATTTTTGCAATTTTAACAGATAAATAAAACATGCAATCCTAAAATCCTCCTTTAAACCATTCTTTATAATATTTTATATTTTTTTATATTTATAAGAAAGGCACAATTTTAAGTAAAATATAAAAGAAATTAAAATTATACTTAAATATATATTTTTGGTATAAAAAATAATAAACTCTTATTTTTTAACATAATTTCAAAAAAAAAATTAAAATGGTGCTTGTAAGCACAATTTTTTCCTAATTAATTAAAAGACTAAAAAAATGGTTGCAAAATATGCTTCAAAGATAAGACTCTTAGGGACACATATTTCTTTTAAATTCCAACTATATCTTTTTGAATACGATGATTTTCTTTATTTTTAATTTGTGGTGGTGAACTTGACAGTTGAGATAAATTTTGTGATGTTTTTATTAGTGGTGGTTGTTTCAGGTTACAATAACAACTCACTTCATAAAATTATAGCAAGTGAAATAATAGTTATTTTCTTAGTAGAATTGATGCATTATTGGCTAAGAAAAACTTTTAACTACAAGAGACTCACACTCAGGTAAATGTGGATTTATCTTATAAAGTAAATTAAAATATGAAAATGATGGAACTTATGTGCGGCTAGAAAGGAGGTATGAAGGTGCATGAGTGTTGAGATTATGTTTCATTTTGAATTATTTAACAATTTTAAAAGTGTTAAAACTGACATTTTATAATTAATATGGAGTTACATGGAAAAGAAAAAGGTATGGAGACCGATGAAACTTATCTTTCAAACACTACGACGGGTATAAAGGTGCATGAATGCTAAGATTATTTAAAAAGGTGAAATTATGTTTGATTTAGAATTATTTAACAATTTTAAAAGAGTTAAAACTGACTTTTTATATGGAGGTGCCCTCACAAGTTTTTTAAATACTTTTAGGATTTTTACTCTTTTCCTCTACGTGTTGAAGAGCGATGTTCCGGCGATTTTGGGTGCAAATTATAGGTGGTTACTTTGTGCGAGTCTTGAGTGTTGTTGGTTGTTCATAGCTGTGTGGTTGTTTTGCTGTGTTTTCTTATAAGCTTCGTAGGGAGAATCTGGAAGTTATAATTAGAACACTGGTAAAATTTATATACAAAGTGACATCCTCAATAACATCAATGTTATTAACATCCTTTCGAACCCTTTTAGGGAGATGTTGTAGTTTGAAAAAGAAAACACTGAAATATTTACATAAAACTTTAGCTTATAAATGAATTCTCAATTACCATCATAACTTTAAACCCTATTTGAAAGAAAATATGGAAACTAAACACTACAAACAAATCATTAAATAAAATTTAATCTTAAAAATAAAAAATAAGTAGTTACTAAATTAAATACTAAAAAAAAAGACAAGTCCTCCCCTAGCATTATTATCCACAAATAATAAAAGGATTTCCTATCATCTTGCATCTCAACCCCTGTATACTATGTTTTGATATCATTCTTCACATTTTGAGATTTCTCTCATTTAAATAATAGTGAATTCACATAAAATATCTAAATGATGAGTTCTTTGCTAATATAAGTACGTACTCTGGTAAACTAATATTGGGATATTAACAATCCTTCTGGTGGGCCAAAACTTAATGAAATAACATGATAAGCTCATAGTATTATTAAACACAAATCCCATATATGGAATTGTATTAAACCATATCAAAATTACATGGTTGTTGCATAATCAAGATAAGAAATAACCCGCAGATAATATTTGAACCCTCCTACGTTTTCTCATGTCAAATTGAATATTGATGAAATCTAGTTAAATCATGATGCAATAGAAATAGGTGAACTTATCAGAAATAGATTAAATATTTTACTTTTATAAATTTTGTGGATATGTGAGTACATTAGTCACAGAGTTGGAAGCCATGTTTGGCCTTTGAAGTATTGTCGGGTCTAGTGTAAGACAAATGATTTGTCTTTGAAGTATTGGTTAGTCTAATGTAAGACAAATTATTCTTAAACTCATTTTTTAGATTATTTATTTTGTACCTTCACAAGAAAATTATGCAGAATACTCATTATATATTTGTTTGTTTATAAGTAGGTCGCAACAAACTTCTCTACATATATGAAAGCATTTAAAAACAATCATCTGTTGTTTTTAGTTAGTTTCCCTGTTTCACTTTACAAACCAATTTACTTAAAAAAAATTAAAGATTTTTTTTGAAAATACGAATCAATCCCGTTCTGTGTTTTCCTGCACTTCACAAAAAACTGACTTAACACAACCTATGAAACGGGAATACTTGAAATCTCAAACAAAATCATTAAAAAATAAAATAACATGATGTTTTTTCAAGCCTGTTTTGTGTTTTCCTGTACTCTACAAAATTGCTAATATATTAATTACCTTTGGAATAACTTTAAATCTCAAACAAAAACCTGAAAGAAAATAAATAAAATGATGTTTGGTCAAGCTATACTATTATCATATGAGGAATAAGATGTTTCCTCCACTTACATGTATACGTCTCTTTAGGATCTATCAAGTCTACTTTCAAGCTTGTTTATATTTGCGGCTCATGAAGACAGGTTGCCATAACTGCTTGCATATTTTAATGAATCTAATCAAGGTGATAAAAGAATTAACATCAGCATTCAGAGAGATTCTATGCAAGGGAGGAGGCTAATTGACTTTTTAGAAGATACAATCACTTCTTATGATCGGTAGTAATCCCATTAAAGGGATAGGTTGTTCAGGAAATTTGGTATTTGAAGCCTTTATTACATATGTATCTATACATTTCAATAAGATAGTGATCGAGATTTTCTAGATTCATACATACAAAGGCTTTTGTCGTTTTTTTAAAGCATATGTTGTGGTCCTCTACTACCATGAATCAGGAAAACTGATCATGTTGAATTGCTTTTCCAGTAAGACCATTGAATGACCTGTCACAATGCAAATTAACATCTGTTAGAGAATATCAGACTATGGCAAACTAACATCTGTTAGAGAACATCAGAATATGAATGTCCTAGATGATAAAATTTAATGCTAGAAATGTAAAACAGTAGAAACTTTCTTGTATCACTCATTTAAATCAGTTTTTAAATTTATCAGAGATTAATGACAACTATTGGCTTTGAGTGGACAACTTGAAATGAAATGTAAGTACACAAGTTATTTGAATGACAGAAGAACAAAGTCCGTAGTGCACCACCTTTCAGTTGTGTCCAACCACCTCTTGTGTTATAACTTATATGACCTTAACAACAAATAAACGAAAATGAATAAAATAATGAGAAAATGAGTAAAGAAAAACACATACCTGGTGGAATTTTTCTTCTCAATTCTTGTACTTCATGGTTGCTTTTTCAAAACCAATGGTTGGAAATTGTTTAGCATACTCCTCAACATCATGGCGGAGTTTTGCTATCTCTGATTGAATGGAAGAAGATGACTGAATTGTGGCCAAGAAGTCCTTCAGTTTCGTTCCTGATTAGAAAAGTTCAACAGCAACCACATATTAGCTTAGTATGCACCTAACAAGCCAACAGAATGAGCTTAAAAAGCTTTATTTCAGCCGTGTCCAGATAAAGAAACAAACGCAAATTAAGGAAGCATAATGAAGATCTACGAACCTTGGCTCTCTGCTTTGACCTTCAAAGCCAACTTTACAGCTGCATCAAAAAACTCTGCTACCTTAACAAAATCCTCCTCAGCAAATCCTCTAGAGGTAAGAGCAGGGGTTCCTGAATTCCACAAAAGAGATCCTTTAAGTGACTGAAGACATGAAATAGTAATACAAACAACAAAGAGCTTGTACCCATCCTGATGCCACCAGGAACCATAGCAGACACATCTCCAGGAACAGTATTTTTATTAGCTGCAATATGAACTGCTTCCAACACCTTCTCCACTCTGGAGCCATCGATACCCTGCACATTTAAAAAAAAATGGTCTATTTTACTGACCCCTAAGATTGAAATAAATTACTGCTTATTTTACCAAATTTCTCCATAATGAAACCACAAATGTAAGACTGAGGTCAGTTTTTATGACTATTGCACAAGCAAAGAGCAGTATAGAAGTGACGATTTCTCGTTCGGAGTCAATAAAGCTTAGAAGAAATGCCAAAGCAGAATACCATTACCTTATTTTTCAGATTCACTAAAACTAGATGATTGTCAGTTCCACCAGAAACAAGCTCATAGCCCCTCTCACCCAGAGCCTGAAACACATTATTATTTCAGTGTTATGTACAGGTTAATTTATTGGATATGAAAAGGCAATTTGTAACCACTTTGCGGATTAAGATAAAAAATAAGAAAGAAAAGGAGGATCTCTTTCATAAGGTACCTGTGCAAATTTTGAGCTGTTGCTGAGAACTTGCTCTTGATATGCTCTATATTCTGGAGTTGTAGCCTGCATTCACAACCACAAAGAGAAAGAGATATACACGATCATTAGATAAACATATGCAGAATACATACTAACATCCCACAATGTCAATTATTTTACTAAGTTAAAAAGAAGTTATGGCTCCAGAGAATCCGCTTTCCAAGTCGTTGCACGGGGAACCGTTTTTGGTTACTCTTTTAAAGCTACAAACAAATGTCCATTTTATGACTTATTCACCCCACCCATTTGACATATGTTGTAGTTTCTGTGGATTGCATAAAGTAACGAGAAAAATCTTACTATTTTTTTTTTCATTGGTAACTGTAAGTGGATACAAAAATATGAAGAAAAACAGACAGTGACACAGCCCTTCCATCTCAGTCTGTCACTATACTGGTAAGAGTAAAAATGCGACGTTCTCCACTTATTTACCTGCTTCAATGCAACAGCTAAACCAGTAATAGTGTGGTTGTGAGGGCCACCTTGCAGTCCAGGGAAAACAGCTTGGTTGATTTTGTCCTCATAGTCGTAGAGTACCTTCAAATTAAAAGAAGAATTACTGTTATGAATTTACATCAGTTCAAGTTGGAAACAATACAAACTATCCTATGGATGAAACTGAAATTTAAGACTATAGAAATCAAAATGAAAAAAAATGTCAAATTAAATTAGCCTAGGAATGTACCTCTTTTCCTTGTTTGTTAATTTCTTTAACTCCTTTCCTGAAGAATATCATAGCTCCTCTTGGTCCCCGAAGTGACTTGTGAGTTGTGGTAGTAACTACATCTGCATAATCAAAAGGTGATGGGATAACTCCAGCTGCAACCAATCCACTGATGTGAGCCATATCTGCCAATAATATAGCTTTCTGTTTATCGCAAACCTGTAACATGTTTCAAGAATTTAAGGTTGGGACTTCCATGCAATCTTTCCAAGTAAAAGATATAAAACATTATATAACATACAATCTATTTATAAAATCACTCAACACTATATACTTGTGCATGCATGTTACCTTGCGTATACGTGCGTAATCATACAGGCGTGCATAAGCACTGGCTCCAGCAACAATTAATTTTGGCCTGAAGAGTATAGCCGTTTTCTCCAACTGAATTTCAAGATTTTCACAAAACAAAATCCTTGAGATGGCATAAAAGGTGACACGAATATATCTATGAAATGTAGCCAACTGTACCCCAACCATGACAAAATATACCCTGCAACTATACCTGGTCATAGTCGATGTATCCTGTACTTTCGTCCAATCTATATGGCATTGTCTCAAAAAAAATGGAGACTGCAGATATCTTTTTGGTATCAGTCTGCATAGTAGTAGTAGCAATATTAGTTGTAAATGAAGACACTAAATGAATTGAGATTTGAGAGAACTTCCAGCATGAATTTAAAAATAATTAAGAGAGCTTGTCTGGAAAACGTAAACAATATATTTGATTCTTATACGAAAGGTTGCCACAAGTCAACGGTTTACGCAATGACTCAAATAAAAATAAAAATAGTTAAATATTTAAAAAAAGTATTAGTTTTAAGAAAAGAAAAAGACAATAATGTTATATATGTATGGCTAATTAATAAATTATGATGAAAAGATGGTGGAGGTTCAAACTTCAAAGTACCTGATATCCATGAGAAAGATGGCCTCCATGAGGGAGATCGAGTGCCATGATTCTCTCATGGGGTTTTAGCAATGCAGTGTAAACATGAAAGTTTGAGGGAGACCCAGACAGAGGCTGCACGTTCACTGCAATTTAAATGGGTTGAATCACATATCAGAAGACTTAAGCAAACACCTAATACTTTCAATGAATTCATTGAGCATCAAGAAAGCTCCTGGGTGATCATTTCAAAATTTAACCAGCAAAGCCCATGTTAAACTGCAACCTCTAGAAACCTAGTTTGAATTCAACCTTAGCATGTATAAAACTGTTCAGAGTTCCGTAGAAAAATTATTACCATGCTCAAAAACAATAACAGGTCGCAACTAATAGACACATTCCCTTGCATGCTAATAACAAGAAAAGAAAAATAGTGCATTCTGCTAAAGCCCAAAAAATAGAAAACAGGTTGTGCGGCTATCTTTTCGTCGTCTTTGTGAGTTTACCTCCCCATTTAGCGGGATCCAATCTAAACGCTTCAAGGGCACGCTTCTGGCACAGTGTTTCAGCCATGTCAATATACCTGAAAAGGAAAGATCCACAAGTTTTCAAATTTGCATTCGGTGTAGAATGAAATCCCAATTGCCAACAACTATATATACATTATTGTGCTCATGATGAGTTATCAAGTCGGGTTTGATTATTTCAAAACAAGTAAAGATATAATAAGTTATACTCCTGATAAGCAAATTAACTGTTAATCTTCTAAAAAAAAATCATAATTTGTATATGAACAAGTCATTTCTCAGGGGCACTGGTCTAATGATAAAAGTTTTAAATTCGAGTAACGTGAATAAAGAAAATATGGTTAGAAACGGAAATCCCACTAAATAAAAAGTCAGTTCATTCAGATTTTTCAATAAAAATTAGTCATTAAGGAAATTAATGATAATATATATATATATATATATATAATAAAATTGTAAAAGAAAAAAACCACGAAAAGAAAAATAATTTTTAAAAGATTGATTATACACAATTAATTGAAATTGATCAGAAATCATAAAAATTATGGATTATACTCAGTTTCACTTACAAATTTTAAAGGGGATGTATAGTTGTTGCTAACACTCTTCTCTATTGTGCATGTGCACTGAATATAAATTATTTTGTCCTGACCTAAAATTTCTTGGTTTACCCTCTAGTTAGTCACTTCAGAAGAGCTTGATTATGAAATTTTGTAGATGCAAAAGTTGAGAGAGAGACATACTCATTTCCTCCATAATATCTTGCACCAGGATACCCCTCACTGTATTTGTTGGTCATCACAGACCCAACCGCTTGCATGACAGACAGAGAAGTGAAATTTTCTGAGGGTATCAGTTCCAACCCCTTCACAGTTCACCCAGAAATAAAAAAAATAAAAAAGTCAAAATATACACTATACATCATAATCCATAACTCATAATAATATAAAAAAAATGATTTTTTACACTTTGCTCCAAATTACACCTTCTTTAATTGTTGAATTACTTATGTGATAGGGTAAAGAGTTTCAATCCTAAATTAACGAGGAAACACCACACACTCACACATGACCATAAAATAATTATATTCATACCTTCCATTGCCTAGCTTTCTCAAGCTCAATGATATTAGCAATCTCAGGATCAACAGCCTCCAGTGGAGCATTCAACTGCTTGGGCCACTGCAGAGTCGCATTTTTTTCTTCATGAAATAATGAAAATGGATACTTCTAGAAAGTGAAATCAGTTAAATCTTAAAAATGGACTCACTGTAATTCCGGGTCGCTCCTTGTCGTAGACAGCTTCGTCAGGCAAAGAAGACTGCAAAAGCGTAAAAGAAGAAGGGTTGAGATTACGAGAAGCGATTAAGAGCAAGAAGAATAGAGGGAGAGAGAGTGGACCTTGAAGTAGATGGAACCGGCATTGAAGAGAGAGCGCAGAGGCTTCTCAGTTGAAGATGAAAGCCTGCGAAGCGCCATTGCCATCGCCATTTTGCACACAGAGAAATACAGAGTGTGTGTGTGTGTGTTTGTGAAGATGAACTCGTTCGATGCCTTGTTATCCCAATCCGCTCTCAATCGGTTTTTCGCTTGGCGCCACGCCGAGGGACCCACCTTTCGCTATTTTTTAAAATAATAATAATAATATTGCATAAATGTATTATATAAAAATATTACAAAATTGGAGAAATGAAAGAGGCTGTTGCATTAATGGCTAACATATATGACATTTAACGAGTGTTATTCTATTATAGTATTTAAAAATCGTATTTATTTATGAATATTTATAATGAATGGCAATGTTTTAGACCATGACGTTAAACTTAAATTTTATTAATTATATATTTAGTATTAGTGTAGGATGAGGTAATATTCAGAAAAAAAAACATGAAAATTGAGATATTGGAAATAATATAGGCCTTGAAAGGCCAATCCAGAAGTAGGGTTTCTTGGCCACAAATTGATTGTTGGGACATGAATGAAAGGTGATAGGGTTATTCAAATGCTTGAAACAGATTTTGCCACTTGCCATCAATGTATTCAACTAAGATATGAACCAAGTCTCATTTTTTTATTAATGTAATAATTTTTGGATTAAAGAGAAGCATTTGATAAATAGATTTATAATTGTTTTTCATCACTTTTCTAATATGACAATTAAAATATAATCACAAGGTAAAAAGTTAATAAAAGAATAGCAAAAATAAAATAAAATAAAAAACGCTAGAAGGAGGGCTTGAACCTCCGACCTTGTGGTTAACAGCCACACGCTCTAACCAACTGAGCTATTCCAGCTTTTGATTTATAAAAGCATTTTTTTATTATATTTCTAATACAATTATGAAGGATGCTTATTTACCATATTTAAAACTTAATTCAGATATGAAAATAGAGACAACAAAAATAACCAATCAACTTGCCTACATCATTAACATCTACAATTATTCCAGCACATAAAAACATGTGTTTCAGATTTTTTTTTAGCAATTTTTACACTTAGTTCCATTTAATGTTTTCTGCTTCTACACTTGAGTACAAAACATTTGAGCTAGTAAAACGGGTTTATATTTCAAAGATGCAAATTTAGGATTAAGTTAAAGTTTCTTAAAATCTTGGCAAACACATTCTGATTTGTTGCATTTTAGTACTAGAATGCACTGATGTGGTAAATATGCATGGTAATTGAAGAGGGACGTGGCATTAGCAAGTTTAGTCCAAATGAACTTGTAAGGTGGCCACCACTTAATGAATCAATTAATAGTGATAAATAACATATAAGGATACACTAAATTATTAACATTTTTTAAATTATGGGATTATTTTTTGGTTTTGCTAATTTCATGTAAAGTTGGTTTAATTCGTAAGAATTGGATTAATATCCTACGAGAGCTAGTTTGAATCTTGCTGCTAATGTGAAAATTTGGTGGTTGATAATGTGTTTAGGGTTTAGAATACTGTTTATTCCCCCATTTATCATAGAGGCACACAACTATTTTAATGGAAGCTCAAAAAAAAATCATAAATAAAAAAAATCACTGAAAAAATAGTTTAAGAAAAAATGTTGTATATTTAAACCAATTATCTGTCTCACTTGATAAAAGAACATAATCTGTTTTTTTTTTATTATAACACAAAATTGTTTTTTTATCTTTGATCTAAACTTCAACTATCTATATGTTGTCAGCATGAAAATGATTGAAATAAGTTTCATGTAAAATTGATTCAATTTGAGTTTTACTTCATCAACCCATTGAAATTGATTCAATTTGTGTTTCACTTCATTAATTCATTGAACACAGTTATAGTGAATATGAGTATAACAACATCGAAATTTAAAAACAACTAATAATCATTTCATATAGAATGACCCATTTTAATTATTTTCGTACTATAAATACTTATAATCTAAAATTTCATACTTACATACAGTTATGATATAAAATTTGAAGCACTAAAAACGAAAAATAATTTTGTATAAGAGATGACAAACATATTTAACACTTATTTTTATTTTATTTTACTTAATTTTTATTTTATTTTACTTAATTGTCTTATTCTTAATATATTGAATGATTCTTAATATTTTATTTTACATGTGCATCTTCCTCATCAGCATATAAGCTATGTCAATACTAATAACTAATATGTTAATTTAACTTACTTTTTAGATCAACATTAACATAATTGTATAACTGAAACCTCACTATCATTTCTACATCCTTCCAAAATATCTCTTGGAAAGATAATAGTAAATAGATATTTAATTACTTGAGTTCTATATAAATTAAATGTAATTATTAACCATGTGTAACAATATACGTGCAGTAGCAGATCAAATTGTAGACAAGTTTGGCACTCCTTAAAACTGGGCAGAGGCACTTCTGATGAAACTGAATTTCATTCAAAATATGAATGATCTTATTGAGAATAAAGTGGAGAAAGGTAAGTTATTAGGAACTTAACAATAAGCAATAAGAAAAAGAGCATTGAGCATAAGGGAGAAATTCTAATAGAAGGCAGAAGTGAAGGTCCAAGAAAGAATGTTGTGAATTTCAACCAGTTGTCCCGTGGCACCGGAGAATCCAACCCTAACCCATTGTGGAAGAACAGTCCTCAAATCAATCACAAAGGAGAGACTAGTCTCATTCACACTGCTTCCAGGGTATCTTACAACCACGTCTAAAC